>Ga0302321_100006068_pt1 | contig 10607 bp, 5 predicted proteins | sample Fen_T0_1_FD_202505 | JGI IMG/M metagenome (GOLD analysis project Ga0302321, IMG submission 202505) | Peat permafrost microbial communities from Stordalen Mire near Abisko, Sweden - Fen_T0_1 | ecosystem: Environmental > Terrestrial > Soil > Wetlands > Permafrost | place: Sweden: Abisko... | reverse complement strand
AGTCGCCGACGGCCCAGAGGAGGGGCGTCTCCACGGAATCAAGACCGGCGGGGCGCGAGGAGACGGTGGCGCCGTTGCCCGGCGCCAGCGTCAGACAGGTTTCGAACTGCGCCGGCGCGGCGCGCCACCCGCTCAGCAACGCCTGGATCGTGTCGCCGGTTCTGGCATCGACGATGGCGGCGCCGCCGAAGGGCGTCGCGCCGGTCCGGCTCGCGGCGTTCGTCGCGGAGTTGGCGAAGATCTCGCGCGCCGGTCCGGCCCGGTAGCTGGCCTGCACGAGGGCGGGAGCCGGCGCCCCGTCGAGGGGGACGACGAGCGCGAGATCGCCCATCTGGTTGTATTGCGGCAGCTCGATCGTCTCGGCGAGCGGGCTCGCGCGGAGCGCCTTGAACTTCTCGAGATAGGGCGCGGCGTCGACCGACTTGCCGGCGGCCTGCAGCGTCTGCCAGAGCCGGTAGTAGGCGCTCGACAGATACGGGCGCAGCTCGATGGCGCGGCGCAGGGCCGCTTGCGGATCCTGGCCGAGCCGCTGCTGGCACAGACCCAACACATACCACGCCACGCCGTCGTCGGGTCGGAGCTGCACGACCTTCTCGAAGCAAGGCAGGGCGGCGTCGGCCTTGCCGAGGTGCTGCTGGATGATGCCCTTGAAATACCAGGCGCGGACTTCGTCGGGATGCTGTTGGAGGACCCGGTCGATGAGCCGCGTGGCCTCCTCGACGTCCTGGTTTTCCTTTGTGCCGCGGTTGAAGCGGGCGATGGCGAGATTGACCTGAACCGAGGGCAGTTGGGGCGACTCGGCAAGCGCCGCCTCGAAAGCCTTGGTGGCGCCGTCATAGTCGTATTGGCCCATCAAGCTCACTCCGCGGTTGACGGCCGCAACGACGGCAGGGCTGGCACCGGCGGGGTCCGATTTGGGCCGGCACCCCGAGCCGAGACCGAGCAGTGCCGTCCCCACAACCGCGGCAAGGAGAGAGGTGATGAGCTTCATGGCCGATTATTCGGAACGAGTGATTAGGAACCACAGATCAACACAGATGGACACAAATCCACAGAGGGAAAATCTGGAACGAAGAGCCTCGATCCACAGCCAACTACGGAAGGTGACCTTTGTGTCGGCAGCGTGTCATTTCCAACGTCTCCATCTGTGTCCATCTGAGTTCATCTGTGGTTGCTTCCGATGGAATGGATCCGGAGTTATTCAAACTCGTTGTCGAAGTCACGGAACGAGCAGTTGCAGGGGGTGCGGAAGAGCAACACCCAATCCTCGGCCGTCGGCGTCCGGTAGACGCGGCTGCGCAGGGCACGGGCGTTTCGCATGCCGCCGTCGCGCGGGCTGAACCACAGGGGCTTCAACTGGTCCTTCAGCAATTCTCCCTTCAGCGTCACCACGCCGCCGTTGGGTACGTAGATGGCCGCGAGGTCGCCCTCCGGGCTGCGGGCGGCGAACGCTCTGCCCGGCGCGGCTGGGGCACCGGCCGCCGGTCGGCTGGAATGCGGCTGCACCGAGACGACGAGATTGGTGTCGGGCTGCAGCTTCCACCACGTGATGCCGGTGAAGAAGTCGTAGAGGTGCCCGTAGAGGGTGAGCATGGTCATCGTGTCGTCGCCGCGTCCGTTGATCCAGCCGCCACCGTTGGCGCGATCCGCCCGCTCCCCAGTGGTCTGGTAGCCGCCCGCGAGGGAGATCTCCCAGGCGAGACGGACGCGCGTCTCGGCGGAGCGGGCGGGAGCTTTGCGGTTCTCGCCCCAGCCCTGGGGATAGTGATCTTCGTAACCGTATTCCTCGTTCACCTGCGGGATGACGCGGCCGGTCTGCGCCTGCTCCAACCGGTTCTTGAGCATGAAGTCGTAGCCGCCGTACTCATCCCAGCTTTGATACATCGCAAAGTCCGCCCAAGGGGACTGCCGGAAGCGGAAGTCGCCGTGGCCGTGGGTCGAGGTGAGATGATCGTAGGGGTCGCACTGCTTGACGAAGGCGCCCATCTTCTCCGCCCAGGTGTCGTCGCGGAACAGCCGATACTCGTTGGCCAGATCCCACATCACGTTGGAGAAGGCGCCGAGCCGCGCCACCGCGTAACGGTAGTAGCGCTGCTCGTCCGCACCGCCCATGCCGGCCTTGCCGAAGGGATCCACCCCCGGGCGCGCGCCGTCCACGTAGAAGATCACCGAGACGGCCATGTCCTTGCTGCGCGCATGGGCGAGGAGGCGCTCCCACTTCTGCCAGTAGGCCACATTGAAACGCGTCACGTCGAAACCGGGCTCCTCCACGCTCGCGGGATTCCTAGCCACCCACGGGTTGAGCAGGAATGAGAACTTGTCGGTGGAAACGACTTTCTCGAACCAGGCCCCGCCATCCTTGACCCGGCCGTCGAGCGCGGCGCGGACCCGGGTGACTTTGCCCAAGTCCAGCCGATCGAGGCTTTGCCGGATGGTCTCGTCGTCCCAGCCAGCGAGCCAGTAAGCGGTGGTGCCGTTCCAGAAGAAGCGTTCCTTCGATCCCTCCCACTGAAAGTGAGCCGGATATTCCGGGTCCACGCGCACCACGCCCTTCTTTCTCTCGTCCGTCGCCTGAAAGCTCCCCTGGAAGATCTTCTCGCAGGCGCCCTCGCGATATTTTACCGTATAGTCGTACCGGCCGGGCTTTGACGGCATGAAACGGATACGAAAGACGCTGCCGTCGGCCGAGTCGCAGAAGCCGTCCACCGCGAGCGGCTGTTCATCCTTCAGGTTGAATGTCCCGTCGACGGTGATGTCGGTGAACGGATTCTTGGCGCCCGATGGCGTGACGTTCAGCCCCACCTCGACGAAATCGTAGCAGGCGACGGTGTCGGCGGAGGCGGTGAATTCGACGCGGGGGTCGGCAGCGGATGCGCTGAGCGCGGCGCCAAGGAAGACAACGCAGAATGGGGTTCTCATGGTTCGTGGCGGTTGGAGTTGGAAGTCGAAGGGGTGGGCCCGGTGATTTGGGCGACGGTGCCTTTCCGAATGGTGCCGAGGGAGAGGTCGGCCCGCTGGTTCTGGCCCGTTCCGTCGAAGCGAATCGGGCCGGCGATGCCCGACCAGGGGGAGAGCTGCGTGATGGCTTCGCGGATGCGGGCGCGGTTGGGGCCGGCGCGGCGGATGGCCGCGATCAGCAGGCGCGTGGCGTCGTAGGCGAGCGCGGCGGCGTAGTCGGGCGCGTGATGACGCTCGGCTGCGAAACGCGTGGCGAACCGGGAGGCGATCTCGTCGCGCGCACCGGGCACGAACAGCAGCGGGAACCGCACGCCCTCGGCCGCCGGGCCGGCGAGCTCGAGAAAACGGGCGCGGCCCATCGTTTGCCCGCCGAATACGGGCACCGTGCCGAGCCGCTCCCGGACTGCGCGCGTCAACCGCGCCGAGTCGGAAGCGTCGGCGATCACGATCACCGCGGCGGGGAGCGCCGCGCTGGCGCCCTGCAGCGACTCGTCGGCGTTCGCCACGCCGGGAGAAAGATCGAAGCGAAACTCCGGCAGCAGGCCGTGGCGCGACAGTTCACACGTGACTTCGCGGGCGGTCATGCGCGACTCGTGATCGGTGGTCGCCAGCAATACGATTTTCGCTTTTCGCTTTTCGATTGCCGATGGCCGACGGCCGACCGGCTGCGGTTGATCACTGACCTCTTTTGTCGGACTTCCGACTTCTGGCCTCTCGCCGCCCGAAAGCGCGGCGAGAACATCGTCCACCAGCACCCGCGCAATCGCAGCATCATCCGGGGCGCAGGAAAACATCCAGGAAACGCCGGCGAGGGTGGCGGTCTTGTCGGTGGCGAGGGGGCTGACGAGCGGGAGGTTGGCCTTGGCGACCACCTGCTCGGCGAGGTGCGTCGAGGCGGAATCGATCGAGCCGAGGAGCGCGAGCGGCTGTTCGTCGTAGACCATCCGCGCGAGCAGCGAGACGCCGGCGCGCCAGGGATCGGGCGCCCAGCGGGGCACGAGGCGGATGGGCAGCGCGGTGAACGCTGCGGGGTCGGTGCCGGTTCGTTGCTCGTTGGCTTCGCGGACCGCGAGGTCGGCGGCCCACCAGAAGTCGCCGTTGAGCGAATCGGCGGGATCGCTCGGGCCGAACCAGCCGATGCGGACCTCGGTCAGGTGGGTGAAATCCTCTGCGGGGCCGTAGTAGCCGGCCGTGGTTTCGCGCAGTCGCCGATAGGGCTCGACGGCGGATTCCGCGCGCGTCATGGCCGGCAGAAGCCCGCCGCCGAGCAGCGCGGCGACGAGGATGCCGAAGAGCGGGCGGCGGGAACGCCGCGGCAAGGCGTCGGCGAAGGCGGTCATCGGTTCGAGAGGTGGACGGCTCGGGGAGTTGCCGAGGCCGGACGAGTGGCTATCGACGCGCGGGGAGCGAGTGGCGTGGAACGAGACTCACTTGGTGTTCGTGAGTTCGCGCTGGACGCGCGGCTTCTCGATGACATTGCCGCGCGGGATGCCCAGTTCGTCACGCGAATGGTAGGCCCATTTACCGTTTTCGCGGATGGCGAGGAAGACTTCACCCGCGTCGTCCATCGCCGCACTCAGCGGGATCTCACCGGTGACACCATGGAACGGTTCGGTGCGATAGGCGATCAGGTCGCGGATCTTCGCGCGGTTGAGCCCGGCGTTCTGAATGGCCCAGATCAGCATGTTGGCGCCGTCGTAGGCGTGGGCGGCGTAAGTGTCGGCCTCGGCGCCCCAGCGTTTGCGGAACGCCTCGCGGAAAGCGTCGAGCTTGGGATCCTGCCTGTCCGGATTCCACGGATACCCGCAGATCACGCCCTCGGCGTTCGAGCCGGCGATCGTGAGAAACTCATCGCTGACCGCGCGGTCGCAGGTCAGGAAGGGCTGCTTCCACCCGCGGGCGCGGATGGCGTTCAACGTTCGCGCGGCATCGGCGCCGTTGGCCCAACAGAAAAAGACGTCCGGATTGTATTCCGCGATCCGATCGAGCTGCATGGTCAGGTCGGCAGCGCCATCCTTGTAGGCCATCTCGATGACGACGGGATGTCCGAGCCGCCGGCAGTCGTCGCGGAATTTGCGTACGCCGAAGCGGCCGTAACGACTGCTCGCGCGGATGATGCAGGGGCGCTTAAACTCCATCTTGCGCATCGCGTAGTCGACGAGCAGGTAGTTGAGCTGACGGTCGTCGCCCACGCAGCGCATGACCCAAGGAATGTTGGTCTCGATGTAGGTGGGGTCGAGATCGCCGGGGCTCATCCACGGCACCTCGGCCTTGAGCGCGACGCGGATGGCGATGTGCGTATTGGCCCCGTCGACGCCGCCGATGATGGCCCAGACGTTGTCCTTGTACGCGAGGTCAACGACCTCGTTGCCGGAGGCGCCCCAGAGGGCGCCGTCGTTGTGGACGGCGAGTTCGAAGGGGATGTGGCGCTTAAGGTAGCCGCCCCGGGCGTTGGCCTCCTCGAGGGCAAGCGTGGTGCCGCGAAGCATCGCGATGCCCAGCAGTTCCTCGTTGTGGCTCTTGCCGCCGGTCGCGGTCGAAACTGTCGGCTTGATCGGGCCGAGGAAGCCGATCTTCACGGAGTCCACATGCGCGGGCTCGGGAATGCCGCGGCCGGAGCCGGCGTATTCCATCTGCACGAGGAAATGCTCCTTGTAGGGCTTGACGTGGCCGAAGGGCTCGATGTCGGCGGAGGTCTTGGCGTAATTCTCGTTCTCCTTCAGCGGAATATCGGGCTTCCCGTAGGAGCCGGTATCGATGCGCTTCAGCAGCGCCTCGGTTGCGGCGTCCGGCGGGGGGGCGACATCCGGCGCGGGCGCGGCGGGAGTAGTGGCCGCGACGGCGAGTCCGGTCAGGGTGGCGGCGAGCAGGACCGCGACCGCACCGCGGGAGACAGCGAATTCGTAGGGGAGGGCAAAGGTCTTCATGGTATTGCCGTTGGTGGGGCTCACTTCTTGGCGGTTTCGGCAGGGGTGGTGGCGGCCGGGCGCAAGCGCGGGTAGTAGCCCTCGCCGATGCCGTGGCCGACGCCCTTGGCGGTACCTACCCAGACGTCGTTGCCGTCGAAATCGACACTGATCTGGAAGTTGTGCGGGACGTTGTAGCCCGTATCCACAACCTTGATGATTTTGTTCTCCCGCTTGATGACCGCCTTGCCCGTGCGCTTGTTACCGTCGGAGGTGTAGGTCACCCAGGTGCAGGTATCCGCGTCCACGCAGGCGCCCAGGCCCTTGTCGGAGCAGAACCAAGCTTCTTGGGCGCTGCGGGCCCGGAGGTTGTTGTTGAAATTGCTCGGCAGGCCCGAGTCGTGGTCGAAGTAGCCGCGCCAGTGCCGGCCGTCATAGCGGCAACAGCCGAAGTAGGTCGAGACCCACATCACTTTGTCGACGGTGCTGGCGCCGGTGGTGATGACGTGGACGATTCCGTCGTCGCGATAGAGGTCGATCTCCATCTCGCCGTCCGGATCGAGGTAGGTTTTCCAGTTCTCGGTCTTGCAATCGAACTCGAGAACGCCGCTGCCCCAGACGGCGAGGTAGACCTTGTTGTCGCGGTAGCAGGCGTTGTAGTTCCAGATCTCCTCCATGGGGGCGTTCTTCTCGGTGAAGATGTCCCACTTGTCCTTGGTGGGATCGAAGCGGCTGGCGCCGGCGGTTGTGGCGCACCAGATCTGGTTGCGGTCGGGATCGAAAGCCACGCCGTAGACGACGTCGTTGGCCAGTCCGCTGTTCATCTGGTTGTAGTGATCGAAGCGCCCCGCGCTGAAGCGGGCGAGGCCGCCGCCGAAGAGGCCCAGCCAGACGTCGCCGGTCTTGGGGTCGACCTCGATCGCGGTCACGACACGCCAGGGCAGGCCGTCCTTTTCGCGCCAGGATTTGATCTGCTTCGTCTTCTTGTCGTAACGGGCGAGACCGTCCTCGGTGCCGATCCAGATGCAGTCGTGCAGGGAATCGGCCCGGACGGCAAAGATGTGGTCGTTGGGCAGGCCGTCCTTGGTCGTGAGCTGCTCCCACTTCGTGTAGACGTAGGGCAGGCCGGGATCGTTGGCGGGGGCGGCCGGCTCGGCTGCCACCGCGGCGGTCGCGGCGAACGCGATGGGCAACAATGCCCGGTACAAACGGAGCGCAAACGGAGTCTTCATGGTGGTCCGGCGGTTAGAGGGTTTTGAGGTATTCAACCAAGTCGTTGAGCTGGTCCTTGGTCATGTCGTTGGTCACACCGTGCTGATCGTTCGGATTGTAGGTGGTCCAAATTTCCTCGAGCGTCCGCGCGATGCCGTTGTGCAGATACGGCGCGGAGTCGTAGATGTTCATCAGGTGCGGCGGATCGAACTTGCCATCGCGGTCCAGCGGGAACTTGGTTCCCACATCGTGGAGACGGCCGTCGGTGTAGAGCGGCGCCGGATGGCAATCGAAGCAGCGGTTGCCCGGCGCAATCGGCGTCCCGTCATTTTTCCGCGTGCGCTCGAAGATGGCCTGGCCCCGGCGCTGGGCCTCGGTGAGGTCCTGGCCGAGCTGGCGATAGCGGTTGGGCGGGCGCGGGATCGAGCAGAGGTAGTCGTGGAGATTCCCGAGCTGGTCGGGCGTGAACGGCTGGATGCGGGTGATGAAGACCGCGAGCCGGGCGCCGCACTGGCGCTTGAGGCTGGGGTTGACGCCGGACCACTTGAAGGGCGCCGTGTCCGCGATGCCGCGGAGGGTGCGGTTGTCGACCGGATTCATGCCAACGCCGGAGTCCTCGATGCTGTAGGCGAGGTTGTCGATGTGGCCGTCGGGGTGGCAGGTGCTGCACGAGAACTGGCGGCGGAAGGCGATGTTCGCGCTGTGGAACAGCCGCTCGCCGCGGCGATGCAGCGTGACTTCCTTCGGCCCGCCCAGGTCGATGCGGCCGACCGCCGCGAGCTTCCGCACGTCGATCACCGTGACCGAATCGTCGAGCTTGCTGGCCACGTAGACCGTGGCGCCGTCCGCCGAGCAGGCGAGGCCGCGAGGGGTCGTGTTCACCGGGATGGAGGCGACGACGTATTCAGCGGGCTTGCCAGTGTGGTTGGGGATCACGTGCTCGCGCTCTTGCGGGGTGGCGGATTGCAGGAGTGCCGTGAGCTTCTGCAGATCGACCACGGCGACGCGGTCGGAGCTGCTGCTCGTCACGAGGGCGAGCTTGCCGTCCGGGGTGATCACGATGTCGGTCGGATCAGGGAAACAGAGATCGTTCTGGTCGAGGAGCACCTGGTCGACTGTGCCGTCCGCCCAGAGGAGCCCGAGGCCGTTGGTGATGGTCCAGCCGTGGTTGATCCGCGTCATCGGCACGAGGTTCTTCGAGCGCAGCTGGGTGAAGACTGCGTATTTTCCGCTTGGATGCCAGGCAATGCCCTCGAGCAGGTTCGCGCCCGGCACGGTGACGCGGTCTTTCACGATGGCCCGCTCGGCGTCGATGACCGTCACCTCGGAGAGCGAGGGATTGCGGTCGCCGGTGTAGCGGGAAAGCACGTTGGTGACGAGGATCGTCCGGCCGTCCGGGGAGAGTGCGAGATCCCAGGGCGAGCGCGAGGCGCTCAGGCGCTTGACCTCCTTGAGCGTGGCGAGGTCGATGACCGACACGTTGTCGATCGAGGTGTTGAGCACGTAGAGATACTTGCCCTCCCGGTCGACGAGCAGGCCGTGCGGCTCATCGCCCACCTCGATCGTGGCCGTGACAAAATGCGTGGCCACGTCGACCACCGACACACTGTCGTCGAGGCGGTTGGAGACGAAAGCGCGCCGTCCGTCGGGCGCGAAGGCGATCTCGGTCGGCTGGCCGCCGACCTTGAATTCGAGCGCCTTCGCGCGGGCGGCCGTGTCCACGACGACCACGGTGCCGGCCTGCTCGCACGCGACCCAGAGCTCCTTGTTGTCCGGGGAGAGCGTGAGGTTGAGCGGGTTCTTGTACGCCGGATCGGGTTTCGCGTTCGCGGGCGCCTTGCCCGGGTGGGCGATCCCTTTGACGGCTGAGGCATAGTCAAAGGGTTTGCCGTGCGCATTATCGTGGCAGGCCTGACAGGTCGCGGCCTCCACCGGATGGAGTCCCTTCGCGTGCGCGGCCGGGCGGTCCCGCATGACGGCTTCCGTCGAATAGGCGCTGCCGGCTCCGTGGCAGGCCTCGCACTGGACGCCATCGCGGAGGTCAAAGTCGGCCTGGAACTCGGCGGCCGACGCTCCGTATCCAGTCGTATGGCACTTCAGACACTGGGCGGCCAGCTGCGGATCGCCCGTCACGCCCGCGGCCGCGGCCAGTTCGGCGGCGTGCGGCGTGGCGAGCACGGCGTACGCCCGCGCGTGCGGCGTCAGCCGCCAGGCGCTGAATTGGAAATTGGACTCGGCGGTGCCATGGCAGGACGTGCAGGCCATCACCCCGGTGTACTGCGGCCGGCCGGCGACGGGCGCCGTGGCCGCAGGAGCCGCAAGGGGCGCGGCATCGGGTTTGTCGCCATCGGGCATCTTGTGAGCGATGGCCTGCCAGGCCTGGTCGAGGTCGAAGGGTTTTCGCTTCAGCACGGCATCATGCGAGCCTTTCGGGCGGTGGCACGTCCGGCAGGTGTCCTTGTCCGGCATGCGCAAACCAGCGGGTTTGGCCTTCGCCGCGTCACTCATGATCGCGACCGTGGCGTATTCGCTGCCGGGACCGTGGCAGGCCTCGCACTGGAGTCCATCCTCCAGGTGGAAACCGGAATCCTTGCGCCAATCCTCCTCTTCGGCCGCGGTGGCGTGGCAACCGAGGCACATGCGGGATTTATACGGCTCCTCGGTGAGGCCGCTGAGGCGGGTGATTTCCTTCGACTCGGGCAGGTACAGCGCGGCGTAGGCGCGGGCATGCGCGGTCAGGCGCCACTTGCTGAACTGATGGCCGATCCCCGGCCCGTCGTGGCATTTGCCACAGGCTTGGGCGCCGAGGTAGATCGGCTCCTTCACGGAAACAGTCGGATATCCGGCGCCGGCCGCCGCCTGGGCCAGCCCCGCGACCAGAACGGCCGCCATCACTGCTGGGAAGAACTTCTTCATGCTCGTGGAATTCAGAACGGCCTATTTGGCCTCACCCTGGCGGACCTGGAGGATCTGACGGGCCTTCACCTGGGTGAGCACCTGCTTCTCGCCGTCGGGCCAGAGGATCTCGACGGACTCGGCATGGTCGGCGGCGCCGAGACCAAAGTTGGGCCGCGGGTCGCCGCTGCTGGCATAGCCATTCACGCCCATGACCGGCTGGATCATCGTCAGGCCGTTGGCCTTCACCGTAACCACACTGCCGAGGGCGATCGCACCGGTGTCCTTGCGCCGGGGTACGACCTTGAGCCAGTTCCGCTCGCCGCCGTCGTTGCGCAGCAGGCGGGGCGTGTCGTTGATGACGCACACCACTATGTCCGGATTGCCGTCATTGTTGAAGTCGATCATCGCAGCGCCGCGGGCCACGTATTTATGGTCGAAGAAGTCGCCGGACTGGCGGGCCGTGTCGATGAAGTGGCCGTGGCCGTCCCATTTCGCGATGACCGCCTCTTCGACGTAGAGGTGATGGGCGTTGCCATTGGCAATGAACAGATCGGGGTAGCCGTCGTTGTCGAAGTCAGCCAGGATGCCGCCCCAGCCGGCGTATTGGCCGCAGAGCACGGCCATGCCGGTCTG
>Ga0302321_100006067_pt1 | contig 10608 bp, 9 predicted proteins | sample Fen_T0_1_FD_202505 | JGI IMG/M metagenome (GOLD analysis project Ga0302321, IMG submission 202505) | Peat permafrost microbial communities from Stordalen Mire near Abisko, Sweden - Fen_T0_1 | ecosystem: Environmental > Terrestrial > Soil > Wetlands > Permafrost | place: Sweden: Abisko... | reverse complement strand
CTGGTCGGCGATCCTGATCCTCGCCCTCGGCGCGTCCGCGGCGTTGATCGCGATCGTCGTCACCTGGCGCGAGTCGCGCCGGGCGGTCGCCCCGCTGGCCAGCCTGGCCGAGGCGGCCGCCCGGTTGGGTGCCGGAGACGCCCGCCCGACCGGGGTCCGCTACGGCGTCGCGGAGCTGGACGCGGTGGCCGAGGCCCTGGACAGCAGCGCGGCGCGGATCAACCAGCTGGTCAGCCAGGAGCGGGACCTGACGGTGGACGTGTCGCACCAGCTGCGCACGCCGCTGACCGCCCTGTCGATGCGCCTGGACGAGATCCTGGTGGCCGACGACCTGGGGGTGGTACGGGGCGAGGCTGTGGCCGCCCAGGAACAGGTGGAGCGGCTGGCCGGCGTCGTCGAGTCGCTGCTGCGCGACCGCGACCCGGACGCCCCGGAACCGAGCGACAGCGTGCCGTTGGACGCCGTGGTCGACCAGCAGGTGCGGGAGTGGGGACCCGCGTACGAGGCGGCCCGTCGCGGGCTGGTCGTGACCGGTGAGCGGGGAATGACGGCGCGGGGCACGCGTGGCGGGGTCGCCCAGGTCCTCGCGACCCTGCTGGAGAACTCGCTGCTGCACGGCGAAGGGGCGACGACGATCACGACCCGCCGGGTGGGTGGGGCGTTGGTGCTCGAGGTGCGCGACCAGGGGTCAGGCGTGCCCGCCGAGCTGGCCGGCCAGGTGTTCGAGCGGTCGGTCAGCGGGGGCGGGGGCACCGGGGTCGGCCTGGCCCTGGCCCGGTCGACGGCGCACGAGTTCGGTGGTCAGCTGCAGCTGCTCGACGCTGCGAGCGCCAAGTTCGGCCTCTTCCTCACCGAGGCGTGACGCCCACCGGGTCGGCCGTCTCGGTGGCGTCCGGGGGCTCCGGGGGGCCGACGGCGGCGAACACCCAGTGCCGGTAGCCGATGAACCGCACGACCATGCCGAGGAACAGGCCGATGACGTTCCCGGAGATGTTGTCCGCCAACCAGCTGTCGAGGTGCAGCACGTAGCGCGACACGGCCAGCGGCAGCAGCGCCACGGCCAAAGACACCCCGTTGACCACCAGGAAGGCGCCGTACTCGCGCCAGAAGCCCCGCCGCCCTCCGTGCCGGAAGGTCCACTGGCGGTTGCCGAAGTAGGCGACCACGGTGGCCACCACGACCGAGATCGTCTTGGCCGTCAGGGGCTTGTCGTGCAGGGGGCCGTTGCCGCCGGCGTAGGTCAGGAGGTTGAAGATGCCGACGTCGACGACGTAGGCGATTCCGCCCACGACGCCGAACTTCGCGACTTGCGCGACGAGAGGACGCACGCTCGACACCCGACCAGGGTACGGCGTGCGACCATGCACTCGTGCCCCAGCAACGCGCAGCTGTGCCGGCCGGACCGCCCCGGCACGGTCTGCCGGCCGAGTACGCGCAGCTGCGGGACACGGTGGGCGCGTTCGCCCGCGACGTGGTGGCGCCGGTCATCGGCGCCCACTACGAGGCCGGGGAGTTCCCCTACGACGTGGTCGCCGGGATGGCCCGGCTGGGACTGTTCGGCCTGCCCTTCGCCGAGGACGTCGGGGGCATGGGCGGCGACTACTTCGCGCTCTGCCTGGCTCTGGAGGAGCTCGCGCGGGTCGACTCGTCGGTCGCGATCACGCTGGAGGCCGCTGTCTCGTTGGGCGCGATGCCGCTGGACCGGTTCGGGTCTGCGGAGCTGAGACGACGCTGGTTGCCCGCCCTGACGGCCGGCACCGCGTTGGGGGCGTTCGGACTGACCGAACCAGGCAGCGGGACCGATGCCGGTGCGCTGCGGACCACCGCGCGGCTCGACGGCGACCAGTGGGTGGTCAACGGGTCCAAGGCGTTCATCACCAACTCGGGCACCTCGATCACCGCGTTCGTCACCGTCGCGGCCGTCACCGGCCAGACGCCGGACGGTCGGGCGGAGATCTCCACCATCCTGGTGCCCTCGGGTACGCCCGGGTTCGTGGTGGAGCCTTCGTACTCCAAGGTCGGCTGGTGCTGCTCGGACACCCACGGGCTGTCGTTCGACGACGTCCGCGTCCCGGCGAGCCACCTGGTGGGCGAACGCGGGCGGGGGTACGCGCAGTTCCTGCAGATCCTCGACGAGGGCCGGATCGCCATCGCCGCGCTGGCCACCGGCCTGGCCCAAGGCTGCGTGGACGAGTCGGTGCGGTACGCGAAGGAACGGCAGGCCTTCGGCCAGCCGATCGGTGACTTCCAGGCGGTCCAGTTCCTGGTGGCCGACATGGCGGCGCGGGCCCACACGGCACGGCTGGCCTACTACGACGCGGCCTCCCGGATGAGTGCGGGAGAACCGTTCAAGCGCGAGGCCGCGATCGCCAAGCTGACGGCATCGAACGCGGCCATGGACAACGCCCGTGCGGCCACCCAGGTCTTCGGCGGGTACGGGTTCATGAACGAGTTCCCGGTGGGCCGGTTCTACCGCGACGCCAAGGTGCTCGAGGTCGGCGAGGGGACCTCGGAGGTCCAGCGGATGCTGATCGCCCGCGACCTCGGTCTGTAGTCGCCCGACGCCGGTAGTCGCCCGCCGCGTGTCCCGCCCGGTTCCGGGACCGGGCCGTCGCACAATGAGGGACGACCCCGAAGGGGGACCACACGGCGCGAGGCCCCTCCATGTATGAGATGGAGGGGCCTCGCTGCTCGACCGCCGCGCTCTCGGTTGCCCGGCGGGCCCGGCTTGGTCGAGCGTGCCTCGTCGATGTGGCCCCGTCGTCTGCTTCGGTTTCCCTCGGCGCCGCCGGGTCGAAGTCTCCCTCGACCTCCTCGGGTCTCCCCGCGGTGGGCCACCTCGTCGGTGGCGAGGAGATGTCTAACTGCCCGGGCCCCCTCGGCGCAAGGGGTTCCGCGCAACAAGTTTCGCGAGTTTTCCCGTCCACAGCACGGTCCACAGCGATATCGGGACGAAGCGGGTTTCGTGCACAGCGTCATCCCCAGCTTGTCCACCGAATCGTCCACAGGGCCCGACGACGGACGTCGTCACGTCGCCAGGAAACGCGCCATCACCACGTCGTCCACGGGCTGTCCGTCGATCACGAACTCGGCCCGCAGCACGCCCTCGACGACGTACCCGTGCGACGCGTACAACGCCTGCGCCGGTGCGTTGGTCGCGAAGACCCGAAGCTGGATCTTGCGAGCGCCGCGACCCCGGGCCCGCTCCTCGACGGCCCGCAGCAAGGCGCTGCCCACGCCGCGCCGCCGGACCGCAGGGTCGACCTCGAGGCCCTGCACGGCCAGGACATGCGCGTTCTCCGGGACCGGGACCGCGACCCCGGTCCTGACGAAGCCGACGATCTCGCCGTCGAGAACGGCGACGAGGGAGTCGGCCGGGTCCTCGTGCGGGGCGAAGTGCGTCGTGCGGCTGCGGTCCCACTGGGACGGGAACCCGGCGTCCGGGGTGAACGAGACCCGCTCGACGCGCAGGAGCGCCGCGTCGTCGTCGTCCGTGGCCACCCGCACCAGAACGTGCCCGGCGGCGGGCGGCGTCGGGTGATCGGGATCGGTGGTCGGCACGCGGAGATCCTGCCCGAGGCTGCCGCGCGAGTCAGCCCGGCCCGCTGGATACCCTGCCGGGGTGAGTCCGTCAGCCGCTTCGCGCCCGGTCGTGGGTGTCGTGGGCGGCGGCCAGCTGGCCCGGATGATGGCCCCGCCGGCCATCGCGTTGGGCCTCACGTTGCGGGTGCTGGTCGACCGGCTCGACGACAGCGCGGCGATGGTCGTGCCGGAACCGGTGGTCGGCGACTACCGCGACCTCGAGACGCTGCGCGCCTTCGCCCGCGGCTGCGACGTGGTGACGTTCGACCACGAGCACGTGCCCACCGAGCACCTCCGTGCGCTGAGCGACGACGGTGTCGTCGCCCGCCCCGGCCCCGACGCACTCGTCAACGCCCAGGACAAGACGGTGATGAGGGAGCGCCTCGCGCTGACGGGCGCGCCCGTGCCGCCGTGGCGTCGCGTGCGCGACGCCGCCGACGTGGCCGCGTTCGCCGCCGGTCAGGACGGCTGGCCGGTGGTGCTGAAGGCCACCCGGGGCGGGTACGACGGCAAGGGCGTCTGGGTCGTCGGCGACGCCGACGAAGCCGCGCACGTGCTGTCCCACCGCCAGGTGCCAGGGTTCCTCGTCGAGCCGTTGGTCCCGTACACGCGCGAGCTCGCGGCCCTGGTGGCCCGAAGCCCGAGCGGCCAGGCCGTCGCCTATCCCGTGGTCGAGACCGTGCAGGTCGACGGGATCTGCCGTGAGGTCTACGCCCCCGCGCCCGGGCTCAGCGACGACCACGCACTGGCGGCCCAGGAGATCGCCCTGAACGTCGCCGGTGAGCTCGACGTGGTGGGGGTCCTCGCCGTCGAGCTGTTCGACACCGCCGACGCAGTGCTGGTCAACGAGCTCGCCATGCGGCCGCACAACTCCGGGCACTGGACCATCGACGGCGCGCTGACCAGCCAGTTCGAGAACCACCTGCGGGCCGTGCTCGACCTCCCGCTCGGAGCCCCCACGATGCTGGCCCCACACGTGGTCATGGTCAACGTCCTCGGCGGTGACCTGCCGGACCTCACCTCGGGCTACCTGCACTGCATGGCCCGCGACCCCGGGCTGAAGCTGCACGACTACGGCAAGCAGATGCGTCCGGGCCGCAAGGTCGGTCACGTCACCACGTTGGGCGACGACCTGGACGATGCAATCGAGCGCGGTCGGCACGCGGCCGCCTACCTGAGGGGCGAGATCGATGGCTGAACCGGCAACGGTCACGCCCGTGGTGGGCGTGGTCATGGGGAGCGACTCGGACTGGCCGGTCATGGAGGGCGCCGCCGACGCGCTCGAAGAGTTCGGGGTGGCCTTCGAGGTCGACGTCGTGTCGGCCCACCGGATGCCCGACCAGATGCTCGCCTACGGCCGTGGCGCGGCTGGGCGCGGGCTCGCGGTGATCGTCGCCGGAGCCGGGGGCGCGGCCCACCTGCCCGGGATGCTCGCCTCGGTCACGACGCTGCCGGTCATCGGGGTCCCGGTGCCCTTGCAGCACCTCGACGGCATGGACTCGCTGCTGTCGATCGTCCAGATGCCGGCCGGCGTGCCGGTGGCGACCGTGGGCGTCGGCAACGCTCGCAACGCCGGGCTGCTCGCCGTGCGGATCCTGGCGGCCGCCGACGCGGACCTTCGGGCGGCGATGGAGCGGTTCCAGGCCGATCTGGAGCGCACGGCACAGGCCAAGGGCGAGGCACTGCGTCGTCGCACGCAGGCGCCCAAGGCCGGATTCGGTTCGGTGTGACACCCATGCCTGACCGACCTGGTCAGGGGCGACCGAGCGCGCGGTAGGTCCACCCGGCCGCCCGCCACCGAAGCGGGTCGAGCGTGTTGCGGCCGTCGACGATGACCCGTCGGCGGACCAACGTGGCCAGCTCCTCCGGAGCGACGTCGGCGAACTCTCGCCACTCGGTCAGATGCAGCACCGCGTCGGCGTCCCGGGCCGCAGCGGAGGCCGACTCCACGTACTCCAGGCTCGGGAAGATCTGGGCCGCGTTGGTCATGGCCTGCGGGTCGTACACGCGGACCTGGGCGCCGGCCAACGACAGCTCACCGGCCACGTGCAGAGCCGGTGAGTCGCGCACGTCGTCGGAGTTCGGCTTGAACGCGGCTCCCCACACGGCCACCCGGTGACCGATCAGCGTGCCGTCTAGCACCTCGCGGGTGAGCTCGACCATGCGGGCCCGTCGACGCAGGTTGATCTCGTCGACGTCGCGCAGGAACATCACGGCCTGGTCGACGCCCAGCTCGCCGGCCCGCGCGATGAAGGCGCGGATGTCCTTGGGCAGGCAGCCTCCGCCGAACCCCAGTCCGGCCTGCAGGAACTGACCCCCGATGCGGTCGTCGTGCGCCAGTGCCTCGGCGAGCTCGACCACGTCGGCCCCGGCCGCCTCGCACAGTTCGGCCATCGCGTTGATGAACGAGATCTTCGTGGCCAGGAAGGCGTTGGCGGCGGACTTCACCAGTTCTGCGGTGGCGTAGTCCGTGACGACGATCGGTACTCCCGCGTCGAGGAGGGGCGCGTAGACCGCCCGCAGCACGCCCTCGGCGCGGGGGCCACCGACCCCGACGACCAGCCGGTCGGGGTGCAACGTGTCAGCCACGGCGTGGCCCTCGCGCAGGAACTCGGGGTTCCACGCGAGCTCGGCCCCAGGACCGATCGGGGCCAGTTCCGCGATCCGGGTAGCCAGGCGCGGCGCGGTCCCCACCGGGACCGTGGACTTGCCCACCACCAGCGTCTCGCGGGTCAGCAGCGGCGCGAGGCCCTCGACCACCGCCTCGACGTAGCTCACGTCGGCCGCGTTCGACCCTGCCTGCTGCGGAGTGCCGACGCACAGGAAGTGGACGTCACCGAAGTCTGCGACGTCCTGGTACGACGTGGTGAACCGCAGCCGACCCGACGCCAACGCGCGGTCCAGCATCTCCGGCAGCCCCGGTTCGTAGATCGGCAGCCGTCCCGCGGACAACGCGTCGATCTTGGCGGCGTCCACGTCCATGGCCAGGACGTCGTAGCCGAGCTCGGCCAGGCAGGCCGCGTGCGTCGTGCCCAGGTAGCCGGTGCCCAGCACGGTCAGGCGCGCAGGAGTGGGGCGCGCTGGTGCCACAGGGACCTCCTGGACGTCGATCCGACCGGTTCGGACGGTCCGCCCCCACGACGTACGGCGGCCCGATCAGGCTAACCGTCTCGGCTGGCGGGTCGGTGAGTGCCGCGCGACGACGGGACGTCGGGTCAGCCTTCGGCGGATCGGGTCCTAGCCTGAAGGGGGAACGCGAGGAGAGGAGCCGTCGGTGGCGCAGTTCGAGGTGTTCACGTTGCCCGAGGAGCATCGGGCCCTGCGGGCGGCCGTCCGGGCCTTTGCCGACGACGTGATCGCTGCGCGGGCGGCCGAGATCGACGCCACCGGGGAGTTCCCGCAGGACGTGTACGACGCCCTGGTGAAGAACGACTTCCATGCCGTGCACGTTCCGGCCGAGTTCGGCGGGCAAGGGGCCGATGCCCTGGCGTCCGCGCTGGTGATCGAGGAAGTGGCGCGGGTGTGCGCGTCGTCCTCCTTGATTCCGGCCGTGAACAAGCTCGGGACAACGGGCCTGATCCTGTCGGGGTCGATCGAGCTCAAACAGCGCTACCTGCCCGCCGTCGCCAGCGGCGAGGCCATGTTCTCCTACGCCCTCAGCGAGCCGGAGGCGGGCAGCGACGCCGCAGCGATGAAGACCCGCGCCGTCCGGGACGGCGACCACTACGTGCTCGACGGGGTCAAGCGATGGATCACCAACGCCGGCATCTCGCAGTACTACACCGTGATGGCGGTGACCGACCCGGCCGCCGGGAGTCGCGGGATCTCCGCGTTCGTCGTGCACCGGGACGACCACGGGGTGTCGTTCGGAGCGCCCGAGCGCAAGCTCGGCGTACACGGGTCGCCGACCCGCGAGGTGTACTTCGACGGCGTCCGGATCCCCGCCGACCGGATGATCGGTGAACCCGGAACCGGGTTCGCCACCGCGATGGCGACGCTGGACCACACCCGCCTGGCCATTGCCGCGCAGGCCGTGGGCATCGCCCAGGGAGCGCTCGACGCGGCCACCGGCTACGTCCGTCAGCGCGAGCAGTTCGGCCGTCCCGTCGCCGAGTTCCAGGGGGTGCAGTTCATGCTCGCCGACATGGCGATGAAGGTTGCCGCGGCGCGGGCCCTCACCTACCAGGCCGCCGGCAAGAGCGAACGCGGAGACCCCGACCTCACCTTCTTCTCCTCGGCGGCCAAGTGCTTCGCGTCGGACTCGGCCATGGAGATCACCACCGATGCGGTTCAGCTGTTCGGCGGGTACGGCTACACCAAGGACTACCCCGTCGAGCGGATGATGCGGGACGCGAAGATCACCCAGATCTACGAGGGGACGAACCAGATCCAGCGCGTCGTCATGGCGCGGCAGGTGCTCAAAGGCGTCGTGGGGACGGGATGACGCTGGCCGCGCAGCCGATGGCCGCCTCGCGCACGACCCTGAGCCAGATCATGTCGCCACTGGACGTGAACCTGCTCGGAACCGTGCACGGTGGCGTGGTCATGAAGCTCGTCGACTCCGTGGCCGGTGCGGCTGCCGGCCGCCACAGCGGCGGTCCCGCCGTCACGGTGTCGATGGACGAGATGGTCTTCCTCGAGCCGGTGCGGGTCGGCGACCTGGTCCACGCGCACGCGCAGGTGAACTGGTGCGGATCCACGTCGATGGAGGTGGGGGTGCGGGTGACCGCCGAGCCGTGGGACCGGCTCGATCCCGCGACGCACGTTGCCTCGGCCTACCTCGTGTTCGTCGCCGTCGACGAAGCCGGTCGACCGCGGCCGGTCCCGCCGGTCACGCCCGGCGACGGCGACGACCGCCGCCGCAACGCCGAGGCCCAGATCCGTCGGCAGAACCGGCTGGCCCGGCGCAGCGAGATCCGGGCGCTTCGTGCGGCAGGCGACTGATCCGATCGGGCGAGACCGCCGCCCTCCCGTTCGGTGCCTCGGGGCGGGGTCAGGAGCAGACGTTCTCGGCGGCCGAGCGGGTGTGCAACGCCGGGTTCTTGGGCTTGGCGACCGTGACCGCCTTGGGTGCGGCGTAGGCGGACCCCACGATCACCGTGAACGTCGCGCCCAGGTCCGGGGTGGACTGGAACTGGGCGTCGGGGAAGGCCGCCTTCAGCGTCTTCAGCGACTCGCTCCAGCGCGGGTCGTACTTGACGATCGTCGTAGTGACGTCGGTCTGTCCGGCGTTGCCCGCCGGAGCGCCGATGACGAAACCGGCCGACGCCAGGTCGTCGCTGGCCTGCCCGGCCAGGCCGGCGACGGCGCTGCCGTTGAGCACCTGCACCGAGATCTGGGCCGGCGCCACCGTCGGCTTCGCCGCGGCGGACGCCTTGACCAGCGGCTGGTCGTTGCGGATCTTGTCGAACAACTCCTGGGCACCCGCCTGGTCCCAGAGCACCGCCTCGCCCACGCTCGGTCCGGCGTCGTAGGCGACGTCGGACAGCGGGACCGTGAGGAACCGCAACGAGTGCGGGCTCAGCGTCCGCAGGCTGTTGGCCAGCGCCAGGACCTGGTCGTGGTCGAGTCCGCTGTCGGTCTGGACCGATGACAAGACGGCGTTGAGGAACGCGTTGAGCTTCAGGGGGTTGAGCATCGTCCCCGCACTGGTCACGGCCTTGAACATGGACCCGAGGAACTGCTGTTGGCGCTCCATGCGGCCGAGGTCGGCGCGCGGGTCGATGTAGCGGGCGCGGACGAAGGCCAGGCCCATGTCGCCGTAGACGTGGGACCGTCCGGCCGGAAGCTTCAGGCCGCTCTTGGGGTCGTCGACCGCGTTCGGCAGGCAGACGTCGACGCCGCCCACCGCGTTGACGATGTTGACCACGCCACCGAACCCGATCTCGACGTAGTGGTCGATCGTGACGCCGGTCGCCTGTTCCACCGTCTTGACCAGCAGCGGTGCCCCACCGAAGGAGAACGCGGCGTTGAGCTTGTTCTTCTGCGCGGGCTGCTTCTTGCCCTGGGCGTCGGTGTACGCCGGGATCGTCACGTAGGAGTCGCGGGGCAGGCTGACGACGGTCGCCGACTTCCGGTCGCCCGCCACGTGGACCAGCATCATGGTGTCCGAGCGGTGACCGGCCGCCATGCTCACCGTTCCGGTGTGCAGCTGCTTCTCCTGGTTCTTGGTCAGCCCGAGGCGACTGTCCGAGCCGACGACCAGGATGTTCAGCGGGCCGTTGGCGTCGCTGGCCGCGAGCGACAGACCCGGCACGTGGCTGAGCATGCCGGCGTAGTGGGTGAACAGCAGCCAGCCGCCGACACTGACCGAGAAGATCGCCGCGGAGACCACCGTCGCCAGGACCGACATCCAGTGGCGCCGTGGGCGGGACGCCTTGGCCGTCGCCTGGTCGCCGCGAGGCGACAGCTCCGGCGGCAGCGTGCTGGTCATTCGGGGTCCTCCCAGACGAAGAGATTCAGGCTACGGCCGGCCGCGTCGGTCCGGAGAACCGGCGCGCCGGGCGGGTGGTCGTGCCCCGTAGGGCCGACGGGCGGAACGTGACCAACTCCACACGCGGGCTCGATCGAGCTGGTCCTCAGCTGACCTTGCAGATGCTCTGGCTGGCCGTGCGGACGCCCGGGTTGTCGCTGCTCGACTTCTTCACGACCACCGGGACGACACCGGGCCAGTCGCGACCGACCACGACCTCGACCACTGTTCCCAGACCGTCGACCAGGACCCGGCTCGATCCGGGGATCGAGGCCGCGACCGTCCGGGCGGCGTCCTCCGATCCGGGCGAGTAGCGCACCACCGTGGACAAGAAGTCCTGGGCCTCGGCGTTGCCGACGCCGACGATCTGGTAGCCCTGGGCCCGCAACCGGTTGGCCGCCCGGGTGGCGGCGTTCGGGGCGCCGGAGCCGTTCAGCACCCGGACCGCGATGGCGTCCGGGGCCGTGGTCAGCGGCTTGCCGTCCATGGTGGTCGGCGCCGGGCTCGGTGGCGGGTACGGCGCGTCGTCGCGGATCGCCTGCCAGATCTGGTCG
>Ga0302321_100006066_pt1 | contig 10608 bp, 8 predicted proteins | sample Fen_T0_1_FD_202505 | JGI IMG/M metagenome (GOLD analysis project Ga0302321, IMG submission 202505) | Peat permafrost microbial communities from Stordalen Mire near Abisko, Sweden - Fen_T0_1 | ecosystem: Environmental > Terrestrial > Soil > Wetlands > Permafrost | place: Sweden: Abisko... | reverse complement strand
GTCCAGAGCTCGGAGAAGGCGTGGTGCATCTGGTAGCTCCAGTGCACGGGACCGTCGAACGTGTGCATCCGGACCTCGAGGATGCCGTCGTCCGAGCGCTTGAACTTGAAGAAGCGCTCGAACCGCTTCGAGTACTCCTCGAGGGTCGGCATGTGGACGTAGTCTTGCTCAGCCATCGTGCGCTGCTCCTCTGGTCGTCGTGTGGTCGGGCGGGGCCGTGACGTCGGCGTCAGCCGATCAGGTCGCGGTTGAGCTTGAGCCGGTCGATGACCTCTTCCACGCCCGCCGGCTCGAGGTGTTGCGACCTGGCCACGTCGACCAGCGCCTGCACGAGCTGGGCGTTGGACGAAGCGAGCTCCTTCGGCCTGATGTACAGCGTGTCCTCAAGGCCTGTGCGCGCGTTGCCGCCCATCGCCAGACCGATGGTCGTCAGCGGCAGGTTGGCCTTGCCGATGGCGATCACCTGCCAGCTCGTGGCGGGAGGCAACTCGTTGACCATGTAGGCGAGCAGCCTGGGATCGGCCGGCATGCCGCCCTTGACGCCCATGACGAAGGACACCTGCAGCGGCTCGGTCAGCAGCTCCTTCTTCAGCAGGTCCATCGTCAGGCCGAGGTGGCCTGTGTCGTACATCTCGACCTCGGCCTTGATGTCCAGCTCGCGCATGCGCTCGGCGAGCTTGTACATGAGCTTGGGCGGGTTGCGGAACTCGTTGTCGCCGATCGTCATGGTGCCGGGGTTCAGCGTGGCCATGGCGGGCTTCGCCTCGACGATCTTCGCGCGGTCTTCGTAGGCCATGCCGCCGCCGGTGGAGAGCTGCACGATGCCCGGGCACGCTTCGCGCACCAGATCGACGGTCCGCCGCGCCACGCCGAGGTCGGTGGTGAAGTCGTCGTTCTCGCGCAGGTGGATGTGGATGACGGCGGCGCCGGCCTCGTAGGCCTCCCTGGCGCTCTGCGCGATCTCCTCCGGGGTGCGCGGCATCGCCGGGGTCTGCTTGCTGGTGGCGGCGGGACCGGTGAGCGAGGCGGTGATGATCGGGTTCATGGACGTGTCTCTTCCTGGTCGAGTGTGAACGGCTCCACCTGGATCAGGCACGAGTTTGGCGCCATTCCGGTGGACGTCGGCGTGACGAACCGTTTGGGTGTGAGGATGTTGATGCAGCCCGCGGTGTCCGCTGAGTGGCCGGGCTCGCCCAGCGGGATGTAGTCGGCAGACGACTCGTAGCAGTGCACGGTGCCCGGGCCCACCCGCTCGGTGACCTGGGCGGCGAGAATGACCTCCCCGCGGTCGTTGAAGGCGCGTATGAGATCGCCGTCGGCGATGCCCCGCGCCTCGGCGTCCCGGCCGTTCAGGCGAAGGATCCAGTAGTGGTGGCCGTCGATCAGGACGCGGTGGTCCGTGATGTCGTCGGTCCACGAGGCTTTGCCGTCGCCCATCGTGTGGAACGAGAAGCGCGGGTGCGGACTCACGAGCTGCAGCGGGTACCTGCCGACGAGTTCCTCCGTGTGGTGCCCCTCCCAGCTGGGGATGAACTGGGGGCCCAAGGGGGGACGCTCGGGGTCGACGGCGCCGGACTTCTCGAAGCGTTTGAGGCTCGACGCTACGAACTCGATCTTGCCCGACGCGGTCTGGAGACCTTTGAGCCCTACCGTCTCCCACGGCTTGGGCCCCAGGTCCGGCGTGTCGCGCACGCGGTCCTCGGCGAACCAGCGCAGCGCCGGCGTCCGCTTCCTGTCGGGCGGGACCGGCACCATGTAGTAGCCCTTCTTCGTGAACTCCTCCCACGAGATCCGCTTGGGGAGGTCGCTGGCGCGGAAGAAGCGCTCGACCCAGTCGAGATCGGTCAGGCCGCCCTCCGTGTAGAGGTGGCCGAGGCCGAGGCGCTCGGCCAGCAGCGAGAAGATCTCGTAGTCGGGCTTCGACTCGCCGAGCGGCTCGATGCACTTCTGCTGGAAGACGATGAGCCGGTGGTTGCACGCGTCGGCCGCCGAGGCGCCGGCTCCGGTGGGGCACGCCCACTCCCCGATGTCCCAGCGCTCGAAGTTGGTGCAGGCCGGCAGGATCACGTCGGCGAACCGCGCTTCTCCCTCGAACCAGATCGACTGGTTGACCACGAACTCGATGTCGCCCTCGCGATAGGCCCGGACGTACCGGTTGGTCTCGGTCATCGTGCCGATGAACGACCCGCCGTACTTGTAGTACATGCGGCACGGCTCGTAGCCGGGCGCGGGGTACTCGTACTTCTGGAACTGGGACTCGATGGAGGTGCCGCAGAAGCCCTTGCCCCGCCACTCGAGCTGCTCGCCCATCATCGCCTCGGGGATCAGGAGACGCGAGACAGTCTGGCCCTCGGTCGAGTGCTGCGGGTTGCCGGGAGGCCCGCCGTCTGGCCAGAGCCGGTTGGCGAGGCGGAAGCCGCTCAGGTTGTTCGAGTCGCAGGACATGCCGCCCTCGTTGTAGCCGGGGAACCAGAGGGTGGTGTCGCAGGGAGCGCCCTGCGTCGTGGACCAGATGTTGACGCCCGGCTTGCCCAAGCCCTGCATGGCGGCGAGGGCGATCATCGTCCGCGCCCACTCGTTGCCGGTGGCCGAGCGGCAGGCGCCGCCGAAGCCGCCCTTGCCGCCGGCGGCCAGCATCGTCTTCTTGCGCCCCCACTCGCGCGCCAGGGCGCGGATCTGCCGGGCGGGGACACCACACTCACTCTCCGCCCATTCGACCGTCTTGGGTACGCTGTCGGTCGCGCCGAGGACGTAGTCCTTCCACTCATCGAAGCCGACGGTGTGCGACGCCACGTAGTCCTTGTCGTACAGGTCCTCGGTGAGCCACGTGAACGCGATGGCCAGGCCGAAGGCCACGTCGGTGCCGAGGCGCGGCGCGAACCACTTGTCGGAGAAGAGCTCGGCGGTGTGGTTGAAGTAGGGGTCGATGAAGACCATCTTCACGCCCAGCTCCTTGAACCAGTAGCGGCGGGGGGTGCTCTCGAAGGCGGTGTAGATGCCGCCGCCGGTGCTCTCCGGATCGGCCGACCAGAAGACGATCATCTCGGCGTTCTGCAGCGCGTCCTCGAGGAGGTCGTACTGCTCCGGGACGCCGAGGCGGTGGCTGAACCCCCACATGTGCATGCCGCCCCAGTGCCAGCCCTCCCAGCTGTCCGGGTTGTGCTCCCCGTAGGTGAAGCCCACCAGGTCCATGAACCGGTAGTACGCGCTGGTGCGGTAGCCGTGGATGCCCCACAGATGGTGAGACCCCGGCGACGTGAGCATCGCCGCCGGCCCGCACTCCCGGTGAAGCCGGCTCATCTCGGCGGCGACGATGTCCAGAGCTTCATCCCAGCTGATGGGCTCGTAGCCGGACACCCCGCGGTTCTGGGTGTTCCGCTCCCCCTCGGGATCGAAGTCCACCCTCTTGAGCGGCGTGAGGATGCGCTTCGGCGAGTAGATGGTCGACCGGTGGGCGACCGTGAACGGTGACAGGGTCGTGCGGCGAGGCGGCGTGAACTCGCGCCCCCTCGCCTCGATGGTCCACGAGGGCCCGTCGCTGTCGTCCAGCTCGAGAGGGACGAGGCGGAGGATCCGGCCGTCCTGCACGTCCACGTGCACAGGCCCGCCGGTGGTGAGATTCGTGAGCCGAAGGACCTCCTCCACCTCTGCCTCCTGCATCCTTCCGAGGGTCAAGCGGCTCTCTCGCGTCAGCTGCTCACGACCACCAGCATCACGGCCGGCCTGGTGCCGTTGTTGATGACCGACCTGCCTTCATTGGGACCGATGTACAGCGAATCCATGGGCCCGAGGACGAACTCCTCGTCCGCGCCCTTCACCGTGAGCTCGCCCTCGACGACGAGGTAGACCTTCTCCTCGGCCGAGTCCTCACCGGACCACTCGATGCCGCCGCCGGGCAGGTAGTGCGACACGCCGATCCAGAAGCTCTTCAGGCCGGACTGCGCCTCGCCCTGGAGCCGGGCGGAGTTGACGCCGAAATGCTTGGGCGGGATGCCGTACTCGGTCACGTCCGCGCGCGCGATCTTCTTCATGAGTCTCTCTCCCGTCTGTTCTGCGGACGCCGGTCAGACGGCGGACAGGCCGCCGTCGACGTACACGATCTGGCCGGTCATGAAGCTGGACTCGTCGCAAGCCAGGAGGATCGCCGGGCCGACCAGCTCGGACGGCTCGCCCAGGCGCTTCATCGGGATGTCGGCCGTCATCTTGGCGTAGACCTCGGGTTTGGAGAGGAACTCGCGAGTCATGTCCGTCATGATGAGCGCCGGGGCGATGGCGTTGACCTGGATGCCGTACTTGGCCCACTCCGCCGCCAGCGTGCGTGTCAGCTGATCCACGCCGCCCTTGCTCGTGGCATACGCCGAGCCGCCCATGCCGGGGGCCACCCTGCCGCGGACCGAGGACATGTTGATGATGCGGCCGTGCTTCTGCTCGATCATGACCCGGCCCACGGCCTGGCAGGCCAGGAAGGTGCCGAGGACGTTGACGCGGAGGACGCGCTCGAACTCCTCGGGGGCCATCTCCTCGGCGTCGAACCGCGCGTTGGTGCCGGCGACGTTGACCAGGATGTCGATCTTGCCGAACTCCTGCACGGCCTTCTCGGCCATGCCCTTCATCGCCGCCGCGTCGGTGAGGTCGGCCGTCACGGCCACGCACTTGCGGCCGAGCGCCTCGATCTCCTTGACCGTCGCCGCAAGATGGTCGGCGTCGAAGTCGTCGACCAGTATGTCGGCGCCACGCTGCGCCAGCGCGACCGAGATGGGACGACCAAGTCCGCCGCCGCCGCCCGTCACGATCGCGACCTTGCCTGTCAGATCGAACATCGGAGCTCCTTTTCCTCAGCGAGGGCGGCCATGGACCTGGGCGCTAGTCTTGCTGTGCTTCGAGGAACAGCTTGAGCTGCGGGAGCAGCTTGCCGTTCTTCTCTTTGAGGACTTCTTCACGCGTCTTGCCGCTGTAGTCGTACCAGCCCTTGCCGGCCTTGATGCCGAGCTCGCCCCTCTCGACCTTCTCCAGCAGCATGGGTGACGGCTCGGTCGCGTTCGAGAGTCCCTTGAACACGCGGCCCGACACGGTCGCGGCGATGTCGAGGCCGATCATGTCCTCGACCTCCATAGGACCCAGGCAGGCGAACCGGAAGCCTGTGCTCGCCTTGACGGCGACATCGAGGTCCTCGGGAGTCACGATCCCTTCGTCGAGCAGGTAGTCGATCTCGCGCTCGAGCGCGCCCATGAGGCGATTGACGATGAAGCCGGGCCTCTCCACGCGCACGAGCACGGTCTTCTTGCCCGAGGCCTCGAGCAGCCGCCTTGTCCTGGCGAAAGCGGCGTCCGAGCAGTCGCTGCCGCGATGGATCTCCACCAGCGGGATGATGTGCGCGGGGTTGAAGTAGTGGATGCCGATGAGGTTGTCCGGGCGCGGCAACCCCTCGGCGAGCGTGTCCATGGTGAAGCTGCCGGTGTTGCTGCCGATGACGAGCTCCGGGTCCGCCGCCTGCAGGCGCGCGAGAAGGTCCTTCTTGGGTTCCAGCAGCTCCGGGATGGCCTCGATGACGTAGTCGCATCCCTCGACGGCCGCGACCATGTCCGTGGTGACCACGCCCTCGATGCGGTCCATCACCTGCTCGGCCGGCTCGCTGATGAGGCCGAACTCCACGAACTGCAGGATGTTCTGCCTGACCTGGCCGAGGGCACGGGCGATCTGCCCGTCGGCGTTGTCCACGAGACGCACACCGAACCCGTTCTGGGCGAACGCCTGAGCGATACCCTCGCCCATCGTTCCCGCGCCCACGATCAGTATCCTCTCCGGGTGCGCCATTCTTCTCCCCTTCGTGAGCCGGAATGCGCATCGTACACGAGTTCGTATACGAAGTCCGACCACGCTAACTCAGGGTAGTGGGAAAGTCAACAGCCGAGGGGGCCGCCGAGCCGTGGTCCGCAGCGCTCGCGCAGGCTCGCTCCACGCTCACGGGAGCGACAGGGGCGAGGCCGTCCGGCGGTCGTGGAGTGAAGCCGGACGACCCGCTCTTTCGGGCCGCCTCCGCCGGCCTCGGATCGCGCTGAGGGCCTGCTCGAAGCGGGTCCTAGCCCCGCCAGTCGCGTCCGGTGTCGATCATCGCCTTGAGGTTCTCGGCCTTCGCGTCGTCCAGCACGGCGCCGTTGCGAAGGAAGAAGCCGCCGCCGGCGCAGGCCTCAAGCAGGCCGGCCACGTACTGTTCGACCTCGCGGACCGAACCGAGGGCCAGGAGCGCGCTGGGGACGTTGCCGGCGATGCACGCGTGGCCGCCGAGGGCGCGCTTGGCGGCGGCCATGTCCGTCTGGTCGAACAGCCACAAGGCGCTGCCGGCGGGCAGTTCGTCGTCGGCGATGACCTCCAACCGCTGGTTGTAGCCGCCTTCGGCGAACATGGCCGGCACGATGCCCTGCTCGATCAGACCTTTCATGACGGCCTTCAGCGTCGGCCAGTAGAAGGTTCGGAAGTCGGCATCGGACATGAACCCGTCGGCGCCCTTGTGCAGCCAGAAGACGATCAGCGGAGCCTGGGCGCGCGCAGCCTGGCGCACACCCAGGTCGATCATCAGCGGGACGAAGCGCTCGGCAGCCTCGAGGATCCTGTCCGGCTGCCGAAAGCGATCCATCATGATGCCCTTCGTGCCGCGCAGCGTGTCGGCGAGGACGTCGTAGGGAGCCTTGGCCGAACCACCCACCTCGGGCGGGATGCCCAGACGGGCCGCCACCTCGGCGTCGGCCGCTCCCGTCGCCTTCAGCCAGGCGAGGGACTCGCGAGCGGCCTCGGCCAGCCTCAGTACGCCCTCGACCACCGCCGGATCCGCAAACGGGAGGATGTTGAACGGCATGCTCGCGGCTTCCATCATGTCCGAGAACGGGGCGAGCCCTGCCAGGGGAGCGAACGCCGAACCGAAACGCGGCAGCAGGGCGCGCCGGAAGTAGCCCTCGGGATCCGCGACGAGGGCGTCATAGTCGTCCGGCCCCATGTACGGAGACTCGACGTACTGCCACGGAGCCTCGTCGGGGAGACCGTGCCCCGGCCAGTCGACGAAGTTCAGCCCGAGGAGTTCGTAGACTCCGGCCGGCGCCACCGGCCGCGTCTGGAAGTCGGGCCGGAACTCCTCGTGGAACCTGACGTGTGCAGCAGCCGACCTGGCGTAGTCGTACATGGCCTCTTTGGCGCTGAGACCGCTGTACCTGCCGGCGTAGAAGCCGACCCACGCGGAGACCGGCACGCGAGCCGGCTTTCTCAGGGTGACGGCGTCGATGAGCAGTCGGACGCGCTCCCGGTAGTCCTGCCGCACCGAGTCGCTGACGAACTCGGTCCCCGGCGCGCCGAGCCAGCGCTGAAAGCGCCGTTCGCGGCGCTCCCGCCAGTCCAGCAGGTCCCACCCGTCGAACATCGGATCCGGGCCATCCCGACTCATCTCCGCTCCTCTCTGGACTCTCGCGACCCGACGGCGCCGCGTGGGATCGTGACGTGTGCCGCTCCATGTCCGTCCTGCCGGCTACGATACCCCGGCACGCCGGCCTCGCTCGACGTCGATCAAGCCGGCTCAGCCTTGGCGGCGCTCCCGCCGTTCGCGAGGTCGTCGAGCGCCACGCGGGCGGCGGAGCGCTGCTTCACCGGGTCCAGTCGCAACGTGACCAGGGCGGCGACGAGCGCGAAGCCACAGCCGATGAAGAACGGCACCTGGTAGCCGACGTAGTTGAGGACCATGCCGGCCGCCACGGGGACGACGATGGCCGTGGCGTGCAGCAAGGTCACTCCCATCGCAAGGCTCGGGGCCATGTCCGCAGGGACGGCGATCTTGCGCAGGTACGTAGCGCCGCCGATCACCGAGAACGGCGCGATGAACGAATAGATCACATAGAAGAGACACGCGAACCACACGTTGCCCACCAGCGCGTAACCGCCGAGCGCGACGATGTAGGCGACGTTGATCGCGGAGAGCGTGCGCCGCTCGCCGTGGCGGTCGATCATGCGTCCGGCCCACGGCGAGAAGGCCATGGCCACGACGGTCGAGATGATGACGACCAGCGAGACGGCCGAGACGCCAAGACCGAAGCGGCTCACCAGGACCCACAGGCCGAAAGAGAAGAAGAGCTGCTGGCGGGCGCCGTCGAGAGTGCTGAGCGCGTAGTAGTAGCGATAGGCGCGCTTGAACACGACGCGCTGCCGCGGCATCTGGGCGGCGATGGGCTTGCCCTCGTGCAGGTGCGGGAAGCCGACGATGGCGACGGCGCCGAGGAGCGCGATGAAGCCGCAGACGAGGTACACCTCGTGATAGGCGCTCGGCCACACCAGGAAGACGAGCAGGACGACCGCCGTGCCGACAAGCGCGCCCCCCTGCACGATGCCCCCCATGATCCCGAGGACGCCGCCGCTCCCGGCCTCCTCGGTGAGGTTCATCCCGAGGGAGTACTGGGTCTGGAAGACGAGGTGGAATCCCACGCTCGAGATCACGACCCAGGGGATGATCGTCCAGAAGCTGGTGGCGAACACGAAGCCGGCGAGCCCGATGCCGAGCACCACCAGCGCCAGCGCCGTCAGCCGCTGCTGCGACAGGCGGTAGAGCAGCGCGGTGATGAAGATGAGCAGGAAGCCCGGGACCTCGCGGATCGCCGTCATGTAGCCGAACTGCGGCCCGGTGAAATGGAGGACGCTCTCGAAGTAGTTGGTCGTGATCGCCTGGCTGGTGAACTGCGACAGGCCGAAGGCCGCGGACATCGCCGCCAGCAGGATGTAGCCGCGGCCCAACGGCGTGCGCCAGGCCTCCGGCAGGCGCCGGGCGTCGCCGACTCTGCCGAGCAGGCTCATGAGTACGACCGCCTCATGGACATCGGCCGAAGCCGGCCCTTCAGGTAGCTCGAGTCTGGCACAACACGACCTCTGGCTCAGGTTGACTGTGGCGCGTATGCTACGATATATCGTGAACTATTGCCAACAGCGGCTGAAGGAGAAGCATGCAGCGCCACGGGCGCCACAGAAAGCAGGAACGCCACGGCGGCCACAGCCACCATGACCGCCGCCATGGCTCGTCGCCCAGACAGGGCCACCTCGACCTCGAGCAGCGTGGCCACGCCGGCAGAAGACATCATATCGGCGCGGCCGCCCAGGTCATGCCAGCGCGGGTCCCGGCCGGCACGAGCGCCTCGATCGCTGCGCAGAACGGCTCGTCGACGCCTGGACGCGGAGCTACCTCATGTCTGACGGCGCCTCCGACGGCCGAGGGCTGCCCCAGGACCGGCGGCTCGGCCCAGTGCTCCGGAGACTGCCGGTCGTGCCCGAGCCGGCAACGATAGGCTGAACGGCGATGGCGGCGCCGGCGGCGCGCGCCAGCCGTGGTAGCGTGCCGCTCGCCAGAGAAGGCACAAACGATCCGGGGCGGTGACGCGTTGTCGACGAAGGCGGACGGTGAAGCTCGAGCGAAGCAGGACGCCGCGGCCGGGACGGTGATCTCACCGGCCGCGCGCGTGCAGCGGCGGCTGTGGGGAAACGACCCGCGGGCGTGGGCAGACCTCGGCGAGGCGCACAACGTGGCGCTGTTCGAGGCGGCGCTCGACGCGGCCCGCGTGGTTGCCGGCACCCACGTCCTCGACATCGGCTGCGGCTCGGGTCTCGCGCTGGTCCTTGCGGCGCAGCGCGGCGCCGTGCCCGCCGGGATCGACATCAGCCCCGGCCTGCTCGGCATCGCCCGCGAACGCCTGCCCGAGGCGGACCTGCGCGACGGCGACATGGAGTCGCTGCCCTTCGCGAACCAGGCCTTCGACGCGGTGATCGGTGTCAGCGCGTTCCAGTTCGCTGGCGATCCGCTGCGCGCGCTGGGTGAGGCGGCGCGGGTCTTGCGGCCCGGCGGACGCCTGGTCGCAAGCCTGTTCGCCGCTCCCGAGCGCTGCCAGTCCACGGTCGCCCACAAGGCGATGAGCGCGCTGATCCCCGCCGACGCCGCCTCCGACCATGCCCCGTACGCACTGTCGGGGCCCGGCCAACTGGAGGCCGCGCTGGGCCGGGCCGGGCTGCAGGTGGTGGACGACGGCGAGGTGGTCTGCCGGTGGCGCTACGACTCGGTGGACGACGCGGTCGCGGGCTTGCTCTGCTCCGCCGGGGGCGCCCGGGCGAAGGAGGCCGCCGGGGAGGCGGCCGTGCGCGCGGCGCTGGTGCCGGCGCTCGCGCCGTTCGAGGATCCGGACACCGGCGTCGTGAGCATGGACAACACGTTCCGCTGGGTCGCCGCCTCGCGCTGATCCAGACGATCTCAGGCGGAGCGCCCAGCACGGGCCACGCCAGCTGCCCCGCCCTACTGCGCCACGTACCCCTTGATCAGCCTTCCGTCGAACACCGGCACGACGTCCACCTGGTCGGGCTCGAACGAGTACGGGATCACGTCGTCCAGCCCCAGCCTCTTCAAACGGTGGCGCTGAGCGGCCTTCTCGACGTACTCCAGCACATCGCCCTGGGCCAGGCTCCAAAGGTCCATCGCAGCATGAGCAGAATCGCACTCTGTCTGGAACAGGCCCGTCTCCAGCAGCCTTCCGGTCAGCGCCCCGGCAAAGAGCGTGTCCTCGAGGCAGAACTTGTTCTTCCAGCCCGAACACAGGA
>Ga0302321_100006065_pt1 | contig 10609 bp, 4 predicted proteins | sample Fen_T0_1_FD_202505 | JGI IMG/M metagenome (GOLD analysis project Ga0302321, IMG submission 202505) | Peat permafrost microbial communities from Stordalen Mire near Abisko, Sweden - Fen_T0_1 | ecosystem: Environmental > Terrestrial > Soil > Wetlands > Permafrost | place: Sweden: Abisko... | reverse complement strand
AAATACACGGGCAGCGTCCTGTTTGAATATTTTCGGCCAGAGAATTCACCGATTGTCGCTCAATAGTACTAAAGGTTGATCGACAATCGTGGGCCAAGGTTTGCTCATTTTGCGACGTGGATACTCAGGCTGTCTAGAGTTGATGCCGTGATACCGCGGATTTTGTTTTGCTGCACTTTTCTGCGTAAACTTTCGGTTGATAGATATAACTTTTAGCTATCCCTAATAGGAATGAAACAATCTTTGCCAACTCCCTTACCATACTGCGTCTGTGCTAAGGCGTGGAACGTTTCATTTCGTCTCCAACCATCAAGGGAAAATGTGTATTAACGACCTAAGCGCTTCGAGGCTCACTTTATTGGTTGTCGTGGTTTGCTCCTTGGTTTCTGGCACTGCGAGCTACGCGGCCGATGTCGCGCCAGTCGCCGTCCGCACGACATGGATGCCGGACAATGGCAATGGCACCTACACCAATCCGCTCTTCTACGATGAGTTTTCCGATCCCGACGTGATCCGCGTCGGCGATGACTTTTACCTGGCCGGAACCACAATGCATGCGATGCCCAGCCTCGTGGTCTTGCACTCGAAGGATTTGGTGAACTGGGAATTCCTCAGTTATGCCGCGGGAAAACTTGATCTCGGTCCTGAGTTCAGGCTGGAGGACGGGCACGACATTTATGGCCAGGGCATCTGGGCTCCCTGCATCCGTTACCACGATGGGACGTTCTACATTTTCTCCAATGTGAACGGACGAGGCCTGCAAATATTTACCAGCCGAAATCCAACTGGTCCGTGGCAGCATCGGAGTCTGAAACAGGGAATTCACGATTTGTCTGTGCTCTTCGACGACGATGGACGCATTTATGCGATCTATGGCTATGGCGAAGTGAGGATGATCGAGTTCAAACCGGACCTAAGCGGTTTCAAAGAAGGGAGTGAGCGCGTGATAATCGAGCACGGGAATGCGATGGGCGAGGGCCACCACTTCTACAAAATCTGCGGAAAATATTATGTCATCAGCGCCGACTATGCTCCGGTCGGTCGCATGCAGTGCGCCCGCGCCGATCGTCCGGCTGGCCCTTACGAGACAACCGTGATCAGCGCTCGGGAAACCATGGGCACGCAGCGCGGCTGGTGGTGCAAAAATATGGGTCAGCGCTCGTCTGTCCCTGGACCAGGCGAGCGGTTCGACATCGGCAAGCCAGGTGACAACGAGTTTGGCGCCGCGCCACTCCATCAGGGCGGTATCGTTGATTTGCCCAACGGCGATTGGTGGGGGGTTTCCATGATGGATTATAAGTCCGTTGGCCGTACCACCTTTCTCTCGCCTGTGACGTGGCAGGATGGCTGGCCGTATTTTGGTCTGACGGGTAATCTCGGACGCTCGCCGCGCACCTGGGTCAAGCCTTCAGTTGGCGTTAATGTAAAACCAACGGCAACCTACCAGCGCAGCGACGATTTTTCCGGGCCCGCGCTCCAGCCAATCTGGCAATGGAATCACGCGCCGGTTGCCGCAAAGTGGTCATTGATCGAAAAGCCCGGAAAGCTACGGCTGCATACACTGCCAGCTGAACATTTTCTGGTAGCCAAGAATACGCTCACCCAACGCGTCATTGGTCCGGAATCGTCCGCCACCGTTGAGCTCGACGGTAATGGACTGCAACCCGGCGACATCGCCGGACTCGGCTTGCTCAATATACCATGCGGGTGGATCGGCATTGCTCGGATCGAGAGCGGCTATGTTCTCCGCTGCTACAATCAGATCACTAACGAAACGGTCGACCATCCGCTCGTCTCCGCTCGCGTGAGTCTGTGTGCGACTGGCGACTATGACGCCGATCTTGCTCGTCTGAGTTACAGTATTGATGGGCAGAACTTCACTGCGGTTGGTGCCGAGATCCGTCTGCCGTTTCAACTGAAAACTTTCCAGGGTGTGCGCTACGCCCTCTTCGCCTTTAACGCTGCGGGTCGCGAAGGCGGTTACGCCGAGTTCGATTCCTTCCGCGTCGTCGAGCCGTTGGCCGACCGCTCGAAAAACCTGCCTATCGGCAAGGTCATCACAATCACAAATCTCGCCAATGGCACCGCCGTTTGGGCTAACCCCAACGGCATGTTGCACTCGCGGAATCCCGATACGAAAGAAGCAAACAGCCCGGCCGCACGTTTTCGGGTGCTTGACCGTGGTCAGGGCCGTGTGGCGCTGCAGGTAATGGATGGCAGCGGCTTTGGCCCCTCTGATGGCAGTGGTTTTGTCACCGTGGTAGGTATTGGCCTCTCGGGCGACGTGCGCCTGTCGGAAAAGGAAACCGACGACAGTCTCTTCCAATGGCAGGACATGCTCCGCAACCAGTTTATGCTCCTATCTCTTAAAACCCACCGCTACGTCGGACTTGATCCATTTACTGGCGAACCGTACTCCGCAGAATCGCCTGGTGCGCGTCCCGATCGCAAGGATGGCGCGGTGCTCAGCTGGGCGGAAGTCGGGTCTGAATAACCACAATCTCTAAAACAATCTCAGAAGAATGAAAACGCTTGGTGCCTGCGCGATGGATATTGTTGCTCGTTTGAGTATCCGTAGATTATGAAATCGTCTTTTCTCTTTTGGATTATGCTATTGCCGTCGGCTTTTGGTTTGGCACAGGTGCCGAACCAAAATTCTGTGGAACCGTCGGTGTCAACTCCGCGCGTTTTCCGCTACACGAACCCGATCACCCGCGATGCGTCGCTCTCCCTGCGTGATCACTTTATCATCAAAGTCGGTGCGCAGTGGTTTTGCACAGGCACGTCCAATCCTGTTTGGACCGGTCCCAATCCTGGCGTGCGCCTGCTGGTGTCAGACGACCTGATCCATTGGCGGCACCACTCTTGGCTGATCGATGCGAATAAATTACCGTCCGACTGTCCCTACAACGGGCGGTTCTGGGCCCCCGAAATCCATCTCATCAAGGGTAAGTTCTGGCTGACAGTGAACAGCGGCAAGGTCACATCCGAGGATCCGAAGGGTATGAAGACCCACAGCATCTGGCTCTTCGTCGCTCATGAAGTGACTGGTCCCTACCGACTAGTTAAAGGTCCGCTCACTCCCCAATATAACAACGATGCGACGCTGTTCGAGGACGACGACGGACAGACCTACCTCTATTGCAGCGGTAATGGCATGTGGCAGGCGAAGATTGATCTCAACACGGGCGAGCTAGCCGGTCCGATCGAAAAGTTTCTCGACAAGAAACAACCGGGCTGGCCCGAGTGGATGGTCGGTGGCATTGAGGGCCCTTTTGTCATCAAGCGTGACGGCGTTTACTTCATGTTTTTCTCCACGTGGACGCGGGGTTACGAGGTGGGGCTCTTGAAATCGAAATCGCCTCTTGGTCCATGGGAGCTGGTTTCGCGAGAAACGATTTTTGGGACGCGAAAGAAAGGTTACCGGCCGGAGCTGGCGGCCGAAGGTGGCTATTCCCAACTGAAGTTCACCGACACCGAGGATCCGTATTGTGAAACCGGGCATAACGCTCTCTTCGAAGGTCCTGACGGCCAGCTCTGGAGTTCTTGCCACTACCTCATGTACGACCGACGTCCCTATCCCTACAGCCAAGATCTACAGGGATGGGAGAAGATGCCGCAGCTGGGGATCGAACCGGTGACATACCAAGACGGAAGATTCCACATCCGAAAGGCCACGTGGACGGAGCAGACCGTCGAGTAAATTTTATCTGGAACCCTGAAAATTTTGGACAGCCATAACCACTTGCTATCATTTTGAAAACGCAACTTTACCTCAAGATATCTATCCTGCTGTCCGTCGCTTCGGCGTGCCTTTGCGTCAAGGCGGAGCCGAGTCTCGGTCTGCCAGTTTCAATCGTTGCCAACAAGGAAGTTGGGGTTGGCGCATTTCCGCTCGTGACTGCGGAGCGAGCGGCGCCGCTGTGGTACGATGTGGCAGACCACAAAGGCGTGGTGCGCGCGATCGGGGACTTGCAGGCTGACATTGAGCGTGTCACTTCGAAAAAGCCCGTAGTTTCGACAACCCTGCCGAAACAAACCGAACTTGTCATTATCGGCACGTTGGGCAAAAGTGCGGCCATCGACGCACTGGTCGCGTCCGGCAAACTCGATACGGGCGATCTGCTCGGGAAGTGGGAAAGTTTTGTCATTACGACCGTCATCGCGCCGATGCCCGGCGTGGAGCGAGCGCTGGTTATCGCAGGAAGCGACAAACGCGGCACGATCTACGGCATTTACGAACTCTCCGAGCAGCTCGGCGTTTCGCCCTGGTACTGGTGGGCGGACGTGCCGCCGAAGAAGCACACCGAGGCCTACATCCTTCCCGGCCGCTATGCCTCTGGGGAACCAGTGGTTCGGTATCGCGGTATCTTTCTCAATGACGAGCGGCCATGCTTGACCGAATGGGCGAAGGAGAAGTTCGGCGACCTCAACTCGAAGTTCTACACCAAGGTTTTCGAACTGCTCCTGCGCATGCGGGCCAACTATCTCTGGCCGGCGATGTGGGACAACGCCTTCAATGAAGATGATTCGGAAAACCCGCGCCTGGCCGACGAGTACGGTATTGTCATGGGCACCTCGCATCACGAGCCGCTGGTCCGCTCGCAGAAAGAGTGGACGCATAGTCATCTTCGATACGGCAACGGCGAGTGGAACTACGTCAGCAACAAGGAAGGGCTCATGCAGTTCTGGACCGACGGCCTCAAGAGGAACGGAAAGTACGAAAACATCCTAACGATGGGCATGCGCGGCGACGGCGACTTGGCGATGCCCGACGCCGGCGGCTTGGAGGCAAATAAAAAACTACTCGAGCGGATCGTCACCGATCAACGCGCGCTCATCGCCCAACACATCAATCCCGACCCGACAAAAGTGCCACAGATTTGGGCGCTCTTTTCCGAGGTTCAGCGGTATTACGACGCCGGACTGCGCGTGCCCGATGACGTCACCGTGCTTTTTGCCGATAGCAATGTAGGCGACCTCTGTCGTCTGCCCACCACCGAAGAATTGAAGCAGCGCAGCGGCGGTTTCGGTATCTATTACCATATCGACATGCACGGCGGACCGTTTGCTTACCAATGGATCAACACCAATCCGTTCCCGAAAATCTCCGAACAGATGACCCTCGCCGCCGAGTACGGCGCGACTCGTTTGTGGATCGTCAACGTCGGCGACCTCAAGCCGCTCGAGCTGCCAATCGAATTTTTCCTGCGCATGGGCTGGAATCCCGCAGCGCTGAACAAGGACAAAGTCGCCGACTACACGCGTCGTTGGGCGGAGCGTGAGTTCGGTCCCGCGCACGCCACCGAGATCGCCGATGTCGTGTCGCGTTACACTAAGTACAACGGCTGGCGTAAACCCGAGGTGATCACGCCCGAAACATTCAGCCAGCTCCAATATTTCGAGGCGGATCGAGTCGAGGCGACATGGCTCGATGTCGTCGCCAAGGCGGAGAAACTTTACGCGACGCTCCCGGCAGAGCAGCGCGACGCATTCTTCCAACTCGTCCTCCATCCAGCGAAGGCCTCCGCGACGGTCGCGCTGATGAACATCTGGGCCGGCCGCAACCAGCTCTTCGCCAAGCAGGGACGCGCCAGCACCAACGCCGCCGCCGATCGCGTACGTGAACTCTTCCGCCAGGATCGTGCGCTAACTAATTACTACAACCACAAGCTCGTCGACGGGAAGTGGAACCACCTCATGGATCAACCCCACATCGGCATGCACACCTGGGAGCCGCCGGTCGTCGACGTGATGCCCTCGGTCGCAGAGGTTTTGCTGGACGATGTTTCCCGCGTGGGCGTCTCTGTCGAAGGCAACGCCTCCACCTGGCCCGACCACTACGGCGATGGCGTGTTGCCCACCTTCGATTCGTTTAATCCGCGACGCTCCTTTGTCGATGTCTTCTCGGTTGGTGCGCGTCCGATCGAATACACGATCCGCGCCGAGCAGCCATGGATTCTCCTGAAGAAGGAGGAGACAGTGCTCAAGGATCAGCGTTACTGGGTCGAGATCGATTGGGCGAAGCTGCCCGCAGGCGTGGCGAACGGTGAAATCACAATCACCGGCACGAGCGTGCCCGTTACAGTGATGGTCGTGGCGATGAAGGCCTCGGACGAACAAAACACGGCGGCGAACGGTTGTTTCGCCAGTCTCAATGGTCCGATCGCGTTTGCTGCGACGGCGGCGACGCGGAAAACTGAGGTCGGCGGCGTGCGTTGGGAAACGGTGCCCGACTACGGTCGCCTTGATGCAGCGATGGCAATTTATCCGGTAACTGCGGCGAGCATCTTGCCACCCAATCCGTCTCCAACGCTCGAATACCCGGTTTACCTGCCGCGCGATGGCAACTACGAAGTGACACTCGTGCTCGGTCCGGTGCTGAATTTCGTGCCGAACCGCGGCATGCGCATCGCCGTTTCGTTCGACGACCAACCAGCCCAAGTGCTCGACATTTTCGCTGAGCAGGGCGGCGGTTTTCCGTTCGGCAACCGGCTCGGCGGCGCGCAGGTGCCGCAGGACAACGCGCGTTTCCTGCGTTCCGCGCTCAAGCTCGCTGCCGCCGGTGCGCACGTATTGAAGATCGCCATGGTCGATCCCGCCATCGTCGTGCAGAAGATCATCATCGAGCCGATTCGTCGTCCCGGCCGCGCTTTCGGTCAGCGGCAGGCGGAGACCTATTTCGGCCCGCCGGAAGCTTTGCCGGTGAAATGATAGTACGGTCTTTGCAGTGCCGAGGCCGCGACCGAAGCACTGGATATTTAGAAACAATTCGCAACAAAACATCCACGAAAGAAACCCAGCATCAATAGCTATATGACTAACGATTCAGAGAATAAGCCCTGCACCGAAATCGACGATGATAACTCGTCATTCTCCAGCAGCGAGCGGCTTGCTCAGCTACACGCGCTTTGTAGTTGTTCTTTAGAGGCGAGGGAGATGTTGGCTCGCCTTCGCGAAATTCAACGGCGAATCGGTGGGCCAGATGAACGGCTCATGGACGAAAATGAAGCAGGCTCTATTGCACATAAACTGAATAATATGATGTGCTGTGGTTAGCTTTCCAAGGAGCCTTGTGTAAAGTTGCGATACGAATATGTCACCGGTCGCATTCAAGGTATACGCTGTAGAATCTCAGGGGCAGTTGGCTGCATTAAAAACCTTGATCGTCGATTTGCAGGCGCAATAGACGGCCGCCAAAAAATGTCTCGTTCAGTTCTCAAAACGCCCGCAAGCAAAGAGGTGCTGGCGTTTGAGAAGAAGGCCTAAAGCAGGCAAGGCGCGGGCAAAGGACACGCTCATGCCGTCCTCGCGAACGTGACGTGGGATTCTGAACGCACGGCATGGTTCGCGCTGCAACCAGCCGAAATGCTCCGGGCGTCGCCGTATCTGCGGCAGGTGCTCTATCGCGAGTTGCGGGCCGGTTATCATCGCACGCTCTTCAAAGCAGACCGGGCCGGGATCGATTACCTGGCCTCGCGCAATCTGGCCGACCCCGCGATGCTGGAGAGCTTCCGGATTGGTTATTGCAACGGCACGCTCAAAAACGCGCTCCCTCAGTCCGGCGAAGTGATCGACCAACTCAAGGCGCTGGGCTTGCTCAACGAGAAGGGCAACGAGGTGTTTTATGGCCGCGTGACCGTGCCCATCCGTCATATCCTATTCACGGACCAACCGGAGGAAGTGATCAGTTCGATTATTGCCTACCTCCATTCACTCAAGCCGGTACCGAGCCCGTATTTGGTGAACGGCCAACTTTCTGTAGCGGCTAGACGGGGTGAAAAGATTTTCAAAAAAGCCCGTTGCACAGACTGTCACGTCTCAGATTTCGGTATCGGAACCCATCAAGTAGGCTCGCGCGATCTGGAGATTCAGCACCGGCTGACGCTCGGCCTGGTTCTTGGCGGCTATAATCTGTCGCGCCGACTCCTCATCCGAAGTGTTCAAGCTCGTGCGTTTCCCTGATGCGGAGTCTACGCACCGGATGCGTCGAGTCCGTGCCTCTGAATAGGCTGTGCCAGAAACAGTCACCTCGCTTGACGAATTTCCTATAAGGAGAATCGTTTCGACCAAATCGTGCATGCTCTCTTCATCACCGCTCGCCGACAACCGACTCGTTTGAGCCGAACCTGCGCGGGGCTGTTGACAGGCACGGTGCTTATGCTCGCGGTTTTCGCCGCGAGTCCGTCCATCCATCATTGGCTGCATGCGGATGCGGATCACGCTGATCACGAGTGCGCGATCACGCTGTATGCTCAGGGTGTAACAACGGTGGTGGTTGGCGGCGCTGTGGCGATTGTCGCCTGGCGGCTGTTGGGATTATCGCAGTGCGCGGGGAATGAACTCTTTCTTTCGGCACCGCGTTTCCTGCATTTACCCGGGCGTGCGCCGCCGCGGGGTTGAGTAAGTTTCGGTCACGCTCCGGGCGAAGACTCGCTCGTTGATGCTCCGCGCAAAGCAAACGGCTCTGTCGTGCTGCGCGTGCCTACATCCGTTCACTCAACACGCACTCACTATGAATTTTCGATTTCCTCTTTCTCTCTTAGTTCTAACCGCAGGTTTTACTTGCACCAAAAGTTTCGCGGACGACGCACCCGTCGACACCGCTTTCCCGTCTCCGCAAGGCGACGACACTCCGATCAAACTCAATCGCTTCGTCGTCATTGGCGAACTCGACCGCGCGCGCGAAGCGATTGTGCCCAGTCTGGGTGCCTCGCAGTTTCAGATTAGTCGCGACCAGATTCTGGCCGAAGCCGGCGGCGGCAACGCCTCCTTTAACAACGTGCTTCTGCGAGCACCGGGGATGGCCCAGGATTCTTTTGGGCAACTTCATCTGCGTGGCGAACACGCCAACATGCAGTACCGCATCAACGATATTCTGCTGCCGGAAGGCATCAGCGGTTTTGGGCAAGAACTCGACACGCGATTTGTCGATACCGTAGCGGTATTGACGGGTTCGCTGCCTGCGCAATACGGCTATCGCACGGCCGGCGTGATCGACATTCATACCAAGAACGGTGCAAACGCGAACGGTGGCTCGTTGACCTTCTACGGTGGCAGTTTCAACACGGTGCGTTCGGCTTTCGAACTGGGTGGAACGAGTGGCCATCTCGACTACTACATCACGGGTAGTTATTTTCAGAGTGACCTGGGCATTGAGAATCCCACCGACCAGCGAACGGCGATCCATGATCACACGCAGCAACTGAAAGGCTTTGGCTGTTTTTCCTACCTGATCGATTCGACCAGTCGCCTCGCGCTCATCGTGAGTGGTTCGGGTGCGAAATTTCAAATCCCGAACAACCCGAACCAAGATCCAGCGTTTTCGCTGACAGGTGTGCCGACCTTCGACTCGGCCAACCTCGACGAAAATCAACGCGAGAATAACGGCTACGCGACAGCCTCGTATCAAAAGTCGACGACCGACGCCGGGCTGCAAGTCGCTGCCTTTACGCGGACGAGCGATATCAAGTTCACGCCTGATGCGGTCGGTGACCTGATCTTCAATGGCGTCGCGAGTGCCGTGCAGCGCAATAGCCTTTCCAACGGAGTCGAAGCCGACGGCCGCTGGGCGGCGTTGACCGATCATACGTTCCGCGGCGGCTTCAGCTATACTTCCGATCGGGCAAAGGTGGATACGAATGATCGAGTGTTTTCCGTCGATACTGCCGGGAAGCAAACCACAACCACGCCGCTCGCGATCACCGACAATCAGAGCAAGCTCGGTTCGTTGTACGGCCTCTATGTGCAGGATGAGTGGACGGTAACCGAGAAGCTCACGGTCAACTATGGTTTCCGCGCGGATGGTGCGAATGCGTACGTGCACGAAGGTCAGGTCAGCCCGCGCATCAATTTCGTCTATGCGCCCACCGAGGGCACGAGTTTGCACGCGGGTTACGCGTGCTATTTCACGCCGCCGCCGCTGGAACTGGTCTCGAGTGAGGCCATCGCGAAATTCGCCAATACGACGAATGCGCCGGAGGTGACCGCCAGTTCGCCGGTGCGGTCGGAGCGGTCGCATTATTTCGACTTGGGCCTGACGCAAAAACTCACGAAGGCGTGGTCGGTCGGACTCGATGGCTACTACAAATCCGCGAAGAACCAACTCGACGAAGGGCAGTTCGGCCAAGCCCTGGTTTTCTCACCGTTCAACTATCGCACCGGCAAAATCTACGGCGTCGAGCTGAGCACCAACCTCACGGCGGGAGCGTTTACGGCCTACGCCAATCTCGCGATCAGCAAGGCGACGGGGCGCGAAATTGTGAGCGGCGAATTCCAGTTTGGACAAGACGAACTAGGCTACATCGCAACCCACGATGTTGCGCTCGATCACGACCAGCGTTACACCAGCTCGGTTGGCGTAACGTACAAGTGGAAAAACACGCTGGTCTATGCCGATGGGTTATACGGCAGCGGCCTGCGTCGTGGCTTTGCGAATACAGAAACGCTGCCCTCCTATACCACTGCCGATCTCGGGGTTGATCAGAAAATTGCTCTGAACGGAAAACAGGAGTTACACCTAAGAATCGATGTGGTGAACCTCTTCGACAAAGTCTACGAGTTGCGCGATGGCTCGGGCATTGGCGTGGGTGCGCCGCAGTTCGGTGCC
>Ga0302321_100006064_pt1 | contig 10612 bp, 12 predicted proteins | sample Fen_T0_1_FD_202505 | JGI IMG/M metagenome (GOLD analysis project Ga0302321, IMG submission 202505) | Peat permafrost microbial communities from Stordalen Mire near Abisko, Sweden - Fen_T0_1 | ecosystem: Environmental > Terrestrial > Soil > Wetlands > Permafrost | place: Sweden: Abisko... | reverse complement strand
CGGCCGCGGCGATTCGTGCGTGCCCCAGGAACCGTCCTTGTTCTGGTTCTCGACCAGCCAACTCACCGCGCCGTCGACGGCGACCTTGACCGGGACCGGTTCGGCTCGCGGCCAGGCCGGGGTCGGCGTCGGCGTCGGCGTCGGCGTCTGCAGCAGCAGCAGGGCCAGCGCGTGGATCACGGCCGCACCGTGGCGTGCGAGCCGTAGAGCGCTCCGCTGGCGGGTTGCTCGAGCGTGATCAGCGCCTCGCACTGCGCATTCGCGCGCGCATAGGGATCGACGTGCAGGCTGCCGTGCAGCTGCGTGCCGGCGCTGACGGCGAGCTTGGCGCCCTCGTGGTACTTCGCGAGCTCCGTCTCGCTGAGTTCCAGCGCCAGCGCCGAGGGCGCCGGGTCGGCGACGAGGAACAGATCCTGGCGGAAGCCGAGCTGGCTGCCGCGCTCGAAGCGCGGCGGCGTGCGGCCCGGACGGTAGTCCTTGGCGCCGCCGTGCAGCAGCACGCCCGCGCGCGGCGCGCGCAGCACGAGCTGTTCGCGATCGCGACGCAGCTTCTCGAGTCGTTCGTTCTGCTCGCGCAGGCCGTCGGCCGAACGCACTTCCGCGTCGGCGCGCGCCGTCGCGTCGAGCGCCAGCTGCTGTTCCAGCCGTGCCAGTGCCTCGTCCTGCGAGCGCGCCTGCTCCTCCTTCTGCTCGGTCTGCAGCGCGAGGTCGAGCTGCTCGCGGTAGGCGGCGCGGTCGCGCGAGAGCTGGTTCGAGTCCTTGGTCAGCTCCAGGCCGCGGCGCGAGCGCTTGAGCACGATCTCCTCGGTCGCGTCGACGAGCGCGTCGGCCTTGTACATCTTCTCCAGCTGGTCGAGTTCGTCCGTTTCGTCGTCGAGACGCGCCTGCTCGCCGCGCTTCTGCAGTTCGTCGCTGCGCTTCGAGAAGGCGAGCTCGGACTGCTTCCAGCCGTTGAGCGAGCGCTGCGTGCGCAGCAGCGCGGAGCGTGCGAGGTTGAGCTGCGAGCGCGCAGCGGATTCGTCGAGCTTGTTGCGCTCGAGCACAGCCTGGTGGCGCACGGCCGCCGAGCGCGCCTCGAGCTCGGCCTTGTGCAGCTCGTCGTCGATCGCGCGCGTGTCGAGCGTCGCGATCACGTCGCCCTGCGCGACCAGCGTGCCCGGGGCCTTGGCCTCGAGCACCAGCAGGCCGCCCGCGTACTGCTCGGGCCAGATCGCGAGCGCCGCGGCCCCGCTCGGGACGAAGGTGCCGCTCTTGGGAGCCGGATCGCCCGCAGCGGGCGCGGGAACGGGCGCGGGCGAGGAAGCAGCGGGGTTCGTCGCGCAGGCGCCGAATACCAGGGCGAGAGAGGGGAGCAAGGCGTGCGTGCGGATCTTCATCTTGGACGCAGGGTAGCAATGCACGCGCGGGGTCGCTTGAATCTGCCGGCCATGCAGGCGGGAATCCTGGAACTGCGCGCCGAGGTCGCGCGCGTCTTCGGCATCGAGCAGCTGCGCCCGTTCCAGGAGCAGGCCATCGAGGCCAGCCTGGCGCGGCGCGATCTCGTGCTCGTCCTGCCGACCGGCGGCGGCAAGAGCCTGTGCTTCCAGGCGCCGGCGCTCGTGCGGCCCGGACTGACGCTGGTCGTCAGCCCGCTGATCGCGCTGATGAAGGACCAGGTCGACGGTCTGCGCCAGAGCGGTGTCGCGGCGGCGATGCTCACGAGTGCGCAGGACGCCTCCGAACGCCGCGCCGTGCACACGGCACTCGAGCGGCGCGAGTTGAAGCTGCTCTACGCGGCACCCGAACGTCTCGTGCTCGACGGTTTCATCGAGCGCCTCGTCGCGCTCGGTCTCTCCGCGATCGCGGTCGACGAGGCGCACTGCATCAGCCACTGGGGCCACGATTTCCGGCCCGAGTATCGCCAGCTCGGCCTGCTGCGCGCGCGCGCGCCCGGGATCCCGTTGCAGGCCTTCACCGCGACCGCCAACGAGCGCGTGCGCCACGACATCGTCAGCGAGCTCGGCCTCGTCGATCCGCTCGTGCTCGTGGCGCCCTGCGACCGGCCCAACTTGACCTATCGCGTGCAGCCGCGGCGCGAGCTCTCCGAACAGATCCGCGGCGTGCTCGAGCGCCACAAGAACGAGGCCGGCATCGTCTACGCGATCTCGCGCAAGGAGGTCGAGCGCCTCGACGCCGAGCTGCGCAAGAGCGGCGTGAAGAGCGTCGCCTACCACGCCGGACTCGATCCCGACGTGCGCCGCCGCGCGCAGGAAGCCTTCGCCAACGAGGAGGTCGACGTGGTCGTGGCGACCGTCGCCTTCGGCATGGGCATCGACCGCACCGACGTGCGTTTCGTACTGCACGCGGCGCTGCCCAAGGGCCTCGAGCAGTACAGCCAGGAGACCGGGCGCGCGGGTCGCGACGGTTTGCCGGCCGAGTGCGTGCTGTTCCACTCCGGCAGCGACTTCTTCAGTTGGAAGAGCCTGATGGAGCGCTCGCAGGAGGAAGCGCGCGCGCGCGGCGAGTCGCCCGATCCGGCGGCGCTCGAGGGCGCGATCCAGCGCCTGGGCGAGATGCGCAATTTCACGACGCGCATGCTCTGCCGCCACAAGCAGCTCGTCGAGCACTTCGGGCAGGCCTGGGAGGGCGGAGCGAACTGCAACGCCTGCGACGTGTGCCTGTCCGAGATCGAGGCCGTGCCCGACTCCACGATCCTGGCGCAGAAGATCCTCTCGGGCGTAGTGCGTTGCGAGCAGCGCTTCGGCGCGGCGCATGTCGCCGACGTGCTGCGCGGCGCCGACACGCAGAACATCCGCCGCGCGGGCCACGAAAAGGTCTCGACCTACGGTCTCCTGCGCGCGCACTCGAACGCCGAATTGCGCGGCTGGATCGACCAGCTGGTGGGCCAGGACCTCCTGCGCGTCGCGGGCGATCGCTTTCCGATCCTGGTCGTCTCCGCGACGGGCGCCGAGGTGCTGCGCAAGACGCGCGAGGTGACGCTCTACGCGCTGCCCAAGCCGCGCGCCTCGAAGAAGAGCCTGCGCGAGCCGCGCCGCACGCTCGTGCCCGAGGCGGGTGAGATCCTGCCGGTCGACGAAGCGCTCTTCGAGCGCCTGCGCGAGCTGCGCCGCACGCTCGCGCGCGAGCGCGGGCTGCCGCCGTATGTGATCTTCAACGACCGCACGCTCGAGGAACTCGCCGCGCGCAAGCCGCGCACGCCCGAGGAATTCCGCACGATCAAGGGTGTGGGCGACAAGAAGGCCGCCGATCTCGGCCCGGCGTTCCTCGAGTGCATCGCGCGCGGCGGCAGCGTCGTCGGGTAGACTCGCGCCTCGATCCAGGAGGTCCAAGGAGCTCGCTTCATGTTCCGATCCCTCATCGTCATCGCCTCGCTCGCCCTCGCCAGCTGCTCGTCCACCGGTCCCGCCTTCGCGCGCCTCGAGCATCCGCCTGCGCTCGCCGCCGAGCGCATCGAACTCCGACTGATAGACGAGCGGCCGTCCGTGAGCACAAACTTCTCCGTGCCGGACTGGACCATCCCGGGCATCGGCGAGCAAGTCGCGCCGCCCCTCGACCCGGGCCTGCAGGTCGCGCTCGAGTTCACGCTGCGCAAGCACCTCGTCCGCGCCGCGCGCAGCCTGCGTGTCGAGGTCCATGTGCAGGAGGGCCTCGCGAACTGGTCGGCGAGCTTGTTCAGCGAGTCCGAGAAGGGTTCCGCGCGGGTGTCGGTCATGGTGTTCGACACCGACGGGGAGCGTCTGCTCGTCACGGGCACGGGCGAGTCCTGGGCCGAGCGGAGCTCGTTCGACACGAGCAAGGAACGCGTGATCGGCATCCTCGGCATGGCGGTGCAGGGAGCGGCACTCGAGTGCCTTGCGAGCGAGCCGATGCGCGCTGCACTGGCCGCGCCCTAGCCTGTCGCCTGCTCATGGCGACGCTGCGCGCGGGTGCGAAGATCCGCGCGATGGCCGAGCGTGGTAGGCTCCGCGAGGAGCATGCGATCTGAACTCCAACGCCCCGCCCCAGGGTTCTTGGCCATGTCCCCCTGGGCCCTGCTGATCGCCTTCGGTCTGTGCGCCTGCAGCGGCCAGCAGGACGAGAAGGGCCGACCCAATGCTCCCGCGACGACGCACGCGACGCCGGTGACGAACGGAGCTGCGACGTTCTGGGCGTGGTTCTCCGAGCACGCAGCGGAGCTGCGCGGGACCACCGACCTGCGCGCCGTGATGGAGAGGATCAGCACGGAGCTCGAGCGGTCCTACCCGGGCGTGTTCGCCGAGATCGGCGTGGATGGAGATCAACACGTGCTCGTGATCAGCGCCGACGGCGACAAGAAGCGCTTCGCAGAGGTGCAGGAGGTCTATGCCGCTCGCCCCGCGCTGGCAGGCTGGAAGATCGTCGCCTTCCGCCAGCGCGATCCTTCGTTCTCGATCGAGATGGAAGGCAAGAGCGTCGATCCCAAGATCGCGAAGTTCATCGGCCGGCCGGGCGTGGGTACGCTCGACATCCAGGTCTACTTGCCCGCCTACCAGAGGGACGACGTGGTCATGCGCAAGTTGGGCTTCATCGTGCTCGATCACGTGCTCGGCGAGTACGACATGGAAACGAAGATCGGCGGCATCGAGTTCGCCGCACTCGATGCTGCGCCCGCGAGCGCGAAGCCGCTGACCGAGCTTCCGGCCATGGTCGACGCACTCAAGTAGATCGTGGGCAGCGCATCCAGGTGTCCTTTCGCAGCGCCTCGCCCGGACCGGCGGCGGAAATCCGACCACCGATGTCGGGCACTTGGACGTCTCACGCCCACCTCGCTACCGTGTCGTTCCACCCGCGCCGCATGGCCCGAAATCGACATGAAGCACCTCCATCGCCATCTCGTCCTCATTGCCCTCGTCGCGCTCGCCTGCGGTTGCCAGTCGTCGCGCTCGATCTCCAATCCGGTTCGGCCCTGGGGCGGCGGCAACGGATCCTTCGAGGGCGAGCTGAGCGACTTCGATGTCGTCGGCCTGGAGGCCGGCAGCGCGCTCCCGCCCGCAGGCAAAGTCGTGCTGCGTCCGCACGCGCGCGTGCTCCTCGTCCAGTCGGGCGCCATGTTCCCCGGGGAGCTCCTCGTCTCGGCACTCTCGAAGCACTTCGAGATCGGCATCGCCTCCGGGATCCCGACGCCAGGGATGGGTGAGCACGGCATGCGCTACTCCGCCGCTCGCGGAGGGTACGACGCGGTCGTCGCCTACTGGGGCGTGCTGGAATCGAGCGAGCGCGACACGGCAGGCAAGGCCGCGAGCTGGGTGCCGATCGCGGGCTGGTTCGTTCCCGATTCGAGCCAACGCATGCGCATCCGCTTGCGGGTCGTCGTGCTCGACGTGCCGACCGGCCAGTGGACGAGCCTGCTGCCGACGCCGATCGACGACGAGCGCGCCAGCACGATGTTCGGACGCGAGAGCTCCGACCGCGAGCAGGTCGAGCTGCTGATGTCCGCCGCTGTCTCGACCATGGTCGATGCGCTGACGCGCGGAATGTGAGCGTCTACCCCTGCCCGAATCTCTCGAGCACGCGTCGCGCGTGTTCGAGGCGCTCAGGATCGGCGAGGCCCTCGAGCACAGCGAGCGCCTGCTCGAGCTCCTCGCGCGTTCCTCCGCAGCGCAGCGTGCCGCGCACGTGGCTCGCGAGCTGGCGTTCCTGGCCGAGCGCCGCGAGCGCGCAGACCGCGAGCAGCTCGCGCATCCGCGGCTCCAATCCCGGACGCGTGAGCACGCGCCCGTAGGCGTGCTCGAGCACCCAGCGCGCGTACTCGGGATGCTGGCGCTCGAGCATCGCGCGCACCGCGGGCGCGTCGGCGGCGTAGATGCGCTCGAAGAGCTGCTCGCCGCGTGCGCGCTGTTCCTCGGGCGTGGACGAGTCCTCTTCGCCCAGCGCAAAGCCGAGCCCGCCTTGCGCCTCGAGCACCGCGTAGGCCTCGACGCCGCGCGGGAAGCCCGCGAAGACGTGCACCTGCAGCAGCGCCTCGCGCCAGCGCCGGTCGGGTTCGCCGAGCGACGCCGTGCGACGCAAGTGCGCGAGCTCGTCGAAGCGGCCGAGCACGGCGGCGCTGAAGACGCGCAAGAGGCGCAGGTCGGCGGGGGAAAGGCTCATGCTCCGAGGTAGCGGCCGATCGGCTCGCCGAGCTTGAGCTTGGCTCCCTCGCGCAAGTCCGCGAGCGGCGCCGCCAGGCCGCGTGGTGCGAGCAGCACGATCGTCGAGCCCATCTCGAAGCGCGCGAGTTCGGCTCCGCGCGCGAAGGCGAGCGGCGGCGCGATCGCGCCCTCGCGTCCGGTCTCGAGGCCCACGACGCGCATGCGGCCCACGTTGGTGGCGCCCACGAGCACGAGCCAGAAGTTCCCGCGCGGCGACTCGAGCCGCAGCGCGACGCGCTCGTTGACCGGCAGCACCATGCGCCGCGCGAGCACGGAGGGCGCCACCGAGTAGAGCGAGCCCGCCAGCCAGTGCGCGCGCGTCACGCGGCAGTCCTCGTGCGCGTGGATGCGGTGGTAGTCGCGCGGCGAGAGGTAGATCGTCCACGAGAAGCCGCCCTCGAGCGCCGGGTCGTCGTCGCCTCCGAGCAGCTCGCGCACGGGGTAGGGCTTGCCCTTGGCTTGCAGCATCGAACCGCGTTCGAGCGGGGAGAGGCTCTGCACGGTGCCGTCGACGGGCGAGACGATGAGCGCCGGATCGCGCTCGATCGGCCGCGCGCCTTCCTTCAGGCGTCGCACGAAGAAGGCGCCGAGACTCGGGTGCTCTTCGAGCGGCAGGCGCACTTCCGAGAGGTCCGCGCCGGTCGCGCGGGCGTAGCCGCGGTAGACGGCGCTGCGCAGCGGCCGCGGAATCCTGCGGTCGGCGAGCCAGCCGGTCGTGCGCGAGAGCGCCGTGCGAAAAGGAGTGCCCATCCGCGACAGTGTCGCGGATGGGCACTTGGATTCCAACGCGGATCGGAGCTCAGCCGCCGCCGGGCTGGCCGCCGCCACCGCCCGTGGTCTGGCCATTGTTGCCGCCTGCGCCGCCGCCGCGAGCGCGGCGACCACCGCCGCCCGGGCCGCCGGTCGCATTGCCGCCCTGGCCGCCGCCGCCGGGTCCGCCGGCCCAGCCGCCGGGACCGCCGCGACCCATGCCTCCGCCGAGGCCCTCGTCGATGATCTTGCCCGCGAGTTCGCTGCCGTAGAGCGTCGTCAGCTCGGTCTCGCTCTGGGTGCGGAAGTCCTGGAAGGACTGGCGCAGTGCCTGCGGATCGCCGGTGCCGTTCTGCATGTTGGCGCGCAACTCGTCGAGGCGCTGGCGCGAGGTCTCGGAGAAGGCCTCAAGCTGTTTGGTCTGGCCGGCGTTCAGCCCGAGCTTCTGCGCGACGCGGTCGGCGTTCTGCACGGCCTGGTCGATAGCGCGCTGCTTGCGCTCTTCCTCGGCCTTGCGCGCCTGCTCCAGTCGGTCCTCCTCGATCACGGCCTTGATCGCGTTCTTGTGCGCGGCGGCGAAGCTGATCGCGTCCGTGTCGATCGGCGCCTTCTCGGGCTCGACTACGGCGGCCGTACGCGAGCTGCCGGCGCGCAACTCGGCCACGTCCTGGTGGATCGCATCGAGCGCGCGCTCGAGGTTCTCGACCTTCGCGGCGAGCTCGGCTTCGCGCGACGCGGGCTTGGGCTGCACGCCCGAGGGTTTGAGGTCGGCCTGCAGACCTTCGCTGGAAGCCGTCGCGGGCGCGCACTGTGAGCAGCGCGCGGCGAGGAATCCGCCGGCGGCTCCGGCGGCACCGGCGAGCAGGGCGACGAGAATGAGGTGCAGGGGCTTCATGTGCGGGTTCTCCAGGCTCGATTCCTCGACTTCCGAGGGCTCGAAGCTGAGGCAGTCTGCCTTGCAACTCTGAAGCTTGCCTCAACCCTTCGGCAAGCTTCCCGTTCCCGGGGCGCGCTCGAGGGTTGTTCCGGTCAGATCCAGGCGGTACACCCGGCCTCCCATGGACCTGCGCTTCAGTGAAGAAATCGGCCTCCTGCGCGACCTCGCCCGCGACTTCACCGAGAAGCGCGTGCGTCCGCTCGCGGCAAAGATCGAGGCCGAGCACCGCGTACCGCGCGAGCTGATGAGCGAGATGGCCGAGCTCGGCTTCATGGGGGTCGCGATCCCGGCCGAGTACGGCGGCTCGGGCATGGGCGAGACCGGACTGTGCGTGATCATGGAGGAGCTGACGCGCGGCGACTTCGCGGTCGCCGTGACCTACGGCGCGCACGCCTCGATCGGCGCGATGAGCGTGCTCGTCGGCGGCACCGAGGAGCAGAAGAAGCGCTTCCTGCCCGACATGGCCGCGGGCAAGCTGCTCGGCTGCTACGCGCTGACCGAGGCCGACGCCGGCTCCGATCCCGCCGCGATGCGCACCGTCGCCGTGCGCGAGGGCGACGAGTGGGTGATCAACGGCGAGAAGGTCTGGATCACCAACGGCGATATGGCCGACCTCGCCACGGTCTACGCCATCACCGACCGCGCGAAAGGCGCGCGCGGCGGCGTGACGGCCTTCCTCGTGCCGAGCGCCTCGAAGGGCTTCAGCGTCGGGAAGCGCGAGGAGAAGATGGGCCAGCGCGGCTCGAGTACCGTCGCATTGGCCTTCGACAACGTGCGCATCGGCGACGACCATCGTCTGGGGGAAGTGGGCGAGGGCTTCAAGATCGCGATGGGCACGCTCGATCGCGGACGGCTCGCACTCGGCGCCAACTGCCTGGGCTGCGCAAGAGAGGCGCACGCGCTCTCGGTCGACTACGCCAAGCAGCGCAAGACCTTCGGCAAGTCGATCGGCGAGAACCAGGCCATCCAGTGGATGCTGGCGGACTCGGCGACGGAGATCTTCGCCATGGAGAGCCTCGTGTATCGCACGGCCTGGATGTGCGACCAGCACGAGGCCTTCTCGCGCGAGTCGGCCATGGTCAAGTTGTTCTGCAGCGAGGCACTCGACCGCATCGTCGATCGTGCGGTGCAGATCCACGGCGGGATGGGGTATTCCTCCGAGTTCACGATCGAAAAGCTCTACCGCGATGCGCGCGTCACGCGCATCTACGAGGGCACGAGCGAGATCCAGCGCATGGTCATCGCGCGCGACGTCCTGCGGCGCGGGTTCTGACGAAGTTCAGCGCAGCGGCGCGCGCCCGTCCGCGACGCCGTCCTCGAGGTCGATCTCGCGCAGTCTCTTCGCGAACTCCTCGTTGCTGCAGACGCCCTTCTCGACCATCAGCCTGCGCACGGTCTTCGTCGCCAGCGCGAGCTCGCCGATGGCTTGCTCGAGGCGTGCGGCGTCGATCGAGCCGCCGGAATTGCGCACGGCGCCGATCTCGGCACGCGCAGCGCGCGCTTCGTCCTTGGCCTTGTCGATCTGCGTCTGCTGGTAGATGTCGAAGATCCAGTTGATGAGACCCATGTGGCTCCTTGGGTGTTGGGGGACTGAGCGTGGAGCCAGCCTACCCCGGAACGGCGCGCGCATTCGGGTCGGGTGGGCGGTCTTGCCGCCTGGAGGTCGCGGGAATACGCTTGCAGCATGGGATGGGAAGAGCGGATCACGATCGTGGCGGATGTTCGCGGGGGCAAGCCCTGCGTTCGCGGCACGCGCATCACGGTCTACGACATCCTCGAGTACCTCGCGGGCGGGATGAGCGAGGACCAGATCCTGGCAGACTTCCCCTCACTGAAGCGCGAGGACATTCGCGCCGCACTCTCGTTCGCGGCCGCGCGTGAGCGGCGCCTGGGCAGCTCGCCGGCCGCTTGAAGCTGCTGCTCGACGAAAACCTCAGCCCGCGCCTCGTCGAGATCCTCGCGCGTGCCCATCCCGGCTCCAGGCACGTCGACCAGCTCGGGCTGCGCGCCAGGCCCGATTACGAGATCTGGGACCGGGCCGCGCGCGATGGCTTCGTGCTCGTCTCGAAGGACAACGATTTTCGGCAACTCTCCTTTCTTCACGGCGCACCGCCGAAGGTCGTATGGCTCTCCGTCGGGGAGGCCGGGACGCGCGCCATCGCCGACCTGCTCCTGCGCTCGGGAGAGCGCTTGCGCCAGTTCGAGTCGGACACGGACGAGAGCTTGCTCGTCTTGACGCTCGATCCGGAGTGAAGACTCGGGAGCGCGAGGTTACGCTGCGCGACATCCGATGAATCGAGAGCTCCTCCCCGCCGCGTTCCTTTGCCTGTCCTTGGCCGCCTGCTCCTCGAGCGGGGAGCATTCCGCTGCCAAGGCGAAGTCCGCGCCGGCCTCGAGCGCGGAGCACGCCTGGTCGGCGCCCGAACTCGCGCGCTGCGTCTCGGTGCGCGACGGCAAGACCGGCGCGCGGCTCTCCTTCGAGGAGTTCCTCGACAGGCTCGCCAAGCAGGACGCGGTCTTCCTCGGCGAGACGCACATCGACGAGACCACGCACCGCGTCGAGCTCGGCGTGTACGAGGGCCTGCTCGCGCGCCGGCCGCAGAAGGTCGTGCTGGCGATGGAGATGTTCGAGCGCGACGTGCAGCCGGCACTCGACGCGTATCTCGCGGGCACGATGGAGGAGCCGCAGTTCCGCGCGCACGCGCGGCCCTGGGGCAACTACGACACCGCCTACCGTCCGCTGATCGAGCGCGCGAAGGCGGAGAAGGCGCCCGTC
>Ga0302321_100006063_pt1 | contig 10613 bp, 9 predicted proteins | sample Fen_T0_1_FD_202505 | JGI IMG/M metagenome (GOLD analysis project Ga0302321, IMG submission 202505) | Peat permafrost microbial communities from Stordalen Mire near Abisko, Sweden - Fen_T0_1 | ecosystem: Environmental > Terrestrial > Soil > Wetlands > Permafrost | place: Sweden: Abisko... | reverse complement strand
CGAGTGCGCCGAGCCCTCCGTCCACCGTCGCCGAGCCGCCCACGCCGACGATCACCCGCCGGCAGCCCCGCGCGATTGCGGCGGCGATCAGCTCGCCGGTGCCGGCCGTGCTCGCGGTGAGAGGATCGTTGCGCTCGACGAGCGCTAGGCCGCTGGCCCGTGCCATCTCGATCACGGCCGTGCCGTCCCCGAGCACGGCCCAGTCCGCCTCGACGGGGTCGCCGTCAGGCCCGGTCACCGAGGCGGTGAGCAGCGTTCCCGGCGACGAGTCGAGGATCGCGGCGAGCGTCCCCTCTCCTCCGTCGGCGAGGGGCAGCGGCCGCGCCTCGAAGCCCGCGCGCCCGACGCCCCGGCACATCGCCGCCGCCGCCTCGGAGGCCGTGAGGCTGCCGCGAAACTTGTCGGGGCAGCAGAGCACGGTCACCTGCCCCAGGGTAGTCGACGGGTTCAGACGCGCCTGCGCCAGCGGCTGAAGACGTCGTCGAGCGCCGCCCGGGCTCCCTGCGGGATCAGGACGTAGAGGCGATCGCCGGCCTCGACCTCCGTGCTGCCGCGGGGCGGGATCGTGTGCCCGCCGCGCGCGATGCTTGCGACGAGGGCGCTGCGCGGCAGGCCGAGCTCGCGAACGGCTGCGCCGGCGATCGCGTCGTCGCCCGACACGTCGAACTCGACCAGGTCGAGGGGGCTTGCGTCGTCGACGTGCAGGGGGCGTGGCGTCACCGGCGTCGGGACGTCGACGAGACCGAGGGCGGCCGCCACCCGCTCGAGCGTCGTCCCCTGCACGAGCGCCGACACGAGAACGACGAAGAAGACCGCGTTGAAGATCGTCTCGCCGTGAGCCAAGCCTGCGGAGAGCACGAACGTGCCGAGCACGATCGGCACGGCACCGCGCAGGCCGGCCCAGCCGAGGAAAGCCCGCTCCCGCGTCGTGAAGTCGCTGAACGCGGTGGAGACCCAGACCGCGACCGGACGGACGACGACCACGAGCAGCAGGGCGAGGACGAAGCCGGACACCATCACCCGCGGCAGGTCGCTCGGGAACACGAGCAGCCCGAGGACGACGAACATCGTCACCTGGGCCAGGAATGCGAGGCTCTCGTGGAACGCGACGAGCTGGCCCCGGTGCTGAGACGGCGTGCTGCCGACGGCGAGGCCGACGAGATAGACCGCGAGGAAGCCGCTGCCGCCGAGCATGTCGGCGACTCCGAAGGACAGGGCCGCGACCGAGACGGACGCCACCGGCGCGAACGAGCCGACCGATACCGGCAGGCTCGCGAACACCCTGGTGGCAACGAGCCCGAGCACGACGCCCACGACGAGCCCCACGCCCAGCTGCCTGACGAGCAGGAGAGCGAGGTCGTCCAGCCTGAAGGTCGGGTCGTCGATCCAGTCGATCAGGCCGATCGTGAGCGCGATCGCCGTCGGGTCGTTCAGTCCCGTCTCGCCCTCGAGCGTCCGGGCCAGCCTGCGCCGGATGTGGGTGTGCCGCAGGGTGGCGAACACCGCCGCCGCGTCCGTGGAGGCAACGACGCCTCCGAGGACGACCGACTCCGGCCAGCTCAGATCGAACAGCAGGTGGGCGGCTACCCCTGTCAGCAGCGCGGTCACTGCCACGCCGATCGTGCTCAGGAGCGCGGCCGGAACGGCGACGTGGCGCATCCGCCGCCACGAGGTCGAGAGCCCCCCCTCGTAGAGGATCGCGACGAGGCACACGATGCCGACCGTGCGGGCGAGCCTTGCGTCGTCGAACGCGATCCCGCCCGGCCCGTCCGAGCCGAGCAGCATTCCGAGCGCGAGGAACGCGACGAGCACCGGCACGCCGGCCCGGGATGCACCGAGGCCGACGGCGAGGCTGGCGGCGAGCACCGCGCCCACGATCAGGAGGAGCGAGCCTTCGTCCATGCTCCATTCTCGCTGCTCGGCAGGCGTCCCCGGCCGGTCCGACCTAGCGGAGTGCGAAGAACAGTCGCATCGGAACGTTCTCGGCCGGGTCGTCGTAGAGGGTGAGCGACGATGCGTCGGTCGAGCGGATCGACCAGCAGGCGTCGCCCGTGATCGTGCCACCCGTGAAGACCTCCGCCTCGGAGAGCGCGTCGGGGATCTCGCCGCAGTCGTTCGCGAACTCCGAGTACGAGACCTGCGCCGCACCGACCGCCCGGAGGCGGAAGCCGCCGTCGAAGAGCGCGGAGCCGGAGCCGACGAACGTCACGCTCACACGCGCGATGAAGAACTGCTGGCCGGCTGCGGGAGGGTCGCCGAACGGGTTCGCGTCGAGCACCTCGGCCGTCGCATCGGGCGTGGACGAGATGACCTTCATCCTCCAGCCGTCGCCGAGCGCGACCTCGGTTCCGAGCGGGATCGGGTTCGCGCGCGTTCCCCGGAGCGGCGGCTTTCGGGGTGGGAGCCGGCACGCTCGGGCGGGTCACGATCTCACAGTCGCGGGCGACCTTGTCCTTCGCGTCCGCGAACACTCGGTCGACACCGGCTCCGCACGAGACCGTGTCGACGCCGGGGCCGGGATAGGAGCGGTCGCTGCCCGGGTAGCCGAACAGCTTGTCGTTTCAGGCCGGCCCGTAGATGACGTCCGCCCGCGGGGTGCCGCGCAGCACGTCCGCCTTCGCCGTGCCGCGGATCGTCGCCGCCATCGCGGTCGACACGAGCACGACCGCGATCACGAGCGCGGTGCCGAGGAGCAGAAAGGGGAGGCGCCTCACGCGCACACGGTACCTTCCTGGAGGCTCCGCCGACTCGCCGTCCGCGGTCGGCTCGACGCGGAAGGGTGTGTGCGCTGTGCCTCATGATCGAAGCCCGCTGGCGCGAGAGCGCGGTTCGGCAGCCGGCCCGGCCCGCCCGTGAGCGCCCCGGGCGGCGGGCCGCTGCTGGCGCTCGACCTCGGCTCCTCGTCGGTGCGGGCCATCGTGCTCGACGACGACCTCGGGCCGATCCCGGGAGGGATCGCGCGACGGGCCGTGGACGTCCGGCTGGACGGTGCCGGGGCCGCGGAGGCCGACGCGGACGAGTACGTCGCGTCCCTGGCCGACTGTCTCGACGAGCTGCGCGACGGGGGCCGGCTCGACGGTGTCGGCGCCGTCGTGACCTCGTCGCAGTGGCACTCGCTGCTCGCCGTCGGAGACGACGGCAGGCCGCGAAGCGCCGTCCTCACGTGGGCCGACACGCGGGCGCGCCCGGCCGGGCGGGGGCCGAAGGATCCCGCCGCCTTCCACGAGCGCACGGGTACCTGGCACCACGGCCTCTACTGGTCCACACGTATCCCGTGGCTCGCCGGGCAGCTGGCGGGCTCGCGGGTGCGGTTCCGCGGCCTCCCGGAGCACGTGACGGCGAGCCTGCTCGACGATCCGAGTTGCTCGGTCTCCGTGGCTTCCGGGACGGGGCTCCTCGATCTGGCGAGCCAGGAGTGGGACGACGAGGCGCTCGCGCTGGCAGGGGTCGGCGTGCGAGCGCTGCCGGCGCTTGCTCCTCCGGGGTGGCGCGGCACGCTCGATCGGGAGGCCTCGAGCAGATGGCCGCAGCTCGCCGGCGTGCCGTGGTGGGCGGCGACGGGTGACGGTGCCGCCTCGAGCATCGGCTCGGGATGTGGCGACGAGACGAGCCTGGCGGTCACCGTCGGCACGTCGGCGGCAGTCCGCGTCGTCCAGCGGACCGCAGCGGCCGGTGAGCTGCCGCACGGGCTGTGGCGCTACCGGGTCGACGGCGACCGGGTCGTGACGGGCACCGCCTTCTCGGGCGGGGGCAACCTCTTTGCCTGGGCGGCCGCGGTGCTGCAGGGGCTCGAGGGGGTCGGGCTCGACGAGATCTCCCTCGGGGGGCACGGCCTCACCGCGCTTCCGTTCCACGTGGGCTCGCGGCCCCCGTTCGCGGTGCCCCCGGGGAAGGGGGCCCTAGCCGGCCTCGGACTCGACACGACCGGGCCGCAGATGGGCGCGGCCGTCCTCGAGAGCGTCTGTCACGAGGTCGTGCGCGGCCTGCGTGCGGTCGAGGCGACGGTGGCCGGGCGTCCCCGCATCGTCCTCAACGGCGGGGCTCTCTACGCATCGCGCTGGTGGCAACAGGCGTTCGCCGCGGCCGCGGGGCGCGCCGTCCAGGCGTGCGGCGTGCGCGAGATGGCCGCCCGCGGTGCCGCCCTCGTCGCCCGCGGCGTCGACCTGCAGCCTCCGCTCGACGATGTCGTCCCGACGGCGGCGGAGATCGAGGCGATGAGCGAGGCGGCGAGCCGCTACGAGAGCCTGAGAGACCTCCTGATCGACGAGCGATAGGGCTCAGCCGAGGTTCGCGGCGCGGCGGAAGTGGGCGAGCGCCTCGCGGCGGGGAGCGAGGAGCTCGTCCGAGGCCCCGCAGGCGAGGAGCTCGGCGAGCGCGTCGCTCAGCAGGGCGACGGCCTCGTCCGGCCGCTCGAGGGCGATGTTGTGCTGCTCGCCGTCGTCCGAGGCGAGATCGTAGAGCTCGAGCTCGTCGTCCGGCCCGCCGACGAGAAGGGAGAGCCCGCGTCCGGTCACGGTCAGCGGCTGGTCGCGCGCGATCCGCCGTGGCCACGAGTCGACGGCGATCGTGATCCGCCCCTTCTGGTACTCGAGCGGCCAGCTGCAGCTCACGATGGACGTCGGTCTCGCCCCGCAGGAGCGGTGCCAGCGACCTGCCCGCCACGTCGTCCGGAGTCTCGGCGCCCGCGAGGTCGAGGATCGTCGCCGGCACGTCGACGAGGGTCGTGAGTGCCGACGTGCGTCGCGAGGCGACGCCGGGCACCTGCATCAGCAAGGGGACCTCGACGATCTCCCGGTAGAGCGGCGACCAGCTCTGGGTCCCGAGATCGGCGTCCCAGACGGACTTGCCCAGGTAGTCGTGCTCTCCGAAGTAGTAGCCGTGGTCGGAGAGGAAGACCAGGACCGTCGTGTCGGCGATACCGAGCACGTCGAGCTTCTCGACCAGCCGGCCGACCCAGCGGTCGACCATCGAGATCTCGCCCGAGTACGTTGCGTGACTGAGCCGTACGTCGTCTTCTGTCAGCCCGGCCTCTCGCCAGTTGTCGTAGCAGGTCTCCGTCTCGCGCCCGTCGTAGTCCGGGGCGTACAGCCTCGTGTAGTAGTCGGGCGGGTTCCACGGCTCGTGTGGGTCCCACACGTCGACGAGGAGGAAGAACTTCTCCTCGTAGTGCCGCTCGAGCCACTCCTCGGCGGCCGTCGTCGTGCGGGCGACCCAGCGATCGGACTCGTGCCGCCAGGTCGACCGGGCGTCGAGCCGCTCCTCCATCCGCTTGGCGTCGCCCTGGCCGCGGAGCCAGAGGAAGTCCTGGAAGCCGCGGTCGTACCCGAACCCGTTGCGGACGTAGAAGGGCGTGTCGACGATGCCCATCGTGAGATACCCGGCCTCGCCGAGGAGCTGGGGCAGCGTCGGCAGGTCGGTCGGCAACGGCGCCCACGACATGAACGTCAGGGACAGGCGGCCGGTAAGCAGGTCGGCGCGCGCGGGCATGGTCGGGAACGATCCGATCAGGTGGTTGTCGAAGACGACCGCCCGACTCGCCAGGCGATCGAGGGCCGGGGTGTGGATCCAGTCGTTGCCGTAGGCCCCGACGTGATCCCGGCGGAGCGTGTCGGAGACGATCACGACGAAGCTCAGCGGGCGGGCCTCCGTCATGCCGGCCCGGCGCCGTGAACGAGAATCTTGACGCTTTGCTCCGCGGCCGTTAGCATCGCGCAGAAGTATACCAATGCAGCATAGAAATCTTTTTGCCCTGTTTGGCATCTACAAGGTAAAGAGAGACACGGCCCGGCGGCGCGAGGCGCGTGCGCAGGCAGGACACGGCAGGAGACGGTTTTCGACGAAGACGGAGAGGAGCGTTCGCGGAGCCGGCTCAAACCCGGTGAGGCGAACGACGTCGTACGTGCAAGGGCCCAAGGTATTCACGGAAAGGGAGGGATGATGGTGAGCAACACAGATGTTCGTCGCCGGCGTGACCCGGCACGCTGGAGGGCGACATGGACGCTCGCAATCGCGAGCGTTGCCGCACTGCTGCTGACCGTCGGCATCAGCACGTCCGGCGCTGCTCCGGCGAAGCAGGCCAGGGGTGCGGCAGTCGGCAGCACCCTGACGTGGGCGCTCCAGACCAACCCGGCGAGCCTCTTCGACGCCTACTACTTCTCGGCGGAAGGGTCGGAGATCTTCTCGCTCGTGCAGGACCACATCCTCGCGCCCGGCACGTTCGGCCAGCCGACCACGGGAGCGGGATCCGTCGTCTCGACCTGGAAGGCCGTCACTCCGACGAAGTACGTCTACACGATCAAGCCGGGCATCAAGTTCTCGGACGGATCGCCGTTGACCGCCGCTGACGTCGCCTTCTCGATGAACGTGCACCGCGACCCGAAGACCGGCTCCAAGATGGGTGACTTCTTCGGCAACGTGGTCTCGATCGCCAACCGTGGCAACAAGGTGACGGTCGTCCTGAAGAAGGCCGACTCGAACTGGCAATTCACGCCTGCCGCGAGTCCGGGCCTCGTCTACTCCCAGAAGGACTACAGGGCGAAGGGCGCGAGCTTCGGCACGCCGGGCGGCATGCCGATCGGCACCGGCCCGTACAAGTTCTCGGAGTTCACGCCGAACTCACGGGTCGTTCTCGTCCGCAACCCCTATTACAAGGGGAAGAAGTATCCGTGGAACAAGATCGTGTTCCCGGTCATTCCCGATGAGCAGGCCCGGTTGCTCGCGCTCCAGAGCGGTCAGATCGACGGCACGTTCGCGGTGCCGAACAACTCGATCGCGACGTGGACGAAGGCGCCGAACATGAAGGTCGGCACCTACGTCTCGGGTGGCTGGCGTGGATTCTCGATCGACGTCGAGGACGGCCCTTTCCAGGACGTCCACGTCCGGCGGGCGATCGCCTATTCCCTCAACAAGCCCGACATCAACGAGGCTCTCACGTCGAGCCGCGGCAAGGTGCTCGCCGGCCTGCCGCCGCTCATCTTCCTCAAGGGGCTGCTCCCGGCGGCGGAGATCAACGCGGCGCTGAAGAAGGTGCAGACCTACGACTACAGCGTCGCCAACGCGAAGTCCGAGCTGGCGAAGTCGGCCTACCCGAAGGGCTTCAGCACGACGCTGAACGTTCCCGCGGGTTGTGCCGCCTGCCTGCTGCTCTCGCAGGTGCTCTCGGCTGGTGCGGGCAAGATCGGCATCAACATCAACCTCAATATGATGCCGGGGCCGCAACGGTTCCAGGTCATCCTCGACCACAAGCCACACCTCGGGATTCAGGTGCTCGGCCAGGCGCCGGACTCACCGCACCCGATGCAGTACCTCGACCTGCTCTACACGAGTGCTCACGCGCAACCGGGCTACGAGAACTCGGCGAACTACAAGAACCCGACGGTCGACAAGCTCATCGAGGCCGGCCTCGCCACATCCGACCTGAAGGTCTCGGCGCGCGACGCGCTCAAGGTCATGCAGATCGCCTCGAACGATGTCCCCTACATCCCGGTGTTCATGTTCCCCGGCGCCTGGGCCGTGAAGCCCGGTTGGGAGTTCAAGTCGTCACTGGGCCCGTTCTTCTACAACCAGCTCTGGCTCCAGCATCTCGTCGCCAAGTAGCCAGGAGTTGACCGCAGGTCTCGCGACTGACGCTCCGGAGCCGCCCCCGACGGGGGCGGCACCGGAGCAGGTTCTCGTAAACGGGCGGCGGGAGTGGCTGACTCGCTACATCCGGCGGCGTCTGCTGATCCTGATCCCGCTCGCGTTCATCGTGACGGTCGCCGCGTTCGGGCTCACGCACGTCGCCCCCGGCGGGCCTGTCGCGGCGCTGCTCCAGGATCAGGCAGCCTCCCCCGAGACGATCCAGGCGATCAAGGAGAAGTACAGGCTCAACGACTCCGTCCCGCAGCAGTACTGGACCTGGATCTCCGGCGTTGCGCACGGTGACTTCGGGCGCTCGATCATTACGAACGACTCGGTGCTGAACGAGATCGGCAGGCGGATGGACGTCACCCTGACACTCAACGTGGCGGGGATCGCGATCGCCATCCTGCTCGGAATCCCACTCGGGGTGTTGGCCGCGCTCCGTCGCGGCCGAGCGCTCGACCGGCTCCTCGTCACCGTGAGCGTTCTCTTCATGAGCACGCCCGCCTTTGCGCTCGGGCTCTTCGCCCTCTACATCTTCGGCTTCAAGCTGGGCATGTTCCCCCTCTACGGCCCGGGCAGCTGGGTGATCAGCCGGGTGCACCACCTCGCCCTGCCGGCGCTCGTGCTCGGCCTCCACGGAATGGGCTTCGAGATGCGGCTCACTCGGGCGGCGATGCTCGAGCAGTTCGAGCAGGACTACATCGCCTTCGCCCGTGCCCGCGGCCTCAGCAGCGTGCACGTCACCGTTCGGTACGCGCTCCGCAACGCGCTGATCCCGGTCGTCACTGCCGCAGGCCTTCTCTTCACCGGGCTGCTCACGGGCTCCGTGCTCGTCGAGACCGTCTTCTCGCTCCCCGGCCTCGGCACGCTGCTCGTCAACTCGGTCATCGCGGGTGACTTCCCGATGATCCAGGGGCTGCTCGTGATCATCGCCGTGTGGGTCATCCTGATCAACATCGCCGTCGACGTGCTCTACGCGTTCATCGATCCACGCGTCGGCTTCGCGAAGGCGACGAGCTGATGTCGGCCATCGCCTCGGCAACCCCTCGTCGCTCGATTCTCCGGCGCAGCGGCTTCCATCGGATGCCGTCGGTCTTCCTGATCGCCTCCTGGGCGATCATCGGGACCGTGGTCTTCATGGCGATCTTCGGATCGCTCATCCAGACCCACGACCCGGCCGAGCAGGACCTCCTCAACACGAGCGCCCCGCCCTCGGCCGAGCATCTGCTCGGCACCGACGCGCTCGGCCGCGACATCATGGCGCGGATCATCGCCGGGGCGCCCGCCGCGATCACCGGGCCTCTCGTCGTCGCCGTCACGGGGCTCCTCATGGCGAGCAGCCTCGGGATCCTGTCGGGCTACATGGGTGGGACGATCGACATGGTGATCCAGCGATTCGTCGACTTCATGTTCGCGCTCCCCGGCCTGCTGATCGCGATCGTCATCGTCGGCGTCGTCGGTGGCGGCTACTGGCTCGCGGTGCTCGTGCTCAGCCTCCTCAACTTCGCCGGCGGCGTGCGCATCCTGCGTGGTGCGTCGCTCGAGCAGCGCGCGCTCCCCTACGTCGAGGCCGCCCGGACGCTCGGCGTCCCACGCCATCGCATCATGTACTCCCACATCTGGCGCAACATCGCGCCGATCGTGTTCGCGAGCGCGGCCCTCGATTTCGCCCTCGCTCTCGTCGCTCTCTCGAGCCTCTCCTACCTCGGCCTCGGGACGTCTCCCGGCGTGCCGGAGTGGGGTCGCATGCTCGCCGAGAACCAGGCGCTCCTGTTCACGAATCCCGCCGGCGTCCTCGCACCCGGCCTCGCGATCGTCCTCTTCGCAACCGCGGTGACGATCATCGGCGACTGGATCTACGATCGATTCTCCTTCAGTGGTCGAACCGGTCGCTGACCCCCCTCCGGCACCGCAGCTCCTGGCGGTGGACGGGCTGCGCGTCGAGTACGTCGCAGGCGCGACGCGTCGCACGCTCGTGGATGGCGTCAGCTTCCACGTCGACCGGGGCGAGACGATCGCGATCGTCGGCGAGTCCGGCAGCGGCAAGACGCTCTCGGCCAGGGCCATGATCCGGCTCCTCCCGACCGGTGTCGAGGCCACCGCCGGCGAGGTGTTCCTGGCCGGACGGGACGTCCTGCAGCTGAGCGCGCGAGAAGGGGCCCGCCTGCGGGGCAACCGGATCTCGATGATCTTCCAGGACCCCTTCACGATGCTGAACCCCGTCCTCCGCTGCGCCGGGCACATCGAGGAGGTCCTGCGCACCCGCGACACGGGCCGGCTCGGCAAGAAGGAAGCGAAGCAGGAGGCGCTGCGAAGGCTCGCGGAGGTCGGGATCGACGATCCGACGGCGGCCGGCCGCTACCCGTTCCAGCTCTCCGGAGGCATGCGCCAGCGGGTGGGTCTCGCGGCCGCGCTCGCGGGCGACCCGGAGCTGTTGATCGCCGACGAGCCCTCGACCGCGCTCGACGTCACGACGCAGGCGGAGATCCTCGAGCTGCTGAAATCGGTGCAGCGGGCGCGGGGGATGGGGCTGATCCTGATCACCCACGACCTTCGCGTCGCCTTCTCGGTCGCGGACCGCGTCTACGTGCTCTATGCGGGCGCGCTCGTCGAGGTCAGTCACGCGGCAGGGCTCGAGCAGGAGCCGCTCCACCCGTACTCGCTCGGCCTCCTGCTCTCCGAGCCGGCGACGGAGTTCCGCCAGCACAAGCTGCTCGCCGTCGACGGATCGGTGCCCGCACCGGACGACGTGCAGGGGCAGTGCAGCTTCGCGGCACGGTGTCGCTGGGTCGCACCCGAGTGCCTCTCGGCCCGGCCGCCGCTGCTCGAGATCGCCCCGGGCCGGTTCACGGCCTGCCGGCGGATCGAGGACATTCGCTCCGAGATGGTGGTCGTCCGCAACGAGGTCAGGGCTCCCGCCGCCACCGTCGCGTCCCCCGGCGTCAGCGAGACGCCCTTCGTCACGATCACCGATCTCCGCAAGGTCTTCG
>Ga0302321_100006062_pt1 | contig 10613 bp, 8 predicted proteins | sample Fen_T0_1_FD_202505 | JGI IMG/M metagenome (GOLD analysis project Ga0302321, IMG submission 202505) | Peat permafrost microbial communities from Stordalen Mire near Abisko, Sweden - Fen_T0_1 | ecosystem: Environmental > Terrestrial > Soil > Wetlands > Permafrost | place: Sweden: Abisko... | reverse complement strand
GTGTGAAAATGTAGGTGTCGAGCCTTCGTTGACAGGCCCAATCTGGTCGGCGTACCGTCCCGCAACACCGGGAACCAGGGAATTTTGGCTGTTTATTGCCACCCGGGCTTGCCGTGATTCGGACCCCCACATCTGCCTCGGGAGGCATCTCCATGCTGCGCTCTTCGCGTACGATCGCGTCGCTCATCCGCTCACTAGTCCTGGGAACCGCAACCACGACCACGATGGTCTTGGTCGGTGCCACGGTCGTTGGCTGCAAAGACGAGAGTCAGCCCGATTATTGGGTGGAGAAGCTCGACGACCCAGCCTGGCGCGCACGCGCCGTGAAGCGCTTGGAGCAATTCTTCGAAGACTCGGTCACGAAGAACGGCGACCTGAAGTCCGAGGGTGTTCAAACCCTGATCAGCAAGACGGTCGACCCGCTGACCAAGACTTACGTCGAAGGCTACGACACGCTCGACGGCAAGACCCGCGTCTCGCTGATCAAGCTGCTCGCGGCGTACAAGGACAAGCGCATCGAGCCCGCGGTCAAGAAGGCGTTCGACGAGTTCGCCAAGCACCCGGCGACGTCCAAGGAGGATCAAGACCTCAAGTGGGCTGCGATCGCGACGGAGGATCTCAAACTCACCACGGTTTCCGACTCGCTTTTGGCGGCGTTCCTGAAGCTGAAGTCGAGCACGATGCTGGGCGGAGTGGCTTACCGCGACGTCAACGACGCCATGCGCGTCGCACCCTCCAAAGCCTGGGTCGGCCCACTTTCGAAGATGCTCGACGCCGAGATGGTTCAGCCCAAAACTGCCAAGGACAAAGATCTGATCGACCCGTATCGCGATCAGCAGTTTTGGCAGGTGGCCTCCGCGGAGGTGCTCGGCCGAATCGGCGATCCGGCTGCGGTCGAGCCGCTGCTCAAGGTCCTGCTCGACCCCTCGAAGGGTGACGTTCAGTCGACCGCGGTGCTCGCGCTGGTCAAGATCGGCAAGCCCGCCGCCGATGCGGCCGTGGCCTTGCTGCAGGGTAAGAGCGAGGCCTTGGTCACCTTCAACGCGCGACGCATCAAGGAGGTAACGGGCACGGAAGCCAAAGGCAAGCCCTACGTGGCAACGGCGGCGTTGATCCTGGGCACGATCGGTCGCCCGGATACCATCGGTCCGCTCGTGGAGGCGCTGAAGGCCGAGAGCGACGACAGCAACAAAGCCGTGATCGCTCGAGAACTAGCCAAGATCCCGGCGACGGACGAGTCCAAGCAGGCGTTCAAGAAAGCGTACGAGTCGATCTCGATCGACGCCGAAATCCCGAATGGGGGTGGCGCGCTCGATTCGCTGACCGAATCGGCGGGTCAGTTCTTCGATTCTTCGATGGTGGATTGGCTGCTCGTGCGTGCGGCCAAGACCAAGGGCAGTGACGAGGACAAGAAGTCTTTGCAGCTGGCCATCACCGTCACCGCTTTGAAGCTGGCCAAACCAGACCAGATGCCCCAGGTGAAGGTGGCAGTGGACAAGTACGGTACCAAGTTGGAAAAAGACGCCTTCGTGCAGGTCGACAATTTGTTGAAAGCCTGCGGCGATCGCGTGCCCTGTTACGTCACGGCCCTGCAAAAGAGCGAGAACCAAGATCGGGCCAACCAGTTCGTGGGCATCAAGGCCGGCTACATGATCGGCATCTTGGGTGATGCCCAAAGCCGCGACGAGGTAGTGAAGGGTATCGATTCGGTGACCAACGCGGCATTGCGCTCGGTCTCCGCAACCGTCATCGACCACCTTTCGCCCAAGGGCTCGAAGGAGGTCGCAGCCAAGCTGAACACGGTGATCGAGAAGAATGCAAAATCGCCCGATCGCGAGAAATCCGCTGGGGATTCGCCGCTCAAGCAGGTGATGTACCGCTTGGAATCACGAGCGAGCTGAGTCGGACCGCCGATGTCGAGCCTCCGCCTCGAGGTCGCTTCCGGCGCCAGCGCCGGCCGCGCTTTCGAGGCGGAGCTCGACGTCGTTCGTATTGGGCGCGCCGCGTCCAATGACCTGATTCTGAGCGACGTGCTGATCTCCGGCGAGCACGCGCGAATCGTCAGCAGCGTGGACGGCTTCGTGCTCGAAGACCTGGCCAGCACGAACGGCACCTGGCTGTTGCGGTCCGGCGAACAACACGCCCTGGGCGAGGGGCGTCGCGCAATCGCGCTCCTGCCCGGCGACCGCTTGGCGCTCGGCGGCTTGGACGCAGAGGGCGTCGAGCTGCGCGTCGATTTTGCTCCGGACACAGATACGCTAGAGATCGCGCTGGTCCGGCCGCTGAGTGAGCTCGAAAAGGCCGCGCCGTTCAGCGCGGGTGACGACCGCCTGCAGCTCTTGGTGCAAGCGCTGCGGGAAGTCGTGAGTCACGAGGGCGTAGCCGACGTCGTGAGCGGCATTGCCGACGCCGCGCTGCTGCTCGTGCCGCGAGCCACCCACGCCACCGTCGTCTTGCGGCAAGACGCCGATGGCGCCCAAAGCGCGAAAGCCTTCGGTTTCGTGCCGGTAGTGACGCGGGTTCGTGGGCCCTCGGGGCCGCGCGCGCCGGAAGCCGCCGTACGGGTCACGCGTAGCGTCGTCCGCAAAGTGATTTCCGAGCGGGCCGCGGTGCTGGCGGCGGACGCACCGAGTGAAACCTTCAGCTCGGAGTCGTTGCTCGGCGCCAGCATTCGCAGCACGATCGGCATTCCGCTCTGGAAGGACGACGCCATCTTGGGCGTGCTGCAACTCGACAACCGAGACGCGCCGGCCATGTTCGAGACGCGTGACGTCGACGCGCTGGGTGCCCTGGCGGTCAGCGCCTCGCTGGCGATCGCCAACGCAGAGCTGATCCAACGCTTGAGCCTGGCGCGCGCCGAGCTCAAGAAAGAGAACCAGTATTTGCGGGGGCGTGAGCGCGCGCGCAGCGGCGAAGTGCAAATCGTCGGCCAGAGCAAGGCCATGGCGGAGCTCCTGCGTCAGCTCGACAAGGTGGTCGACACGCGCGTCAGCGTGCTGATCGAAGGCGAAACCGGCACAGGAAAAGAGCTGATCGCGTCCAGTGTGCATTATCGCTCGAAGCGCAAAGAGAAGCTGTTCGTGGCCCAGAATTGCGCCGCTTTCCCGGAGAATTTGCTGGAGAGCGAGCTGTTCGGTCACAAGCGCGGCGCTTTTACCGGCGCGACGGACGAGAAGAAGGGCCTGTTCGAAATTGCCGACGGCGGCACCTTGTTTTTGGACGAGCTCGGTGAATTGCCTTTGCCCCTGCAAGCCAAGCTGCTGCGCGCCCTTCAAGAGGGCGAGATCAGACCGGTCGGCGCCACGCAATCCAAGCAGGTCAACGTGCGAATCGTCGCCGCGACCAACAAGAACCTGGAGGGCGAGGTCAAGGCGGGCCGCTTCCGCGAAGACCTCTACTACCGGTTGAAAGTGTTTCCGATCCGCGTCCCCCCTCTACGTGAACGTCGAGACGACATCGCGCCGCTTGCAGTGTTTTTCCTCGATCGTTACACGCGTGAGATGGGCAAATCAGTGCCCGGCTTCGCCCAAGAAACGCTCGAGATCCTGAGCGCGTACGATTTCCCCGGCAATGTGCGCGAGCTGGAAAATGAGGTGCAGCGATTGGTAATCCAGGCGGATGACGGCGCGTTCCTCACCCCTGAACTGCTCAGCCCGCGGGTCCGGCAGATCGAGACCGTGCTGCTCAGCGCGGGAGCCGCCAAAGGCTCGCTCAAGGAGATGGTCGACCAAGTCGAGCGGCACATTCTGATCGAAGCTTTGCGAGAACACGGCAACAACAAAACCGCCGCCGCAAAAACTCTGGGTATCACCCGCGAGGGCTTGCACAAGAAACTGAAGCAGCTCGGCGTGGGCTGACGACGCTCGCTACAGACGGGCCGCAGCCAACTTCTCGATGATCGCATCGTGGAACAATCCGTTCGAGGCCACGACGCCGCGATCGTTGTCCAGCAACTCGCTGCGGTAGTCGAACGAGTCGCCCCGAGAATCGGTGAGCTTGCCGCCGGCAGCGCAGATCAAAGCGTCCGCGGCGCAGGCATCCCAGCGCTTGCCGGCGTAATGCGGGGCGACGTATGCGTCGGCAGTGCCGTGCGCGACGACCGACGCCTTGAGGCCCGCGCTGCCGAGCGCCACCAGTTCGCGCGCGCCAAGCGAGGCGAGGGCCTGCTCCACCGCAGGGTCCCGATGTGAGCGTGAACCGACGATCCGAGCCTGGGCGAGCGTACTGACCGAACTCACCGAGATCGGCTTCTGCGAACCGTCGGCCTGCTTCTGGTAAGCACCGTGACCGAGTTCGCCCAGCCAGGACACTCCGCTCTCGGGCGCGTGAATCACGCTGGCGATGGCGCGTGGTCCTTCGACATAGCCGATCATCACCACGAATTCGCCGTTTCGCGCGACGAACTCGCGCGTGCCATCGAGCGGGTCGACGAAGAAGATGCGCTCGGCCGTGCGGTAGCCGGCGAACGTCTCGGGCTCGCTTTCTTCCGCAACGATCGGCACGTCCGGAAATAGCCGGCTGAGCCGAGCACAGATCAGCTCGTTGGCTTGGCGGTCGGCTTCCGTGACCGGATCCCGCGGCGCTTTGAAGTCGACGCGGAACTTCGTTTTGTACACCTGCATGATCAGTGCGGCGGCTTCACGAGCGATGGTGTCGAGCGTTTCCAGGAGGTCTTGCGATCCGCTAGTCGCAAAGCCGGTTCGGGACATCAGGCGGAGACCTTCACGTTGTCCAAGCGAATATGCAGCGCGTCCAACGCTTCCTGCGTGAGGTAGGGCGGTTCTTTGCCTGCCTCACGCAGCAGCTGATCGAGCTGCAGCGCGCTCCGCGGTCCGAGCACTGCGCAGCTCACCGCGTCGCTGGAGAGTACGAAGCGCACCGCCGCTGCGCGGAGGCTGGTCACGGTGCTGCCATTCACACACGGCCGGATGGCATTGAGCTGCGAAATTCGGCGCTTCAAGTCATCTCCCGTCCAACGTTCGGAGCGGTGGTCGGTGTGCGCGAATTCTTTGTCGTACGGCCACTGCCCGCACAAAAGCCCGTGCGCCAACACTGAGCGCGCCAAGATGCCGACGCCGTGGTTTTCTATTTCTGCGGCCAGCTGTCGCAGATCGCGGCTGTGAAACGCGTTGTAAGCGAGCTCCAGCACGTTTGCGCCTTGATGCACGGCAATCCGCGCGGCGTCCACGCCCTCCACGCTGGCGCCCCAAGCGCGGATGCTGCCCGCTGCCTTCAGCTCTTGCAAAACGGCAGCGGCTTCTCCGCGGAGCAGAGTGCGCTCGGAGGGGTTGTGCAAAAGCACGACGTCGACCACGTCCCGCTTCAGGCGTTCTCGAGAACGCTCGAAGCTCTCGCGGATGAACGCAGGCTTGAACGATTTCCGCGCGGGTGACACTTCGCGATCGGTGCCGAGCTTGGTCACGATCACGGTTTCGCGGTGCGCGGCAAGCCGTTCGCCGAGGCGCGTTTCCATTGCGCCTTTGCCGTAGCTGTCGGCGGTGTCGAAAAGCGTCACCCCGAGCGCCAACGCGCGTTCGATCACGGCGTCCTGGTCGCTCTCGGGCAGTGGCGAGTAGCCGTCCCCAGAGAGGCCCCAGGTGCCGAGCCCCAGCTCGGAAACCGAAATCCCGGTGCTGCCGAGGGGGCGTTTGCGCATAGCCGCGGTATAGCAAAGCTCCGCCGGGCCGGCCCGCAAACTTATCGCGGCGCGTCGTAAGCCCAGTAGTGGAGTGCGTTGAAGGTGCCACCCTCGGTGCTGATTTCCACGTCTGCCGGTCCGGACGGCAGGTCCGTGGGCAGGCTGAGCACCTGTTCCTCGAAGTCCGGTCTGCTGACCACCCAGCTGTCGATTGGACGGCCCGCGACGCGCAGGTGAACCGTCAGCGGCGATTCCGCACCCAGCCGCGTCACGAGTCGGCCACCGGCGGCCAGGTCGAGGCGGAACGCTTCACGGCTTCGGTGCAACCGCGCGCCGTCACTGACTACGCCATTGCTCAGGAGTACGTCGTCGGCCTGCGCTGCGGGCAGGAGAGCGTAGTCATGCGCGGCTTCACTCTCCAAGTCTGCCACGTCCAGCGCGTCCCGCGCGGTCAAGGTCCAGAATTGGCTCGAGGAGGGACGCTCGCCGGAGCCCAGCCGCGAGTAGTCCGAGAGGCACGCGACCATCGTTTCACCGCCTAGGATCGTGGCATGCACCGTGCGCTCGGTCAGGCACGGTCCGAGCAGATCGGGCAGCGCGAACCACTGCGGATAGACGATGAAGATCGTGGGCAGCACGTCGCGCGGCAAGTGCTCGTAGTGCTCGAACCGCGAGCCCGCCCCGGCCGACCAATAGCGCGCCTCGCCGGTGGTCGTCAGACCGACGATGTCGAACACCGAACGTCGCGAAAAATAGGCGATCGCGCCCGTGTCGTTCACGCCGATGCGCGCGTTCAGGGGCAGTGCGCGCTCCGCCCATTGACCGAGTTGGACGTGCTGCGCGGAAATGGCGCTCGCACTTTCTGCCAAATCGTTCAGCGCAAACGGAAACTTGCTGAGCAAAGCCACGCTGATTGCCGCGCTCAGCAGGTAGCGCAGCGCACTCAGCCGCTGCCACAAGACGCTCGCAAAATCCCCGATTTGGTCGGCCAAAGCGATCAGCCCGATCAGCCACGGCCCAGCGAACGGCCACAGATAGCGCAGCCGATTCCAAAGGAAGCTGTCATAGCTCGTGGGCAGCAAGATGCCGAGTCCGAGGGCCACGAGCAGCCAAGCTCGCGCGTTTCGCGCCCGCGCTTGCCCGGCAAAGATCAACGCGGGTAACGCGAGCCATGTGAGGAATTTGGCATGCTCGGGCACATACGCCGCGCTCCACCACTTGCCATCGAGCAGCGTCGACCAGAAAAGCTGGACGTTGGCAAAGACCGCCGCGAGCAGGGTCCCGAAGGTCAAGTAGGGGTTGAACGGTAGCCACTTCACGAGTGTCGTGGTTTGGGTGGCGTGCCCAGTGAACCACACGTAAATCAAAGCCGGCACGGCCGGAAATGCCAGGCAGAGCGCCGCATAAATGCGCCGCCCTCCTCCGCCGAAGCACAGTGCGCTGGCGATCAGGGCGCTGCCGAGCGCGCCTTCGGGGCGCATCGCGGGCGCCAGTAGGGCAAGCGCGAGCAGCTCCCAAAAGCGGTGCCGTTCACCCTCGACCCACTCGGCGGCGCGCCTGCAGCAGCGCATGAGCAGCCAGCCGAGGGGCACGACCTCCATGCCGCTCGCCGCAAACCAGGTGTTGGCGCTGAATGCGAGGGTGAGCACACCGGCGGCCCAGGCGACCCGCGGGCTCGTGATGCCGGCCGCCGCGCGCGCGGTCTCGTATGCCAACAGGCCCAAGGCCAAGAAGCCCAAACCCCAGGCCCAAGGGATCAGCGCAGTGCCGGTCACGCCGAAGGCTTGCGGTACGGCTAGCGAGAGCGGCCAGAGCAGGCTGGTGGCCCCGGCCACGGGCACCGCTCCCGGCGAATAGACGAAGGGATGGCCTTCTGCGAACGAGCGCGCGAACTGAAAGTGGATGTAACTGTCGTCGAGCGGAACCGCAGGCACGCCGCCGTTGGCGCGCAAAATCCCCCCGATGGCAAACGCAGCCGGAAGCATTGCAGCCAGCAAAAAGCCCCAGGGCAAAGCCAAAACTCGAAGCCAGCGAGGGCTATCCGCCTGTGCTAACACCCGCCGAGTCTTAGCATCGACCTTTGCATGAAAACGAACCCGTACGAGCACGCCCCGCGACTTCCGGAAGGCGATCTGATCGATCCCAGGCTTTTGTTGGGGGCGGGTGCCGCGCCCATCGAAATCGAAATTGGGCCGGGTCGCGGCGGCTTCGTCTTCGAACGTTTGGCCGCCGATCCGGAAGTGTTCATGCTCGGTCTGGAAATTCGCCGCAAATGGGCGACGATCGTCGACAATCGAGTTCGTGAACGTGGCCTCGGCGGTCGGGCTCGTGTTCTCGCCGAGGACGCCCGCAGCGCTTTCCCCCGCTTTCCCGACGACTGCGCGCGTGCCGTGTTCGTTCACTTTCCCGACCCTTGGTGGAAGAAGCGCCACGCCAAACGCCTGGTCGTCACCACCGAACTTTTGCCGCAACTCTGCCGCGTCCTGATCCCCGGCGGCGCGCTCTTCATTCAGACCGACGTCGCCGATCGCGCCGCTGAATACGCCGCCCTGGTCGCGACCGAACCCCGCCTAATTCCCCAGCATCCAGGCTTCGAGGCCGAAAACCCCTTCAACGCGCGCAGCCCCCGCGAACACCGCGCAATCGCCGACGGCCTGCCCATCTACCGCCTCCACTATCGCCTGGCCTAACCTGCCCACGAACCGCGCCCGGGCCCGCCCCCCTCGGGCTACGGCTCCTGTTTTTTTGATGGTCACGCGTCGCCTCGCGGCGCACGCAGCCTTCGGCGTCCCGGTCCGGGAACTCAATGCTCCCGCGAGCTGCGCTGCCGGCTCGCGGTCGCCCAGCCATCGAACACCAGGTGGGTCACTGGTGACCTCAGCTCGGTTGCGGATCTCCCTCTTCCTCCCCCGCGGGTTCGGCTAGGCTCGAAAGAGATGCGAACTGCCCTCGTGCTGCTGCTGGCGATCGCGCTTTGCCCCGTTGCTTGCGCGACCTACCGTGAGGACCTGAACCGCGGTCAGCGCATGTACGAGGAAAACCAATACGAGCATGCGCTGGCGCTCTGGCGCGACCTGGAAGACGACAGCGACTCGCTCAGCTTCAACGACCAAGCGCGCTACGCCTACCTGCGTGGCATGACCGACTATCGCTTGGGCTTCCGTGCCGACTCGCGGCACTGGCTGGCAATTGCCAAAGCTACCGAACAGGCACACGCGGGCGGTTTGAGCGGCGAGTGGAAGGAGCGCATGGAGCAGTCCCTGACCGACCTGAACAAGGACGTATACGGCGGCACCGAACGCTTCGACAACAGCAACTCGCACGCGGTGGAATACGGCAAAGCCGCGCCGGCTGACGGAGAAGGCGCGGTGGACGCTGGTTCGGGTTCCGAGAGGCCATTGCCGCCTTCGCAGCGAGGTCGCTGCCGCTCCAATGCGGACTGCAAAACGGGCGAAATCTGCGACGGTAAGAGCTGCACCACGCTCTGACCTTTGATATCCACAAAATGAAACGAGAGCGACCGGTTGGTACGCTCTCGTCGTCAGTCGTTGCTAAAATCCGGTTTCTTCAGCCCCTCCGCATTTGGCTGAGGAGGTCGCGGGTGAGCAGTTTTTCTTTCTTCATCGCAGCGTAAACCTGCTGTTCCTGTGGGGTGAGATAAGTGCGTCGCGCGAAGCGATCGACCTGCTCATTCAATGTTCGATGCTTCAGTTCGAGATCGCGCACGAGCCCGTTCGTCATCGGATCCATTTCCTTCCTCCTCTTGCGGACACTGCTTTTCGTGTCACCACGTCTTGGTGACACGCCCAGAGACTAAAGATCTTGCGCCAAGCGTCAATGCTTAAAGTCCACGTTGCAAATGTGTATTCTCAGTCGAAATGATCGAGAAACACTGGGCCCAACCGCTGCCTGTCGAGTTTCGCGGATGCGTCGGCTCGCTCGCTGAACGTGAGGCAGACAGCAAACATTCCCGGCGCTTGTCGGCATTCGCCGGTAAGCGGTGGGCGGTCCTCACGGTTGGCTTGGTTTCGGCTTGTGCGGGGCAACCTGCCGGCACTGCGCCACCGCACAGTGCGGCGAAAATCAACGCGACCGCCCCCGCCTCGGCGGAGCTGGCGAGAACCGTAGTTACCGCCCAGTCGACTACGGACATCCCGGAGTTGTTCGCAGGGGCCACCGCGGAAGGGCGAGCCAAGCACTACGAGGTCTCGGCGAGCGCGTTCGAGCGAGCATTCCAACTCGATCCGGACGGGCCGCTTGCCGACAAGGCCTTGTTCGAGTCGGGCGAAATGTACGACCTTGCTGGCAAACACGAAGAGGCGCTGGCGCGCTACGAACAGGTCGCCCGACGCTTCCCCAAATCGGACCTCGACCGCGCTGCGCGCGTGCGGGCCTTGCGCCTGCTCACCTACCTCGAGCAGTACGCGCGAGCGGGGGAGCTCGCGGACGATACCGCCATCAAATACAAAGATCTGCTGAGCTTCGATCAACTCGCCGTACTCTCTGCGCGTGCCCTGTCACGGCTGGACGCGGCTGACGACATGCAAGCCGAAGCCGCGATCAGCAAGGCCCGTGACATCATCGAACGCGAGAATTTGGACGCGGCTGGGCGCGTCCCGGCGGAACTCGCTCCGGTCTACTACGCGCTCGGCGAGCTGCGTCGCATGCGCGCAGAGCAAATTCATTTCGTGCCGGTGCCAGAGAACTTCGCCGCGGCCTTGGAACAACGCTGTCAACTACTGCTCGACGGGCAGGGCGCCTACTCGGACGCCATGCGCGCCTACGACTCCCATTGGTCGGCCATGGCGGGCTATCGAGTCGGGGAGCTCTACCAAAAACTGCACGAAGAGATGATGCAGGTACCCCCGCCGAGGGCGGCCAACACCGAGCGCCGGCGCCAACTGTTCGAGGGGGCGATGCGACTTCGGTACTCGATCCTGCTCGACAAGGCGAAGTCGATGCTCGACCACACCGT
>Ga0302321_100006061_pt1 | contig 10615 bp, 8 predicted proteins | sample Fen_T0_1_FD_202505 | JGI IMG/M metagenome (GOLD analysis project Ga0302321, IMG submission 202505) | Peat permafrost microbial communities from Stordalen Mire near Abisko, Sweden - Fen_T0_1 | ecosystem: Environmental > Terrestrial > Soil > Wetlands > Permafrost | place: Sweden: Abisko... | reverse complement strand
GCAGGAGTTGCGGCAACTGGATCGCAAACACCTGACAGCCAAACAGCGCCACGAACGGTGCGGCCAGCCACACTGACACGGCCAGCATGTAGTGCTGGCCGTACATGTAGAGCGGGAAGGCCCGCCCCTCGACGAGGTGCTTGGCCATCAAACCGAAGACGGCCTGATCCGCGTCGAAGTGCAGCCCTTCGTATGCCATGAACACGATGGAGCGGGCCACGACCACGGCGCTGGCGCAAATGAAGACCAGCAGCAAGGCGCGCAATGGAGTGCGGCGCGCGCCGGACGCGTTGACTCGCAGGTCCTCCGCTCCGGTCATCGGCAGCTAGTCTGACACAGCCAATGGCCCTCGACCCCGGCGCGTGTCGCGCGCCGCGCGCTAGTCCAGCACGCCTCGCGGCCGGAGTGGCGCCAGGCACCAGTTGACCACGGGTTCTTGGCCGGCCACACAGGGCCCGTTCGTGATCGACACAGCGTTTGCTCTCTCACGCCAGACAAGCTCTTCATACTCGTTGATGCGCGGGCAGTCGTCCGCCGACAGGCGGATCGTCTCACCGCTCAGATACGAGACGTGGTACGCCACCCAGTAGGGGGCCAGCCCCGTGCGCACGCCGCGGGCCGCAAGCTCGTTCACCAGCGCCCTGTGTGGCGAGTCCGGAGGACGGCGCACGCAGGCGAGTGTGAGCCGCGCGTGATCCCAGGCGTTTACGGCGGCCAGCAGGCACAGGACTGCGCCAAGCGCCAGGCGCACGCCTCTACGCCTCTCGATCATGAGCGCGGCGGCCACGAGGCCAACGGGCAGCAGCAGCAGCAGCATGACGTAGCGGACATACGGCGGCTGGCCGGCACCGCGACCCAGGACCACGTAGACACCGATGGTCAGCGCGCCCACGAGGACAAGATAGAGTGGCAGGCCCGCCCGGCTAAGAGCGGGTCGTCTGCGGGCCCACAGCCACACCACACGCGCCAAGAGTAGGGTGCCGAACGCGAGGCCAACGATCGTCAGCGCGCCGTGGCCGCACTCGATGCCACTCCGGCGCATCGGCCTGCGCGCCCAGCCGAGCAGCACCGGCAAGAAGTCGCTCGAAACAGCCCCGAGGCGCAGCCAGGCGCGCCCAAACCCCTTCCACTTCAGCTCCGGGTAGCCACCGAAGGCATTCGTGGACCACGGCCTCAGCAAGTGCACGACCAGCAGTACGTCGAGGAACGCCAGCGCGCTGGTCAAGCGCGCGCGCCACCAGGCACGCTCGCGCCAGCGCCCATCGAGCAGCTCGATCGCGAGCAGGGCCACGATGCCATAGGCGGTGAACTCGCGATTGAGGAATCCCACGCCGGCCACGAGCCCGAGCGCCAGTGCGCGTCGCTTGAGACACCAGAGCAGGAGCACGGAAACGAACGGTTCGATGATGCCACCCTGATGTTCGATCAAGCGGCTGGAGGCGGCCACGCTCGGCAGCAAGAACGGCAGCAGACACGCCAGCGCGGCTCTCACCGAGAGCTGCACCTCTGTCACAAACAGCTTGAGCAGTAAGCCGCAGACGGCGAGGTTCAGCAAGAGCTGCGGCAGCTTGATCGCAAACACCTGACAGCCGAACAGAGCCACGAACGGTGCGGCCAACCAGACGGACACTGCCAGCAAGTAGTGGTAGCCGTACTGGTAGAGTGGAAAGGCACGTCCCTCGGCGAGGTGTTTGGCCATCAAGCCGAAGACGGCCTGGTCGGAATCGAAGTGGAGCCCTTCGTACGCCATGAACACGATCGACCGTGCCACGACCACGGCGCTGGCACAGACAAAAGCCAGCAGCAACGGGCGCGACAACCAAGGCCTCCGCGAGCGAGTGTCTGTGGGACGGTCTTCTGCCATGGGCACTGCGAGTCTGCCACAAATAGTCTGGCGGTCGCCAGGACACCGGCCTACGGTGTCGCGATCGTACTAGAATGCGGGTCGCTTGCCTCGATACCGCTGGAGGTGGTCATGACCCGCACGATGAAGAGCCTGCGCGGAGCCTCGTTTGTTACGGCCTGCGCTTTGGCCAGCGCGCTAGGCAACAGTGCAGAGCGCGTGGTGGTCACGCCATCGGCCCAGCCGGGTACGATGCTCGCGGCTACACCGCCGATGGGCTGGAACTCGTGGAACAAGTTCCAGTGCAACGTAAGCGACACGCTCATCCGCGGTATGGCCGATGCGATGGTGACGTCCGGCATGAAGGACGCGGGCTACGAGTACGTGGTCATCGACGACTGCTGGCAGGTCAAGCGCGACAGCGGCGGGAACATCGTCTCGGACCCGGAACGCTTTCCAGCGGGGATGAAGGCCCTCGCCGACTACGTTCACTCCAAGGGCCTCAAGTTCGGACTCTACTCCGACGCGGGAACCGAGACCTGCGCCGGCCGGCCCGGCAGCAAGGGTTTCGAGGAACAGGACGCACGGCAATACGCAGCCTGGGGCGTGGACTACCTCAAGTACGACTGGTGCAAGACCGAGGGCATGGACGCGCGCGAGGCCTATCGGAAGATCGCGCGGGCCTTGCGCCAGAGCGGCCGCAGGATCGTCTTGAGCATGTGCGAGTGGGGTCAGTCAAAGCCTTGGCTCTGGGCCGCTGGCGTCGGCCAGCTGTGGCGCACCACTGGGGACATCCAGGACTGTTGGGACTGCAGCACGTGGTGGGGCGGTATGGGCGTCACGCATATCATCGACCTGCAAGAGCCGCTCAATCCGTTCGCTGGACCGGGACACTGGAACGACCCGGACATGCTCGAGGTCGGCAACGGCGGCATGACCACCGGCGAATACCGCGCTCATTTCAGCTTGTGGTGCCTGCTGGTCGCGCCATTGATGGCCGGCAATGACCTGGCGAGCATGTCGGCCGAGACGCGCGCGATTCTCACCAACCAGGAGGTCATCGTCGTTGACCAGGACGCGCTCGGCACACAGGGCCGCAAGGTACGCGACGGCGGCGCGATCGAGGTCTGGATGAAACCGCTCCTGGGCGGCGAGCGCGCAGTGCTGCTCTTCAACCGCGGCTCGGTCGAGGCGCCTATTGCCTTCGAGTGGGAGGACGTCGGTTTTGCGCCCAGCATGACCCTGGCTGCGCGCGACCTGTGGGCTCACAAGGACCTCGGCACTTTCACTGGCCGCTTCGAAGCCAAGGTGCTGCCCCACGACGTGGTCATGATCCGTCTGCGCACAGCCGAGGCTGCGGCGAAGTAGGCGCCCGCACACAGAAGCCCTCCGACGCCTCGGCGAGAAGAAGCGGCTGCGTGGTCTCCATTGACACTCAGCGCACTGCCATGTTACGTCTCTGATCACGTCGCCGTAGATCGCCGGGAGGCTCGGGATGCGCAGGGTCTTCCTCTCTTGTCTGGCCGTCGCGAGGCGAGCGCCGCCGCTCGGGTGGCTGCTGGCTGCGCTCTGCCTAGTCGTGCAGCCGGGCTGCAGCGCGCTCAGCACCTTGCGCACAAAGGGCGCGCTCCGCCAGCTCAACGGCACCTCGCACCCGCCTGACCCGAGCCTCAGAACACCCCTCCGCGTCAGGATCGCCCGCCTGACAAAGAGCCATCTCGCGGACGCATACGTGGACCGACAGCGTGCGGCGGCGTGGATGGACGCGCTAGGCGCGGAGCCAACACCCCTGACCAAGCTCGTCGCCTGCCTCGGCACGGCCATCGGAGACGAGACCCCGGCCTGCCACTCCGGCCTGACCATCGACCTGGAGGGTGTGCTCCCTGCCCCACCGTCCACCATGGACGTTCTGAAGGCGCGCACCAGCCCTGAGGCCGCGGCCGAGCTCGACGCCGAGCGGTTCGTGGCCAACACGCGGGCGCTCGGCTCGACGCTGGCGGCCCTCGAGCGCATGATCGGCCGCGGCGCGCTGCCCGCTTCCGAGCTGCGGCAAGGGATCGCCGACGGCGCTCGCCGGGCCGCCACGTACGTTGCCGCGCGCGATTGGCACCGGGACGTCGAGCGGCCCTCGACCGCTATCGTGCTGAGCGGCGGCGCAGCCAACGGCGCCTTCAGCGCCGGTCTGGTGTGGCGGCTGCTAGAGGTCCTTCAGTCTTGTCGAAGCGCGGCGGCGGCAGGCTGCGGAAGTGCGCACGTGGACTTGGTGGTCGGCACGAGCACAGGGGCGCTGATAGGCCTGGTCGTAGACATGGCCCACACGCCGGGCTACGAGGCGCGAGCGCGCGACCTGCTCGTCGACGCCTATACGTGCTCGGTCAACGCGCGTCTGTACTGCGTCAACGACACGTGGACCCTGTCGCTGGCCGCGGGCGACTTGAAGGGCATCGCGCGCTTCGACGGCGTTCGCAAGATGATCAAGGCGAGCGTGCCCGAGGCTGTGACGGCCAATCCTACGGAGCGGGTCGCGGTCTCCGTCGACTTCGAGTCCGGCAGCGTCTACGGTCAGAGCGACCAGGATCCAGAAGACGCCGGCGACTGGGACCAGCAGATCGACTCACTGCTGGCCTCGATCGTGGAGCCAGTAATGGCCGAACCGATTCCGGCGATCTCGCGAGACGGCCAGCCACTGCCAGGTACCTTCCTTGACGGTGGCGTGCGCTCAGGTCTTCCCCTGCTCGAAGCCGTGCACCGCGGCGCGGAACGGGTCCTCGTCGTCAACACCGGCGGGGTCGACCCCACGCCTGCGCGGCCGCCGAAGAACGCCTTCCAGATCCTGACGCGCACGATCGACTTGGCGGTCGGCCAGCTTCGGCCTGGCGAGCTACAGCAGGGCGAGCTGGCAGCGCTCGAACGACGCTGGCTCGAGTACGCAGTGTGCAACGAGCGCCTGGCGCCGTTTACCGCAACGACCGGGTCGGACGTGGCGCGCTTCTGCGAGCGACGCGCGGGGACCCATCTGAGCGCGGCCGGCCTGCGCGTTGCCACGCCTGTGCTCCTGGGGCCTGCCTACTTCCGCGAGGTCGCATCGAGCTGGCGCACCGTCTGGGTCTTTCGCCCCGAGGAGGACGTGCCGACTGCCGCCGGCTATGCCTTTGACCCGATCGTCATGCGCGGTCTCTTCGAGCTCGGAGCGCGGACGTTTCAGCACCGTTGCCCTGAGATCCTCGACCTGTTCGGTATCGACGGCAACGTGGCGCACGCATCGTGCCAGCTCAGTGACGACGAGGTGACGCAAAGGGCCCGAGCGACGTACAAGCCGATCGCGGCCTGCGGGGCTGTCTCGGAACTGAGCTCGTGCGAGTGAGCGCGACGCGTCGCGATCAGACGCAATCACGTCGACTGCGGCGGCCCAGGTGCGTGGCGGTTTGGTGCTAGACTGTCGCCGGCATGCGCGTCCGACCGCACCTCTCTTGTCTCGCAGCAGCGGTTCTCGTCAGCGCCTGCGGCACTGCCACGCCTGGCCCCGTGTCGCCTAGCCCAGCGTCGCCCAGTCCAACCCCGACATCGACGCCCGTCGCAACTGAGGCGCCGGGCCTCTTCGTCTACGTGGCAGCTCGGGCGCGCAAGACCATTTCCGGATTTGGCGCGGGTCGGTCGACCGGCACGCTCACGCCCATGGCCGATGCACCGATCGCGCTGAGCGGAGAGCCACTCGCAATGACGGTCTCCGGCGACACGCGCTTCGCCTACGTTGGCATGGCGGGCGGCTCCGATGCGCTAGCGGCCTACGCCATCAACAGGCAGACAGGCACGCTGCGCGCTGTGCCCGCATCCGGCAGGCCAGCGCCTGCGGTGGCGGGTGAGCATGGGCCACTGGCCGCCCGTGAGATCCTGCTACATCCCTCCGGCCGCTTCGCCTACGTCTCCTTCTCCTATGTCACGGCGAAGTGCGCCGACGAAACGTCGATCTACGCCTATGCCGTCGACTCGTCCAGCGGGATGCTCAGTACGCTCAATCTCCCGCCGCAGAGCGTCGGCCAGGGCTGGGCACCTGCGAGCCTCGGCCTTCTCGCCTCTGGAGCGCGTCTCTACTCGGCGAACGCTGGGGACTTCGAGGACCCTCCGTGTTCCAAGGCGCCTCAGTTCAGGGGCTTTGCAGTAGACGCCGGCAACGGCGCGTTGAGTGAGCTGGCAGGCTCGCCTTTCGCGAACGGCGATCGATACGGCTACTACCAGTGGCTCGGACTGCGGCCGGCAGGCGACTTTCTCTATCTTGCGCGCCAGCTAGACACGTTGCGCTTCAAGCTCGACCCGAACACGGGGTCCGCGAAGAGCCAAGGCGTGAGCCCGTTCGCGCTCACTGGAGTGGCGGCGTTTTCTCCAGCCGGGCGCCTGTACGTCGCTGCAGCCGAGTCCCTCGCCTGGGGCATCCGGGCTTTCGACATCCAGTCTGACACCGGCGAAATGGTCGCGATCCAGGGATCGCCCTTCACGACGCCGGGCCCAGTGAAGGCCATCACGGTCGACGCCTCAGGCCGCTTCCTCTACGCCGTGCAGCCGTGGAATGGCGCCATCTCAGCCTTCGCGATCGACGCAGCCACCGGAGCCCTGCACGCGGTGTCCGGTTCTCCGACCGCCATCCCTGCCGAGCCATCCGACGACATCGCCATCGCGACCGCCGACGCGCTCGCACCGTAGGCGCCGTGCCAGAATAGGCTTTTCGTCTCTACCGAACGGAGCGAATAGTGATGACGAGCGAAGTCAACGTTGCGGTCGAGCGCTTCAAGAGCGGCTGCGCCTGCTCGCAGGCAGTCTGCGGCACCTACGGCCCGCGATATGGGCTGGACGAGGATCAAGGCATGCGCATCGCTGCCGCGTTTGCCGGCGGCATGCGCATCGCCGAGACCTGCGGCGCTGTCACCGGCGCACTCATGGTGCTCGGCCTGGCGCACTGCAGCGAGAGCTGCCGGACGGCGGAGGAGCGCAAGCCAGCCTATGCTGCGGCGCTGACGTTCTTTGAGCAGTTCAAGAAGCGCCACGGATCGCTGAGCTGCCGCGAGCTGCTCGGATGCGACATCAGCACTCCGGAGGGCCAGAAGACAGCGAGCGAGCAGGGTCTGTTCCGCACGAAGTGCGTCGACCTGGTGCGCGACGCATCGTCAATCCTCGAGGACATGCTGCCGCGCGCTTAGGCGAAATCGGCGCTACGGGTCTCGATGAGGCAGCCGCGCGCGAACCTGCGCCGCGCCGATCCGGCACGGAGGCAGCAGAATACGGAAGCGGTTACCCCCGCTCGCCGGAGCCTCGTACTCGATCTGGCCGCCGTTGGCCTCCACGGCGCTTCGGGCGATCGCGAGACCCAGGCCCAGGCCGTGTGGCTCGCCCCCCCCGCCGCCGCCGGCGCGATGGAAGCGGTCGAAAATCCGGTCGCGCTCGTCCAACGCAATGGCCGCGCCGTCGTCTTCGACTTCAGCGATCGCCCGCCCGTCCGCGGCTCGCGCGACGCGTAGACGGATGTGGCCTCTGCTGGGCGTGTAGCGGATGGCGTTATCCAGCAAGTTCGTCACGGCCTGGCGAAGGGTGATAGCGTCCCCGCAGACGATCGTCGCCTGGTCTGCGTCGAACGTCAGCGTCTGTGCCTTCTCCTCGGCCAGCACGCGCACGAACTCGACGGCCGACTCGGCAACGCTCGCCAGATCCAACTCGGCCCACGCAACAGGCGGCCTGCCTGGCTCGGCTCGCGCAAGCGCGAGCATGCAGTCGACCAGCCGTGTCATGCGCTCCGCCTCCTCCAGCATGCTGCCGATCACGTCGCGCGCTGTCTCGGCGTCGAGCGGACGCCGGAGTGCCACCTCACCCACGCTGCGAATGGCGGTCAAGGGCGTGCGCAGCTCGTGAGACACATTCGCAGTGAAAGTGCGAAGTCGATCAAAGGATGCTTCGAGGCGCCCCAGGGTTTCGTTGAACACGACAGCGACCCGGCCCAATTCGTCGTCGGGGTTCGTGACCGGAAGCCGCTCCGAGAGCGACTCTGCCGTGATCTCCCGCGCCTTGGATGCCATCGCGCCGATTGGCGACAGGGCGCGGCCAGCGAGGAAGTACCCCCCGGCCACACAGAGGACGATCACGCCAGGGACGCTCAGCAGGAGGATACGGAGCAGGGCCCCGAGCGTGTCTTCGATAACGTTCGCATCTTCGGCCACGGTCGCTCGGAGCGACCGGCCGCCAACGGTCAGTGACGCGGCTTCGACTCGATAGGCCGTACCCAGGCGCGAGCGCCAGACGCCTGTGTCGTCGACGGACTGCTCCTCCACCTTTCGCAGGCACTTGGTCCGGCACCAGCCGTTTGAGTGGTAGATGACCCGACCGCCCTCTGTGACGATGAACAGCACGTCGCCGGGAAGATGACCGTGCGGGCCTTTGCCGTGCGGGGCTGCGGCCATCACGGTCGCCACCGTGTCGAAGTCATGGCTCAGTTGCAGGGTCAGGGCGCGCTCCAGCCGGACGCGCACAAAGGCGTATACGCCGACAGAGACGCTCGAAAGCAGTAGGAGCAGTGCCGCCGAGTACCAGAGAGACAGGCGAAATCGAATGGTCAGTCGCTTCATCATCGTGGCCGGTCCTCGCCCACCATGAAGCCAACACCGCGAAGCGTCCGGATCAGCGGTGTGCCGAATGGCTCGTCGATCTTCCTGCGCAGGCGGGCGACGTGGACGTCGATCACGTTGTCGAGAGGCGTTGCCCGCTCGCTCACCTGCCAGACGTCGCGCGCCAGCATCTCACGCGAGACCACCTCCCCCGGCCGCTGCATCAGGTACGCCAACAGGTCGAACTCCTTTGGCGTGAGCTCGATTGGCTGGCCTCGCCGTGTGACCCTGTGGCTGGCGCGATCGAGCTCCAGATCGGCCACCTTTGCCTTCGCGGCCGCCTCGGTCTGGTGACGCCGCGAGAGCGCCCGGATGCGCGCAAGGAGCTCGGGGAATGCGAACGGCTTCACCAGGTAGTCGTCCGCACCGGCGTCCAACCCAAGGACGCGGTCTTCGATGGAGTCCTTCGCCGTCAGGATCAAGACCCGCGTCTGAAGACCGCGCTGGCGCAGCGCAGCGAGGATCTCGATCCCCCCACGACCGGGCAACATCAGGTCGAGTAACAACAGGTCGAAGTGCTCAGTCGTGGCGAGAAAGAAAGCATCCTCGCCGGTGTGCGCGACTGTGACCTCGTAGTGCTCGGCCTCCAGCCCCTGCTTGAGGGCCTTTGCGACCTTGACTTCGTCTTCTACGAGCAGGATTCGCAACGCGCTGGCCTCTCGATGGGGAAGCGCCCGAAGTCGGCGAGCCTTGTGCGCACTCGGGCAAGCATACTACTCGGGCAACCCGCGCCTGATCTCGTCGATGACCCGCGCGGAAACCCAGTACACGTAGCCAGTTCCGTTCTCCCGCAGGCGCGTGAAGAACAGGTACTTTCCGTCAGGACTGGCTGTGGGACACAACACGGCCATGGCATCACGGTTGACGCGCGGACCGAGGTTCACGGGCGCCCCCCACGATCCGTCTGGCTTGCGGAAGCTGATCCAGATGTCGTTCCTCGTGTAACTGCCGGTCCTCGGCGAGTTGAACAGCATGTAGCTCTCGTCAGGCGACACGAACGCGTGGGAGGCACCGCCGACATTGATCGGCGCGCCGACGTCGACGGGATCCGCGAAACCGTCGCCCTTGAGTCCCGCCATCTGGACACGGGCCGCGTCCCACTGGCCAACCCGAGAGAAGTAGAGGTGGCCCTTCGCAGTCACCGAGGGGTAGTACTCGATCTCGGGAGTGTTGATTGAAGCAGGAAGGCGCGTGGGTTCCGAGAACCGGCCGTCGGCAACGCGCACGAAGAAGAGGTCTCCCTCGTCGTAGTAGAACAGACGTCCCTGCTGCGGGTCAAAGGAGACCTCCTTGCCACGGAAGCTCGTCTCCTGCGCCTCCGACCAACCGCTGGCCCCGCGGGTCATGCGGAAGGACGTCTTGTCGGGATATCGGGAGAAGATCAGCGACCTCCCGTCCGACGAGAACTGGACCGCATGGGTGTTCTTGCCGTCCACTGACACGCGCCCTGGCGCAAACACCTTGGGTTCGTCGCCGGGCGGGGTCTCTCCCAAGTAATCGCAGACGAACGGGGTTGGCGCCTGCGCGGCTGCCGACGTCACAGCCACGAGTGCGAGAAGACAGACGATCGCGACTGCTCTCCTCACTTGGGATCCTCTCGTCGGTGGCCGCTCTTGAGACCCTGGTCCTGAACGGTCTTCGCCTTCAGCTGCTCGATGATTCCCGCGCTCACCCAGAAGACGTCCTCGTCATGCTCGGGAGTCCAACGCGTGAAGAACAGGTACTTGCCGTCTGGCGACACGGTCGGGAATCGCTCCAGTACTTTGGAATTGATCGGTTCTCCCAGACTGACTCGGTCTGTCCAGCGCCCATCGGGCTGCCGGAAGCACACGTAGAGATCGCCATAGTCGTCCTTGGGGGTCATGCGTCTCGAGCAGAAGATCAGGTAGCTCTCATCGGGCGCCACAAAGGGCGTCCAGTTGAGGATGCCACCCGGGGCGTTGATGCTCGACGGCAGCAATTCCGGTTTCGCGTACTCGCCGTTGATGAGCTCCGACCGGTAGATGCCGTAGTTGTTCCACAACCCCAGTCCTGCCGCGTAGCCAAGGAAATAGAGTGTGCCACTGCGTGTGATCGAGAGGTTGTAGGCAAACTTCAGTTCGGGGAAGCGGCTGACAATGCGGAC
>Ga0302321_100006060_pt1 | contig 10615 bp, 9 predicted proteins | sample Fen_T0_1_FD_202505 | JGI IMG/M metagenome (GOLD analysis project Ga0302321, IMG submission 202505) | Peat permafrost microbial communities from Stordalen Mire near Abisko, Sweden - Fen_T0_1 | ecosystem: Environmental > Terrestrial > Soil > Wetlands > Permafrost | place: Sweden: Abisko... | reverse complement strand
CGGCACGGTCGAGCTCAACACGACGAAGTACCGGCTGCCCTCGGTGGCGCAGTTCCGCGCCTGGGCCGCGCAGGTGCCCGGTGGATTCCGATTCGCCGTGAAAGCGCCGGACGGCGTCGAGCGCCGCCTGGCCACCTTCGAGGAGCGCGTCCGCTGCCTGGGCGACCGGCTCGGCTGCGTCCGGATCGTGGTCGAGCGTCCCCGCGACGACGGTTTCCTCGAGCTGCTGCTCGCCTCCGCCGACCCGGGCATTCGCTACGCGCTCGACCTGCGGGATCGCAGCTGGGACGGCGTCGAGGAGCGCCTCGGCGACGCGGGGGCGGTCAGGGTAGGCGACTCCTCCGGCCGCGCCGGCTGGGTCTATCTGCGGTACCGGGAGCTGCGCTACGACGACCTCGGGCTGGCAGGCATCACGAAGGAGCTCAGGGAGCTCGGCGAAGTCGGGGTCGAGACGTTCGCCTTCTTCCGCCACGGCGACGAGCCGGACGCGCCGGCCGCGGCGATTCGCGTGGCGCTGCTGTCGGCGCCTGAAACCCGGTGACCGGCCGAAAGGCCGGTCACCTCGCGCCGTAGTAGAGTCCGGCCATGGAGCCGCACCTCGACGCGATCGGCATCGTTACGGCCGACATGGCCGCCTCGTGCCGCTTCTACGGGCTGCTGGGGGTGCCGGTCGAGGCGCCCGCGGACGGCGATGACCACCACGAGGCGACACTCCGCTCCGGTCTCCGGCTGATGTGGGACTCGGTCGAGCTGATGAAGCAACTCGACCCCGACTGGCAGAAGCCGTCCGGGCACCCGCTCGGGCTCGCGTTCCACTGCGGCTCCGCGGCGGGGGTCGACGCGGCCCATGCGGCGATCGTCACGGCCGGCTTCGCGTCGAAGACCGACCCCTGGGACGCGTTCTGGGGCCAGCGCTACGCGCGCGTCCTCGATCCCGACGGGAACGCCGTCGATCTGTTCGCACCGCTCGACGCATAGTGGCGTTCAGCGTCGTCCCACCGGCCGGCCTCGAGTGGATCACGCGGCCGCACGAGCCCGGTGAGCCGGCGCGCCACGTGGCCGAGCTGAGCGAGCCGGCCGGCCTCGAACACGAGCGCGCGAACGTCTGGCGCTACGAGCCCGGCGCGAAGGGCAGGCGTCACCGGCACACCATGCAGGAAGAGACGTTCGTCGTCCTCGCGGGGACGCTCACGATGTACCTCGGCGAACCGCCGCTGCGGCGTGACGTGCCGGCCGGCGGGGTCGTCCACGTCGATCCCGGCACCGCGCTCCAGGCCGCCAACCACGGCGACGTGGACGCCGTCGTCTACGCCCACGGCTATCCGCCCGAGAACGAGAGCGCCGAGATCCTCGAATCCGCCGTGTAGCGGCGGCCTGTCCTCTACGTCGAGGCGCGGATCGCTACGACCTTCGCGTGCCAGGAGCCCCGCGGGGCGGGCACGTCGACGCCGTCGCCGACAGAGGCACCCATGAGAGCGCTGCCGAGCGGCGAGGTCGGCGAGACGCCGCCGACGCTCGAGATCTCGATCTCCATCTTCTCGCCCTGCTCGTCCTCGATCTCCACGATCGAGCCGACACCGACCTGCTCGGTGGACGTGTGCTCCACGATGACGGCGTGCTGGAGCCGGTGCCGGAGCTTGCGGATCCTGGCCTCGAGCAGGCCCTGCTCGTTCTTCGCGGCGTGGTACTCGAAGTTCTCGGAGAGGTCGCCGAACGCGCGCGCGTGCGCTATCGCCTCGACCGCCGCGGCGCGCTGCGGGCCCTCCATGTCGGAGAGCTCGGCCGCGAGCGCCTCGCGCTGGGCCTCGGTGATCTGCTGTCCTTCGAGATCGCTCATCTGGGAAAGCCTAGTCGAGGTTCGGCAGAGGGCAACCCCGGAGGACCGGCTGAAGCCGGTCACCGGGGATCCCCACTCGACCTACGGACTAGAACAGACCGACCGTCTCGCCGTGCTCGTCGATGTCGATCGCGAACGCCGCCGGCTTCGCGCCGAAGCCGGGCATCTGCAGCATGTCGCCGCAGAGCGGCACGAGCATGCCGGCGCCCGAGTAGACGCGGATGTCGCGGATCGGGACGGTGAAGCCGCTCGGGCGGTTGCGCAGGAACGGGTCGTGCGAGAGCGAGAGGTGCGTCTTCGCCATGCAGATCGGTAGGTGCGCGTGGCCCTGCTTCTCGTAGCGGGCGATCGACTCGATCGCTGCGGGAGCGAGGTCGATCCCGTCGGCACCGTAGACCGTCTTCGCGATCTTCTCGATCTTGGTCGCGATCGGCTCGTCGTCCTCGTAGAGCATGGTGAAGCTCGACTCGGCCTCGGCCGCGGCCGCGACGACCTGGGCGAGCTCGACCGTCCCCTCCCCGCCCTGGCCGAAGCCGTTGTGGATCGCGGCGCCGAACGCACCGGCCTCGAGGGAGCGCTGCTTGATCAGCTCGAGGAGCTCCGGCTCGTCGTCGGGGCGCGTGTTGATGGCCACGACGGGCTGGATCCCGAACGCACGCACGTTCTCTATGTGCTTGGCGAGGTTCGCCATGCCGGCCTCGACCTCGGCAGCCATCTGCGGCATCTCGGCCTTCTCGCGCCAGTCGCCGCCGCCGTGGTGGCGGAGCGCCCGCACCGTGGCGACGATCACGACGACGTGCGGCCGTAGGTGCCCCACGCGGCAGACGATGTCCATGAACTTCTCCATCCCGAGGTCGGCGGCGAACCCGGACTCGGTGATCACGAACTCGCCGAGCTTGAGCGCGATGCGGTCGGCGATGATCGAGTTGTTGCCGTGCGCGATGTTCGCGAACGGCCCAGCATGCATGAAGCAGAGCTGCCCCTCGAGCGTCTGGACGATGTTCGGCTTGATCGCTTCCTTCAGCAGCACCGCCATGGCACCGGCCGCCTGGACGTCCTCGGCCGTGACCGGCTCGCCCGCCGGCGTGTAGCCGACGGTGATCGCGCCGAGCTTGCGGCGCAGGTCCTTCAGGTCGGTGGCGAGCGCGAGGATCGCCATCACCTCGCTCGCGGCGGTGATGTCGAAGCCCGACTCGGCCGGAATGCCGTTCTTCGCGCCTCCGAGCCCGCCGACGATGTTCCGCAGCTGGCGGTCGGTGACGTCGATCGCCCGCCGCCAGGTGACGGTCGCGATCTCCGGCTCGTGCCGGTGGAAGCGATGTGCGTCGACGAGGGCGGAGAGGAGGTTGTTGGCCGCCGTGATCGCGTGCATGTCACCGGTGAAGTGGAGGTTGATGTCCTCCATCGGGACGACCTGGGCGTAGCCGCCGCCGGCCGCGCCGCCCTTGACGCCGAACACAGGCCCGAGCGACGGCTCGCGCAGTGCCAGGATCGCACGTCGGCCCACCTTCCCGAAGCCCTGCGCCAGCGAGACCGAGGTCGTCGTCTTGCCCTCGCCCGCCGGGGTGGGCGTGATCGCGGTGACGTTGATCAGCTTCGCGTCGGGCACATCCGCGAGGCGGTCGAGGATGGAGAGGTCGACCTTCGCCTTGTGGTTACCGTAGAGCTCGAGCTCGTCCGGCTCGATCCCCATCTCGGCGGCGATGTCGGCGATCGGGCGCATGGCGGCCGCCTGCGCGATTTCGAGGCTCGAGAGCATGTCTGTCAGACCTTTCGGGAGATATTCAGTGGCTCACAGCGGCGGCCGCGAGCTCGGAGACGAGGTTGTCGATGTAGAAGCGCTCGAGCTTGAACGGCTCGATCAGCTCCGGTGTCTTGCCGGTCGCGATCAGCTCGGCGAGCGTCACGCCCGTGATGGGCGCCGCCTTGAATCCGTACGTGCCCCAGCCGCAGTCGACGAGGAACCCGTCCACCTCGGTCACGCCCATGATCGGGCTGTAGTCGGGGCTCATGTCGCAGAGGCCGGTCCAGTGGCGGAGGATCTTCGTTGCGTGCAGCTGCGGGAACAACTCGAGGATGTGGCGGCACGCGTACTCGATGAAGGGGAACGTGCCTTTGTTCGAGTAGGTCGGGTACGGCTCCACCTCGGCGCCGATCAGGAACTCGCCACGGTCGGTCTGGGAGCAGTAGATGTGCATCTGCGCCGAGACGATGATCTTGTCGAGGAAGGGCTTCACGGGCTCCGTCACGAACGCCTGCAGGATCGAGCCGGTGATCGGGAGCGGCACGCCGGCGAGCGCCGCGACGGGAGTCGACCAGCCGGCGGTGGCGCTCAGCACCGTGCCGCAGGAGATGTCGCCCTTGTTCGTCTTGACGCCGTGCACCTTGCCGTCGCGCACGTCGAACCCGGTGACCTCGACGCCCTGGTGGATCTCGGCGCCGCGGCGTCCGGCCTGCTTGGCGTAGCCCCAGACGACGGCGTCATGCCGGATGATCCCGCCGGGCGGATGGTAGAGCGCCCCCTGGATCGGCCACGTCACGTCGTCGCCGACGTTGATCTGCGGGCAGAGCTCCTTCACCTCGTCGCGGCCGATCACGCGGCTGTCGATCCCGAGCAGCTTGTTCACCTCGGCGCGCTCGTTCTGGACGACGAGCGAGCGGTCCGAGTGCGCCAGCGTGAAGTGGCCGTGCTGCGAGAACATCATGTTGAAGTCGAGGTCGGCCGAGAGCTTCTCGTAGAGCTTGACGCTCTCCTTGTAGAAGGCGGCGCCCTCGGGAGTGCGGTAGTTCGCGCGGATGATCGTGGTGTTGCGGCCCGCGGCACCCGAGCCGATGTAGCTCTTCTCGAGGATCGCGACGTTCGTGATCCCGTGGTGCACCGCGAGGTAGTACGCGGTCGCGAGGCCGTGCGAGCCGCCGCCGACGATGACGACGTCGTAGTGCTTCTTCAGCGGGCCAGGCCGCTTGATGATCTCCTTGGGGAAGAAGATGTCCTTCATGCCGCGCCTCCCGTGAGGGCATCGACGCCGCCGAAGTCAACTCCAACAGCCCCGCCGCCGAGCGCGGAGGCGCGGTCGACGGCGACCTCCCAGACGTAGTGCCCGAGCTCCTGCGCGCAGATCACCCAGTAGCCGCTGCCACGCTGGAGCACGTGGCCCTGCACGTGGGCGATCTCGCCGCCGGACGGGAAGTGGTGAATGTGCGTCATCCGCCGCAGCACCGTCCCGGCCTCGGGCCCGGCGATCGCGATGATGGAGTAGGCGCCGGTGACGTCGAGCGCGAAGCGGTCGGCCGCCTGCGCGCGCACGGTGTCGCCGAGCGCGGGGGCGCAGAGGACGAGCGCGCGGCGCGGCGAGATGCGGTACCAGATGATCCCCTCGCCCTCGACCGGCTCGCCCGCCGGCCGCAGCTCGAGCTTGGTCAGATGGGAGACGTCCGCGATCCCGACCGCGCCGTGATTCTCCTCGCCCGGGATCGAGACCGGCACGAGCCAGCCACCGCGCTCCTCGAACGTCGCGCCGAGGTCGCGCTGGGCGCGGTCGATCGCCGACTTCGCGACTGGATGGAAACCACCCTGATCGGCCGCAGCGTCGACCGAGAGGAAGGCGAGATCGTTCACGACTTCACCTTGTCGCCGTCGGGGTCGTAGAACGCGCCGAGATGCACCGTCATCGGCGCCGGCTGCCCGTTCACCTGCACGTCGAAGCGGCCGCCCTCGACGGCCAGCTCGTTCGGGATGATCGCGAGCCCGATGATCTTCCCGAGCTCCTCGCTGCGGCGCACGCTCGTCACGCGCCCGGAGGACTTGCCGTCGATCACGACCTGGCCGCCCTCGACGGGCATCGCGCCGGAGGGGCTCTCGAAGCCGACGAGCATCCACCTGAGCCCGCGGTCGGCCACCTGCTGCGTCGCCCACTTGCCGACCCACTCGAACTCCTTGTCGTTCTTGACGAGCCACGGCATCGCGGCCTCGTGGAGATTCGACTCCGAGTCGGTGTCCTGGCTCACGATCACGTGACCCTTCTCGAGGCGCAGGATGCGCTGGGGCTCGAGGCCGAACGGCTTCGGGTCGAGGTCGGCTGCGTGCTCGAAGATCGAGTCCCATACGTGCTCCGCCAGCGGGCTCGGGAAGTGGAGCTCGTACCCGAGCTCGCCGACGAAGCCGATCCGCAGGGCGAGGGTCGGCACACCCGCGACCGTGACCTGCTTGGCGTCGAGGTACTTGAACCCCTCGGCCGAGAAGTCGTCGCCGGAGACGCGCTGCATCGCCTCGCGGGCGCTCGGCCCGGCGACGTTCACCGCGGCGAGCGCTCCTGTCAGGTTGGCGAACTGGACGTCCATGAACCAGACCGCGTTCCACCAGGTGAACCACTGATAGACGCCGTCGGCGCCGGTCGAGGTGGCGGAGACGTAGAACGTGCTCTCGTCGACGCGGGCGACGACGCCGTCGTCCATGATCCGGCCTGCGTCGCCGGTGAGGACGCCGTAGCGCGTGCGCCCCACCTTGAGGTCGGAGAAGCGGTTCGGGTAGACGCGGTCGAGGAACGCGCCCGCGTCGGGCCCGGAGACGACGATCTTGCCGAGCGTCGAGACGTCGATCAGTCCGAGGGCACGGTGGACGTGCTGTGCCTCGGCGCCCGCGTCGGGGCCGTAGGAGTGGGGCCGGCGCCACTGGCCCGTCCACATCATCTTCCCACCCATGTCCTTGTGGCGGTGATGCAGCGAGGTGCGCTTGCGGGGCTCCTGCGGCGGGCCTGCGAGCAGGCCCATCGAGATCGGGGTGTAGGGCGGACGGGAGGTCGTCGTGCCGATCGTGTTCTCGTCCATGCCGGTCGTCTTGGCGTAGACGCGGATCGAGTTCGTGTGGCAGAGGCGCCCCTGGCAGGGGCCCATCGTCACGGTCGTGTACCGCTTCGAGAGCTCGATCGAGTCGAAGCCCTCGTCGATCGCGTACTTGAGGTCCTTCGTGGTCTGGTCCTCGCAGATGCAGATGAAGCACTTGTCGCCCCGCGACTCCAGGACGGGGCTCGGGACGGCGGGCTCGCCGACCTCGCCGGTGACGGTGCCCACGGCCTCCACATGCGCCGGCAGGTCTCGCGGTACGAAGACGCCGCGGCCGGCGTCGAACTCGACGCGTGCGCCCGCCTGCGCGAGCAGCTTGTAGTTCGGCTGCGGGCTGCCCGACATGACGACGAGATCGGCCTTGACATGGCGGCCGTCGATCGCGACCTGCGCGACCTTGCCGCCCTTGCCCTGCGCCTCGATCCGGGGGCTGCTCGTGACCCGGAAGTCGACGACCTCGGCGATCTCGACGCCCGCGGCCTCGAGGTCGGCGGCGGCGGCGAGGCCGCGGTCGTCAACCGTGAGCACGACGGCGCGGTCGCCCGGCTTGATCGAGAACCCGTTGACGAGGCGCCGGGCCGCATCCGGCAGCATCACGCCGACGAGGTCGTTGCCGGGGAAGACGAGCGGCTGCTCGATGATCCCGCTCGCGACGACCACTCGATGGGCGCGGATCTTGAGCAGGAGGTTGCCGCAGGCGACCGGCACGAGGCCCTGCTCGAACAGGCCGATCGCGATCGCCGGCGCGAGCAGCTCCACCCCGGCTGCGACAGCGCGCTGTCGCAACTCGGCCGCGGTGCCGATGCCCTCGCGGTCGGCGAGCAGGGAGCCGCCCACGTCGTAGCCCTCGTCGATCACGACGACCGACTCGCCGCCCTGGGCGGCCGTGATCGCGGCCTCGAGCCCCGCCTGGCCGCCGCCGATGACGACGACGTCCGCGTGACGGCTCTCGACGTCGACGCGCTCCTCGCGCGACCCGTTCGGGTCGAGGTGGCCGAGGCCGGCAGCGCCGCGCAGGAACTTCTCGTACAGCGGCCACAGCTTGCGGGGGCGGATGAAGGTCTTGTAGTAGAAGCCCGGAGGCGTGAAGGGGCCGCCGAGCTTGTCCGTCACCTGCATCAGGTCTCGCTCGAGCGAGCCGACGTAGTTCTGGCCCTTGACGGCGGCACCCGCGCGCAGCGGCGTCGTGCAGACGCGCACGTTCGGGATCCCGTCGACCGTCATCTGACAGTTGGCGCAGTGCCCGGAGCAGCACAACAGACCGCGCGGGCGGTGGTACTTGAAGCTGCGCGAGAAGACGCGCTGCCCGGACGCGTACAGCGCCGAGCCGATCGTATCTCCGGCGAAGCCCTGCAGCGGCTTGCCGTGGAAGGTGAACGAGACCGGCTGCGAGCGGTCGATCCGCTCGCCGGGCCGCGCGTCGAGTCGCGTCATGCAGCAGGCTCCGGGTGCCAGGTCATCTCGACGGTGTTCGTGTAGGTGTGCCGCTCGGCCAGGAACCAGTCCTCGCACGTGCGGCAGAACCACCACTCGCGCTGCGAGCCCCAGACGTTGCGCCGGAAGTAGACGTACTCGTTCAGCTCGCGCACGGACGGCGTCGACGTCGGTCGCTTCGTGGTCTCGCCGGCACAGCGGAGCTCTTGCACCTCACGCGGGCCGCAGTTGGGACAGGTGACGAGCATCGACATAGGATCACGCCTGCTACATAGAATTGCACTAGACGGAATAGCGTGCTATCAGTGGAAAGAGACTAGCGCGATGCCACGTACCGGTCAACCCTCCACACGCGATGTCGAAGCGACGGTGCGCGCCGTCGAGATCCTGGACGCTTTGGCCGAGGGCGGAGAGCTCGGCACGTCCGACGTCGCCCGCCGCACGGGCATCAGCGCCAGCACCGTCTCACGCCAGCTCGGCACCCTCACGCGCGTCGGCCTCGTCGAGCACGTCACGAGCACCGGCCGCTACCGGCTCGGCGTGCGCACGCTCCGCTACGCGAACGCCGTCCTCGGCCGGCTCAACCTGCGCGACCTCGCCCGGCCGCACCTGGAGGAGCTCGTGCACAGGGTCGGCGAGACCGGCACGCTCTCGATCCCCGGCGACGGGGACGCGATCACGGTCGACTTCGTGCCGACCGACCGCTACCTCCAGGGCGTCACCCGGCTCGGCCGGCCGAGCGTCGGGCACGCGTCGTCGGCCGGCAAGGTGATGCTCGCCTTCGGCGACGTGCCCCTCCCCCGCGGCCGCCTTGCCGCCTTCACCCCGAAGACGATCGTCGACCAGCGCGCCCTCGCCCGGGAGATCGAGCGCGTGCGGGCCTGCGGTTACGCCGAGGCGGTCGACGAGCGCGAGCTCGGGCTGTCCGCCGTCGCTGCGCCGATCTGGGGAGCGACCGGCGACCTCGCCGCCGTCGTCGCCCTGCAGGGCCCGTCGACCCGCTTCGACCGCGCGGCGATCGAGGAGGCAGTGCCGCTGCTGCTCGCCTGCGCCGAGCGCGTCTCGCGGTCGCTGGGCTGGAGCGGCTGAGCTGTATCCCACTGGTGGCAATTGTATCCCGCCATGGACGATTCGGGCTTGACACGGCACCCTCTCCCAGCGTAGGACCGTGGTGGCACGCCACGGGTTTCCCGTGGGTGCACTTCCGATGATCCCGAACGCACCAGCCGAAAAGAGGAGGCGCCCGTGGCAACCGATCTCGACCGCTTCGTCGCTGCAGAGGGCCGCGACGCCCTGATCGCCGACGTCCGGCGGCGCATCGACGCCGAGGGTGTCACCTACATCTACTACCAGTTCATCTCGGTGACGGGCCGGATCATGGGCAAGGGTGTTCCCGCGGCGCACTGGGAGAGCATGGCGAAGAAGGGCTTCCAGCTCGTCTACGGCTCGACCGCGAACCTCTTCACCGACCGCCACGGCGACTACATCGGCTACGGCCCGGAGGCGGCCGAGCTCGTCGGCATTCCCGAGCCGGAGACCTTCCAGGTGCTGCCGTGGGACAGCAAGGTCGCACGCGTCTGGTGCACGCTGTTCCGCAACCGCGAGGAGCCGGAGGCACCGGCCTCCTTCCTCACCTCGGACTGCCGCGGCAACCTGAAGCGGATCCAGGCGGAGTTCGAGGCAGCAACCGGGCTGCACCTCCGCGCCGGCACCGAGCCCGAGATGATGTGGCTGAACATGAAGGCCGACGGGACGCCCGACGTCAGCGGCGTCACGAAGCCCTACTGCTACCACATCGACCAGTTCAGCCAGCTGCAGCCGATCATCCACAAGGTCGTGGAGTACGGCCAGGCGCTCGGCCTGGACATGATCCAGGGCGACCACGAGGACGCGCCGGGCCAGATCGAGCTCAACTTCAACTTCGACCGGGCCGAGCAGACCGCCGACAACCTGTCGACCTTCCGCCAAGTCTGCAAGCAGGTCGGCCGGGAGCTGAACGTCTTCCCGTGCTTCATGCCGAAGCCGTTCATGGGTGTCTCGGCGAACGGCTGCCACCACAACATCTCGCTCTGGCGCGGCGACGAGAACGCGTTCATGCCCGAGACGGACGACCAGCGGCTGCCGAGCCAGGTCGGGCTCTGGGCGATCGGTGGCATCCTCGAGCACCTCGGGGCGCTGACGGCGATCTCCTCGCCGACGGTCAACTCGTACCGCCGCCTCTGGGACACGGGCTTCTGGGCGCCGGTCTTCGCCGACTGGGGCTTCCAGAACCGCACCACGGCGCTGCGCGTCTCGGCCCCGGGCCGCTTCGAATACCGCTCGGTCGACTCGGCCGTCAACCCGTACCTCTCGCTCGCCGCGCTGATCAAGGCGATGCAGGACGGGATCGAGCGGCAGCTCGACCCGGGCGAGCCCGAGGAGCGGAACATCTACGCCGCGATGGAGGCGGGCAAGGAGGTCAAGAAGATCCCGATGACCTTCGGCGACGCCCTCGACGCGCTC
>Ga0302321_100006058_pt1 | contig 10616 bp, 7 predicted proteins | sample Fen_T0_1_FD_202505 | JGI IMG/M metagenome (GOLD analysis project Ga0302321, IMG submission 202505) | Peat permafrost microbial communities from Stordalen Mire near Abisko, Sweden - Fen_T0_1 | ecosystem: Environmental > Terrestrial > Soil > Wetlands > Permafrost | place: Sweden: Abisko... | reverse complement strand
AAAGGCAAAAGAAGGCCGCCCGGAGAAGAAAATCCGGGCGGGCAAAGTCCAGGCACGTTCATATACGGGTTTCGACACCTGCGCGGGCCCCAGGTGCAAGTGTACGGCCTCAACCCCCCTTATTCTATTCCTTGACCATCTTCCAGGCCGCGGGCAGGGCGATCCCGGCCAGCAGCAGCTTGATTGCGTCGCCGATCAGGAAGGGCAGCACTCCGGCGGTAAAGGCCTGCTGTGGCGTCATGCCGAGCGAGATGGCCAGCCAGGCTGCGCCGCACAGATAGATCACGGTGGTGCCGATCAGGAAAGGCAGGCAGGAGGTGCGCAGCGAGCGGTCCAGGCCGCGCTCGGCCAGCAGGCCGATGACGTAGGCGGCGATGATGAAGCCGAACAGGTAGCCGAGCGTCGGGCCGCTCAAGCCGCTCTTGCCGGCGGCAAAGAACGGCAGCCCGAGCGCGCCGGCGACGGTATACAGTCCCAGGCTGGACGCGCCGCGTTTGGAGCCCAGCGCGGCGCCGACCAGCAGCACCGCGAAGGTCTGCCCGGTCAGCGGGACGGGGGTGAAGGGCAGGGGGATGGCGATCTGGGCGCAGGCAGCCACGAACAGGCTGCCGGCGATGACCAGCAGGATGTCGCGGACGGCCGGTTTGACGGCGGGCAGGTGACGGGTGGACAGGGTGGGGGCGAGGGCGTTCATGATAGGGATAAATTCTCCTTGGATTTCATAGGATGCTTGTGCTGCCGGGAAAGAACGAGATGCTGCGCTGCGCTCAGCATCACAACAGGGTGAACAATAAAATTCGGGGGCGGGTGAGCACGCCCGAAGTAATATAACCCGTATCGTCGGAATTAGTTTTGTGGGTCGTCCTGTCTTCCCGGCCGGGGCGGGGGGACCCCGCCCCTCCATTCAAGGTAGCGGGGGTGGGATGAGGCAGCGGTCAGCATAACAATGGGTAGCCAAACAGCCTGAGTCACAATATGGGTCAGAGTAGACCCCTGTGTAGGTGAAGACCAGCCGGTCCCCCACGGTCACAGAGAGCTGGTCTGCCGCCGGATCGATGGCCAGGCTGGCAGTTTCGCGGCCGGGGGTGGAATAGGAGAAGGGCAGAGCATAGCAGCTGGTAAACTGGTCATAATTATTTGTGACGTCGCAGCCATACAAAACGTAAACATAGGCGTTATCGTGCATGTAGGCTGCAATACTGTATTGTGCTCGAGCGCTGCCGGCCTCAGTGGTTACAGAAGCCAGGGTCTCGAACTTGCGTGTGGGGTCCCCGTAAGCAGAATCGAGCTTGCCGTCGAAGAGGAGATACACGTCCTGGGTATTCCGATCGACGATCAGGCTGCCTCTTTCGTCGCTGGCGAGTGGGGAAGGGTGGCCAACGGGGACGATCCGGCAGGTTTCGGGTGGTTTATTATCAGGACAGACTGTCAGGATGTAGCTGCGTGTGTCGCCCAGATCATAGTATTTGATGTAATACTCGGTATCATTTAGATATTCAAATGAAGACGTCTCGTAGTAATAGCTCTGTGCGCCATTATGATACGTCAGGCGGTTGGGAGCGTCGAATATCCAGACGTCGTTTGTTTTCTCTGCGCAGATAATTTTACTCGGGACTCCACCAACATAAAAAACTCCGAAAAAAGAAGTAGCATATTGGAAGGGCCCGGTCCATTTGGTGAGTTGGTAATAATCCTGCATCCTATGGAAACCTCGATGGTCCGATATGTTATATATAGTTCCATGGCACTCGGCAGTGCTCACCAATGAAGGCATGGAATGGAGTGAATATGCAGCACTGATACAAAGCAACAACGCGGTTGGAACAAATAAAAGGTGTCTTTTTGTCACCGTAAGCATTAGCCCCAGGAAAGCATAGATGAACACCAATATCAGGCCAAGCGCATAATCCAAAGTTGCAGGTACAAATGAGGTGGGGTCTGGGGGGCTCACTCGAAACCAATAGACGTAAAGCGCCGCCAGAATGGCAACAGTGACAAAGAAGAAAATGCTGATGGTCAAGTGTGTGGCTTTGTCGAATTCCTTCATTCCATCCCTCCGCTGGCCGTGAGCGCGCAAACAAAAAGGCCCGGAGGAATTGTATCATCGGGCGTTGGGTGTGACGGCGGATTTGTGATGGGATGTATCAATCGCGAATTATGCTATACTCCAATTGATGAGACTTTATCTTGATAATTGTGTTCTCAATCGTCCTTTCGATGACCAAGGACAGGAACGCATTCGACTCGAGACTGAAGCGGTGATGTTGATCCTCTCACGTCTGGAACGTGAGGAGCTGCTATGATAAACGTACAAACCATGACACCCCAGCAGATCCGTGAAGCCGGCATGGAAGCGCTTACCCGAGAACTCGGTGTGGTGGGAATGATCCGCTTTATGCAGCAATTCGAGATGGGGCAGGGCGATTATTCCAAAGACCGCCATCAGTGGCTGGATCAATACACTGTCGATGATATTGGCCGGATGGCTGCTGAAAAAAAGGCTGTCTATAAGCCGGGAAAATCGACCAAACAGAATTGACGGAAACTGCGATTTTGTGTGAGAAAAATTCAACAGATATAAAGCGGCCCTCGTTGAGAAAACGAGGGCCGCTTTGTTATTTATTGTCTGGGAAAAAGGGAGCCGGGCGGGGGAACCCCGGCCCTACTTCTTGCCGAATTTGGTTTTGAGCAGGTCCGCCAGGGTGGGGACGCCGATTTCCTGCAGCTCGTAGCGCACGCGCTGGGCGGGCTTGTCGATCTTGAGGATGCGCGTCAGATCGATGGGCGTGCCGATGATGACCAGGTCGACGTCGGCGGCGGCGATGGTGGCTTCCAGGTCGCGCACCTGGGCCTGGCCGTAACCCATGGCCGGCAGGATCGGCCCGGTCTTGGGATATTTGCGATAGGTGGCGGCGATGGAGTTGACGGCGAAGGGCCGCGGGTCGACGATCTCGGCTGCGCCGAAACGCCGCGCAGCCACGTAACCGGCGCCGTAAGCCATCTCGCCGTGGGTCAGGGTCGGGCCGTCCTCGATGACCAGCACGCGCTTGCCCTGGATGGCAGCCGGGTCGTCGACGAAGAGCGGCGAGGCCGCTTCGATGACGATGGCATTCGGGTTGAGACGGCGCAGGTTCTCACGCACGCTGATGACGTTCTCAGGGGCGGCGGTGTCGACCTTGTTGATCACGAAGACGTCCGCCAGGCGGGCGTTGGTTTCGCCGGGGTAGTAGGCGCTCTCGTGGCCGGGGCGGTGCGGGTCGGCCACCACGATCTGGTAGTCGGAGACGTAGAAGGGGAAGTCGTTGTTGCCGCCATCCCACAGCACGATGTCGACTTCCTTCTCGGCCTGGCGCAGGATCTTCTCGTAGTCCACACCGGCGTAGACGATGACGCCGTTATCGATGTGCGGCTCGTACTCTTCGCGCTCTTCGATGGTGCACTCGTGCTCGTCCAGGTCGGCGTAATCGGCGAAGCGCTGCACTTCCTGGCGCACCAGGTTGCCATAGGGCATGGGGTGGCGGATGGCGGCGACTTTATAGCCCAGCTCGCGCAGGATCAGCGAGACGCGCCGCGTGGTCTGGCTCTTGCCCGAGCCGGTGCGCACGGCGCAGACCGAGATGACGGGTTTGGTGGACTTGACCTGGGTGTAGTGTGTGCCCATCAGGCGGAAGTCCGCGCCCAGGGCGTTGACCTGCGAGGCCTTGTGCATGACGTACTCGTGCGGCACGTCGGAATAGGCGAAGATGACCTGTTCGATCTGCAGATCCTTGATCAGCTTGGGCAGGTCCGCTTCCGCGTAGATCGGGATGCCTTGCGGGTATAGTTCGCCGGCCAGTTCCTTGGGGTATTGGCGGCCCTCGATATCAGGGATTTGGGTGGCGGTGAAGGCCAGGACGTTATAGTCCTTGTTGCCACGGAAGAAGGTGTTGAAGTTATGGAAGTCGCGCCCGGCGGCGCCCATGATCAGGGTTCGGATTGGGGGCATAGAGGTTCTCCTTGACAATGAGAGTGAGTTTCAGCGGACGGCTTGTGCTGCTACAGGGGACGAAGAGAAGAAGGATACAGGTACACGAGTAAACAAGTAAACAAGTACGAGCGGAGATGTTTCTTCTTCGTCGCAAATCTCCCGCGCTTCGGGAAGATTTGGCAAATCCTGTGGCTTACAAAGCTACGCTGATTTTCGCGGCGGGCCGTCCCCGCTGCGTCACATCACTTGTGGGGCTGTGATGCCCAGAGCGCCAAGAGAAAGGCTTGATGTAATTGGAAAATTATACCCCTCGCGGGCACAGATGCGTATTTTGTCCGGAACAGGGGCGGGTACCCCTTCACTCCGTTCTGGGGTCACCCCCTCTGCATCGCTCCGGGGACCGTGTGGCAAGACCCGCCCCTACATAACGTCGGGGGCGCCGATATCGAGCAGGCTCAGGGCGTTCGCGAGCACCTGGCGGGCGGATGACACCAGCCGCAGGCGGCTGTCGCGCGCGCCTGTCTCTTCGCTCTGCAGCACCGGCACGGCATGGTAGAAGCTGTGGAAGGCGTTGGCCAGCTCGTAGACGTAGGATGCTACGATCAAGGGCCGGTACTCGTCCGCGGCCTGCTGGACGACGGCCGGGAAGCGCGACATCTGCTCGATCAACTCGATCTCGTGGGGGGTCAGGGCATAGCTGAAGTCCGAGCGAGCGGGCAGGCTACCGGCCTTCTTCAGGATGCTGCTGGCGCGCACGTGCGCGTTCTGGATGTAGGGCCCGGTGTGCCCGTCGAAGCTTAAGGCTTCGTTGATGTCGAAGACCATGTCCTTGTTATTGTCCACCGAGAGCATCGAATAGGCCATGGCACCGAGGCCGACCTTGCGGGCCACGCTGATGCGTTCTGCCTGCGGCAAGTCGGGGTTCTTCTCGGCGATCACCGCCAGCACGCGCTGGACGGCCTCGTCGTAGACGTCCTTGAAGAGCACCACGCGCCCGCGCCGGGCGGACATGGCGCCTTCGGGCAGGCTGATGAAGCCATAGGCCAGGTGGAAGCACTTCTCGGCCTGCTTGAAGCCCCACAGCTCCAGGATCTTGAAAGCCTGCTGGAAGTGCAGGCTCTGGCGCGTATCGACCACGTAGACCGAGCGGTCGACGTGGTACTCGTCGAACTTCTGTTTGGCCAGGGCCAGGTCCTTGGTCAGGTACAGGGTGGTGCCGTCGGAGCGCAGGATCACCGCCACGCCATATTTTTGCTTGGCCAGGCCGAGCTTCTCGTCGATCTCGACGATGACCCGTTCGCCGCTGGCGCGCAGGTCGCTGGCGATGCCGCGTGTGATCAGCTCGTCGACGATCTTCTTGGATGGCTCGTCGACTTCGCTCTCGTAGAACCAGACGTCGATCTTGACGTCCAGCATCTCCAGGATGTCGCGCAGCTCGATCAGGCTCCACTCGCGCGTATCGTGCCAGAGCTTGCGGATGGCGGGGTCGCCGGCGTCCCATTTGCGGTACATCTCGCGGCGTTCGGCATCGTAGGCTTCGCGCTGTGCCTGTTCGGCGGGGCTCTCGTTCGCTTTCTTGGTGAGCAGGTTGGTGGCCTCGACGTAGATCTTCAACAGCCATTGCCCGCGCTCATGCACGTCGGTTGGTTCCTGGCCTTTGTAGAATTTGTCGTAGCCCCACAGGACGGTGATCACGCCCAGGCCGATGTCGCCGGGATAAGACGCCCGGATGGTGTCGAAGCCGGCGAACTGGGCGATGCGCGCCAGTGATTCGCCCAGGATGGTGTTACGGAAATGGCCAATGTGGAAGGAATGGTGCGTGTTCGGCTGGGCGTATTCGACCATCAGGCGCTCGTGGCGCGGGCTGCCGGCGCCGAAGCGCTCGCCCTGCTCGATGGCGGTGTCCACCACGCGCCGGGCGTATTCGGCAGTGGAGAAATACAGGTTGATGTAGCCCTTGACGGCCTCGACGTGACTGATGCCGGGCTGCTCGCCCAGCGCGGCCTTGACGGTTTCGGCGATCTCCTGCGCGCGCTGCGGGACGGGGCCCCTGGCCTTACCGGCCTTGGCTTCCGCCGCTGCCGTAGCGAAGAAGGATGTGCTGATGCCCCATTCGCCGCTGAAGGGGATGGGCATCCACTTCAACTCGGCGAGCGGGATGCCCTGTTGGCCGCAAAAGGCCTTGATGCGGGCTTCGATGTCCTGCTGTTCCTGCTGAAACATGCTTCACCTGTGGAGGAAAGATAAGTGTGGGGATTATATCAAGTGAATGGTGGATTGGTGGTTGGGAGATTGGTGGAGGGCGGGCAAGGGTAACTTAAAAGAAAAAAAGAGCGGGAATTTGCGGCTCCCGCTCTTGTGGCGTAATACCCAGAAGACTACTTCTTTGCTTTGGCGCGGGTCTTGGCCGGGGCCGCAGACGCGCTGGCAAGCGGGGTGACAGCGAGGGCCTTCATCAGGCGGCTCTTGCGACGCGCAGCATTGTTCTTGTGGATCACACCTTTTTCAGCGGCCTTGTCCAGGCGGCTGATGGCCATGGCGACGGCGGCCTTGCGGCTCTCCTCGTCACCGGCCAGGATGGCATCCTGGGCCTTGATAACGGCGGCCCGGGCGGAGCCACGGAAGGCGCGGTTGCGCAGGCGCTGCTTGTCGTTCTGACGATTGCGTTTGATCTGAGACTTAATATTAGCCAAGGTCGTTCCTCCAGAATAACGTTCCTAACTTATTTCGGCCCGTTATTCTACCTGAGAGCGCGGGTTTTGTCCAGTACAGGGCCAAAATTGGTGTGCGCCGGTTTACGGGGTGGGCGTCAGCGTGACCGTTACGGTAGGTGTCGGGTTACTACCCCCGCCGGACGACGGCGTGGCCGTGTAAGGCGATGGCGGCGTGGGCGACGGCCCCTGCGTAATGGTCGGCTTGGGGGCGGGGGTGGGCGTCACCAGGTTGGCGCGCACGGTAATCTGCTGGCCGACCTGGATGCTGTTTCCGTTTTTGATTTCCGGGTTTTGCAGCAGGATATCCTCGACGGTGCTGTTGAAGAGCGAGGCAATGTGCTGCAGGGTGTCGCCGGCCTGGATGGTGTAGGTCACCTTCGTGCCGCGCGCCAGGTTGGTCGGGACGGGCGTGGCGCTGGGCAGCGGATACCCTGGATTGGGAATAGTGATGATCATGCCTGGGTAGACGATCCCGGTGGTTGGGTCGATCCCTGTAGCAGCACTTCCCCCCTTTGCCGGGGTGTATTGGTTGAGGAACAGCAAGAGTGGGATACCGTTATCACCCAGGTTGAATTTCTGGGCGATCACCGTCAGCGAATCGCCGGACTGGACGGTATATTTGAACGGCGCCGAGGCGGTTGGCGATGGAGTGACGGTGGCGGTGGATGTCTGGGTTGGCGTTTGCGTCGGCGTCGATGTGTTGGTCGGAGACGGGGTGACGGTGAAGGTTGGAGTGGCAGTGGCTAGCATCTGCATCACCGGAGAGTCCGGTTTCATCAGCCATATGACCATCACGACCACGCCGGCGAAAATGAGCACGCCGACTGCGCCCCACAAGATGAATGGGCCAAGCTGTTGGCGTCTTTTGTACGAATGGATTAGCACAGATGGGTCTTTATTCATTTTGTTTGTTTATCCTTATCTTATGCGGGGACCCCCGCTTGCAGGTACTACCGCTTGTTGCATAGTAACCTAATTTGTTGAGATAGAAATTGTGAGTAAGAATTATGATTCTGGCTTGGTTATCTATGCGGCACTCTGTAATTCTACCTGATAAATATCGAAAAGCGCAAATGATCGTAGAGAGCACAGAAAAGAGAATAAAGAACAGAGAAAAGAGAGTAGAGAAAAAAGGAACAGGTTGGTAGGGAGCGGCCTGAGGCAAAGGCTGGCGGTCGAAATGGAATTACAAAACAACGCCAAACAATATAACTCCGCTGGGGCGTTTTTTGTTCCAACAAAAGGCGCGGCTGTTGTTTATGGAGATCGAAATGAATAGAGGATTTCGACTTTGGCTTCGAAAGCAAAAACTTGCCGTGGAGACAACTCTCCACAGCAAGTTAGCTTCGTCTACTGCCGGCTTTACACCCTATCCGAAAAATATCCATGACCCTCTTGTTTTATATGACAACGCAAGACCAAAGTCAATCGTGTACAGGCATTTTTCGAATTTTTGGATAGGGTGTTATCGGTTCATGTGGGCTTTGAGAAACTGGCCGGTGTAGCTCTTCTTGTTTTCGATCAGTTCCTCAGGCGTGCCTTCGGCCACCAACTCGCCGCCGCGGTCACCGCCTTCGGGACCAAGGTCGATCAGCCAGTCGGCGACCTTGATGATGTCCAGGTTGTGCTCGATGATCAGCACGGAGTTGCCGGCGTCCACCAGGCGCTGGATGACTTCGATGAGCTTGTGCACATCCGCGGCGTGCAGGCCGACGGATGGCTCGTCCAGAACGTACAGGGTGCGGCCCGTGGCGCGACGGGAAAGCTCCTTGGCTAGCTTGACGCGCTGCGCTTCGCCGCCAGAGAGGGTCGTGCCCGGTTGGCCGATCTTGACATAGCCCAGGCCGACTTCTTGCAGCAGGGCCAGCTTGTTGAGCATGTTCGGGAATGCCGAGAACAGTTCGACGCCTTCCTCGACGGTGGTATCCAGCACTTCGGCGATGGACTTGCCCTTGAAGTGCACCTGCAGGGTCTCGCGGTTGAAACGCGTGCCGTGGCAGACGTCGCAGGGCACGTAGACGTCGGGCAGGAACTGCATCTCGATGCGCAGCATGCCCTGTCCCTGGCAGGCCTCGCAGCGCCCGCCGTGGACGTTGAACGAGAAGCGCCCGGGTTTGTAGCCGCGCACCTTGCTTTCGGGCAGTTCGGCAAACAGCTTGCGGATCTCGTCGAACAGCCCGGTATACGTGCCCGGGTTGGAACGCGGTGTGCGCCCGATGGGCGACTGGTCGATGTCGATGATCTTGTCCAGGTGCTCGATGCCGTCGATGCGCTCGTGCGGGGCAGGGCTGGTGCGCGCCCCGTTCAGCTTGGCAGCCAGGGCGTTGTAGAGGATGTCGGTCATCAGCGTGGACTTGCCGGAGCCCGAAACGCCGGTGATGCACACCAGTTCGCCGAGCGGGAAGTTGACGGTGATGTTCTTCAGGTTGTTGGCGGTTGCGCCAACAATGGTCAGGTGTTTGCCGTTGCCCTCGCGGCGCTTCTTGGGCACAGGGACGTGTTTCCGGCCCGAGAGGTAGGCGCCCGTCAACGATTTGGGGTGTACCAGGATCTGCTCGGGCGTGCCTTCGGCGATGATCTCGCCGCCGTGCGCGCCGGCAGCCGGGCCCAGGTCGATGACCCAGTCGGATTCGCGAATGGTCTCGTCGTCGTGCTCGACCACCAGAACGGTATTGCCCAGGTCGCGCAGTCCCTTGAGGGTGGTCAGCAGGCGGCTGTTATCGCGCGGGTGCAGGCCGATGGAGGGCTCGTCGAGCACGTAGAGCACACCTACCAAGCGTGAGCCGACCTGCGTCGCCAGACGAATGCGCTGGGCTTCGCCGCCCGAGAGCGAGCCGGCCGAGCGCTGCAGGGTCAGGTATTCCAGGCCGACGTTGACCAGGAAGCCCAGGCGCGAGCTGACTTCCTTGATGATGCGGTCCGAGATGGCGCGCTGCCGGGTGTTCAGCGGTGAGGCAGGCCCCTCAAGTTTCTGCGACCATTCGAGTGATTTGACGACCGGCCACTCGGTGACCTGCAGGATATTGACGTCCCCCACCGTCACAGCCAGAGCTTCGGGGCGCAGGCGTTTGCCGCCGCAGGTGGGGCAGGGACGATCGGTCATGTATTCGCTGATCTTGGAACGGATCCATTCCGAGTTGGTGTCGCGGTAGCGGCGCTCCAGGTTGCCGATGATGCCTTCGAAAGCGGCATCGAAGACGGCCGAGCGACCCTCGCGGTTGTGATAGTTGACGCGCACCTTTTCGCCTTTGGTGCCGCGCAGCACCAGGTGCTGGTGCTCCTCCGGCAGTTCGCGGAAGGGTTTATTCATGTCGATGTGGTAGTGGTGCGCCATGGCTTCCAGCATCTGCCAGTAGTAGCCGCTGCCGGTCTCCTCGCGCACGTTGTTCCACTCCATGGCGATCAGCGCGCCATCGGCCAACGAGCGGTCCGGGTCGATCACCCGGTCGGGATCGATCTCCAGCTTGGAGCCCAGGCCCTGGCAGTCGGGACAGGCGCCGTGTGGGGTGTTGAACGAGAAGGTGCGCGGCTCGATCTCCGTCAGGCTGACACCGTGCTCGGGGCAGGACAGGTTTTCGGAAAAGTAGAGGTCGGTGGATTGGGGCTCGGCAGCTTGGGGACTGGTCGATTGGGAATCGGTGGGGTGTGCAAGTAATTGGATTGTGACGTAGCCCTCGCCGAACTTCAGAGCGGTCTCGACCGAATCGGTCAGGCGCGTGCGTGCGGCCTGGCGGTCTTCGTCGGATGACTGATGGTTGATGACCAGGCGGTCGACGACCGCGTCGATGTTGTGCTGTTTGTAGCGGTCGAGATTGATCTCGTCGTCCAGGTTGTAGGTCGTGCCGTCGACGCGGGCGCGGGTGAAGCCGGCCTTACGGATCTCCTCGAAGACGGCCTGGTAGGTCCCTTTGCGCCCGCGCACCACGGGAGCCAAT
>Ga0302321_100006057_pt1 | contig 10616 bp, 9 predicted proteins | sample Fen_T0_1_FD_202505 | JGI IMG/M metagenome (GOLD analysis project Ga0302321, IMG submission 202505) | Peat permafrost microbial communities from Stordalen Mire near Abisko, Sweden - Fen_T0_1 | ecosystem: Environmental > Terrestrial > Soil > Wetlands > Permafrost | place: Sweden: Abisko... | reverse complement strand
GCAAGTATCAATAGAGTGAACAAAACGATTCTTGACATAATTAATAATCCGACATTACCAGGCAATGGTTATGCCAAGCTTTTTGTTTAAAAAGTTACCATCACTGTAACCACTTCATTGTTGCGCTTCACCTTCACCGGAACGGTTTGCCCTTTTTCAAATTTGCCCAGTGCATCCATGTAAGCTTGAATATCCTTGATAGGAAGCTCTCCAATTTGCACGATCAAGTCGCCTGTCAATATACCTGCTTTCTGTGCTGGCTTTCCATCCGTGACACCATCTATTTTAAGCCCTTCTTCGCTGGAGGTATAACTGGGCATTACGCCCATTGTCACTTTAAATGATCTCGCTGAACTCATGGATTTATTTTTGGTAGGGAGAAAAGCAAGCTTCGGTGTTGAATCCAAATCCTCAACAAGCTTGATGATAAACTGAAGCACTGTCTTTTCACCGGCAAAATTAATTTTTCCAAAATCATCAGACGGTTTATGGTAATCACTGTGTGAGCCGGTGAAGAAATGCAGGACAGGTATATTTTTTAAATAAAATGAAGTATGATCGGACGGACCAACTCCAGCGGAATCTGTTTTAATATTCAAATCATTGGTCGAAAATTTTTTAATTTCATCTTCCCAAACTGCACTGGTTCCTGTTCCGCTTACCGCTAAGGCTTTCGTTACCGGATCAAGCCTGCCGATCATATCCACGTTGATCATGTAATTCACTTCCGATAATTCGATGGTTGGGTTCTCGGTAAAATATTTTGATCCGTACAAACCCAATTCTTCTCCACTGAAGGCGATGAAAAGGAAATTGTATTTCTCTTTCAATTTATTCTTTTGAAAATAGTAAGCCAATTCAATCAGGCCGGCTACTCCCGAGGCGTTGTCATCAGCTCCATTATGAATCTTGCCTTTCGGATTAGCTTCCAACGAACTTCCGTTTTCACCCAACCCAAGGTGATCGTAGTGAGCACCAATAATAATGGTATTGGCAGCGCGATTGTTCAGATATCCGATAATGTTATGAGCAGTCCCGTCCGAACCTACTCCATGTATTCCACCCTTGAATGGAAATACTTGCAAATAACTGCCCCCATCACCTTTCGGTTCGAGTTTAATTTTCTTGAACTGTTTTTCAAGGTAAGAGGCGGCCATACTCTCACCAAGGGTGCCGGTGCCACGACCTTGCATTGAATCGGCCGACAAAATGCGAATGTGCTGTTTTATTTTACTTTCATCAATTTGCGCGCAAGCCGTGAAAGTCAGATAGAGTAAGCCCAACGATAGACATTTAGTTTTCATAGGATGGTATTTGAAGCAAAAGTACTACTTCGATTTTGAACCACATAGTGAGATAGGCACATAGAAATTCACACCTAGCACTGGTTTTAATCTATGTAACTATGTTTTAACGTAGTTCAGAATTACCAGGCAAGACTGACAAAATTTTATCAGCATTGATAATCTAAAACTCCGCATTTCCAGGAAACCTCGGGAAAGGAATCACATCACGAATATTGGTCATGCCCGTAACAAACTGGATCAAGCGCTCGAAGCCCAATCCGAAACCACTATGCGGAGCAGAACCAAACCTGCGCAAGTCAAGATACCACCACAATTCTTTTTCAGGAAGGCCAAGTTCTTTTATGCGTTGCAAAATATTTTCATATCGCTCTTCACGTTGCGAGCCTCCAATGATTTCACCAATGCCGGGAAAAAGTACATCCATCGCGGCAACGGTATTACCATCTTCATTCTGGCGCATATAAAATGCCTTGATGCCTTTGGGATAATTGTAAAGGATCACCGGCTTCTTAAAATGTTTTTCCACCAAATAGCGCTCGTGCTCACTTTGCAAATCCACGCCCCACTCTTCAATCAAATATTGAAATTTCTTTTTCTTGTTCGGGTTCGAATTTTTCAGAATGTCGATCGCTTCGGTATAACTTAGTTTTTGAAAATCATTTTCTACAACGAACTTCAATCGAGCGATTAAACTCAATTCGTTGCGTTGATCTTGAGGTTTGGCTGCTTCTTCTTCCGTCGCGCGTTTGTCTAAAAATTCTAAATCGTCATTACAATTATCCAGCGCATACTTTGCTAAATATTGAAGAAAGTCTTGAGCCAACTGCATGTTATCCTGAATGTCATAGAAAGCCATCTCGGGTTCGATCATCCAGAACTCCGCGAGGTGACGCGTGGTGTTGGAGTTCTCGGCACGAAAGGTTGGACCAAACGTATAAATCTCACTCAATGCCAACGCATACGTCTCACCCTCCAATTGACCTGATACCGTAAGGTTTGTTTCTTTTCCAAAAAAATCCTGCTTGCGATCAATATGACCTTGCTCATCGCGAGGTGGTTTATTCAAATCAAGCGTAGTGACTTTAAACATCGCTCCAGCTCCTTCGGCATCAGAGCCGGTAATCACAGGAGTGTGGATGTAAAAAAATCCGCGGTCGTTGAAAAATTCATGAACAGCAAAGGCCATTGCATGGCGAACACGCATCACCGCACCAAAAGTATTCGTGCGTGCACGCAAATGCGCTATCTCACGCAGGAATTCAAGCGAGTGTTTTTTTGGTTGCAACGGAAATTTCTCTGCATCGCTGTCTCCCAATATTTCAAGTTCTTTCACTTTCACTTCAACGGCTTGTCCTTTGGCGGGGGAGGCAATCAATTCGCCCACCACCGAAAGGCATGAACCAGTCGTAATCCGTTTCAAGGTATTCTCATCCAAACTATCCAGTGCCACAACGGCTTGTAAGTTCAAAATTGTAGAACCATCGTTCATAGCAATAAACTGGTTATTGCGGAAAGTGCGCACCCAGCCTTGTACTTTCACGATTTGATTGGCAGGCTGCGTCTGTAGCAGGTCTTTGATCTTTGTCCTCTTCATAAATTTTATCGAGGTGCAAAAAACGACAATTTGAGTTTTTATTCAAAAAAAAGAATTGGTACGGTTCCTGCATTCTAATCCTAAATCGAAAAATGATAAATTTGTATGTATTCATATGCAAAAACTAAGTCTCAACCAGTCGCTCCAACAGAAACTCTCGCCACAGCAGATCCAGTTCATCAAGCTGCTGCAGGTGCCTACAGCCGAATTAGAGAACCGTATCGAGGAAGAACTGGAGCTAAATCCGGTGTTGGAGGAAGGAGCAGAAGATGAACCCGAAACTCAAGAAGAAGAGGCCCCTGAAGAAGAAACTCCTGAAACGGAAGCAAGTGAAGCAACCGAAACGGAGGTCCCCGAAGCCAGCGAGGACATCGACATCAAAGACTACTTGCGCGATGACGATTACAGCAGCTATAAAACCTATAACGAGGATGATGATGAGGAAGATCGCGAAACACCGATAGCTACTTCATCATCTCTCCATGAAACCCTGATGACGCAGTTGGGTTTCTTAGGGTTAAATGAAAAGCAAAACGCCATTGGCCGACAATTGATTGGAAGTATTGAAGGCGATGGTTATATCCGCAGAGAAATGGAGTCGATCGTGAATGATCTTGCGTTTTCGCAAAGTATTGATACAAATTTAGAAGAAGTTGAAAGCATTCTGAAAAAAATACAATCCTTTGATCCTTCCGGCATTGCTGCAAGAAATTTACAGGAATGTTTGTTGCTGCAGCTTGAACGCATGGACGATGGTCAGGACGTGGACGTGATCGTAGGAAAGCGAATCATAGGCGAATGCTACGACGAGTTTACCAAAAAGCATTACGCTAAAATTCTGAAGAAGCTCGATCTTGATGACGAAGATTATATTAAAGATGCCATTGAACTGATCGTGCGGCTCAATCCCAAGCCCGGCGGCGAAACATCCAGCGGCATGGTGAAGAACCAATATGTGATTCCGGATTTTATTCTAACCAACAACAACGGAAAACTTGATCTTGCCCTGAACTCGCGCAACGCTCCTGAACTTCGCATCAGCCGCAGCTACAATGAAATGTTTCAAGCCTACGACAAGAGTGATAAAAAAGATAAGAAACTGAAAGAGGCTGTCTCTTTTGTGAAACAGAAATTGGATGCTGCACGTTGGTTCATCGATGCTATTAAACAACGTCAGCAAACCTTGCTTCGCACCATGCGTGCTATTGTTGACTTTCAATTCGATTATTTTCTGGAAGGCGATGAAACCAAACTCAGGCCAATGATCTTGAAAGACATCGCACAGAGAATTAACATGGACATTTCTACTGTGAGCCGCGTGGCCAGCAGTAAAACCGTTCAAACCGACTTTGGCACTTTTCCGCTAAAATATTTTTTCTCGGAAGGGATCAGCACTGACTCGGGTGAAGATGCCAGCAGTCGCGAGGTAAAACAAATCATCAAAGACTTTATCAGCCAGGAAGATAAAAGCAAACCTTACTCCGATGATAAACTCGAAGACCTGCTTAACGAAAAAGGGTATAACATTGCGAGGCGCACCGTGGCCAAGTACCGCGAGCAATTGAATATTCCCGTGGCGCGGTTAAGAAAAGAAATGTGAGTGTGAGGACTGCTGCTAAAATCATTTCGTTTGTTTTCCATCCATTATTGATGGCTACCTATTTAATCGTGGTATTGGGCAAATTCTTTCCCCTAATGCTCATGATCGGTCCCGACCACATTTGGATGATCACCTCGTTTGTTTTCGGATTTACATTTGTTATTCCTGCCGTCAATCTTTTAGTGTTCCGTTATCTTGGAAGCATTCAATCCCTTTATCTTGAATCAAGACGCGAACGCATATTGCCATTCATTTTTATTTCTTTAATGTATAGCCTTATTGCATTTCTTTTTTATTACAAACTTCCCTTCAGCGCGAACTTTAATAAGCTTATGTTGATTGTGGCTGCGCTGGTAGTAATTGCTACATTAATCACATTCTTTTACAAAGTCAGCGTGCATAGTTTGGCGCTTGGAGGCTTCATCGGTATTCTTTTTCCGTTGATTCGATTCGCACCATCGCTTCTTTTGCCAACCACTTTTATTGTTGCGATTGCGGGAGTTGTCATTTCATCGCGATTATTGTTGGGTGCCCATACACCACGCGAAACCCTGATCGGCAGCCTTGCGGGAATATTGACAGGATACGGAGCTATGCTTTTACTTTTCTAGACTTTCTAAGGCATTGATGTTGATCGATTAATTTACTAATTTGGATTGCTTGTTGGCGAAAAACCAATCTATTCATGTTACACTAATTATTTTGTTATGAACATTTTTGTTGCCCGCTTAAATTTTAAAACCAGAAGAGAAGACCTGGAGGCAGCGTTTGCCAAATTTGGCCAGGTAAGTTCTGCCAAGATTGTAAAAGACCGCGATACAGGCCGATCCAAAGGATTCGGCTTTGTAGAAATGCCCAACGATGAAGAAGGCATGAAAGCCATTGCCGCACTCAATGAAACCGAGCTGGATGGCCGCGCAATTGTTGTGAAGCCAGCCAACCCGAAAGCTCCTGGTGAAGCAAGACCTCAGGAGGGCGGAGCATAATTGACAGCAACATCCAAACTATTAACCCACGTTGCTGACTATCAACGTGTACTTCAATCAATAAAAAGAGGCTGCCCAAAGACAGCCTCTTCTCTTTTATTTTCAAAATCCTCTAAACTATTTTACGGAGCATCTCTTTTTCTTTCCTGCGCTTTTCATCTATTGAAAATTTCCCTGCTCCGAACACGATGAAGGTGATTAGACCGATCAACACAGCAATGGAAATTTCAAGTTCCATATGATTACCCAACGACATAAATCCTTTGGGTGCATTAATCCAAATTACAGCCCCAATTAATATCGGCAATTGAATTGCACACATAATGCGTGTGAGTAAGCCAAGGGCAATCAACGGCCCTCCCAAAACGTGAGCGAACACTACATAATGCGCGATGGATGTTCCTGTGTAAGCCATGTTCATTCCCTGAATGCTCATCTCCAGGTTCTCAATGTTATTTAAGAAAGCAAAACCCTTGTAGGTGATGTAGCAGCCAAGAACGATGCGAAAAAAATCAAGCCAGCCAGGGCGATGCGAATTGCCCCAGTCCTCTACTTTTGTAATCATATTCATAACGCAGGGGGGGGGTAAACGTGAGTTACAAAGTTTAAGAAATTTTGGAGAGAAAGACAAGGGAAAAAACAGAAAGCAGAATCAATTACGGGACACTATCTTTGCAATCTTTAACTCAATTTCTATGGCTATCGAATGGAAGGGTGTGTTTCCTGCACTTACAACAAAATTCACCAAGGACGACAAATTGGATTTCCCATTGTTTGAAAAAAATCTCAATGCTCAACTCAACGCCGGTGTTCATGGAATTATTTTAGGAGGTACATTGGGCGAGGCCAGTGTGCTGAGCAATGACGAAAAATTTGCATTGGTGAAATTTGCTGTTGAGAAAACCGCAAGCAAAGTTCCGGTGGTCATGAACATTGCTGAAGGCAGTACACGCGATGCGATAAAATTGGCCGATGAAGCAAAGAAACATGGAGCAACCGGATTGATGATGCTTCCACCCATGCGCTACAAATCGGATCACCGAGAGACAGTGGCCTATTTCAAAACAGTTGCAGCGTCTACTGATTTACCCATTATGATTTACAACAATCCCGTCGATTACAAAATTGAAGTAACACTCGATATGTTTGATGAGTTGAAAGAATCAAAAAACATTCAGGCCGTGAAAGAATCTACGCGTGATGTTTCAAACGTCACGCGTATGATCAATCGCTTCGGTGACCGTTTCAAAATATTATGCGGTGTCGATACGTTGGCCATGGAGGAGTTGCTGATGGGTGCCGATGGGTGGGTGGCCGGATTGGTTTGTGCTTTTCCGAAAGAGACGGTTGCTGTTTACAAATTAGTGAAAGAAAGAAGAATTGATGAAGCGTTAAAAATCTACCGATGGTTTTTACCGTTACTGGAATTGGACATTCATCCTAAATTAGTTCAGTACATTAAGTTGGCCGAACAAGAAACTGGCATTGGCTCGGAGAATGTTCGCGCACCGCGTCTTACATTAATTGGCGAAGAACGTGAACTTATTTTGGAAATAATTCGTGATGGAATCAAGACAAGACCGAGACTTGATGCTGAGTACTAGATGCTCGATGCGAATTATCCAGGATCGAGAATCCAGTATCTAGTAAGAATCAGAAATAAATAAATTCAGATGGACTCAACAATTGAAGAAGTTAACTCAGCACTACATGAAGCGCAGGTGGCTTTCCTTTCCTACAAAAACTTAAGCGGAAAAAAGAAAGCCGAATTTCTGCGCGCTATTGCCGACGAGATTGAGGCACTGGGTCAAGAGTTGGTGACCACGGCTATGCGCGAAACGAATTTGCCGGAAGCACGAATCATCAATGAACGAGGACGTACGACCGCTCACTGCCGCATGTTTGCCGATTTAGTGGAAGAAGGATCGTGGGTAGACGCTCGTGTTGACACAGCACTTCCAAATCGAATGCCTGCGCCTAAAACTGATATTCGAAAAATGCTAGTGCCTATTGGGCCAGTTGTTGTTTTTGGAGCCGCTAATTTTCCGATGGCTTATTCAACAGCCGGGGGTGATACTGCCTCAGCATTGGCTGCGGGCTGTCCGGTAATAGTAAAAGCACACCCTGCTCATTCTGATACTTCTGATTTAGTTGCTCATGCCATTCAAAAAGCAATTGAAAAAACCGGAGTACCAAATAAAGTTTTTCAACATTTACATGGAAAAAGTTTTGAGGTTGGCCAGGCATTGGTGAAACATCAACACACCAAAGCAGTTGGGTTCACTGGTTCGCTTGCTGGAGGAAAAGCATTGTTTGATCTTGCCAATCAACGGCCCGATCCTATTCCTGTCTTTGCTGAAATGAGTAGCATCAACCCTGTCATTTTACTTCCTGAAAGTTTGAACAATGATTTTGATAAGACTGCGACTTTATTAGCATCATCAATCACGCTCGGTGTTGGGCAATTTTGCACCAACCCTGGTTTGATCATCGCGATTGAAAATGAAGGTTTGAATAAATTCATTCAAAAACTATCAGAAGAAATTAAAAAAGTAGTACCGGGCAAAATGCTTCATCAAGGCATTTCAGATAACTATCACAAACGATTAGCACAAACACTGGCACAGCACGGAATAAAAATTGAGGGCGAGTCGAATCAAAAAGCGGAGAGCAGTCAAGGACAATCTCTGGTAGCCTCCGTTGCTGGGCAAGACTTTTTAAAAAATCCTTTACTAACTGAAGAAGTATTTGGACCTTTTTCTCTGATTGTGAAGTGTAAAGATTTCTCCGGACTTGTAGCCGTGTTAAGTCACTTGCATGGTCAATTAACAACAAGCGTCATTGGTCGCGAAGAAGAAATCGCTGAACACAAAAATTTGATCAATACTATTGTTGAAAAAGCGGGTCGCTTAATTATTAATGGAGTGCCCACTGGTGTTGAAGTTTGCCCCTCCATGCAACATGGCGGCCCCTACCCTGCTACTAGTGATTCAAGATTCACAGCAGTCGGCACAGATGCAATCAAACGGTTTGTTAGGCCCGTTGCCTTTCAAAATTTTCCAGACTCACTTTTGCCGGAAGAATTAAAAGAATTAAATCCATTGAAGATTTGGAGATTCAAAAATAGCGAGTGGATGAAAAATTAAAATTAGATACTAGATTCTTTGATACTCGTCGCTAGTAGTACAGAGAGAATCTAGAATCCAGTATCGAGAATCAAGTAATCAGTATCTATGACCAAGACTTTCTCCTGCATCGATGCTCACACCTGTGGCAACCCTGTGCGATTAGTCGCTGAAGGCGGGCCTCTCTTGCAAGGCGTCAACATGAGTGAGAAGCGTCAGCATTTTTTGCGTGAGTTCGATTGGATTCGTAAAGGGCTAATGTTTGAACCTCGAGGCCATGACATGATGAGTGGAAGTATTTTGTATCCACCATCTGATCCGGACAATGACATTGGCGTTCTGTTCATTGAAACTAGTGGATGCTTGCCCATGTGCGGTCATGGCACAATCGGCACTGTAACGATTGCTATTGAAGAAGGCTTAGTGATTCCAAAGAAACCAGGATATTTAAATCTTGAAACTCCTGCAGGGTTAGTGAAAGTAGAATACAAGCAAGAAGGGAAGAAAGTAAAATCAGTGAAGATCAGAAACGTAAAAGCTTACCTGGCTGCTGAAAATATTTCTGCTACGTGTCCTGATTTGGGTGAATTGACTTTGGATGTTTCTTACGGGGGAAATTTTTATGCCATCATTGATCCGCAAAATAATTTTACCGGACTTGAACATTACACAGCCGATCAACTCATCAGTTGGAGTCGTGCGTTGAGAAAAGATATTAACTCCAAATACAAATTTGTTCATCCGGAAAATCCAACCATCAACGGATGTAGTCATATTTTATGGGCGGGACAAACCATTGACCCAAAATCGACTGCGCGTAATGCAGTCTTCTATGGCGACAAAGCCATCGATCGCTCGCCCTGTGGCACGGGCACATCTGCACGAATGGCGCAGTGGTATGCAAAAGGAAAGTTGAAACCGGGAGAAGATTTTATTCACGAAAGTATTATCGGTTCAAAGTTTATTGGCAGGATTGAAGAAGTGACTGAACTCGGCGGAAAGCCCGCCATCATTCCAAGCGTAGAAGGTTGGGCAAAGGTTTATGGTCACAACACGATCACCATCGATCCGGAAGATGATCCGTATGCTTATGGGTTTCAGGTGATATGAGCAGCATCGGCATCATCGGAAGCGGAATTATCGGACTAAGCTCTGCTTACTATCTACAAAAGTCAGGCCATCAGATTACATTAATTGATCAGGGTGATTTGAGTAGTGGTTGCTCCATAGGCAATGCAGGTATGATTGTGCCGAGTCATTTGATTCCGTTGGCAGCACCAGGTATGATTTCAAAAGGCATGCGCTGGATGTTTAATTCTTCGAGTCCGTTTTATGTGAAGCCACAGTTGAACATGGATCTAATCAAATGGGGATTTCAGTTTTATAGAAGCTCAACAAAAGCGCATGTTGAAAAATCGGCGAAGCCTTTGAAAGAAATCAGTCTGCTGAGCAAAGCAATGTATCAGCGGCTCTCAAAAGATTTGAATTTTGATTTTGGATTTCATGAACGCGGCTTGCTGATGCTTTACAAAACCAAAGAAACTGAACGCGAAGAAAGTGAAACTGCCGAGTTTGCTAATCATCATGGCATCGAGGCGAAAATACTCTCTGCTGAAGAAGTTCAACAACTGGAGCCGCATGTAAAAGTGAATGTGCTTGGTGGAGTTTACTTTCCCGGTGATGCACACATCACTCCGCAAAATCTAGTAAGTGGGCTGGTGAAACATTTAAAAGAGAAGGGAGTAGCATTTCAGATCAACACAGAAGTCATCGGTTTTGAATTCGAAAAAGAAAAAATCAAAACTATTCAAACTCCCAAAGGAGAGCTTGCATTTGATGAAGTTATCATTGCGGCTGGTTCATGGTCGGGCATAGTTGCTAAAAAACTGAATTTGAATTTGCCGATGCAGGCAGGCAAGGGATACAGTTTCACATTACCCAACATTGAGAAAAATGTTTCCATACCTTCTATTTTTCTTGAAGCCCGTGTGGCCGTAACTCCCA
>Ga0302321_100006056_pt1 | contig 10616 bp, 8 predicted proteins | sample Fen_T0_1_FD_202505 | JGI IMG/M metagenome (GOLD analysis project Ga0302321, IMG submission 202505) | Peat permafrost microbial communities from Stordalen Mire near Abisko, Sweden - Fen_T0_1 | ecosystem: Environmental > Terrestrial > Soil > Wetlands > Permafrost | place: Sweden: Abisko... | reverse complement strand
TGAAAAAACAAAGCTGCCGGTCCGAGTCGACTACGGCAGCGAGGAGAGCGGCGGCATCACGAATATCGCATTCAGCGCGTTCAAGAGCGAGGTCGTCGCAGAACCGCCTGGCGCACCCGAGGTCGAGTGGTCCGGCTTCCAAGCGACCAGCGACGTGCCGATTGCAGAGGCCGGAACGGCGCTCGGCCTCAGCAGCGTGCCGAATACGGTGGCCGGGCTGCCGCTCGCACACTCCTGGTCGTTCCTCACCCAGAACTTGTCGGAACCGAGCTACTACCTGATCTGGGGCGATGACACGCGCAACGTACAACTCATCAGCACCCGAGCGACGTTGCCGGAGGCACTTCGCGGCTACTCTCCCGACGGCACCGAATACGACACTCAGGAAGGCGAGCGCCACGTGAAGGTGGGCACCATCGGGGGCGATGCGGGCGTGCTACGCCGAGCCCTCTCCGTGCTTCGACCGGCCGCGCTCCAAGATTCGAAAACGCGCATCGAAGATCCACGGCTGCTCGCCGAGTGACGCGAAGCCCCTGCGCGGCGTCGAAATTAGGCGGCGCTGCGCAGTCCCTGGGTCACGGGTCCCACATGCTAGGGCAATCGTGCACAACCCGGTGCCCTGATATCAGAGATTTTTTTCGCCGCGCGCGAGGCATTTAAGTCGAGAGTCGAGGAACGCAAAGCACTCTCTCAGGGCTCTGCCGCGTCCTCATTTGCAATCCGTGACGAGGCCGAGCTGTCGACTCGTGAGCGCGAGGATGTTTGCGGCCTCGGTAGAGCAGTTGAGCGGATTGTCGTAGAGAAATGCGTAGTCGCCAGCGCCGAGGCCTGGGTTATTGACGAGTGGCGTCAGGGTCGTCACTTGGTTATCGTCGAGCGCGAGCGTCTGCAGGTTGGTCAGCCCGGAAAGAGCCGTCAAATCCGCGATCTGATTGTCGTCCGCCCAGAGCTCGGTCAATTGCGTCATGCCGGCGATGGGCGAGATATCGGCGATCTGGTTCGCGCTGATGTCGAGATAGTGCAGCCCCTTCAGCCCGGATAGAATCGAAATGTCGGTCGTTCCTGTCGCTCCGACCCCGAGGATCTGGAGCTGGGTCAAGCTCGCGAGTGGGGCCAGATTCGAGATCGCTGCGCTGACGTCGAGCCCGGACAACCGAGTGAGTGAGCTGAGCGAGTTCGGTTGCAGCAGCGCGCCGCCGGATAGGCTGACGTGACGGAGCGAGCCACTCGCCGCGAGCGGCGTCAGATCCTCGACCGTGTCTCCCGAGAGATTCAAGTAGTTCAGAAGTGGCAAGCGGGCCAGGTTCGCCAGATCGCCGGCTTGGAGCGTGCGAGGAAGGTCGGCGAACTCCAGCGTCTGGAGATTGTCGAGAGCCGCGAGGGGAGCCAAATCCCCCACGGGGTTACCCGAGAGGATCATGGTTTCTAGCGTCTTCACTGCGGCGAGCGGCCGCAAGTCCGAGATCCGGTTGGCCTCCGCGCCTTGCCCCAGATAAGCGCCAGTGAGCGCCAGGCACTCGATGCCCGACAGAGACGTGATTCCAGCGCCCATGCCGCTCAGATAGCTGATGCGCTTGCCATCTTGTGGCGTGAGATCGCCCGTGGGCTTTCCGATCCATTGGCGCACGACGGCCTCGAGTTTCGGATCCGCGAACCGGATTGGGTTGCAGGAAGGGCCCCCGGCGCTTGCACCAGCGCCCGCGGCACCCGCAGTGCCTCCGGCGCTGGCGGTGCCCGCCGCGCCGCCGAACGCGGTTCCTGCACTTCCGGCAGCTCCGCCCCTGCTCGTCGCGCCACCTCCTTCGAACGCGCCGCCCACGGCGTCGCCACCGTACCCGCCCGAGTCACTACCCGCGTCGCTCGCTGCGGCATCCCCCGCTGTGCTCAATCCGTCCATACCGGCATCGCCGCTCGCTCCGCCAGCGGAGTGACCAGCACTGGCGTACCCGCTGACGCCGCCCCCGTTGCCGGCGGTAGCGCTCCAGCCACCCGTCGCAGAGGCCTCGCCGCCTACGCTCGCTCCTCCGGAAGTCGAACCAGCAATGGCTGCGCTCCCTTTTGGCGCCGAACGCCCCCCGCACGCCACCGCACAATGCATGGCAAGCCACACACCAATCACCCGAATGCAAAGCTGACGAGCGCTCATCGCTTGGGTGTACGTGGCCCTGTAGCACCTCGTTTCCGGTTTACGAGGCGCATAAACCATTCGGATCCTGAGAACGCTCAAAAAACAGGCGCTCGGCGCTCGTTCGCTTGCGCTCCGACCCCACTCGAGACTGAACCGCTCTAGGCCGCACTGTTTCGGCCGAGCAGCGCGGTCACTCGCTCGGCGGCGCCGCTGGCGGACGGCACGAACAGGTGGCGAGCGAGCTGTGCCACCGCGTCGGGCCCCGCCGCGCTTCCGCCGAGGGCTTGGTAGAGCTCGGCCGCAACGCTTTCGACCCAGGTATGCTCCCACAAACGCGCCGCAAAGCCGGAAGCAAAGATCGGCGTGGCGATGCACGCGGGTCGCGTCCAGTACGACGGTGGCAAGACACTGTGCTGTCGGCACACGTGCATCAGGGTATCTACCACCTGTCCTCGCACCTGCCCCGCTTTGACCGCTGGGACGTAATCTCGATGAATGCGAAGGTCGAATAGCTGAAGCTCGAGCAATTGTGATCTCCGAAGCCAGCGGTGCAATGCGCGCGAGGCCAGGATCTGTTGGAAGTTCGCCAAGGTCAGCTCGGCGCAGGGTTGCATCACCGAGAAGTCGAAAGTGAACTGCGCGAAGTAGGCGCCTGCAACCTCACTCGCTAGCGAAGCTGCGTGCGGGAGTGCCTCGGTCGAAACGTTCGGCACGCTCGCAAGCAACTGCAGCCCGGCGCCGACGGCGCGGAATACGCGATCGAGCTCGGCATGTCGCAGCCCGAGGCTCGTGCTCCGCTCCGGCGCCTCCAGACCGAGCGCCGTCCGCACGCGGGGGGCTTCAGCTTGGCCCTCGACACTCCACTCGAGCGGTGCGTGCCACAAGTAGTCGGCGTCTCCGAAGAATTCCAGGACGAGCTCGCCGACTCCGGCCCGAGCCGGGAACGAGACGCGCCAAGTCTCGCGGTCGCCACTCGGCTCGCGTTCCACACGCACACCGAGCAGGCGTTCGGCGAGGCGCGCGGCCGCTTCGAGTGCTGCGCCGAGTGACCAGTTGCCGCGACGAAGCGGCTCTTCGAGACTGAGCTCTTCACGTGCGAGTCCGGCGGCGTAGTAAGCGAGATCCCACTGGGCGAAGCCGCGCGGCACGCCCTTTTCCTTGGCGAACGCCCACAGCTTGTCGAGATCGGCTTGCGCGCTTTCGCGCGTCTGCTTGTGGTTCCGCAATAGATAGCGCTCAGCAAGGTCTGGATCGGAAATGACGCTGCCTCGGAGCGCATAAGTCGCAAAGTTCCGGTAGCCGGACGCCACCGCGAACTCTGCTCGCAGCTCGAGTATCTCGTCGACGACCTGAGTGTTGTCGAAGCGTTTCGCGCGCGGCCCATGGTCCGAAGCTCGCGTAAAGTAAGCCTCATAGAGCGACTTGCGTAGACCACGATCGTCCAAGCTCTCGCGCGCCGCTTCGTACCGGGCACGGTCCAGCGTGAGCAAGAATCCCGATTGGCCTGCCCGGTCAGCCAGCGTGGCGGCGCGTTGCTTGTCGCTCTCGCTCATGCCCAAGAGCGCCGCTTCGTCGACCACGAGCTGCGTGTAGTCACCGCTCGCGGCGGCCACGTTGGCGCGGAAGAGATTCGACAATTCGGTTAGCCGGGCGCTGATGTCCTGAATGCGCGACACTGGGGCTCCTCGAGCGTTGGGTCTCCGCCGACTTGGCGGCCAGCGATCCCTAGCAATGGACGGGCCATGCCAACGCGAGAGGACGCCCGCAGAGAGGTGCGGGCGCGTTTCGAACTCAGCCGGAAAAATAGTCGGCGACGCGACGCTCGAACTTGTTGGGAGCCCGACAAAAGCGCGCCATCGGCAGTCGATCGTGTCGGGATCCCGACAGCGGCGCGGGCTCGGGCAACGCCGGTCGAGCGCGGCTTCGAGAAGTCCGCGCTCGCCGGCAGGCGTCCGCCACGCTGACGTGCTACTTCAAAGTGACGGCGATGCGGTCCACCAGCGCGTTCAGCGCAGGCACGTAGCCGTAACTTTGGCTCGCCTCGTCGCTCGCGTCTTTCGGGCAGATGGATGCCACCGCGGTGCGAGCGCCGAGCGCCTTGCCGAAGCGGAGCTCGCGTGAACCGGGGTAGGCACGAGCGAAGTATTGCGTCGTCCCAGCGGGGCCGCCCGCGGGCGGTTGGCACACGGGGCTATTGCTCGCGACCACGGCGGCGTCACTGCCCGACTTATCGGCCGCGCATTCGCAGGCCGCGTCGCCCGCAACGCACACTTTCGGCGTAGCAAACGCAAATATGCAAGCGTATTGCAAGTCGGCATTGTCGGGCACGAACTGCTCATGTCCGTTGGCGGGGTTTGCCAGCGGGTTCGTGGAATCTGCGGCGACGAGCGGCGCATTGGTGAGCGGGCTCTTCCCGCTGCGTGGGTCAATCGACTCCCGCATCAAGGGGTCGGTCGGCGCGGCGTACGCGGTGTCGCCGATCAGCATGGGCCAGCGGTTTTCGCTGAGCAGCCGAGAGGCGCTGAGGTACGACAAGTTGCCCGAGGTCAAGCTTTCCTCGCTGGCGAGATCTTGCCAAGGCGCGCCGACGATCAGAGAAACGCTGATTAGACTGTTCGAGCGCCTGGGCTTTCCGTCACGAGCCGCGAACAGCGGGTTTGCCACGAGCTGCCCGTCGCGATCGTAGATCTGGTAGTTCGTCAGAGCAGTCGTGTAGCGCTCGACTTCGTACAGGAGGTCGAAGCCGAAACGGCCTCTTTGGTTGAAGCAGCGCGTATTCAGCGAATCGTGAGCCGCGTCCCAAGTGGCATAGGCTTGCCCTACCGGAACTTTGCTGCAGTTTGCGTCCTGCTTGAGCGCCGCGCAGCCGCTGGGCGGTGAGCTCTCATTTTGCGCGCAGGAGCGACAACACGGATCGCCTGGATCCTTCTCACACTGGACGGTGGCCTTGGGCATGCGCGAATTCGAGCCCACGAACCAGCCGACTCCGTCGTCCCGGATCGAGCAATCGTTCTCGTCGCTCAGGATCACGACCGCTAGCGACGAATCGGGGCGCAAGAACGCCGCGCGCTGATCGAGCAGCGTCTGATTTACGCCCACTTTTGTGGTTGTCTGTGCGACGAGCTCGACAGACTTTGGTGGCTTCGGGTCGACCAAGAAGCGGTACATCGACTCGAGCGTTGCTTCGTAGCCGCACCCCTGCTCGCCGGCGGCGGTGATCATCGCGCCGAGCTCGCTGGAGATCAGCGCCGGGTCGTCGATTCCTGCTTTGCCACTGCTATCGAGCGATAAAAATCCGGAGTTCTCATAAGTTACCACTCCCGTGCGCATCGTCGCGAGTAGCTGCCCCTTGTCGTCCTGGTGATCGTCGGCGCTCTGCGTGGGCGCACACACGGTGCCACCGTGCGAGCCGAGGCTGCTCGTGATGGCGCCGATGTGCATGTCCGTGACCGGCGTGAACTCTCGCGTACCCGAGCTGCAATCATCCGCACCGGTTGCGGGTTGCGAGGCCACCGGATTGCCCTTGCCATCGACACAGCGTGGGTTCACCAAGCGCGACACGAAAGCCTGCACCGAATTGGCCAAGACACTCTGTTTGCCGGCCATACTGAGCGAATTGTCGACCACGAACAGCACGTCGAGCTTGTCCGATTGCTTTTGCCCATCGACATCGTCGAGTGGTGGTTGCGTGAAACCGCCTGCTCCGGCGCTGTTTGGTGCTCCGGCGCTGTTTGGTGCACCCGCACCGTTCGGTGATCCGGCACTGTTTGGTGCGCCCGCGCCGTTCACTGCTCCCGCGCTCCCGCTCAGGCTCGGAGCGTCTCCCTTGCCCGCGCTTCCAGCACGCGAGTCGTCTCCGCCGTTCGCTCGACCTGCAACGTCGGTACCTCCGCCGCTGCCGCCGCCCCCGGTTCCCGTCGCCAGGATCGTCGTCCCGTTGCACGCGCCCAGCACCGCCGAAACCCCCGCTAATGTCAGCCAACCAATTTGCATTGCAGTCCTCCTGCTCCAAAATCCCCGGTCACCGGACGATCGATCATGAAAAAGACTAGCGCTCGATCCCGAGCACGGAACGAGCGCGAGCCGCGTGCGGCCCCCTCGGGTACGAACCCAACAAGCGGCGGGCCACGGCTTCGGTGCCCGCCTTGTCACCCTGAAGAGTAAGCGCTTCCAGCCGAAGGTAGAGCGCCTCGGGCGCAAGGTTCGGGTGCTCGAAGCGCAGGTCGTAGTCGTTCAACGAACGCAGCGCGCGGGTGGCGCTACCGGCGGCCAAGGCTTGGCGCGCGTTGTCCAGCAACGCGAGCTCGGCGGCGAGCTGCGCTGCGGGATCCACCTCCGCAGCCACGCTGAGCGGCGGCGTTGCGGGCGTTGCCAGCGAAGCCGCGGGCCGGGCGCTGGCCGCGAGCGTGGCGGGCTTGGGCTCGGGCTCCGCGTGCGCTTCGGGCTCCGCGTGCGCTTCGGGCTCCGCGTGCGCTTCGGACACTGACGGCGCTGCGGACTCTGCAGCAGCCGAGCGCGCCTTCGCAATGGTCGCAGGCATCGTCACTCCGACGACTCCGCTCTGCCGAGCGCGCGGCGCGGGAAGCGCTGGCTCACTCACGGCGTAGATCGCCGAAGTTGCCAACATCCCCGCCACTGCGCCTGCGCCCAGCCACTTGATGACGACGAGCAGCGTCGTGCTGGCGAGGCTCTTGGCTGAACCGAGCGCAGCCGCGCCGGTCACCCCCTGAACCGCCGTAGAACCGCCAATGGCCGCGCCGGAGGCGGAAACCGTGCTGGCCGTGGCGATCACCAGCGAGCCGATTCCGACCGCCCTCAGCGTGCGGTGCAGCGCCACCTGGTTCGGTTCCTCCTCACGCGCAGCGGACAGCAATGACTTCAGCAGCTCGCTGCCCGAGTCGTCGAAAAGGCGTAGCGGATCTTCAGACATGGGGCTTGCCTCCAAAATTTCGGCGGGCCTCGGCGCGCGTGATGCGAGCCTGGAAGTCTTCACGTGCGCGGCGCAAACGAGAGGCCACGGTGCCCGCCGGGACCCCGACGATGTCAGCGATCTCGACGCTGGTCAGCTGCTCGATTTCGTACAGCACGAACACCACGCGTAGCTCGAGCGGCATCTCGTCCAACATCGAGTCCAGCATTTCCCGGGCGCGCTGACGATCGATGAGCTCCTCTTGCGAGGGCGAGGGATCGGCGTGTTGCTCGAGCTCGACCCCGAAGTCTTCCCGCTTACGGCCTAGGCCGCGTCGGGCGCGGGCTCCCACGTGCAACGCCGTTCTGAACAAGAACGCGCGCTCAGCGTCCTCACGGATGTCACCGAGGCGTTGCGAAACGGCGATGAACACTTGCTGAGCCGCGTCATCCGCGTCGCTCGCGGGCACACCGATGCGCCGCAGCAGCCGCCACACGAATGCGAACTGTTCCGTGACCAAGCGTGCGAGGCGCGCCTGCTGCTCGGCCGGCAGGGTGCTCTCCGCGTCGGGTTCGGCCATCGGTCTGGCCACGGCTCCGAGTCCTATCACTCCCCCCTATCCCTGGCGCCAGTTCAATCGATCACGGAAAACGCACGCCGACCCCGAATTTCGCTCCGACGCCCCAACTGGGCACTTTCAGGATGGTCCCGTCCGGGTTCTGGAAGCCGTAGCTCTGATGCCTGAAAGGGAACCCGAGCTCGCCGTCCCAGCCCAAGACCAGCCGCTCACGGTACACCCAGCTCAGGCGCACGATGGCCGCGCCGGCCGCCCAAACGATGTCTTGCGGCTGGGCGTTGGAGATTTTCGCCGCGGCGCGCAGCCGTCCAGCGTCGAACGCTGCGCAGGGTGTGAGCGAAAAGCGCGCGGCCAGCGTCTGCGCAACGGGGCAGGCTTCGAGGCGCAACCAGTCCGCGGCGAAATCCGCGCTCCCCAGCTCGGGGTTGCTCTTGCTCCGTCGCCCGTCGAACGCCGAAAGGCGCACGCTCCAGGACGGGATGCGCGAGCCGAGCTCGGCGTAGAGGCCGAGCTCGCGCGCGGCGCTGGCCGTCACCCAGCTAAATACGCCTGCGTTGACCCCGAGCTCCCAGCGCAGGCGTCGGATTCCGGGCCGCGCGCGCTCGGGTGGCTCGGGTAGACGTGGGGGCGCCGCGAGGTCGGTATTGGTGTTTGGGGTGGAGGCGCTCGGTTCAGTCGGGCGCGGTGACGGTTCCAGGCTCCCCTCGTCCGGAGGTGCTTCCGCGATGCGATCATCGAGCGCAAGCGCGGTGATCAGCGCCAAGCTCGACGCGAGCTCGTCGCACGCGGCACCCTTGAGGCTACGAGAAGCGCGCCGTCCGTCGGTGTCGATGAACTCCAAGCGCCCGAGGAACCCCGCATCTCCTGTTACGGCGCCAAGCGTGACGTCGAACGTTCGCCCGAGCTCTCCCGGCTCGGCAAACCGAACGCGCCGCACGCGCGAACGCACGCGGTCCAGAAATTCAGCCTCGGTAGGACAGGCCGCGGGCGCGACGTAAGTCACGCGCACCCGCTCCTCTTGGCCCGGTGGGGGCACACCGGCTGGCTGCGCTGCCGCGGAGGAGCTCAAAAACCAGCACGCCGCGCTGAACGGCAGCGCCGCACCGAGGTGAGCTTGGGCGACGCCTCTCATCACGAAAACGACAGGCCGACCGAGAACGCGGGGTAGCCCATGCACATCCTCAGCGTCATACGATCCGGGAAGAGATGGGGCCCGCCAGCATAGAATTGCCGCTCCACGGTGCAGTAGTGATTAGCCGGCAATTTCATGGCACGGGACCATTTCTCAGCTGATTCGCGGCCGCTAGCCTGTCATGCCTCGGGTGTGAGCGTCGGTAGTACGACTTAGCCGTTGGTTACGTTCCCCGCGAGTCTCTAGAGATTGGCGTACTGGGCTGGGTTGAAACGAGTGTAGTGATTGTCACAAATGTCGTCTACGCCGTCGGCGTCGAGATCGTAAAAGGCCGAGTCTCGGTCGGTGCTCGGGATGTAGCAGTCGGCCTCGCAGGTATCACCGATTCCATTGTGGGTCACATCCGACTGGTTCGTCCCGGCACGGCCAAGGCAATTGTCTTGGTCGTCGGGAACGCCATCGGCGTCGACGTCATTGCTTCCGGATTTGGCCCTGTTCCACATCGTGAGAAACCCCGGGTCGTCGAGCACACTCTTGGCGCCTACCAAGGCCGAGCCATCGGCGGCTATCGGCGGGCCAAACCTGAGGACGTTCGACGGCAGCTTGAAATCGTCCCCGAGAGCTCCCATGTCGATTGTCCCCCTCAGCCAATTGCTCCTCGGCAAAGGCTGGTTGGCGCCGCACCAGCTTCCTACCTCCTCGCCATAGCCAGTGAGCCAGGCTTCCATGTCCGCACTTTGCCAGACGACTTGGGCGGTGGGCGTCGCGACTCCCGCGCGTACGATGAGCAAAGGAATTTCGAGATCGATCCATACCGAAGATTCCGGCGTTTGCACTTGGACCTTGAACTGGGTCGCCGGACCCACGTCACCCGCCGGAACGTTTGTGTAACAAGTCGACGAGCGGGTCGAATCTTGACGGCACGTCCCCACGACTGACCAAGCACCATCGTCTACACCGTTTTCGTCGCTGCTGACCGTCCGCAAATGGATCGGCTCCTCCTTGGCGGTTGGCACGCGAATCTGGGCACAAACGCTCGCTGGCGCTCTCGTTTCCGTAATGCTCCCGCCCATGCCGGCGTCTGCGTCGGGAGTAGCCACGGCGCCGCTGCGGCCGGAATCGGGGCCAGGAGAGCCAGAGACTCCGCCGGCCCCTGAATCCGGGTCACCAACGCCGGCGACTCCGCCGGCCCCTGAATCCGGGTCACCAACGCCGGCGACTCCGCCGGCCCCTGAATCCGGGTCACCAACGCCAACGAGTCCACCGGCCCCTGAATCCTTCTCCAGAGTGGCAGATTTTCCTCCGCAAGCTTCGATACCGAATACCAGCGAGATGCCGAGAAGAAATACGGTGGGGCGCGAGCCTAGTGAAAACACCCGCGAGTGTAAGAGAACTCGGGGCCCCTGTCATGGGCAGATTATGATTGGGGTAGGCCTCGCCCCGTTCGCGGCTGCTCCCGGCCCGCTCGCTCCGCGCCGCGGTTTCGCGCTTGCGGAGAGGTAAGCCGCGTGCGAGAGCTTCAACGTGTCAGCCGCCCTCGTGTCTCGCGCCATCCCTCGCATCGACCCTCGTGCCAGCCTCGATGCCGTCGTAGTGAGTTTCTTAGACACGCTGAGGCAAGGCGGATTTCGCGGCGACATCCGCAGCGATTACGGTACGCGGCTCACCGCCGCGACGGACAACAGTATCTATCAGCAGCTGCCACAAGCCGTGATTTTTCCGCGCGAGTCGCAGGATGTGGTGCTGGCCTTGCGGCTCTTGGCCGAGCCGCGCTTCGAGAGTGTGTCGCTCACGGCGCGGGGCGGTGGCACGGGCACCAACGGGCAGGCGCTCACGCGCGGCGTGGTGATGGATCTTTCGCGGCACTTGC
>Ga0302321_100006055_pt1 | contig 10617 bp, 8 predicted proteins | sample Fen_T0_1_FD_202505 | JGI IMG/M metagenome (GOLD analysis project Ga0302321, IMG submission 202505) | Peat permafrost microbial communities from Stordalen Mire near Abisko, Sweden - Fen_T0_1 | ecosystem: Environmental > Terrestrial > Soil > Wetlands > Permafrost | place: Sweden: Abisko... | reverse complement strand
CCTGACGGTGAGCATCAGTGGCCTCACCGGCCGCGCCAAAGTCGAGCGAGGTCGCGTGGATTTGCCTGCGCCGCGCGGTGACGGCGAGGCCAGCGAGCGGGACGAGCCATGACGCGGCGCGTACCGCCGCAGCGCGGCTTTACCTTGCTCGAGGTGCTGGTCGCGATCGCGATCCTCGGTCTGGGCCTGACGGTGATTTTGGGTTCCCAAGTCGGTTTGTTCACGAACGCGGCTCGCGGCCAGCACCTGACCCTCGCGACCAACCTCGCTCGCTGCAAAATGGGCGAAATCGAGGTGGATTTGCTGAAGTTGGGTTACCAGCTGACCGACGTCACCGATGACGGACCGTGCTGCGGTGACGACGAAGGCAGTGACGGCTATCGCTGCTCGTGGAAGATCGAACGAGTGACTTTGCCCGAGCTACCGCTCAGCGGCGCCGATGGCGGTCCGCCTCCGGCCGGGGATGCCGGCTTGGATCTCGGACCGATCAGTATGCTCACGGGGCTGAACCAACCCGGAGGTCAACCGCTGGGCGATAAGTCCAATCCAACGGATCTCGCCAAGACCCTGGGCAACGCGCCGAGCCCGATGGGCCTCGCGCCAATGATGATGAGCATGGTCTACCCGACGCTCAAGCCCATGCTGGAAGCCAGCATTCGCAAAGTGAGCGTTACGGTCAGTTACAAGGAGGGCAAGTTCGATCGCGAGCTCTTGGTCACGCAGTACGTGACCAATCCTCAACAGGGACAGCTCGACCCGGGGGTCATGGGCAGTGGGGGGGGCAGTGGGGCCGGGCTTCCTGGAGTGCTCGGAGGCTCGACCACTGGCAGCTCTCCTTTGCCGGGAGGTGGGTTGATACCCGGCTTCTTGGGTTCGGGCGCCAGATGAGCGGGCAGGTGCATCGTGCTCGAGCTGCGCGAGGCTTCACACTCGTGGAGCTCTTGGTCGCGATCGTGGTTCTCTCGCTGATTTCCGTGCTCATCTACAACGCATTCGCCAGCATGAAGCGAAGTCGGGAGGGCATTGAGCGCGTCGACGATCGCTACCGCGAGGGCCGCTTGGCGATGGCGCGCATGACTCGCGAGCTGCAGAGCGCGTACATCTCCTTGCACGCTCCGCTCAACACGTCGCTGTTGATTCAGCGCACCGCCTTCATCGGCAGCACCGGGACACCCGCCGATCGCCTGGACTTCGACTCTTTCTCGAACCGGCGAATCGACAAGAATTCGCACGTCTCCGACCAATGTGAGCTGTCCTACTTCGGTTCACCCAATCCCGACCTGCCCGGTGTCACGGATCTCGCGCGTCGAGTCAGCACCACACTCGATCTGGATCCGAAGAAGGGCGGGCGGGTCGACGTGCTGGCCACGGACATCGATCTCTTCGATCTCCAATATTTGGATCCGCTATCCGGCAATTGGGTCGATACCTGGGACACGACGCAAAGTATCACCGGGCAACCGGCCCGCTTGCCGGTGCAGGTGCGGATCCTGCTCGTGCTCAACGGTGGCTCGCGCCAGGGAGCCGAGCGCGGGCAGGGCACGATTCGACTGATCACCAAAGTCTCCATCCCCATCGAAAACGGGCTGAATTTCGCGGTGATGCAATGAGCGCCCCGGCTCGCAGGCGCGCTCGCGGCAAGCGCGCACGGGCGCTCGAAAAGCGCCGCCAGCGGCGTGGAATGGCGCTGATCTTGGTGCTGGCGGCGCTCACCGTGCTCACGGTCATGCTGACCGAGATCCAAGACGAGAGCTCTGCCGAATTCGGCAGCGCGCTGTCAGCGCGCGATGCCTTGGTCGCGGAATACGCCGCCAAGAGCGCCGTCAACCTATCGCGCTTGCTGATCGCTGCCGAGCCCACGATCCGGCGTTCGTTGACGCTGGTCTTCGCCCTCGTCGGCGGCCCGCGGCAGATCCCAGTCTGGGCCTATGCCGATCGCATCCTCGGCGCATTCAACGACACCGAAGGCGCGACCGGCTTCGCATCATTGGCGGGGGTCGACCCGAAGTTGGGCAAAAACCTGGGCTTCAAGGGCGGCGGCTTCCGGCTCGTCATCGTCGACGAAGACTCCAAGATCAACTTCAACGTGGCCGCGCGCGGCGACGCCTTCAGCCAGACGCGCTTGGCTTCGCAGATCACCGGATTGATCAATCCGCCGCAGTATTCACCTATGTTCGAGGGCCGCGACGCGGACGAATCCTATAGCGACCGACGCGCGGTGTGCTCCGCGATCATCGATTGGATCGACCCGGACCAAGACCAGGCCTTGTGTGATCCGACGTCGACGACGGCGCAACAAGCCGCGGCGGAGGACTCGTTCTATCAGCTGCTGAAGAAGCCCTATCAGCGCAAAAATGCCGCGTTCGATAGCTTGGAAGAGCTGCACCGCGTGCGAGGCATCAGTGACGACTTTTGGGCCACCTTCGTCGATCCGGATCCGGATAATCCCGACAAGCGAATCGTGACGGTATGGGGCCAGGGCGCAGTGAACGTGAACACCGCCAATGCCCAGACGCTGTTGGCCGTGGTCTGCCAGGCCTCGAACAACCTGGCTCGTATGTGCATGGATGCCACCGAGGCGCAGAAGTTCATCATGGCCATGACCATGCTGCGTGGGTTCATGCCGGGCTTGCCCATGTTCAAGAACGCGCAGGAGTTCGTCAGCACTCTCCAGCAAACCAATCAGGCGGCGGCGCCGGGAGCTCCTGCAGCTGGGGCAATCCCCGGATTGGGTGCCGGCGGCGGCGGCAGTCCGGTCGCCGCGATCATGAAAGCACTCGGCATCGAACCGATTCCGATCGTGTCCGCGGCCGAGACCGCGAAAATGGTGACGACCGAGAGCAAGGTATTCAGCATTTACGCGACCGGTTACGTCCGTTCCGGAAAGCGGGAGACCAGCGTGCGCGTTCACGCGGTGGTGGATTTTCGCGGCGCGCCCAGCCCGCAACAACAGCTGAACGACCTGGTTTCGCGCCTCACCCAGGGCACGAACGGGCAGCCGGGCGCGAACGGCCAGCCCTCCACGAACGGTATCCAAAACGGTTCCACGGCGAGCACGGAGCCTTTGCCGCAAGGCGCCTCGCAGGGCGCCATTCTCAGCTTGCTGAAGCCTGGTCCCGGCGGAAACATCGTCTACTATCGCGTCGATTGACGCGCGTATCATCACGGCATCGGTCGAAAAAGAGCAATCCTCATGGCACGTTACATCGGTATCGACATTGGCTCGTCGCACGTTCGGGCGCTGCTCCTCAGCACGGGATACAAGCGCGTCGCAATCGAGGCGATCAATGAGGTCGCGCTCGACGCGGTGGAGTCCCTGGAGCGTGCGATCGAAGCATGCGTGACTTCCATGCTCCCGCATACCGATGGCCTGGCGGTCGCGATCGACGGTGACGCCGCCTTCGTCCACCGGCTCAAATTGCCGCTCACCGCCAAGAAACAGATCGAGGCGGTGTTGCCGTTCGAGCTCGAATCGCAGATGCCGATCGACATGAGCGAGCTCGTGTACGACTACCGCGTCTTGCGCGGAGAGCCGAACCCGACGTCGATCGAGATCATCGCCGCCCTGGCCCGCACGCAACACGTCCGCGAACGCATCGAGCTCGTGAAACGAGCGCTGGGCCGCGAACCCGAGCGCGTGAGCTGCGGCTCGCTCGTGCTCGGCAACCTAGCGCTCGTCTCCCAGGAGCTGACGGGCAAAAGCCCGGTGGCGTTGGTCGACCTCGGCAGCCGGCGCACGGAGGTGACGGTCATCAGTGACGGCGAGCCACTGTTCGTCCGCACTTTGTCGCGCGGCGTCGCGGGGCTGCCGGAGAGCGCAGCTTCGCTGATCGCCGAGCTTCGCCAAACATTTTTGGCCTTTTTGGCGAGTACCGATCTGGCGATCGAATCGGTGATGTTGGTCGGAGGTGGCGCAGGCGCGAGCGGCGCGGATCAATACTTGAGCCACGAGCTTGGCCTGCCGGTCCGCGCCTTGCCCGCCTTTCAACTGGAAGCCGCCCCGGACGTCGTGCTCGCCTTGCCGCGCTTCGCCAAGGCACTGGCGCTCGCGGCTGGCTTGTCGGGCCGGGCGGTAGATCTGAACCTGCGGAGCGGGCCGCTCGCGTACCAGCGCGGCTTCGGCTTTTTGAAAGAGCGCGCGCCGCTGCTGCTCGGGCTGGCGGCGGCCACCTTGGTCAGCTTCCTGTTCGCGAGCTGGGCGGATCTACACGCCCTGTCGCGTGAGCACGAAGATCTAGTCAAAGCGCTCGCCGCGGAGAGCAAGCAGGCGCTGGGCGAAGAGCTGACCGACCCGGCAGCGGTCGCCGAGTCCATCGAACGCGCCAAGACCAAAGAAGAACCGGACCCGATGCCCCACATGGATGCCTTCGACGTCGTGGTCGAACTTTCGAATGCAATCCCCATGAGCGTGACACACGACATCGAAGAGCTCGACGTGGAACGCTCGCACGTGAAAGTGAACGGCATCGTTCCGAGCACGGCCGACGCGCAGAATCTGGCTGGCAAGATGGCGGAGAACCGCTGCATCTCCGATTCGAAGATCGCCAAAGTCAGCCAGGCGTTGGGGGACAGCAGCCGTCAGAAGTACGTGCTCGAGTTCGAGCTCAAGTGCCCGGAAGACACGGGCGCCAAGAAGAAGCCGAAGGCAACCGCACCCGCGAGCGAGGAAAAGCCGTGAACATCAGCGACCGATTTGCTCGTGTGGGTAGTCGAGAGCAACGCCTGTTGAACATCGCATTGCTGGCGGTGGGCGTGCTCATGCTCGTAGTTCTGCCGATTGGCCTCTCACTTTTGGTTCATGCGAGGAGCAGCGAGAACCAGGCGCTGCGTGATGCGGCGGACAACATCGCCGACAGTCGCGACCAGATCGACAAGGCCAAGCTCGAAAAAGCGGTGACGGTAGAGCGTTACGCTAGGCCCGCGCCACCGCTCGCGGCGTTCCTCGCTGGTTTGGCCAGCGAAGTGGGGATCGAGATCCCGGAAAGTCAGGACCGGCAGGGCGTGCCGCACGGCAAGCGCTACATGGAGCGCTCGACCAAGATGAGCTTGCACAAGGTCGGCATGCTCAAGTTCGCCAAGTTCATGGAGCGCATCGAACAGTCGGGTAATCCGATCACGATTTCGGCGCTGAACATTCGCAAGCGTGGACCGGACCCCGACATGTACGACGTGGAAATGACGATCAGCGCCTTCGATCGCACGGCCGCCCCCGAGAAGCCAAAAAAAGCCGCGGAACCGCCCGCGAACGAGGCAAAACCGTGAACGCGAGACAGAAGCAGATCTTGAAGTACGTCGGCTATGCCGCGTTCTACTTGTTTTCACTGCTGTTCTTCGCGTACCTCACGTTCCCTTTCGATCGCTTGCGGACGCGCATTCAAAGCGAGTTCAATGCTAGCCAAACCGGTCCAAGCCCGCTGAGCTTGCGCCTCGGGCACCTGAGCTCCTATTGGTTCAGCGGAGTTCGCGCCGACGACGTGGAACTGATCTCACCCGCGAGCACCGCGCCCAGTGAAGACGCCGCCAAGCCCGCCAAGCCCAAGGTGATGCGCATCGACACCGTGCACGCACGCGTGTCGCTGCTTCGCCTTTTGTTTGGTACGATGCACGTGAACTTCGGCGCCCGCGCCTTCGGAGGCGAGATCTCGGGCTTCACCTCGGACGCCGATGGTGGTCGCAAACTAGAGGTGGACCTCGAAGACTTGGGCCTGGCCGACGCTCCACTGCTCGCGGACATGTTGGGCTTGCCGATCGGCGGCGAGCTTGGCGGTCACGTCGAATTTCTGCTGCCGGAAGGCAAGTTGAGCAAGGCGGAAGGCAAGGTCGACTTGAAATTTTCCGCGCTTTCAGCCGGGGATGGCAAGACCAAGGTGCTGAACGCGATCGCCTTGCCGAAGGTCGAGATTGGGGATCTGACACTGAAAGCAACCGCCACCGCGGGCGGCCTCAAAGTGGATGAGCTGAGCGCCGGGGGCAAAGATCTCGACCTGCAGGGAGATGGCAGCGTGCGCCTGCGCGATACCTTCGACCAGAGTGTTTTGAGCATGAACGCGCGCTTCAAGTTCAACCCGCGCTTCACCAACAAAGACGACATGACCCGTAGCCTATTCGGCGCTCCTGGTTCGTCGGTCCCGGCTCTGTTCGACATGGTCCCACAGAACAAGCACGCCAAGCGGCCCGACGGCTTCTACGGCTGGCGCGTGAACGGTACCGTTTCGCACCCGACATTTTTTCCGAGCACGAGTCCCCCTACCGTCGGCGGCGCGGCACTTTAAGGGCGGGGGGCGGGTTGGGCGCGATGGACCAGTAGTCCGTCTTCGGTGGCGGCATCAAGGGCGGCCACTACCACTCCCAACACCCAGCTCTAGCGGCGCGCCCCTCAGAGAGGGAAGCGCGCGAGTGCGGCGCCGGATCGGGGTTCGGTTGCGGGGGCTCGGGCCCGGCATGGGGTCACGCCGTCGGGTATCGCGAAGCGCGCTGGAAAAGTGCGCGCATCGTGATCATTCCCGCCGCATCCGGGAATCAACGTGCGTTCGAACAAATGGGGGGACTTCTCGACTGTCTCGACGGCGGGGGGACTTTACTTGAAAGCCCTAGCGACTTGCGTTTTGCGGCCCTCGGTGCGCTTGCCTCGAGGGCCGCAAAACGCGCTTTTTCGCCATTTCTTTGGATCCTTCCAAATCCGATTTCAACCGCTCGAGGGGTATCCGCTCATGAACGAGTCCGTGTCTGCCACGCGCCCAGCAATCGCGTTCGCGCTGGTGATCGTCGCTTCTTGCGGAGGCCGCTCACTGCAAAACTCGGATTCTCCCAACGGCAGTGGCGGAAACCGGCACACGACCATCGCCGTTGGCGGCGCTTTGACGAGCGACGGCGTCGGAGGTTTGGGCAACGGTGGAGCGCCCATGTCCGCCGGGTCGATGCCGGCGCATGCGTGCACCGCGGTCGGCTCCCAGCAGTTCGATTCCGCGCACATGCAGCCCTACTTCGTATCGCAAGAGGCAGAAGACGCGGCCGCGGCCGCGCTCTCGGCGATGAGCCCGGCCGAAAAGGCGCTGCAAATGGGCGGCATCCCAATCGGCAGCATGGACTATTTCGACCTCAACCGAAGTCCCGACGTTGAAGTGGTCGGAGTCGGCACGGTCCGCGGCTTTTGGTATCGCGACGCCGGCCGCGGTGTAAACCTCGATGCCGGTCAACCGAACCGCCCCACCGACGGCAACGACTACTCGACGGCTTTTCCTGCTGAATCGTTGCGCGCGGCGTCTTGGGATCTCGATCTCGAAAAGCGCATCGGCGAAGCGATCGGTGACGAGACGGCGGCCTCCCGGAACAACGTCGCGCTCGCCCCGACGGTGGACATCCTTCGCCACCCGTATTGGGGGCGTGCAGAAGAGGCTTATGGCGAGGACACGTATTCCATCGGCCGCATGGCCTCGGCCTTCACGGTTGGCGTCCAAGAGTACGTCCTGGCCTGTGCCAAGCACTTTGCCGCGTATAACATAGAGAAGAATCGCTCCTCGCAGAAGGCGATCTTGAACGAGCAGACTCTGCGCGAGATCTACGGTCGTCAGTTCGAGATGGTCATTCAAGATGCGGGCGTGGGCTGCGTCATGGCGGCGTACAACCGAGTCAACGGTGTCAAGAGCACGCAGAACGAGCACTTGCTCGGGGATATTCTGAAGGGCCCAATCGAGCAAGGGGGCTTCGGTTTTCGGGGATTCGTGATCTCCGACTGGTGGGCGATGCCCGGTGACCAAAACATTCCGGATACCGCCACTGCCCAAGACCTCACCAATGAAGCGCTACGCGCTGGCCTCGACGTCGAGGTCCCTTGGACTCTCCACTACTCGCCCGAAACGCTGGCGAATGCGGATCAAGGCCTGGTCCACGAAGCCGCCCGGCGCGTGCTGCGCCAGAAATTCCGTTTCAAGAGTGCGCGTCCTTCGGATGGTTGGAGCATCGAGCCGCCAGTATCCACGCTGGGCGGAGGGGCCGGAGGATCGATCACGCCCAACCAGAGCCATGAAGATTTGGCAGAGGAGATGGCGGTCGAATCCGCCGTGCTGCTGAGCAACGGGGCGGCTGGTAAGCCGGTGCTTCCGCTCACGGATACAGCAAAGAACATTGCGGTCGTCGGCCCGGGCGAGAACTTCTCGCTCGTCAGCAGTTCTGTGCCGAAGAGCTGCGTCGGCACTGGCCAACGCGGACCGTGCACCTATCACTTTGCAACCGACGTCGCGCTCGGCGATCGTGGCTCGGCTCGAGTGAACACCGACCCTGGTCGCTCGATCGGACCGTTTGCCGGTATCCGAACGGCTGCAGGTGGTGCACGCACGGTGACGAGCGGCGACGCGCCCGAGATGGCCACGAACGCGGATACCCTCGTGGTGGTCGTGGGCTACACCCCCGGCGATGAAGGTGAAGAGTTTGCGATCGGGCCCGGCGGTGACCGAAGCTCGCTCGATCTTCCGCCCGGTCAAAATGACTTCGTGAGCCGCGCGCTCGACTTGGGCAAGCGCACGGTGATCATCGTCGAATCGGGTTCGATCGTGAACGTGCCTTGGCTCAGCCATCCCAACCGGAACCAGGCGACGATTTGGGCGGGCTACGGCGGCCTTCGCGGCGGGGCGGCGCTCGGGAAGCTGATCTTCGGCGCGGCCAATTTTTCGGGCAAAATGCCGGTCGCTTGGCCCACGCAGGCCGAGCTGGATCAGATGGAGTTCAAGGGCACCGACGCAGAAGGCACGCAGATGGGCTACTTCTTCGGCTATCGCGAATACGATCGCCGCAAGGCGGCAGGCCAAGCCGTGGCTCTCGTTTTCCCGTTCGGTCACGGCCTGAGCTACTCGAGCTTCGTCTACTCGCGCCTGTTGCTTCCGTGTCAGACCGCCAGCAAAGACGCCATCTTCAACGTCTCCGTCGACATCGAGAACACCTCTTCCGTCCCCGGTGACGAGGTGGTGATGTTGTTCATCAAGGGCCCAACGAAACCTTCCGCGGTCACCGGCGATCGCCCAGTGAAGGAGCTCAAGAGCTTCACGCGCGTGAGCGTCCCGCCGGGGCAAAAGGTAACCGCGCAGCTACCGTTGAGGGTCCGTGATTTGCGTCACTGGGAAGGTGGCGCAAATGGCAAGTGGGTGGTCGATAGCGGCGCTTACACCGTCCTCGTCGGTAAGAACGCAGACGACGCAGAGACGGCCGCGACTCACGGTACAATCACCGTGCAGGGTGATTGATGGCGTTGCCCGCTCGCTCGAAACCCGCCGCCGAAGACGGCAACGCCGCTCGACGTATCGCCTGACCATGAACCCAATTCCAGCGTCCGAGACCTGATGGCCAACGCCACCGCAGACGGTCAGCGCCTGCACCCCGGGGCACTCGACATCGCGATCCTGGAGGACCTGGGTTACACCATGAGGCACTGACCGCACGCGCAAGCAGCGCTGATTGGCGCCGGAGCTCAGACCCGCGGACTCGGATGGACGCATCGTCGACGTCGCTCGACGACGCGCTCGGCCGCTGGTTCGTGGACGACCGGACCGGGCAGCCTAGTTCGGTGGGACTGGCTTCAGCTGTCGACCGAGATCAGTAGCCGCTGCCTGATGTCCAGGTACTGGGAGCTCACGGCGAACAGCGCGAGCTCTTTGAAGCGCTCGTCGACCGGCACGGGGCTCGTGCTTTCGTCCGATGCTTTCACGACTTGCGCCGCGGTTTCCAGGTCGTGCGCGAGGACGAAGCCTGCCCGGTCGGCAGTCAAATCCACGGCGGCGACCCAGCGCTTCAAATCCAGTGCGGTGCCGGACGTCAGCAACTTTGCCACCACGCGCGTCAGCTGATCCCGGGTCTGGCCGACCAGACCCGCTTCCAGAGCCAGGTACGCCTCGTTCACCGCGCCCTCGAGCTCCGGCGCGACCGGGAACTGCGGCGATGTGAGCTTGATGGCGGCGAAGAACCAGGATCTGAGGGCCGTCCCCGAACCGAGCAAGTGCCGCAGGTAGAGCCCTGGACGGAAGAAGGTGAGTTGACGACCGGCGATGAAGGCTGCCGGCTGGAGCGGAACATCCGGACGCAGCGCCGTCTTGCCGAGTACCAGGGACGGCTCGGTTGCAAACAGGAACGAAATTCCACCCGGGTCGTTCGGGTTTTCGTAAGCTGCTGGTAGCGGGATGCCGAGTACGCCAGCGGCGTAGTAGAGGCTCTGGCAAACCGGCGCGCTGTGGCTGGCGACGTCGACGGCGTAGCTGGGATCGTAGCCCAAGTCCTGAACGGCTTGGCTGCGTCGCGCGATTACGATTGGCTCGATCAGCGCGAACACGCTGGTCAAGAGCGGGTCGGCCTGAGGGTGCATCACCAGATCGAGCCAATCATCCTCGGTGAACGCAGACTGCGCGGGGGCCGCAGTGTCCGAACGCATCCGCTTGAAGAAACGCTCCTCGTCCGGCTCTGCCAAGTTCAACACCGTGAGTGCCTGGCACAGGCACCAGGAAGCGTCGGCCTGCTTGGTCTCCGTGTACAGCCGACGCAGTGTCTTGTACGAGTCGTGTCGGTACGGGTCTTGTCGCAATAAGATGGCCTGCGCTGCGACCGCCTTGTCCAAGTACCGAGTCGGGTCGGTAA
>Ga0302321_100006053_pt1 | contig 10618 bp, 9 predicted proteins | sample Fen_T0_1_FD_202505 | JGI IMG/M metagenome (GOLD analysis project Ga0302321, IMG submission 202505) | Peat permafrost microbial communities from Stordalen Mire near Abisko, Sweden - Fen_T0_1 | ecosystem: Environmental > Terrestrial > Soil > Wetlands > Permafrost | place: Sweden: Abisko... | reverse complement strand
CGTCGACCTCACGGGTCGGGAGGGCACTCGGGTCGACCATCGGTCACGTCCCTGGGACGTCGCCCGCGTCGGGGGCCTCGTCCACGGTCGGCGCAACACCGGCGGCCGGCTCAGGCGCGTCGGCCTTCCCCTTCTGACCGTTGGCGCCGTGCGAGCCGTTCGACCCGTTCGGTCCGGGAACACCAGGCGTCGTGCCGGACTCCTTCGCGGTCAGCACCGGCCCCTGGTCGGACACCGGACGCGACGACGCGGACAACCACACCGCACGCGGGCTGCGCTTGCGCAACGGCTCGAAGACCGTGGCCACCTGGGCCTTGTCGAGCGTCTCCTTCTCGAGCAGCTCCAGCACCAGGCTGTCGAGGACGTCCCGGTTCTCCACGAGGATCTCGTAGGCCTCCTGGTGGGCGCCTTCGATCAGCTTGCGGACCTCCCCGTCGACCGTCACCGCGACGCCCTCGGAGTAGTCGCGGATGTGACCCATGTCGCGGCCGAGGAAGACCTCACCTTGTTCTTGTCCCAGTCGGATGGCACCGACCTTCTCACTCATTCCGTACTGCATGACCATCGCACGGGCGACGCCGGTGGCCTTCTCGATGTCGTTGGCGGCGCCCGTTGTGGGGTCGTGGAAGACGAGCTCCTCAGCCGCGCGGCCGCCGAGCATGTAGGCCAGCGTGTCGAGCATCTCGTTGCGCGTGGTCGAGTACTTGTCCTCGTCGGGTAGCACCATCGTGTAGCCCAAGGCACGACCGCGCGGCAGGATCGTGATCTTGTGCACGGGTGCTGTGTGGTTCAACGCCGCGGCGACGAGCGCGTGTCCGCCCTCGTGGTACGCGGTGATCTTCTTCTCCTTGTCGTTCATCAGCCGACTGTGCTTCTGCGGTCCGGCCACGACCCGGTCGATCGACTCGTCCATGACGTCGTTGCTCACCAGCTGCTTGCCCTGGCGGGCCGTGAGGAGCGCGGCCTCGTTGAGGACGTTGGCCAGGTCGGCGCCGGTGAAGCCAGGCGTGCGACGGGCGACGGCGAGCAGATCCACATCCTGCGCCAGCGGCTTGCCGCGGGCGTGCACCTGGAGGATCGCGTGCCGACCGTTGAGGTCGGGGCGTTCCACGGGGATCTGGCGGTCGAACCGGCCGGGCCGCAACAGCGCGGGGTCCAAGATGTCGGGACGGTTGGTGGCGGCGATGAGGATCACCCCGCCCTTGACGTCGAACCCGTCCATTTCGACGAGCAGCTGGTTCAGCGTCTGCTCCCGCTCGTCGTGGCCACCGCCGAGTCCGGCCCCGCGGTGTCGGCCGACGGCATCGATCTCGTCGACGAACACGATGGCCGGCGCGTTGGCCTTGGCCTGCTCGAACAGGTCGCGCACGCGGGACGCGCCCACGCCGACGAACATCTCGACGAAGTCCGAGCCCGAGATCGAGTAGAACGGCACCCCCGCTTCCCCGGCGACCGCGCGAGCCAGCAACGTCTTGCCGGTGCCTGGCGGGCCGTAGAGCAGCACGCCCTTGGGGATCTTGGCGCCGACCGCCTGGAACTTGGCCGGTTCCTGCAGGAACTCCTTGATCTCCTCGAGCTCCTCGACCGCCTCCTCGGCGCCGGCGACGTCGGCGAACGTCGTCTGGGGCATGTCCTTGGTGACGATCTTGGCGCGCGACTTGCCGAAGTTCATGACCCGCGACCCGCCGCCGCCCATCTGGTTCATGAAGAAGAACAGCAGCAGCAGGATCAGCAGGATCGGGCCGAACGTGACGAGCAGCGTGACCAGCAGGCTCTGCTGGGGGACCTGCGAGATCTGGCCGTCTGGCGGTGGGGTGTCCTGCAGGGCCTTGACGATCACCGGTCCCTGGGCCCCGATGTACTGCGCCTGGACCTTGTCACCGTTCTTCAGCGTGGCCCGGATCTGCTGGTCGCCCTCGATGAGGGTGACCTGGTTCGCCTGTCCGGTCTGGATGTCGTTGATCACCTCGGAGGTGTCCACGGTCTTGTACCCACCCGTGGACGAGACTGCCTGGGCCACCAGAAGCAGGGCGACCACGGCCAGAATGATCCAGAAGATGGGTCCGCGGAACAGGCGCTTGAGGTTCATCGTGGGGGCCGCAGCCCCATCCCTCCGGTCGACATCGCAGCGATCTGGTGGCACGTTCGTGAGCCATTGACGGTACACCGGCCCGCGGGGTCACGCAGACGCGCAGCCCGTGCCCGGCCAGCATCTGGAACGCCCGGCCGTGGGCCGATGTTCCACCACGAGGACCGCGTCCCCGAGAGCTCAGCCGCCGTAGACGTGGGGCGACAGGCTGCCGACGAAGGGCAGGTTCCGGTAGCGCTCCGCGTAGTCCAGGCCGTAGCCGACGACGAACTCGTTGGGGATGTCGAAGCCGACGTACCGGACCTTCACGTCCACGGCGAGGGCGTCGGGCTTGCGCAGCAGGGTGCAGACCTCGACGCTGGCCGGTCCACGCGACTGGATGTTGCGCAGGAGCCAAGACAGGGTCAGACCGGAGTCGAGAATGTCCTCCACGACCAGCACGTGGCGGTTGGTGATGTCGCGGTCGAGGTCCTTCAGGATCCGAACCACGCCCGACGACTTGGTCCCCGAGCCGTACGACGACACCGCGATCCAGTCCATCGAGACCGGCGTGTGCAGCGCCCGCGACAGGTCGGCCATGACCATGACCGCGCCCTTGAGGACACCGACGAGCAACAGGTCGCGACCGACGTAGTCGGCATCGATCTCGGCCGCCAGCTCGAGCACGCGACGCTGGATCTCATCGGCCGAGACCAGCACCTTGGCCAGGTCGTCCCTGACGTCCAACTCGTCCACGACGACTCCCTCAGCCCGGATCGTCCAGCGGCTCCGCGGCAACGTAGAGCCTGCCACAGCGTCGATCCGCAGTGACACCGCCGGGCAGAGCCGCCGGACCTTGGCCATGCCAGGCGGTGACGAAGGCGCTCAAGGTCTGCACGTGCTGAGCCGTGAGCGAGCCGCCGGGAACGCCCGCCGCAAGGGCGATGGCGCGCAAGGCGCGTGAGCGAACTGCCTCCGGCACGGCGCCGAGCACGTTCGCGACCCACCCGCCGTCGTCACTGCGTGCGTCGTGCACCAGAGCCTGCGCCCAATCGCTGAGCGCATCGTCGTCAGCCCGGAGCAGGTCGGCCGTGCGAGCCAGCGCGGGAACCACTCCCGGCCCCAACGCCTCGGTGAGCGACCCGAGCACATCGTGTCGTACCCGGACCCGCGCGAACCCCGGGTCGTCGTTGTGCGGGTCGTGCCACACCGGCAGGCCTTCGGCGGCACACGCCGCCGCGGTCTGCGCACGGGAGACGCCGAGCAACGGACGTCGCCAGAGCCCGTCGACGGGGCGCATGCCCGCCAGCGAGCGCGCGCCCGATCCGCGCGCGAGTCCGAGCAGCACCGTCTCGGCCTGGTCGTCGCGGGTGTGCCCCAGCAGCACGGCGGCGGCGCTCAGCTCGACCGCCACGTCGCGCAGAGCCTGGTAGCGCGCGGCACGGGCGGCTGCCTCCGGGCCGCCGTCGGCACCGACCTCGACCCCGACCACCCGAACCGGATCCAGACCGGTCCGGGCAGCCCACTCGGCCGCGGTCGCGGCCGCGCGAGCCGACCGCGGCTGGAGCCCGTGATCGACCACCACGGCACCCGCCCGCAGGTGAGTCCGACGAGCCTCGAACGCGCAGGCGGCAGCCAGCGCCAGGGAGTCCGGGCCCCCGCTGAGAGCAACGAGGACCAGCGGCGGCGGCTCGGTACCCACGTCGGCCAGGCCACGGCGAACCGCTGAACGCACGGCCGCCACTGCCGGGTGCGGACCACTCATTGCACGCGCTTGAGCCAAAGGTCGGGGTCGTGCAACTCGTCACGGCTCGGCAGCGCGTCCGGGGCCGACCACACGGCGTTGAACCCTGGCATGCCGACGACGTCGACCACCGCGCGGACGAACGCGGCGCCGTCGCGGTACTGGCGGAGCTTGGCGTCGAGGCCGAGGAGACGCCGGATGAAGCCCTCGAAGAGGCTCGGGTCCTCACGACGTTCCTGGAATCGCGCGCGCAGGACGTCGACCGTCGGCAGCACCTCTCGACCGACCCCGTCCATGACCACGTCAGCATGTCCTTCGAGCAACGACATGACGGCGGTGAGCCGGTCCAGGGTCGCCCGCTGGTCCGGAGTCAGCAGCGACTGCATCACCGCCGTGATGTCGAGTCCGCGGGCAGCGCCGGAGAGGGCACCGATCGCCTGCCGCAGTCGCTCGCTCAGGACGCGTGGGTCGAGGTCGAGCCCGGCCAGATAGCCGTCGATCTGGTCGCGCAGCCACGGCCCCAGCCAGGTCACGGCCCCGAACTGCACCCGGTGGGTCTCCTCGTGCAGGGCCACCCAGAGCCGGAAGTCGTGCGGACTCAGGTCGAGCTTCTGCTCCACCGCCACCACGTTCGGGGCCACGAAGAGCAGCCGCGGTGGCTCGTCCGGTGCCGTGAACAGTTCGTACTGGCCCAAGACCTTGCTCGACAGGAAGCCGAGGGCCGCCCCGATCTCGACGGCGGCCAGCCGGGGAGCCACGGACGCCGAGCGACCCAACGGGGCCCGCGCCATGACCGGATCGACCACCGTCCGCAGTCCGGCGATGTTGGCCGCGATCCAGCGCGGGCGATCCACGACGACCGCATCGGCGGAACCGACCGGGGCGTCCAGCCCGGTGAACGAGGCCACGTGTGCCGTTGCCTGCGCCGCGCTCGCCCGCAAGTCGGCCACCGCCGCCCGCGCCGCCGGTGCACCCACCTGGGGACCGTCTCCGGCGAAGCGGGTCGCCGTGCGTCGCGCGAGCTCCCAGTCGATCGTCAGGCCAACGGTGTCGGCGGTCATCGGTCGAGCCTCACGGTGCCGGCCCTCCGATCAAGGCGGTGGCCGCCCGGTCCAGGGCCGAGCGCGCCGCATCCGTCTGCGACGACGGTACGTGATCGGCAAGGAAGGCGAACGCCAGCAGTCGTCCCCTTGCGGTCACCACCAGTCCCACCTGCGTGTTGGTGCCGGTCAGAGTGCCCGTCTTCGCGCGCACCAACCCGGCCCCGAGCACGGCCGGGCCGCTCAGGTAACGGTCCTCGAGGGTGCCGGTGAAGCCGGCCACCGGCAGCCCGTCGACGATGGGCGACAACGTGGGGTCCTGCGCGGCGACGGACATGGTGGCGGCCAGCCCGACGGCGGTGGCGCGGTCGTCCCGGGACAGACCGCTGGCATCGAAGAGCCGCCACCCGGTCACCGGCAGGTGGCGCACGCCGGCCGTGGCCAGCAGCGCGGCTGCGGCCCCCTTGAACGAGGCCGGTTGATCGGTGGCCGCCGCGGTGAGCCGGCCCAGGGCCTCGGCCACCTGGTTGTCGCTGTCGCGCAGCATCTGCGCGACCAGCACGGCGACCGGCGGTGACTCGACGGTGGCCAGCGGGGCGGCCCGGGCCACCTCCGCCGACTCGCGCCTCCCGCTGACCTCGGCGACCGAACCGGAGATCCGGATGCCGCGATCGGCGAGCTGCCCGGCGAAAGCTGCAGCCGCTTGGGCAGCCGGGTCACTCACCCGGTCGTCGGACGTCGGGCTGGTCCGTCCCTGGTCGGTCATCAAGGCAACCACTGGGGCGATGACGCCGGTGGTCACATAGTCCGACGGCCACCGGGGGTCGACGGACGGCCCGACGAACAGCGACGCGTCGTAGCTGACGGAGACACGGTGCACGCCGTCCTGGTGCAGTGCCTGCGCCGTCAGCGCGGCGAGACGACTCAGCGACGCCGGCCGCTGCTGCGCAGGACCGCTGGTCGCCGACTGCGTGGTCAACGTGGCGTCTCCCCCACCCACGATGACCAGGTGACCAGGGCTCGGCCGGACGACTCTGGTGGCCAGCCGGTGGTCGGAGCCCAACGCGTCGATCGCAGCCACGGCCGTCAACAGCTTCAGCGTCGAAGCCGGCGTCAGCGGCAGCGGGGCGTCGGCGCCGTACCGCGACCGACCAGAACGGGCGTCGACGACGTTCACCCCGACCGGGCCGGCCAGCGCCGGGTCCGACAGGGGCGTCGCCAGCGCGGCGGCGAGCTGACCGGAGGTCGGGATCCGGCCCGACGCCGTCGCCGGCTCGAGGACCGGGACCACGCGGGGCGCCGCCACGACCGGGCCGACGACCGAGTCGGAGACGGCCGACGCCGGACTCGGGCCGGCCAGGCCAAGGGCGGCTGCGGCCGCGACCGTCAGCACGGCTGCCACAGCCGGGCGAAGGTGGGTGCGGCGCACTCAACACCCCCTTGGTCGGGCCGGTCGTCGCGTACGGGACACTAGGCCAACTGCTTGATCGGGACACGAAGGGGCTTGCCGTGGACTTCGAAGTCTTCGTGGAGATCCCGCAGGGCCATCGGAACAAGTACGAGCTCGACAAGGCGACCGGCCGGATCCGGCTCGACCGGATGCTCTTCACGTCCACCCGCTACCCGGCCGACTACGGGTTCATCGAGGACACGTTGGGGCAAGACGGCGATCCGCTCGACGCGTTGGTCCTGCTGGACGAGCCCACGTTCCCCGGCTGCATGGTGCGCTGCCGTGCGATCGGCATGTTCCGCATGACCGACGAGGCCGGCGGTGACGACAAGGTGCTGTGCGTCCCGGCGAACGACCCGCGCAAGGAGCACCTGCGCGACATCCACCACGTGCCGGAGTTCGACAAGCTCGAGATCCAGCACTTCTTCGAGGTCTACAAGGACCTCGAACCCGGCAAGTCGGTGGAGGGCGCCACGTGGGTCGGGCGCGCGGAGACCGAGGCCGAGATCGAGGCGTCGTTCGCCCGCTACCGCACGAGCCCCAAGAAGTAGTGCGCGGCTAGGGCCGCGCGAACCCGAACAACGAGCTGCGGTCGACGCTGGCATACCGCACGACCTCGCCCGTGTACGGAGCCTCGATCATCGTGCCGCCCCCGACGTAGAGGCCCACGTGGTAGATGTCGGTGTACTTCGGACCGTCGGCGAAGAACACGAGGTCGCCCGCGCGCGCGGCGTTGCGGGACACCGGCGTCGACTGGGCGTACTGGTAGATGGCCGAGTGGTACAGCGAGACGCCCGCGGCCGCCCAGGCCTCCATCGTCAGACCGGAGCAGTCGAACACGTCTGGGCCCGCACCGCCGTAGACGTAGGGCTTCCCGAGCTGCGCCCGTGCGTAGGCCACGGCAGCGGCCGCCCCATGACCGACCGGCGGTGGCGTGGGTGTCGGGGTCGGCGTCGGCGTCGGCGTGGGCGTGGGGTCGGGGGTCGGTCCGGAAGGCGTACCGGATCCGTCACCACCTGAGGACTGCTGAGCCAACCACGACGCCCGCGCGGCGCTCAGGTCGGCCACCTGCGTCCGCGCCGTGCCCAACGAGTCGCTGAGCTGGTTGATCCGCGCCGTCAGGGCGTCGATTCGTGCCTGCTGGCGATCCAGCTCGGCCCGGGCCGCATCCCGGGCAGCCGCCAGCGCCCGGGTGTCGGACCGGACCCGCACCAAGGCGTCGTGCGCGCGCGACTGCATCACGTCGTTGACGATGCTCGTGGCCTTGGCCTCGTCGACCAGGTGCCGCTGGTGGTCGGCCAGCACACTCAGCGTCGCGACCTGGGAGAGCACGTCGGTCGACGGGTCGGCGGCCACCAGGGCGAGTGCGGGTGCGACCGGTCCACCGCTCATGTACTGCTCCGCGGCGAACTGGCCGAGCTGTTCGCTCGTGCTGGTGAAGGCGACCGACGCCCGCTGGGCCTGCCGGCGGGCGAGCCCGGCTTCACCTTCGGTCTGACCGAGCCGGACCTGCGCCGCCTGGTAGGCCTCGACCCTCGCCTCGGCCCGCGCCATGAGCCGGTCGAGGGCAACCCGGTCGGCCGCCAGCTGGGCCTGCTGCTGCGCCAGACTGCCGCTCAGCTGGGCCACCCGCTGCCGTCCGGCGGCGATCTGCGACTGGGTCGGCGCCTGCCCCGAGCCACCGGGCTGGGCGCCGGCCGACGGGGCACTGGTGAGGCCCAGGACCAGCGCCCCGACCAAGGCCAGGGGCGCGCCGACGACGGTGCGCGGGCGCGCGCGACGGGGCCAGGAGACGGTCGGCACGCGTCCGACGGTACGTCCCAGGCGTCACAGAGGGAACACCTGTCACAGAACAAACTCCGGCAGGATTGCATCGCCGCTGGTCAGACGGCGTGTCGCGGAAACGGCCCTCAGGGGTGGTCCCGGCCGAATCCGAGCTCCCACGCCCTGACTCCCCCGGCCAGCGCGGTGGCGTTGGGCACGAGACTGACCCCGGGACCCCACGCGTCGGCCCCCGCCGAGCCCAGCCGCGCCGCGTTGCCCCCTCCCAGGTAGAGGTGGTCCCACGCGAAGACGGGGCGAAGGGCGTCGACCGACCCCACGACCCGCGCCCGCCACGCGACGTCGCCCAGGCGCTGCCGCGCCCGCTCACCGACGAAGTCGTCGTAGGTCGTTCCCGGGCTCACCTGCGCCTGCGAGAGCTCCAGGTGCGGGGCCAGCCGACCGGCGTCGGTCCACGCGCAGCCCAAACCGGTCCCCAGTGTGAGGACCAGCTCGAGACCCGATCCGGTGATCGCACCGGCTGCGTGCACCTCGGCGTCGTTCAAGACGATCGTGGCCACCCCGAGCGCGTCCTCGAGGGCCGCGTGTGCGTCGAAACCCGACCACTGGTCGAGGAGGTCGGGATGCTCGGCGGTGCCCGGGCCCTCGCCGGTCACGTAGTGCGGGGTCGAGAGCACCACCCCGTGACGGACCATGCCCGGAACTCCGACCGTCGCGCGGTCGGCGCGCGGAAAGGCTCGCGCCAGGTCGGTCAGCGTCTGGCGGAACAACTCGGTGCTGAACGGGTACGGCGTCGGCACCCGCACGGACTCGCCGACGAGTCGGGCGCCCGAATCCAGCACCCCGGCCTTCAGGCCGCCGCCGCCGCAATCGACGACCAGGGTCAGCGTCACGCACCCACCGTAAGGGCCGACCCGCCGATTCACGGCGCACGTGACCGCCCCCCAGCGAATTCCTGTACGACGGTATGGGTTATGCCGTATCCTCCTCTGGAGCGCTTTGCGCCGACGACCCGCACCAGGAAGGCTCGCGCACATGACCAGTCCGGCTCGCCACACCCTGCCCGGCCCCGACTACTACGACGACGCCGTCTATCAGGTGGAGCGCGAGCGGATCTTCAACCGCTCCTGGTTCTACGCCGGTCGGGCCGATCGGCTCAGCGCGGCCGGTCAGTGGATCACCGTCGACGTCGCCGGCGAGAGCGTCTTCGTCATGCGCGGGGACGACGGTGGGCTGCGCGGGTTCTACAACGTCTGCCGCCACCGCGGCTCGCAGCTGTGCGACGGAGCGTCCGGCCAGACCAAGGGCGTGATCATGTGCCCGTACCACGCCTGGTGCTACGACCTCACCGGCAAGCTCGTGGCCACCCCACGCGTCGAGCCGGACGAGGTGGACCGGGACGCGCTGTCGCTGTGGCCGGTGCACGTGGACCAGTGGCAGGGCTTCGTCTTCGTCAACCTCGACCGGCAGACGCCGACGCCGCTGCGCGAGTCGCTGGGCAACCAGTACGACGAACCACTGTCGTTCGAGCGGTTCGACCTCGCCGCACTCAGCGTCGGGCACATGACCGAGAGCACCATCGCTGCCAACTGGAAGATCGCGATCGAGAACTACAGCGAGTGCCTGCACTGCCCGACGGTGCACCCGGAGCTGATCGAGGCGGTCCCCGCCTACCGCACCGGCTGGGTCTTCGACGAGAACCGGACCGACGGAGGCGTGGCACTGGCAACCGGGGGCAACAGCTACTCCGCCGACAGCAGCAGGCGACTGACTCCGCTGCCCAGCATGACCGAGGAGGAGGCGTCGTCGGTGTACGGCGCGTCGATCTTCCCCAACATGTTCCTCGACATCGCCGGTGGCAGTGCGGTGGCCACGTGCCTCATCCCCGAAGGTCCCACCCAGACGCGCGTGGTCACGGAGTACCTGTTCCTGCCCGACGACATCGCTCGCGACGACTTCGACCCGAGCCCCGTGGTCGACTTCTGCGAGCTCGTGGCGGGGCAGGACTACACCGTGTGCGAACGGGTGCAGCGTGGCGTCAAGTCACGGGCCTTCACACACGGCGTCTACCCGGCCAAGGACGAGTACGTCTACCAGTTCAACCAACGCTACCTGGCGTCGCGCGACCGCTGAGCTGCTCGCATCACCGCACGCCGGCCGTGCGGAACTGAACGCTGATCCGGGGTCCGCCGGCTCGCGCGCTCTTGGGAACCGCGTGCTCCCACGTGCGTTGGCACGAGCCGCCCATCACCAGCAAGTCGCCATGACCAAGGCTGAACCGCACCACCTCTCCACCACCGCGGGGGCGAAGGGCCAGCGTGCGTGGATCGCCGAACGAGACGATCGCCACGAGCGTGTCCTCGCGCGCGCCGCGTCCGACGGTGTCGCCGTGCCAGGCCACGCTGTCCCGGCCATCCCGGTACAGGCACAGGCCGGCGCTGACGAACGGCTCGCCGAGCTCCGACCGATACTCCGCCGACAACGCTCGACGGGACTGGTCCAGGAGCGGGTGGGGCAACGCGTCCCCGGCGTCG
>Ga0302321_100006052_pt1 | contig 10618 bp, 6 predicted proteins | sample Fen_T0_1_FD_202505 | JGI IMG/M metagenome (GOLD analysis project Ga0302321, IMG submission 202505) | Peat permafrost microbial communities from Stordalen Mire near Abisko, Sweden - Fen_T0_1 | ecosystem: Environmental > Terrestrial > Soil > Wetlands > Permafrost | place: Sweden: Abisko... | reverse complement strand
ACTGCTCAGCTTACCTCGTCGCCTTATTCCATTTTCGGAATGGGTTCTATTGAAGAAAATGGTTTTGGTGAAAGCAAGGCTATGGGAGGTACGGGTATCGCCTTTATGTCTGATCATTCTGTCAACTTTCTTAACCCCGCATCATACAATGGATTTGATAGTTTGGCTACCGTATTTGAACTTGGTCTTTTTGGCAAGTATACTTCATTTAATACCATCAACAACAGTCAGGGACGTTTGGATGCCAGCGCTAAATACATTGCAATGGGTTTTAAAATCACCCGCAAACTGGCAACGAGCTTCGGCCTGGCATCTTATAGTACAATTGGGTACAACATAAATGTCACATCACCTGTTGAAAGCAGCGTTCTGACTTACAACAAGACCTTTTCAGGAGAAGGAGGGGTAAATCAGCTTTTTTTAGGGAGTTCATATAAAATTACAAACAGTCTTGTCTTCGGAATCAATGCAGTTTATTTTTTTGGGACTATCACACATTCAGAATCCTCAGTGGATTATAATTATACACTTAAAGGTTTAACCTATTTATCGAATATCAATCTTAATTATGGATTGAACTACCAGATTACAAATGGAGGTTGGAAATATAATATCGGACTTATTTACAATAATGGAAAGACGCTTACAACAAGGGATGCATCAACCATAACAACAAGTACCAGTATAGAAACAATAAAAAGTAAGACTAATATATTCAAGATTCCGAAAGACTATGGAATAGGTTTGGCAATTGAGAAAGACTATTTCAAAGTTGGGGTAGATTATGAATTGAAGAGATGGAAAGATGTTGAATTTTCCAATCCGCTTCTTGAGACCAGAAACAGTAACAGGTATTCTCTGGGGATTGAAATTCCTTCATTAGGTTTAAACAGGGGTACCAGTAAGATGATCTTTTACAGATTGGGAGCCGAATATAGCGGATCTTATCTCATCATAGATAAGGTTCCAATCAATTACCGTTCGGTTTCATTTGGAGCAGGTATTCCTGTTAAGGGGGATTTAAGCGTAATTAATCTGTCTTTGGAGTTAGGGAAAAATGGTTCTAAACAGAATGGACTCTTCCAGGAGAACTTTTGCTCGCTACATATTGATATATCGTTGAAGGGTCATTGGTTCATTAAATGGAAATACGAGTAATAAGTCAGATAGAGTTTCTGTTAACCATTTCAAAAAATGGCAATCTGAACGATTCCCCTATAGGAATATGCTGATTATCAATTATAATCCGGCTGTTTTCAATCCTGTTAATTTTATCAAGCGATACAATAAATGATTTATGAACTCTCAGGAAACGATCGGGTGGAAGTTTATCGATGATATTCTTCATTGTCGTTTTGGTAAGAATCGGACTACGTCCTGTAAATATCTTTACATAATCTTTCAGTCCTTCTATATAAAGAATATCATCCAGGTTAACCCTGATAGTACTATATTCAACTTTTACCATCATAAATTCTCCTGAAATCCGTAGTTTGTCTTCCTTTATTATTTCGGTACGGTTTTTAAGTTTTATAAGTTGAACTGCCTTGTTTATCGATTTTGTGAAACGATCGAACGAAAAAGGTTTAATAAGAAAATCAACTGCATCATTCTCATATCCCAAAAAAGCATGTTCTTTGTAAGCAGTTGCAAATATCACAAGAGGGGGATTATATAAAAGTTTCAGAAATTCAAGGCCATTAATCTGAGGTATATGAATATCAAGAAAAATCAAATCAATTTCTTTACTGTTCAGTAATTTGATGGCCTCAAAAGGATTTGTAAATGTGCCTACAAGATCAACATAAGAAATTCTATTACAGAATTCAGTTATAATATCAAGTGCAAGTGGTTCATCATCAATAGCTATGCAATTCATGGTATATCTAAATTCTTAATGGTAATTCGAGTAAAACAGAAAAAGTCTCTTCTTTATCCAGTATTTTGAGTTCATGACTATCGGGATAAACCAAATCCAATCGTCTCTTTATATTTTTTAATCCGATTCCTGAATGTTCTAAGTCAGTTCCGTTTGTGTAACTCTTTTTGTTACTTACTGAAAACTTAAGTTTATCAGCTTTTATTGTGATCTTTATATTAATAAATGAATCATTTATATCAATCATCCCATATTTAAAAGCATTTTCAATCAATGGAAGAAGTATGAATTGTTCAATTTTATAATCGCCGACAGAACCCGAAACATTGTATGTTACAGGCAAATTATTCTTAAACCTCATTTTCTGAAAATCGATATAAACATTCATAATCTCTAATTCATCCCTTAAAAATGCTAATGAATTATCTGAATTGCTAAGTGTATATCTGAGAATGGAAGAGACTTTTAAAATTGCACCGGGTGTTAACTCAGGATTTTTAATGGAAAGCGAATAAATATTATTTAAAGTATTAAACAAAAAATGAGGATTGACCTGCTGTTTCAGATATATTAACTCAGTCGAAATCCTTTCTTTCATGATTTCTTCCTTCTTTTTTTCATCTTCTCTGAATTTCATAAGAACTTTTATTGAAATGGTTGCAAAATAAATTAGAAGCAACCCTGAAAGAGAAGTCAGTTTTCTGTCAAATCCTGGATTTAGGCCAAAAGGCCGTTTATTTTGAAGCATCATTTCAAAATCAGGTCTCCGGAACACTTCCCTTCCAAATTCCGGAAGCGGTGGCACGGCTGAGTTTGGAGCTAAGGGTTTGGGTTGATTCGGATTGAACGGACCCGGCCCTGGGATATCACCCATTTGTTTAAAAACAGTAATAAACTGGTTTCGGGCAATAGTCTGATTGAGAAGGTAGGCAGAGGAAATCAATATTAAAGAGCCTGTTATAAAAGCAATTACCTTTCTTTTAAATAAAAAAGCCGGGATCAGAAAAGAGTAAGAAATATAGAATAGGGCTAAGTATATTGTCCACATTAACAGGTGAAAAGTCAGATCAAAATTGACTACTGAACTCTTTAAGAAAACCCAATTAATCAAGAATAGCAACAGCCAGGTAACACAATGTATTGTTATACTCTTACTGTTATTCTTAATTTTTTGTATGAGACCCATCATAGGCTAACTATTTAACAGAACAGGTTAATATCAGAATTCTGATCGTCCGGGATATATTTTTAATGCCTCCGTAAGGATCATCACTGCATTTTTAAGGTCTTCTATTTTCAGAACATAAGCAATACGAACCTCATTCTTACCCGATCCCGGAGTTGAATAGAAACCGGAAGCAGGAGCGACCATTACAGTCTGATTATTATATTCAAATTTCTCAAGGAGCCATTGTGCGAATTTGTCGGCATCATCGACCGGTAGCTTGACCACAGTGTAAAATGCACCTTTTGGTTTAGGACAGTAGACTCCCGGAATTTTATTAAGAGCTTCAACCATATAGTTTCTCCGAGCTGTATATTCCCTGTTTACTTCCTTAAAGTAATCATCAGGAGTATCTATTGAAGCTTCACCGGCAATCTGTCCAAGCCCGGGAGGAGAGAGTCGGGCCTGAGCGAATTTTAGCGCAGTTGATATAACTTCTTTATTTTTTGTGATAAGCGCACCAATCCTGACTCCACATTCACTGTAACGTTTTGATACTGAATCGAGCATAATGACATTATTCTCAATACCTTCAAGATTCATTGCTGAAAAATGTTCAGCACCGTCATAGCAAAAGTCGCGGTAAGCCTCATCTGAAAAAAGAAATAAATCATGTTTCTTTACGATCTCTTTCAAATGGTTCAGTTCTTCCTTCGAATAAAGATATCCGGTAGGATTATTGGGATTACATACGATAATACCTTTTGTTTTTGATGTGATCTTTTTTTCAATATCCTTTATGGGAGGAAGTGCAAAATCCTCTTTTATATAAGAGGTTACAGGTATAATTTTAATGCCGGCAGTAGTTGCGAAACCATTATAATTGGCATAAAATGGTTCGGGTGTTATAACTTCCTCACCGGGGTTAACGCACGACATGAGAGCAAATAATATAGCTTCTGATCCACCGGTTGTGATGAGTATTTCGGAACAGTCGATATTTATCCCGATCTTCTGATAATAAGTTGCCAGCTTCCGGCGATACGATTCATTGCCTGCTGAATGAGAATATTCTATCACTTTCAGATTAATGTTGCGCAGGGCATTTAGTGCAACCTCGGGAGTAGGGATATCCGGCTGTCCTATATTAAGATGGAGCACTTTTATCCCTTTACGTTTTGCTTCTTCAGAATATGGAACAAGCTTCCTTATTGGTGATGCAGGCATTGACTTGCCTTTTTCCGATATTGATGGCATATAAATATTGTATTGAATTCTTATTCATTAAAGTGGTACAAAAGTAAGAAAAATCACTCACTAAATATTTGTTCATTAAGTTTTGGAAAAGATGTTGTTTCCCCAGATTACTCAGATTTTCGCTGATCTTTCTGCACCGATCTGCGAGATCAGCGGGAAATATTATATTTTTGCAATTCATATTTTTGAATATTTTATAATACTAAAATGGATATTCCTTCAAAATACGAACCCGGAAAAGCGGAGAACAAGTGGTACCGGTACTGGATGGACAATGGATTTTTTAAAAGTACTCCCGACGAGAGAGAACCTTATACTATTGTTATTCCACCTCCGAATGTAACCGGTGTACTGCATATGGGCCATATGCTTAATAATACAATTCAGGATGTCCTCGTAAGAAGGGCGAGGATGCAGGGGAAAAATGCCTGCTGGGTACCAGGAACAGATCATGCTTCAATAGCTACCGAAGCAAAGGTTGTTGCAAAGCTGAAAGCTGAAGGAATTGAAAAGCAATATCTTACACGGGAGGAGTTTCTGGAACATGCCTGGGAATGGACTCATAAACATGGTGGTATAATCCTCGAACAGTTAAAAAGGCTGGGGGCCTCATGTGACTGGGACAGGACTCTCTTTACAATGGATGAAAAACGATATAAATCTGTTATTAAGGTTTTTGTCGACCTGTACAATAAAGGCCTCATTTACAGAGGTGTAAGAATGGTTAACTGGGACCCTGAGGCCAGGACTGCTGTCTCTGATGAAGAGGTTAATTATACCGATGAAAAATCAAAACTTTATTACGTCCGTTACAAAATAGTCGGAGAAGATGGGTATGTAACGGTAGCGACTACCCGTCCTGAAACGATACTTGGAGATACTGCCGTCTGTGCAAATCCTGAAGATGAAAGATACAGGCATCTGAAAGGTAAGAAAGTTATAGTTCCGATGGTTAACCGTGAAGTACCGTTTATTTTCGACAGTTATGTTGACCCCGGATTTGGTACCGGTTGTCTTAAAATTACTCCAGCTCACGATATTAATGATTACGAGATTGGTCTCAGACATAAATTGCCATCCATTGACGTTTTTAATGAGGATGGAACAATGAGTTCCAGGGCAGGTCTGTTCATTGGTGTTGACAGGTTTAAGGCAAAAGATCTTGCCGAGAAGGAGCTTCAGAAAACAGGTAACCTGGTTAAGGTTGAAAATTATGATAATAAGATAGGACGTTCGGAACGGACAAATTCAGTAATTGAACCCAGGCTTTCACTTCAGTGGTTTGTTAAGATGAAGGAATTGTCGCAACCTGCTTTGGAAGCAGTTTTGAATGGAGAGGTCCGCATTCATCCGCCAAAGTTTAAAAACCTTTACCGTCACTGGATGGAGAATGTCCATGACTGGTGCATAAGCCGCCAGCTATGGTGGGGTCAGAGAATACCAGCCTGGTACTACAATAATAATGAATTTGTTGTTGCAGAGGATATAAATGAAGCGCTGGAACTTGCAAGAAAAAAAAGCGGAAATGCTGCCCTGAGCAAGGAAGACCTTCATGAGGATGACGACGTACTTGATACCTGGTTTTCATCGTGGCTTTGGCCCATCACATCATTTGACGGGATCAATAAACCGGACAATGAAGACATCAGATACTATTATCCTACAAATGATCTTATTACTGCACCTGAGATCCTTTTCTTCTGGGTTGCCCGAATGATCATTGCCGGTTATGAGTATAGAGGGCAAAAGCCTTTTGATAATGTTTACCTTACCGGACTTGTACGTGATCAGCAGAGGAGGAAAATGTCAAAATCGCTTGGTAACTCGCCCGATCCGATTGAGCTGATAGAAAAGTACGGCGCTGATGGAGTTAGAGTCGGGATGCTCCTATGTTCTCCCGCCGGGAATGATCTTCTTTTTGAAGACAGTCTTCCGGAACAGGGACGAAATTTCGCAAATAAAATATGGAATGCTTTCAGGCTTGTCAAAAGCTGGGATATCAATGACACAATAGATCAACCTGTTTCGTCAAAACTTGCACTGAAATGGATGGATGAGGTATTGAAGAAATCGATTATTGAAGTGGATGTGACCTTCAGAAAATTCAGAATCTCAGAAGCTCTGATGATCACTTACAAATTGTTCTGGGATGAATTCTCAGCCTGGTATCTCGAGATCATCAAACCTGAATATCAAAAACCTATCGACAGGATTACCTTTGATGCCACTGTCACTCTCTTTGAGAAACTTCTGAAGGTAATTCATCCTTTTATGCCCTTTATTACTGAGGAGATATGGCAAATGCTCCTCGAAAGAAAAGAGGGCGAAAGCATTATGGTTACGCGGATGCCTGAAGCTAAAAAGTTCAATACGGAGATGATTGCCAGTTTTGAATCAGCAAAGGAGATAATCAGCGCAGTCAGGACTGTCAGGAAGACAAAGGATGTTCCGAACAGGGAAAAAATTGAGCTTCTGATCCTGTCTGATAAAAATAGTTATGATACTTATTTTCTTCCTGTTATAAGTAAACTCTGCAATTTATCAGAGGTTCGATTTGTTTCTGAGAAGCAGGAAGGGACTGCCTCATTTATGGTAGGAACTACCGGGTACTTTGTTCCTCTTGCCGGGATACTTGACGTTGAAAGTGAAATTGCAAAGCTTCAGGAGGATCTGAATTATAACAGAGGATTTCTGGTCAATGTTATGAAAAAGCTCGATAATGAGCATTTTGTCAGTAATGCTCCCGCAAAAGTTTTGGAATTGGAAAGAAAGAAGAAAAGCGATGCGGAGTCGAAGATAAGGTCGCTGGAAGAGGCAATTAAGTCGTTGAATCGCCCTTCTGCCACTCTTTAGGGCGGTTGGGGATCGATTTCTAGGGTACCCGCCTTCTTACAAAATAATTCTGATTAACAGGAATAAGTTCCCAATCATTATTCAGAATCAGATGCCATCCTTCACCTGAAAGATGGTTTTTATCTGCATTAAATGATTTCGCGGTAATTCGGATAAACTTCAGGTTATTTGATATCAGGCAGCCTCCCTTATCAACTGTCAGTTTACCCCAGTTATCAGAAACCCTGATAGAATTATAAATGATTCCAAGAGTATCAAGTGAATGAATATCTTCGGGTTCAAAATCAAATGACGGACTCTCGAGTTCAAAAAATACAACCGGTTTATCAATAAATTTGCTTATCTGGCTGTGGATATTTTCTTTTATCTCGGCATCCCGTTGTGCCTCTTCCTTATTAATTACATCTATATCATAACTTACTGCAAGGCTGCCTGCTACATCCCTGCATATACCCGGTAAATCTATATTATAAAGCTCTTTTACTGCATTGCCCAGATCAAAATTCCCGGTGTTTATCTTTTTGAAATCGTATCCCTTGTCATAAAGAAGCGAGGCATATAATGCGCCTTGAATAATACCATACGACCTGGCATATGATTGCATTGCATAGATACGATCGAGATTTTCGAAAAGCCTCACCTTATATTCATCATGTGAATTGGTGCAGAACAGAGTATAGGTAAATGTTGCAAGCCCTTCATATGTTTCAAATCTGTTTTCATCATTGGCATATTTTTGGTAAAGTTCTCTGTTGGATCCTCTGAAGATCAGAGCATCCCTTATGGCAAGCTGACGCTCTTCCCCCTGGGAATTTATAGCTTTACGTAGAGCTTTCCATTCGAGTTTAATCCAGAGCCTTGCCTCTTTTTCATCCATATTGGTTATGTTAAAGGTCGAGACAATAACTCCTTCATTTTCCTGAAACCGGTGAAAAAGGCTGTGAATTGCTCTGGTTTTTATCCTATAGTCATCTTCTTCAGATGGAATGGGTACCATTGCATACTGAGTTCCTCCGAATTTCACCGGAGCATTACTTAGTATAAGCTCTTTTGGATACGTACCGGTATAAATACCATCTTTAGATTTCAGAAGTCCGTCCTTATCAGGATGACTAGCTATAATTTTACGGCTGCCTCTTTCCACGAACATTATAGGGTTATAAAGGTTTTTCCCCCAGAGTTTTCCATTGTCACGATTGCATACCTCCTCAATATATTTGAAATATCGGGTTGCTTTATCGGGCGTTAAATAAGTGTCACTTGTTTTAACTTTACAGCTTATTAATACCAGAAAGACATTGAAAATTATCCATTTTTTCATTATGGCCGGTTTGTGCGACCGAAAGTAATAAAAAAAATTGCACAAAGTCAAACTCGCTCCAAAGTTTGGGTATTGGTATTTATTAATAACTTTGAAGTGTGTAAAACAGTGATTTTATAACCATTTAATTATTATTGTTCAAATTCGTTATGTTTATTGGAGTAAATATTAATGTTTACTATTAATAAGTCAGAATAGTATCGTTTTCTAAATTTTGTTTTTACTACAACAAATCCTAACTAAAAGTAAATGACAGATCACCCGGATAATTTATCACTTCTTTTTCAGGTCAGCCAGGTTGTTGCGAAAAGTTCTGATCTTGAGGAAGCTATACTGCAGGTAATGGAGAAAATGGCTAAAAAATTTGGTATACTTCAGGCCTTTTTGACAGTTTTAAATCGTAATTCATCAAAGATTTATATCGAGGTAGCTTATGGCCTTACACAGGAGCAAAAAGAAAGAGGAGAATATAAAGTCGGAGAAGGCATTATCGGTGAAGTGGTTAAAACGGGTGAACCTGTAATAATTCCGCATATTTCAGACGAACCAAGATATCTGAATAAAACAAAATCAACGACAAAATTTGAAGACGATGATTCTTTTATCTGCGTTCCGATAAAGGCAAAAAACGAAATTATCGGGACCCTCAGTGTCAAACTAAAATATTATTCCAACCGTCCTTTAGAGAATGAATTGCAGTTTCTGACCATTATGGCTGCAATGTTTGCCAGACTGGTAAGGTCGCGCCAGGATAAAATTGAAGAGCTGGAAAAGCTTCATTATCAAAAGCTCAGGGAACAGGGACTTTATAGTTATAACGACCGGATCACATCACTGGTAGGTGAATCAGGGAAGATGCAGGCGGTGTACGACCTGATTTCAAAAGTGGCAAAGACAAAGGCAACAATCCTTATCCGTGGCGAAAGCGGTGTGGGGAAAGAGCTGGTTGCCAAAGCGATCCATGATCAAAGCCCACGGAGCAAACATCCAATGATAAAGATAAATTGCGCTGCAATTCCCGAAATGCTGATTGAAAGCGAATTGTTCGGATACGAAAAGGGAGCATTTACGGGAGCAGACAAATTACATAAAGGGAGATTTGAATTAGCCGAGAAAAGTACAATCTTCCTTGATGAGATTGGCGACCTGTCGCCAAATCTTCAGGTAAAGTTATTAAGAGTATTACAGGAAAAAGAATTTCAACGTTTGGGCGGAAGTGAAACTCTCAGGGCAGATGTCCGTATCATTACAGCAACCAATCGCGATCTGGAAGAACTGATGCTGAAGAATGAATTCAGAGAAGACCTGTATTACCGGCTAAATGTGTTCCCATTATTTATTCCCCCACTAAGGGAACGAAGGGCTGATATTCCACTGCTTGTAAATCATTTTATTGAAAAATATAATAAAATTCACGGACTGGAAATCAAAAGGATCAGTTCGACAGCTATTGACCTGCTGATGACTTATCACTGGCCCGGAAACATCAGGGAACTGGAGAATTGTATTGAGCGTGCATCAATTCTCAGCACCGATAAAGTGATCCGTTCACACAACCTTCCTCCAACATTACAGAGCGCTGCATCTACACATTCCCGAGTTGACGGAGGCCTGGAAGCTATCCTCGAAAATGTGGAAAAACAGATGCTGATAGACGCCTTAAACCTTTCCAAAGGGAAGATATCCAAAGCAGCTGAACAGCTTAAACTTACTGAACGCATGATGGGACTTAGAATTAAAAAGTATCAGATCGATCCAATTATATTCAAGAAATTTAAGCTACCTTAAAATAAAGTATTCATAATTACTTTTATCTCAGCTATTTACAAAGGCAGATTCATCCTAATAGCAAAAATCCTACAATTATGTAGGATTTTTTACATGTACCTACCACTACGTAATCTTTTAAATTTCTTCTAAAAGTCACCGGATTTTTTTTGTCCTTCCTAAATGTCTGTTATTTAATAGTATATACTCTTTTATTTAATTCATCAATCTTCTTATTTCAAAGAATGGCATGTATTTGGCCTATATATATGACAACACAGAAAGTTTACAACAATGTATCTTTTTTCCATCAGGAATATTCAAAAAAGTAAGTACTAACTAATAATCAGAATGTATGAAGAAAATTGAAGCGATT
>Ga0302321_100006051_pt1 | contig 10619 bp, 9 predicted proteins | sample Fen_T0_1_FD_202505 | JGI IMG/M metagenome (GOLD analysis project Ga0302321, IMG submission 202505) | Peat permafrost microbial communities from Stordalen Mire near Abisko, Sweden - Fen_T0_1 | ecosystem: Environmental > Terrestrial > Soil > Wetlands > Permafrost | place: Sweden: Abisko... | reverse complement strand
TTTCTGCGTCTCGTCGCCCGAAAACAGGAGCCTGCCCAGCGTCGCGCGCACGATCTGCTCGTCGTCGCCCGGCTGCATCCAGCGCGCCATCCAGTCGAGCAGGTTCATTTCCTTCTCGAAGTCCGCCGTCTGGTCCTGCGGGTAATAGCCGATGGTCGCGCGTTCGGCCCATTTGACGGTTCCGGCGTCGGGCGTGAGATCGCCGATCAGCGTGCGCAAGAGCGTGGTCTTGCCGGCGCCGTTGGGGCCGATGATCGCCAGCCGCTGCCCGGCCTCGAGCGTGAACGAAAGGTCGGCAAACAGCGGCTTGGCCATCCCCGGCCAGCCCTTGGCCAAGCCTTCGTCTTCGACCGCATGCCGGTGCAGCTTCTGCTTGGGGTCGTAGTCGAAGCGAATGTACGGATTCTGGCGCGACGATGGCTTGACGTCGTCGGGCTTCAGCTTCTCGATCATTTTGATGCGCGACGTCGCCTGCTTGGAGCGCGCCTTGTTGGCCGAGAACCGGCGCACGAATTCCTGCAGCTCGACGATGCGGTCCTTGGCCTTGCTGTTGGCCGACATGAGCCGCTCGCGCGCCTGCGTGGACGCGATCATGTAGTCGTCGTAGTTGCCCGGATACGCGCGCAGCGTGCCGTAGTCGAGGTCCGCCATGTGCGTGCAGACGCTGTTCAGGAAGTGCCGGTCGTGGGAGATGATCACCATCGTCGAATTGCGGGCGTTGATCACGCCTTCGAGCCAGCGGATGGTGTTGATGTCCAGATGGTTGGTCGGCTCGTCGAGCAGCAGGATGTCCGGATTGGCGAACAGCGCCTGCGCCAGCAGCACGCGCAGTTTCCATCCCGGCGCCACCGCGCTCATCGGGCCTTCGTGCTGCTCGGTCGGAATGCCCAGCCCCAGCAGCAGTTCGCCGGCACGCGCCTCCGCCGTGTAGCCGTCCAGTTCGGAAAAGTGCGCTTCCAGGTCCGCCGCGCGGACGTAGTCCTCTTCGCTGGCGTCCGGATTGGCGTAGATCGCGTCGCGCTCGTTCTTCGTTTCCCAGAGTTCGGCGTGCCCCATCAGCACGACGTCGAGCACGCGCTGGTCCTCGAACTCGAACTGGTCCTGGCGCAGCTTGCCCAAGCGCTCGCCTTGGTCGATGGCCACGTTGCCGTTCGAGGCTTCAAGATCGCCGCCCAGGATCTTCATCAGCGTCGACTTGCCGCAGCCGTTGGCGCCGATCAGCCCATAGCGGTTGCCGTCACCGAACTTGATCGAGACGTTTTCGAACAGCGGCTTGGCGCCGAATTGGATGGCGAGATTGGCGGCGGTGAGCATAGTGATGGCGGCCGAAGAAGCGGGAAAACCCTCTATTCTGCTAGAATCAACAACTTAACTCAAGTTTCGTGCGCTGCGGTGACAGCGCGCCGCCGATTCATGCCCCGCTACGACCTCCACTCCCATTCCACGTATTCCGACGGCTTGCTGACCCCGGATGCCGTCGTGCGCCGGGCTGCACTGCGCGGCGTGGACGTGTTCGCCCTCACCGATCACGACGAGACGGCCGGCCTCGCCGAGGCCCGGGAGGCCGCGCGGGACGCCGGCATCACGTTCATCGCGGGCGCCGAACTGTCGGTGAGCTGGGAGTCGCACACGCTGCACATCCTGGGGCTCGCCATCGACGCCTCCAACGAGGCGCTCGACGCTGGCCTCGCCAGCATCCGTTCGGGACGCGACTCGCGTGCGCGCCTGATGGCGGCCAGCCTGGCCGAGGCCGGCATCCCGGGCGCCTACGAAGGCGCTCGCAAGTACGTCACCAGCGAGCGCCTGATGTCGCGCACGCATTTCGCGCGTTTCCTGGTCGAAGCCGGTCACGCCAGGGAAACCAAAGACGTGTTCAAGCGCTTCCTCACGCCGGGCAAGCCGGGCTACGTCAAGCACGCGTGGGCAACGCTGACCGAAGCCGTCGGCTGGATTCACGGCGCGGGCGGCGTGGCCGTGATCGCGCATCCGGGGCGCTACAAGGTCTCGCCGACCGGCATGCGGAGGCTGCTGGGCGAATTCCGCGATGCCGGCGGCGACGGCATCGAAGTGCTGTCGCCATCGCACACGCCCGCGCAGTTCGCCGAATACAGCACCTACGCCCGCCTCTACGGACTCGCGGCCTCATGCGGCTCCGACTACCACGGACCCGGCGAGGGCTGGCTCGATCTGGGCGACCTGCCTGACATGCCGGTGGGCGTCACGCCGATATGGTCGCGCTGGTAGGGAAACGCTCGCCAACCCCTTCCGACGTCCGCCGATGCCCAACCGACGCACCGTCTTCTTCCTGTCAGACCGCACCGGCATCACCGCCGAGATGCTCGGCAACAGCCTGCTCACGCAATTCGAGGATTTCACTTTCCATCGCGTGACCATCCCCTTTGTCGATTCGCTCGACAAGGTGGCCGAGGCGATCCGGCAGGTCAACGAAACCGCCGAGCGCGAAGGCAAGCGGCCGATCGTGATCAGTTCGGTGGTCGACGAGGCGATGAGCGCCATCATCCGCCGCGACGCGCACGCGCTGACGCTCGACATGTTTCAGATCTTCATCCAGCCGCTCGAGGCCGAGTTGGGCGCCAAGAGTTCGCACGCGGCCGGGCGCACGCACGGCATCGCCAACAGCCACGAATATTTCGCGCGGATGGAGGCGATCAACTTCACGCAGCATCACGACGACGGCGCCGCGACCCGCGACCTGTCCAAGGCGCAGGTCATCCTGGTCGGCGTCTCGCGCTGCGGCAAGACGCCGACGTCGCTCTATCTCGCGTTGCAGTTCGGCGTGCGTGCTGCCAATTTCCCGCTGACGCCCGACGATTTCGTCGACAAGAAGCTGCCGTCCTCCGTGCTGCCGTTTCGCGACAAGCTGTTCGGCCTCACCATCCATCCGGAACGGCTGCGCGAAATCCGCGAGGAGCGCAGGCCCGGCAGCAAATATGCATCGATCGAAAGCTGCCGCTATGAGGTCCGCGAGGCGGAAGGCATGATGCACCGGGAGAACATCGCGTTCCTCGACACATCGTCGAAATCGATCGAGGAAATCGCCACGACGATCATGCACCGGGCGCAGCTGGCCCGGCACATCTACTAGCCGCTAGAGCCCGTAGAACTTGCGCGCGGTGCCGCCCATGATCGCCGCGCGCTCCTGCGGCGTCAGCCCCGCCATCAGCGCCACGGTCGCTGCAAACCAGCGCTGGTAGGAGCCGCCCAGGTTCACCACCGGCCAGTCGCTGCCCCACATCAGCCGCTGTGCGCCGAAGCATTCGAGCAGGAAATCGAAGTACGGGCGCAGCGTGTCGATGGTCCAGTTGGGACCGGCTTCGGTCGGGAGGCCCGACAGCTTGCAGCGCACGCGCGGATGGGCCGCCGCCGCACGCATCGAACGCGCCCACGGGTCCCACATGCGATTGGCGATATCGGGCTTGGCCGCATGGTCGATGACGACAGCGAGATCCGGATGGCGGTCGAGCATCGGCAGCAGTGCGACAAGATGCTCCGGTTTCACCAGCGCATCGAAGCGCAGCCCCAGACGCGGCAATGCGGCCAGTGCCTTCCCCACGTCCGCGCGCAGGATCCACGCCGGGTCGGGCAAGTCCTGCAGCATCGGCCGGATCGCCTTCAGCAGCGGATTGCGCGCGAGCCGCGTCAGCGTCGGAATCGCGTCGGCGGCGGCCAGGTCCACCCAACCGACGACGCCTTTGACGACGCCTGCGCTCTCCTTGGCGACCTTCAGCAGATACTGGGTTTCGGCCAGCGTCGGCGCAGCCTGCACCAGCACCGTGGTCGCGATCCCCGCGCCTTCACGCAACGGCTTGTAATCGGCCAGCGAGAAATCCCGGTGGATCGGTTCGAGGGCGGGTGTGAGCCAGCCATAGTCGCCGCGCGCGAGCGACCACACGTGGAGGTGTGCGTCGACGTAGTCGTTCGTCGCGGGCTTGGACTTCATTGCGCCCTCCCCGGCAACGGCGCCGCGGGGTCGACAAGCGACCTGTCGCGCAGCGCCGACCAGAACTCGGGGGGTATCGGGAATTGGGTCATGGCCCGATTATCGTCGAACTCCGCGCGCGATCGTGCGCCGGGCAACACGCAGGCGATTGTCCGGTGGCCGAGCGGGAACTGCAGTGCAGCGGCCTTGAGCGGCACCGTGAACTCGGCGCAGGCGCGCTCGATGGCCGCGACGCGCGCCACGACATCGCCGGGCGCCGGAGCATAGTTGAAATTCGGCAGCGAACCGTCGCGCGGATGCGATCCACTGGCGAGGATGCCCGAGTTGTAGGGGCCGCCGAGCACCACGGCCACGCCGCGCCTTACGCACTCGGGCAGCAATGCGTCCAGCGCGGACTGGTCGGCGAGCGTGTACCGGCCGGCCAACAGGATGATGTCGAGGTCGGCATGGCGCAAGGTTTCGAGACAGATCGCCACGTCGTTCACACCGAGTCCGAAGCCGCGAATCGTCCCACCGTCCTTCAGCTCCCGCAATGTTGGCAACGCGCCCTCCAGCATGTCCCGGAAGCGCTGCGCGTGCGCATCGCCGTGCGTGGCCGCGTCGATGTCGTGCACGAACACGAAGTCGATGCGCGAAAGCTGCATTCGCCGCAGGCTGTCGTCGAGCGAGCGCAGCACGCCGTCCCGCGTGTAGTCGTAGTGCGGGACGAAGGACAGCGCATCGACGTAGCCGTTCTGGACGCGCGGCGCGGCGTCCGACGGCGTCAGCAAGCGGCCGACCTTGGTCGACAGCAGGAACGAGTCCCGCGGAAAATCCCGCAGCGCCCTTCCCATGCGCTGCTCGGACAAACCCTGGCCGTAATGCGGTGCGGTATCGAAGTACCGTACCCCGGTCTCGTACGCAAGGCGGACGAGCGCGACTGCCTCGGCGTCATCCAGCGCGCGGTACAGGTTGCCGAGCGGCGCGCCGCCGAAGCCTGGCAGTGTCCGGGGCGAGAGCGAAGAAAAATCCGAAAGTGGGGACACTGTGTCGGCGTAATCGAATTGAATGCGCGCAATGGTAGCGCGTTCGCCGGATGGCGCCGGCCCCGTTTCTGCGGTTGACTCTTCGGCGGGGCGATGTAATGGTATCGCTTGCGACCGCGGCGGCACGCCCGGCGACGACTGCGACAACCATAACTGGGGAGAAACGGCATGACTGAATCGACGCGATGGACGCGGCGCAAGGTGCTGGGCGCGGGGATGGCAACGGCCGCGGCGGCGATGCTGCCGGGGCGCGCCAACGCGGCCACGACGCTGCGCTGGGCAACGGTCCTCCCGGCCAATCACCCGTCGGTCGCGATGATGGATCGTGTGGCCAAGCAGGTTCGCGAGCAGACCGGTGGTGCGGTCGACATCCAGACCTTTCCCGCCGGCCAGCTGGGTTCGTCGCGTGACTTGATTGAAGCGGCCTCGAGCGGCGCCGTGCAGATCGTCGATGAAGGCGCGGCGCAGTTCGGCCAGTTCGTGCCGCAGTTCTCGATCCTCGAGGCGCCCTACCTCTGGCGCGATGCCGCGCAGGTCCGCCGCGCGCTGGGTTCGCCGCTGGTCGACGAGATGTACGCGCAACTGGTGTCGAAGCGCTCGATGCGCGTCGTCGGGTCCACGTACTACGGCAAGCGCCATGTCACGACCGGCAGCAAGGCCGTCAACACGGTCGACGACATGAAGGGCCTCAAGCTGCGCATTCCCGAGGTCGACACGTTCCGCGCGATGGCCGAAGCCTGGGGCGCGCGGCCGACACCGCTCAACTTCAGCGAACTCTATCTGGCGCTGAGCCAGGGCGCGGTTGACGGGCAGGAAAATCCGCTGCCGACCATACAGAGCGCGAAATTCAACGAAGTGCAGAAGTACCTGATCCTGACGGGTCACGTCATCACGCCGCGGCTGATCGTCATCAACGAGAACGCATGGGCCGCGCTCGATGCGAAGCAACGCCAGGTGCTGAAGGCATCCCTCGAAGCCAACGGACAGATCCAGGACGCGGAAATCCTCGCGCAGGAGGGCAAGCTCGCCGACACGTTCAAGGCCGGCGGCATGACGGTGATCCAGCCGGACGTCGAGAGCTTCCGCAAGCCCGTCCTTGCCGCGCTTCCCGCGAAGTTTGAGAGCAAGTGGGGCAAGGGACTCTGGGAGAAGCTCGCGGCGGCCTGACCGGATCGCGGGCTCGGGGTGCCCGTCGCGGTGCCGAAACCTCGATCCTGCGTCGACATCGCGATGCTGCGCACACTGATCGGCGGATTCGACCGCGCCGCCGCCATCGTCGCGTGCGCGCTGGTCGTCGCATTGCTCGTCTGCGTGGCGCTCGGCGTGGTGACGCGGGGCTTGGGCGAGCCGCTGATCTGGACCGACGAGCTGTCGCGCTTCCTGATGGTCTGGCTGGCGGTGTTCGGCTGGATATTGGGCAGCCGCAAGCGCATCCACGTGCGCATTCGCTATTTCCAGGACCTGCTTCCGGCGCGTGCGCATTCCGGCGTCGAACTGTTCCTGCAACTGGCGCTGACGCTCTTCGGCCTGCTCATCACCTGGTACAGCGTCGGGCTGGTGGGCAAGAACCACGACTTGAGCGCGACATCGCTGCCCATCTCGATGGCGTGGATGTACGTACCGATGGTTCTGGCCGGCATCGCAACCGCGATACAGGGCGGTGCCGAGCTCGTCCAGGCTTTCGACCGCCTGCGTACTCGTTCCGTCGCTACGGCGAGCGAACCCCGATGACGCAGCTGATGCTGGAAATCGTCGGGGTGTGGCTGGCGGCAATCCTGATCGGATTTCCGCTGTTCGCGTCGATGGGACTGGCGGCATTCGCCTTCGTACTCTTCGGCGGACTGTCGGGCTCGATCGTGCCGCAGAAGATGGCGCAGGCGATGAATTCGTTTCCGCTTGTCGCCGCCCCGCTCTTCATATTGATGGGCAACATCCTCGGGGCGGCCCGGCTCACCGACCGCATCGTGCGCTTTGCGACATCGCTGGTGGGCGCGCTGCGCGGCGGCTACGCGCATGCCAGCATCCTGTCGAGCATGATCTTCGCGGGCATGGTGGGTTCGGCGGTCGCGGATGCCGCCGGCACCGGCGCCGTCGAAGTCCGCGCAATGAAGAAGGCCGGCTACCGGCCCGAGACCGCGGCGGCGATCAGCGCGGCCGCGGCAACCATCGGCCCCATCATTCCGCCCAGCCTGCCGATGGTGATTTACGGCGTCAGCGCCGACGCGTCGATCGGACGGCTGTTCCTGGCCGGCGTCGTTCCCGGCGTGCTGATGGGCGTGTCGTTGATGATGATGGTCGCGATCATCGCGCCGCGTCAGGGGCTGCCGCGGCATTCCTTCGGTGGCCTGGCCGACGTCTGGGTCGCGTTCAAGGGTGCCTCGTGGGCGCTGCTGACGCCGGTCATCCTGCTGGGCGGCATGTTCAGCGGATGGTTCACGCCGACGGAGGCCGCCGCGGTCGCCGACATCTATGCGCTGTTCCTGGGCTTCGTCGCGTACCGCACGCTCGGCTTCAAGGACCTCCCCGCCATTCTGGTCAATACCGCGGAGACCACCGGCATCGTCATGGTGCTGGTCATGGTGGCCGGCGCGCTCGGCTGGTGCATGTCGATCTCGCGCATCCCGCAGACCCTGGCGCCGGCGATGGTCGCCGCGATCCATTCGCCGCTCGTGTTCCTGTTCGCATCGAACCTGATCCTGCTCATCGTCGGCTGTTTCATGGAAGCGCTGGCCGCGCTGCTGATCCTGATTCCGATTCTCGTGCCGGCCGCCATCGGCTTCGGCATCGATCCGGTGCAGTTCGGATTGATCATGATCTTCAACCTGATCCTGGGCACGATCCATCCGCCGATCGGCGTCGTGCTGTTCGTCATGGCGCGCATCGCGGAGGTGACGTTCGAACAGATCTCCCGCGCAATCCTGCCCTGGCTGGTCCCACTGCTGATCGTGCTCGTCGCCATCACGGTCTGGCCGCCGCTGACGCTGTGGTTGCCGAACATGGTGATGGGAGCAAAATGACGTGAGCGTAGAGATGCCGCCGATACCGATAACGAATATTTCGAGGACGACATGAAACCTGATGCGCCTGTGCACGGCTTGTGGTGCGCGATGCTGACCCCGCTCGACCCAGCGGGCGGTGTCGACCATGGAATGCTGGTCGCGCACGCGAAGTCGCTGCTCGCCCGCGGCGTGGATGGCGTCGCGCCGTTCGGAACCACGGGTGAGGGGCAGTCGTTTTCCGTCGCCGAGCGCCAGGCCGGCATCGACGCATTGCTCGCCTGTGGCATACCCGGAGAACGCCTCGTGGCGGCGTCGGGCTGCGCGGCGTTGCCCGAGACCATTGCGCTCACGCACCACGGCGTGCAGGCCGGCTGCGCCGCGTGCCTGGTGCTCCCGCCGTTCTTCTGGAAGGACGCCAGCGACGAGGGACTTTTCGCGTGGTACGCGCAGGTGATCGAAGCGGTCGGCGACGCGCGCCTTCGCGTCTACCTGTACCACATCCCCCAGGTGTCGGGCACGCCGCTGTCGGTGGACCTGATCGCGCGGCTCGCCGCCGCGTTCCCCGGCATCATCGCCGGCGTCAAGGACAGCGCGGGCAACTGGGACAACACGCAGGCGTTGCTCGACCGCGTGCCGCAGCTTGCGATCCTCGTCGGCCACGAGCCGCACCTGCCCCGGCTGTTGCGTGCCGGCGGCGCCGGCACGATCTGCGGCGTGGCCAATGTCTTTCCGGAACTGGTGCGCGCGCTGTTTTCACCCGATGTCACGCCGGCGGACGAACAGCGCGTCGTCACGTTCATCGAGATTGCCTTCCGGCAGCCGTTCCTGGCCGGCTTCAAGGCACTGCTCGCCGAACAGACGCGCAACCCCGCTTGGCGATCCGTGCGGGCGCCGCTGCTGCCGCTCCCGGCGGATTCGCGCCGTGCGCTTCTGGCCGCATTGCGCGATGCCGGCCTGCTGGCAGCCGGGCAGGAACAATAGCCGTGACGAGTTCGACGGCGTGGCGAAATGCTTCGTCCGGTGCAGTATGATTGCGATCGACAAGACGTGCGCGCTGACGGTACCGCGCGCTCCGGCAGGCGTGCACACGCTAGGAGGAAATCGTGGCAAATCGTGATGATCTGAAGGATTCGGGCACGCAGCGCCGCCGGCTGCTGCAGGCCGGTGCGGGCGCCGCGGCACTCGGCGTGATTCCCGGGGCTGCCCAGTTCGCGGCACAGGCGCAGGCACCGTTCGACTGGAAGAAATTCAAGGGCGAGACGATCGAGGTCTTCCTGGTCAAGAGTCCGCGCGGCGACCTGCTGACCAAATACCATAAGGAATTCGAGGACCTGACCGGCATCACCGTCGGCTCGGAAATGATTCCCGAGCAGCAGCAGCGGCAAAAGGCCGTCATCGAGTTCAATTCCGGCCGGACGAGTTTCGACGTCATTGCGCTGTCGTACCACGTGCAGAAGCGCCAGTTCGGCAAGAACCGATGGCTGGACGACGTGCGCCCCTGGATGGCCGACAAGACGCTGGCCGACCCCAACCTCGACTTCGCCGATTTCGCCAAGGGCGGCCTCACCTACGCGACACAGCCGGACGGCCGCGTCGACAGCCTGCCGCTCAACCTCGATCCGTGGGTCGTCTATTACAACAAGGAATTGTTCGACGCGAAGAACATTGCCTACCCGAAGACGTTCGCGGAAATGCTCGACGCAGCGGCCCGGCTCAACGATTCCGCCAAAGGTGTCTCCGGATTCGTCGGCCGCGGACTCAAGAACGCCAACGTGCCGGTCTGGACGAGCTTCCTCTTGGGCTACGGAGGCGGCTTCATCGACTCCAACGGCAAGCTGATGACCGAATCCGCTGCGGCCATCGACGCCGCGAAGATGTACCAGACGCTGATGTCCAAGTACGGCCCCCAGGGCGTCGCCGGGTACAACTGGAACGAGTCGCAGAGCCTGTTCGCGCAGGGCAAGGCCGCGATGTGGCTGGACGGCATCGGCTTTGCCGCGCCGCTGGAGGACCCCACGAAGTCGCGCATCGTCGGCAAGGTCGGCTACGGCGTGATGCCGGCAGGCCCGAAGCAGCAGGTCTCTGCGCTGTTCGGTGACGGCCAGGGCGTGTCGGCGTTCAGCAAGAAGAAGGGGCCGGCATGGTTCTACGTGCAGTGGGCGTCGAACAAGGCCAACCAGACACGGATCCTGCAGAACGCCGCCGGGGCACCGGTGCGCAATTCGGCCTACCAGCTCGCGCAGACGTCGGGTGAACTGAAGTCGCCGAAGCAGTGGGTCGAGACGATGGTCACGTCGGCGCGTATTGCGCAGCCTGGACTGCCGGTCATCGTGCCCGTTACCGAATTCCGCGACACGTTTGGCATCGCGCTCACCAACATGATCAATGGCGCCGATCCCGCCGCGGAGTTGAAGAAGGCCACGGCGGAATTCCAGCCCGTCCTGGACAAGAGCGAGAAGGCCTGAGTTGCCTGCGCCGTCACCGGTCGCGGGGCGCCCTGCCCCGCACCGGTTGACCGGCACACGGTAGCCCCCATGTCCGCCTCCCGCATGCCGCTGGGCGTCGTCGCGCGCCGCCAACGGTCCTACTTCCGGTTCATCGTGCCGGCGCTGATCGTCGTCGGTGCGGTGATCA
>Ga0302321_100006050_pt1 | contig 10621 bp, 9 predicted proteins | sample Fen_T0_1_FD_202505 | JGI IMG/M metagenome (GOLD analysis project Ga0302321, IMG submission 202505) | Peat permafrost microbial communities from Stordalen Mire near Abisko, Sweden - Fen_T0_1 | ecosystem: Environmental > Terrestrial > Soil > Wetlands > Permafrost | place: Sweden: Abisko... | reverse complement strand
TGCATGTCGCGCGCCTGCGCGCCGGCGATGTCGGCCGAGGTGGCGCGGTCGGCCAGCGCCAGGGCGGCGGTGGTGATCAGGGCGGTGACGCCCAGCAGGGCGCCCGAGTAGCCGAGCATGGACTGCAGTTGCGCGAGCCGCATCTCAGGCCCCTTCGCCCATCGCCATCGAGCGGCCCTTGCGGTCGCGGCCGTAGATGCGTGGCTTGACGTAGCGGTCGATGACCGGCGTGAGCGTGTTCATGAGCATCACCGCGAAGGCCACGCCCTCCGGGTAGCCGCCGAAGCTGCGGATCAGCCAGGTGAGCAGGCCGCAGCCGGCGCCGAACAGGGCCATGCCCAGCGCCGTGTTGGGCGAGGTGACTGGGTCGGTGGCGATGAAGAAGGCGCCCAGCATCAGGCCACCCGAGAGCAGGTGATAGGCCAGGCTGCCGAACTGGTTGGGGGCGATGGCGTGGGCGATGACGGCCGGCACGGCGACACCCAGCATCATGGCCAACGGCGCCTGCCAGCCGATGATGCGGCGCCAGATCAGAACCAGTCCGCCCAACAGCAACAGGGGCGCCGAGGTCTCGCCCAGGCTGCCGGCACGGTGGCCCCAGGCCATGTCGCCGAGCGACCAGAAACCGGCCAGCGATTGCGACAGATCGACGCCGCGCGTGAACTCGGTCTTCACATGGCCGAGCAGCGAGGCGCTGGCCACCGCGTCGAGATGCACATGCCCGAAGGTCACGCCCAAGGCGTCGATGAAGCCGGGCAGTTGGGCACCAGGGCCGATCCAGGTGGTCAGTTCCACCGGAAAGGAAATGAGCAGCATGACCCGCGCCGCCATGGCCGGGTTGAAGACGTTCTGGCCGAGGCCGCCGAACACCTGCTTGACGATCACCACCGCGAACACCGCGCCGATCACCGCGATCCACCACGGCGCCCAGGGCGGCAGAGACAGGGCCAATAACCAGGCGGTGAGCAGGCCGGAACCGTCGAGCAGGGCGGGCTGAACGGGGCGGCCCTGCAGCCGCACCGCAAGGGCCTCGGCGAGCAGTGCCGACAGGCAGGCCGTCGCCCACAGGAACACCGCCGGCCAGCCGTACAGCCAGAAGCCGAACAGCGTGGCCGGCACCAGCGCAGCCATCACCGTCAGCATGACCCGGCTGACGGTCACCGGGGCGTGGGCGTGGGGGGCGTGGGTGAGGGTCATGCCGCCCTCCGGACGTCAGGGGAAGTAGGAAGCGGGAAGGGTGAAAGCTCATTCCACCTTCCAGGTGAAGCAGACCATTTCCCCCCTTTGAAAAAGGGGGGCAGGGGGGATTCGATGCAGTCGGCCTTGGCGGTCACTGCCAAATCCCCCTCGGTCCCCCTTTGGAAAAGGTGGAAGAAAAGCACGCCGACTGATGCTGAGGCCATCACGCCGCCACCTCGTCTTTCTCGACAGCCAGGGCAGCGGCACGTGCAGCCGCTTCCTTCGCCGCCAGATCCGCGGCCTTCTTCGCGGCGCGGGCCCTGGCCGCCGCCTCGCGCTCGCGGACGATGCGTTCCAGACGCTCTGCCTTCAGTTCGGCCAGTTTCTTCGTCGATTCCTGCTTCAGCTTGCCCTTCTCCTGCGCGGCGAGTTCGCCCTTTGCATAGTTGAAGTAGTGCACCAGCGGGATATGCGCCGGGCAGACGTAGGAACACGAGCCGCAGGCGATGCAGTCCTTGAGGCCCAGGTCGACCGCGCCGTTGAGGTCGGTGGCGCGGATGTGGGCGGCCATCTCCAGCGGCAACAGGCCGACCGGACAGGCGCCGACACAGGTCGAACAGCGGATGCACGGCGCCGGCCGAGTGCGCCCGATCTCGGCCTGGGTGAGGGCCAGCACGCCGCTGCTGCCCTTGATCATGGGGATGTGCAGGTTGGGGATCTCGTGGCCCATCATCGGCCCGCCCAGCACCAGGCGCGCCGGCTTGCCCTTGAGGCCGCCGCAGAATTCGAACAGGTCGTGGGCGGTGGCGCCGATCGGCGCCTCGACGTTGCAGGGCTGATTGACCGCGCCGCCGCTGACCGTGACAACGCGCGACACCAGCGGCCGGCCGAAGCGGATGGCCTGCTGCACGGCCCAGGCGGTGGCGACGTTGTGCACCAGCACGCCGATCTCGGCGCTGCGGCCCTCGGCCGGCACCTCGCGGCCGATCAGCACCTGGATCATCTGTTTGTCCCAGCCCATCGGGTACATGGCCGGCACCGCCTGCACGTGCACGCCGGTGCCGGCGGCGGCGGCGCTCATCGCCGCCAGCGCCTCGGGCTTGTTGTCCTCGATGCCCACCAGGGCGCGTTCGCAGCCGACCGCCTGCCGGATCAGGCGGATGCCCTCGACGATCCCGGCGGCGCGTTCGCGCATGATGCGATCGTCGCAGGTCAGATAGGGCTCGCACTCGCCGCCGTTGATGATTAGTGTGTGCACGCCGTTCCTGCGCGACAGGTTGAGCTTCACCGCCGACGGGAAACTCGCCCCGCCAAGGCCGACGATGCCGGCGGCGCCAACCCGCGCGGAGATCTCTTCCGGCGAGAGCGAGAACGGATCTTCCGGGCAGTCGGCCTCGATCCAGCCGTCCTCGCCATCCGGCGTGAGGGTGATGGCCGGGGCGGGCAGGCCGGACGGATGCGCGGCCGGGTGCTCGCCGATGGCGGAGACGCGTCCCGAGGTGGAGGCGTGCACGGGCGCCGAGACGTTGCCCTGGGCGGTGGCGATGAGCTGGCCCTTCCTGACGTACTCGCCAACCAGGACCACTGGCTTGGCCGGCGCGCCGACATGCTGCTGCAGCGGAATGTGCAGCTTCGCCGGCAGCGGCAGGCTGCGGATGGCGCGCTCGGCGGAGAGCTGCTTGCGGCCCTCGGGGTGCACGCCGCCGCGGAACTTGAACAGCTTCATGCGGTGCTCCCTTCCAGCGGCCTGGACCAGTACCACGATTGCAGGGTCATCGGCACCGGTATCATGCGCGTGGCCTCGGTGGGGCACACGTCGATGCACTTGGCGCAGGCGGTGCAGGCTTCGCGGAACACGGAATGGATGTGCCGGGCCGAGCCGAGGATGGCATCGGTGGGACAGGCCTTGAAGCACTTGGTGCAGCCGATGCACAGTTCTTCGCTGACCTCGGCGATCATCGGCGCGGCATCCTTGACGCCGGCCAGGTTGACCTCCACGCCCAGTTTCGCCGACAGCGCCTCGACCACGGCGCGGCCGCCGGGCGGGCACAGGGTCACCGGCGCCTGACCGGCGGCCAGTGCCTGGGCGGCGCCGGCGCAGCCGGGGAAGCCGCACTGTCCGCATTGCGAGCCGGGCAGGATGGCCTCGATCTCTTCCACCAGGGCATTGCCCTCGACGTGAAAGACACGCGCGGCGATGCCGAGGATGAAGCCCAGGACAAGGCCCAGGACGGTGAGGCTCATGAGGGCGGCGATCATGCGTCGGATTCCTCTCTCAGTGCGGCACCAGGCCGGCGAAGCCCATGAAGGCCAGGGCCAGCAGACCGGCGGTGATGAAGGCGATGGGCGTGCCGGCGAAGACGGCGGTGGTGTTGGCCAGGGCCAGGCGCTCGCGCAGGCCGGCGAACATGACCAATACCAGGGTGAAACCCACCGAGGAACCGAAACCCACCATCAGGCTGGTCGGGAAGTTGCTCTTCTCCTGCACGTTGAGCAGCGGCAGGCCCAGCACGGCGCAGTTGGTGGTGATGAGCGGCAGGTAGATGCCCAGCACCTGATACAGGTCGGGACTGATCTTGCGGATCACCATCTCGGTGAACTGCACCACGGCGGCGATCACCAGGATGTAGGTGAGGATGCGCAGGTACTCGATGCCCAGCGGCATCAGCAGCCAGTGCTCCAGCAACCAGGACAGTGCTGTGGTGAAGGTGACGACGAAGGCGGTGGCCAGTCCCATGCCGAGCGCCGTGTCCATCTTCTTCGACACGCCCATGAACGGGCACAGGCCGAGGAACTTGACCAACACGACATTGTTGACCAGGGCGGTGGAGAGCAGCAGGAGCAGGTAATGGGTCATGGCGGTTTCCTCACGACTCTTTATGCATGCCGCGTGCCAGACCTGTGTGTATCGCGGCCGGCCGAGAAATCAGCCACTTGCCGGGGACGGCACCGGCATGGTGCGTGATGCGCCGTGTCGGACATGGAGCAGCCCCCGGCTACTTGTGCGGAATGTGACAAGGTGGATTCCTCCCTCACCTTCGATGGGAGGGCAGGAACAGGGATGGGTTGAGCGCAAGCGGCTGTATTCAAAGCATGGGTTGCACCCCGGTCGCCTCCCTGCCTCCGTCTTGAAGGGCGAGGGCCACCCCGACCGGGGCGCGTCCCCATGCGCCGGGCACGGATATTGCGTTGTTATCCGTATCCGCATGTCCGCTACGGACCCTGCCATGAACCATGAACATGATGCCTTGCCTCCGCAGGTGTTCCGCCAGGCGGTGGAACAGGCCGCGCTGGCCATCTCCATCACCGACGACCACGCGCGCATCCTCTATACCAACCCGGCCTTCCAGCGGGTCACCGGCTACAGCCGCGAAGAGTTGCTCGGCAACAACGAATCGATCCTGTCCGACAAGGTCACCCCCAGGATCGTCTACGAGACCCTGTGGGCGCAACTTCAGCGTCAGCGGGCATGGAATGGCATGCTGGTCAACCGGCGCCGCGACGGCAACCGGTACCTGGCCGATCTGACCATCACCCCGGTGGTCGATGGGGAAGGCCACACCACGCATTACCTGGGCATGCATCGCGATGTCACCGAGGTGCATCGGCTGGAACGGCAGGTACAGAACCAGAAGGGCCTGATCGAGTCGGTGGTCGATGCCGCCCAGGTGGCCATCGCCCTGCTCGACGAGAATGACCGCGTGGTGCTCGACAACCAGGAGTACAAGAAGCTCATCGGCGTGCTCGGCCGCGAGCCCTCGGTGACTGTGCTTGCCGCCCTCAAGACGAAGCTGGGCGCAGCGTTCGACCAGGCCCGCGCCAGCCGCCGCGCAATTCCCGCGCAGGATCTGCGCTTCGACAGGCCCGGTCAGGAGCCGCGCTGGCTGGCCTGTGCCGTGACCTGGTTCGAGGAACAGGAGATGGGCGCCGACGCCTTCTACGAGCCCGGACGGCGCCCCTATCTGCTGCTTACCCTGCAGGACATCGGTGAACTCAAGCGCCAGCAGGAAACCATTCGCATGAACGGACTCAAGGCCCTGCTGGCCGAGCAGGAGCGCATCCAGGGCCTGCGCGAGACCCTCGCCGGGGCCATCTTCCAGCTCGAGGCGCCGCTCAACCAGATGGAGGCGGCGATCAAGCTGCTTGAGAAACGCGGCGAGACCGGCACCAGCCTGTCGGAGGCGGTGCGCAGCGGTCGCGCCACCCTGGAGGGTCTGCGCGCGGCCATGCCGGTGGAGGCCGACGAGGCCGAGCAGGCCGTCGACCTCAACACACTTGTCGCCGATGTGCTCAAGCTGGCCACACCGCAATTGCTGGCCGCCGGCGTGGTGGTGGACTGGCGTCCGGCCGCCGATCTGCCGCTGATCGACGGGCGGACGGCGCAGTTCTCCACGCTCGTCAAGCAGCTCGTCGACAACGCCATCGAGGCGATCGACGAGCGCCGCGACGGCCGGCGCGAACTGCGCGTCTGCACGCAGAGCCATGCCGACCGGATCGAACTGGCCATTGCCGATACCGGACCCGGCGTGCCGGAGGAATGGCGCTTCAAGGTATTCGAGCCGTTCTTCACCACCAAAGGCGGTGACGAACAGCATGTCGGCCTCGGGCTGGTGGTGGCGCGCGAGGTGGTCGCCCGCCATGGCGGCTTCATCGACATCGACCCGGCCTACCACGATGGCTGCCGGGTGCGCGTGCAACTGCCCTTGAAGGGGACGTCATGAGCGTCGATCCGGAACTCGAACTGGAACTGCTGCGCACCGAGCTGGAAACCCTCTATCAGGTCAGCCAGGTCCTGTCGCGTTCGCTCGATCTCAAGGAGACACTGACCAATGTGCTGCGCGTGCTGCACGACAGCGTCGGTCTGGAACGCGGCATGGTCAGCCTGATCGAGACGGAGAGCGGCGAATTGCAGGTGATCGCCGCGCATGGCCTGTCGACGGTCATCACCGAGGACGTGCGCTACCGCCCCGGCGAGGGCGTGGTCGGGCAGATCTTCGCGGAAGGCGAGCCGGTGGTGCTGGAGCGGATCGCCGACGAACCGCGCTTCCTCGGCCGGCTGGGCATCTACGACCCGGAAGGCGCCTTCGTCGGCGTGCCCATCCGCATCGCCCGCCAGGCGGTCGGCGTATTCGTCGCCCAGCCCGCCGCCGGCGCCGAGATCCTGCTCGACGAGTACACCCACTTCCTGGAGATGGTCGCCAATCTCATCGGCCAGGCGGTGCGCCTCAACCAGGACGTGCAGCGCGAGAAGGCGACGCTCACCGAGGAGCGTGACAGTCTGCGCCGGGCGGTGCGCGGCCAGTACGGTTTCGACAACATCATCGGCCACACCCAGCCGATGCGCCGCGTGTTCGAGCAGTCCCGGCTGGTGGCGAAGTGGAACACCACGGTGCTGATCCGCGGCGAGACCGGCACCGGCAAGGAACTCATCGCCAACGCCATCCACTACCACTCGCCGCGCGGTCGCGGGCCGTTCGTCAAACTAAATTGCGCGGCCCTGCCGGAGAACCTGCTCGAATCGGAACTATTTGGCCACGAGAAGGGCGCCTTCACCGGCGCCATCGCCCAGCGCAAGGGCCGCTTCGAGCAGGCCGACGGCGGCACCCTGTTCCTCGACGAGATCGGCGAGGTCTCCAATGCCTTCCAGGCCAAGCTTTTGCGTGTGCTGCAGGAGGGGGAGATGGAGCGGGTCGGCGGCTCGCGCACCGTCAAGATCGACGTGCGCGTCATTGCCGCCACCCACCGCGATCTGGAGACCGACGTGGCTTCGGGCAGGTTTCGCGAGGACCTCTACTACCGACTCAACGTCATGCCCATCTACCTGCCGGCCCTGCACGAGCGCATGGAAGACATCCCCGACATCGCCCGCTTCCTGGTCGGTAAGATCGCCAAATCGCAAGGCCGTGAACTGGAGATGACCGACTCGGCGCTGCGCGTGCTCATGCATCACGACTGGCCCGGCAACGTGCGCGAGCTGGAGAACTGCCTGGAGCGCGCGGCGGTGATGAGCGAGAACGGCACCATCGACCGCGACGCCATCCTGCTGACCGGCATCGAGGAACAGGTCACGGCGGCGCGCGGTCCGGTGCGCGGCGTCGATCTCGACGACCCCAACCTGGACGAGCGCGAGCGCGTCATCGCTGCCCTCGAACAGGCCGGCTGGGTGCAGGCCAAGGCTGCGCGTTTGCTGGGCATGACGCCGCGACAGATCGCCTATCGGATTCAGACGCTGAACATCAAGGTGAGGCAACTATGAAAGGCAGGTTCAAGGTTCAGGATGCAAGGTTCAAGGTTGATGTTTCCGCGCTTCGCACGCTGGAAAATATTGGCTTGCCACCATGACGGATTTCATCCCCTGCCGGGGCAAGACCGCCTGTCGCGATGACGGTGTGACTTGTCTGACCTGTGGACGGGGACTTGAGGAGATCGAGTCCACGCGTCGCCTGATCGACGCCCTGGCTGAGTTGGCGATTACCCACGACTACGCCAACGTCACCGAGTTCGCCGCCTACGTGGCGTCCAAGGTGGAAAAGAAGGTCGCGTACCGGCGTGCCGAAGGGCCATAAGCCGATCGCCCTCGCGCCACATGCACTCCTGAAGGGTGTCCGACAGGTCGGGGACATGGGTCCGTGCGCGCTTGCCCGTCTTCATCTCGCGCACCGAGGCCAACAGTTCGGCGCCGAGGTCTACTTTGGTCATTACGGCTTTAGCCATTTTCCAACTCCTCTTTGATCTGCCGCAGGATGTGGGTGGGAATGTTGGCTAAACGAACGGCAGCGGTGGCGTGTTGCCCTGACCGTCCTGGCTGGTCTCGACGAAGGGTACCGCCTGTTCCGGCGGCAGTGGCGGGCTGATGTAGTAGCCCTGCGCGCAATCGCAGCCGCGGGCGCGCAGGAACTCGTACTGCGCCCGGTTCTCGACGCCCTCCGCAAGTACCTCCAGTCCCAGGCTGTGACCCAGCGAGATGCAGGCCTGGGTGATGGAGGCATCGTTGTCGTCGTGTGGCAGATCGCGGATGAAGGTGGCGTCGATCTTCAGCATGTCGAGCGGGAAGCGCTTCAGGTAGGCCAGCGACGAGTAGCCGGTGCCGAAGTCGTCCACCGTCAGACGCACGCCAAGGTCGTCGAGCGCCGCCAGGATTTCTTCGGTCATGCGCACGTCCCGCATGACGGTGGATTCGGTGATCTCGATCTCCAGGGCATCGGCGCGGATATTCTCGTCCCGAAGTACGCGGGCAACCATGTCGACCAGACCCCGGTCGCCGAACTGGCGCGCCGACACGTTCACCGCGATGCGCGGCGGTACCCGCCCCTTGACCTGGTATGCGCGCCATTGGGCGCAGGCGTTGCGCAGCACCCATTCGCCCACCGGCAGGATCAGACCGGTCTCTTCCAGCAGGGGCACGAAATCGTCCGGGGAAACCAGCTCGCCATGCCGCTGCCAGCGGAGCAGGGCCTCGCAACCGACGATGCGGCCGCTGCGCATCTCCGCCTGCGGCTGGTAGTGAATCTGGAACTCGCCCCGCAGCAGGGCCTGTCTGAGGTCTGCCTCCATGTCCAGAAGTTCGCGGCTGCGCGCATTCATGTCCGGGGCATAGAACTGGTACTGGTTGCGACCCAGCGCCTTGGCCCGGAACATGGCCGTGTCGGCATTCCTGAGCAGGATCTCTTCGGTCTGTCCGTCGGCCGGATAGAGGGCGATGCCGGCGCTGAAGGTGACGTAGACCTCCTGGCCGTCGAGCCGTACCGGCGACTCGAAGCTGTTGCGCAATTTGTTGAGGATCACCAGCGCGTGTTCGACGCTGGCCAGATCGCTGCTGAGCACCACGAATTCGTCGCCGCCGTAGCGGGCCACGGTGTCGTTGGGCCGCAGGCAGTCGCGCAGGCGCCGGCCGGCCTCCTGCAGCAACTTGTCGCCAGCGGCATGACCGAGGCTGTCGTTGACCCGCTTGAAATTGTCCAGGTCGAGGAACAGCAGGGCGAAGCGTTCGTCGAGCCGGATCGAACGCCGGATCTCGGCCCCTAGCCGATCGGCCAGCAGGGTCCGGTTGGGCAGGCCGGTGAGGGCATCGTGGGTGGCCTGGTGACGCAGTTCCTCCTCGTACTGCTTGCGTTCGGAGATGTCGCGGCCGATGGTCGAATAGAACTCGATCGCGCCGTCCTCGCCGCGATGCGCGATCACCACCTGCGAGATGGGGATGTCGATGTCCGGATCGCCGCGCAGCGCATTCTCGCCTTCCCAGACGCCTTCATTGGCCGCGACCGGCAGGGCCTCGCGCTGCAGATGCTGGGCGCCCCATTCGGAGTGGCAGTCGGCGAGCGGCATACCCTCGATGGCGTGATGTTCGCCCAGGCCCAGCATGCGGCGGCCGGCATGGTTGAGGTAGAGCAGCCGGCCCTGGGCATCGGCGATGGCGACGAAGTCGGTGGTGGCTTCGAGGATGGTGACCAGGCGCATGCGCGCTTCCTCGGCGTGCACGCGATCGGTGACGTCGCGGCCGGTGGAGACGAAATGCGAGATGCCGCCGCCGTTCTCGGTCAGCGGCGTGATGGTCTTTTCCTCGTAGAACAAGGTCCCGTCCTTGCGCCGGTTGATGAGGGTGTCGCGGAACACCTCGCCGGACAGCAGGGTGGCCCACATGTGATGGAAGAATTCCGGACCATAGCGTTCGTATCGGAACATGGCCGGGGTGTTGCCGAGCGTCTCGCCGGCGCTGTAGCCGGACATGCGCTCGAAGGCCGGGTTGACGTACTCGATGCGGCCCTGATGATCGGTGATGAAGACACTGTCGGCGGTCTGCTCGACGGCCAGGGACAGTTTGCGCAACTCCTGATCGGTCCGGTGCCGTTCGCGGCGTATCCGCGCGTCCTCCAGCTCGCGGCGGACGGCGGGACCCAGGCGAGTGAGATTGTTCTTCATCACGTAGTCCTGGGCGCCGGCTCGCATCGATGCCACGGCGGCATCTTCGCCGATGGTGCCGGAGACGAAGATGAAGGGCAGATCCGGATCATGTCCGCGGATGATCTCCAGGGCCAGATCGCCGCGGAAGTCGGGCATGGAATAGTCGGAGAAGACGATGTCCCACTGCTGGTCGGTGAGGCAGGCGTCGAGCGCTTTTCGGTTGTCGACGCTGTGCCAGGTCAGGTCGAATCCCGCCTCGACGAGATGCGCTGCCAGCAACAGGGCGTCGTCCTCGGAGTCTTCGACGATCAGCGCTTTCAGGCGGATGGAGCTGGGTGAATCGGACATGCGGTCAATCCCTGGGTGGCCGGTTGAGCAGGAGCCAGTAGAGTCCCAACTGGCCGGCCGCGCGCACGAAGTCGTCGAAGTCGACCGGTTTGCGAACATAGCTGTTGGCGCCCAGCTGGTAGCCGCGCAGACGGTCCTCCTCTTCGTCGGAGGAGGTGAGCAGGACCACCGGCAGGAGCTGGGTCCGCTGTTC
>Ga0302321_100006049_pt1 | contig 10623 bp, 11 predicted proteins | sample Fen_T0_1_FD_202505 | JGI IMG/M metagenome (GOLD analysis project Ga0302321, IMG submission 202505) | Peat permafrost microbial communities from Stordalen Mire near Abisko, Sweden - Fen_T0_1 | ecosystem: Environmental > Terrestrial > Soil > Wetlands > Permafrost | place: Sweden: Abisko... | reverse complement strand
CTTGAGGGCGCCGTCATTGTTGGCGGTATGTCAGTACTCGGCGCAGCACTGATGCAAATTGGAATCCCCAAGGATCAAATCATGAAATACGAAACCGCCGTCAAGGCTGATAAATTCGTATTGATGGTACACGGCAGTGTGGAAGATATCGATAAAGCACGCTCAGTGCTTGAGTCATCAGAGGCGTTAGAACCGGCATAATGACGACACGCACGTAATGATCAATCAGCTGTGAAAATCGCGGTGACAGGAATACATTCCAAGCCCATCGCCATGAACGCTGCTCGATAGTATTGGTTTTAATTCTTTGAATGCAGGTGCACTCAAGAGCGCACGCTGCTTTGGTTTGTTCAGGCATCAAAGACTTATTTGCATATTGCAAGTGATCTACCGCTCGAATAGCTCCAGCTGAGATTTACACACCTTTACTACCTTCCCCTTCCTCAGTTCATCTGGAGCATTGTCATGTTCAACACGATTCGATCTGCTTATCACCCCTCTCATTGGGCTGCAATTCTCTTGTTCGCCATGGGAACAGCACTGAGTGCTCAAGCAGCCGACAAAGAACTTGTTCGTTATCAAGCTGCAGAGAAGATTGCCAACGCGCATATCGCCAAATTTGATACATTGGATTTTGATGTCTTCACCAACCAAAAATGGGATCGCCTCAAGGAAAGTCATTCGAAGGACGTCACTGTTCACTGGCCCGATGGTCATATCACCAAAGGCATCGATAAGCACATCGAAGATCTCAAAGCGATGTTCGTCTACGCACCGGATACGCGTATTCAAGAGCACCCAGTGAAGGTGGCTCAGAGTGAATGGACCAGTGTGATCGGTGTAATGGAAGGCACGTTCACTCAACCGATGCCAATTGGCAATGGCAAAACGATTCCGCCAACGGGGAAAGCTTTTAAGATTGTCATGTGCACAGTTGGGCACTGGAAGAACGGCACTATGGATGAAGAATATTTATTCTGGGACAATCAGACCTATATGAAACAAATTGGACTTGCGCAATAGAGCTAAGAAAGCGCGCCTGTAAACAGATGATTCTTCACACTACGCCTATAAACTACTGTGTTTAACAGATTACGACCTCAGCAACCGGAGACAGTATCGCGTGACGATGCTGAATCTAGTTCGCCGTCAGTACTGATCAGCGTTTGCATATCACTACTTTTCGGTGACTGAAATGACTGTTGATGAACCCACGTACAAAATTGCGCTTTCTCAAGGGAACATAGAAGTTCGCGACTACCCGGAAGTTGCGGTGGCCGAAGTAACTGTTGCAGGTGACAGGAAAGCTGCCGGAAACATCGGCTTTAAAATGCTTGCAGGTTATATCTTTGGTGGCAATGTCGGACATAGGCGATTTGCAATGACCGCTCCGGTGATAGTCGCACTGAACGAAAGCACCACTGCGCCAAACACAAAGCTCGAACCGGCGAAAAAGCAAGTTGGCAGTTGGCTTATCCGCTTTATCATGCCTACGGGAAAGTTACTCGATATGCTCCCCAAGCCCAATGATTCTCGAGTGCATCTGCGAAACGCTCCTGCATCAAGAATTGCGACGCTGCGGTTCTCCGGACTAGCAAGCGAATCCCGCATCAAACGCAAGACCGAGGAACTCCATACATTTTTGGATACACACCACTTGCGCCCCGTAGGAAGTTCATACTTAGCGCGTTACAATCCACCTTGGACGTTGTGGTTCATGCGTCGTAATGAAGTCATGATCCCCGTTGAAAAAACGCTTTAAATCTGCAACCAATTGCCACTTCCGAGATACAAGGATGGCCGCACGATTAAGAAGTTATCAATGATAATGACACTTAATTAAAGGTAAGTGTGGTTCCGCACTGTTGAGATGCTTTGATGTGAGCACTATCTCCACTCCTTTCATCAACCCGGAGAATTACTCGTGAAAACTGATTCAGAACTGCAACAAGACGTCATTGCCCAACTCAAATGGGAACCTTTCTTGCGCGAAGCGGAAATTGGCGTCTCTTCCAAAGATGGTGTAGTCACTCTCACCGGGACCGTTGATGTTTACACCAAGAAGCTAGATGCGGAAGATGCGGTGAAGAAAGTCGCTGGCGTAAAGGCTGTGGTCGAAAAGATAGAAGTTAAGTATCCCAACAGCTGGGCCAAGAAGGACGATGGCGACATTGCTACGGAGATAGTCAACGCCTTTAATTGGAATTGGGAAGTTCCTGCCAACAAGGTAAAGGCCCGAGTGGAAAAAGGATGGGTTACCCTCGAAGGTGAATTGGAATGGAAGTACCAGAGTGATGCTGCAAGGAAAGCCGTCAGAAACCTGTTGGGCGTTACGGGAGTGACAAACAACATCAAGATCAAATCACAGACGGAAGATGCCATCGAAAAATCGGAAATCGATGGTGCCCTAAAGCGCAACTGGACCCTGTCCGATCAGGATATCGTGGTGACCGTCTCCGGCCACAAGGCAACCCTAACAGGGACGGTGGAATCGTGGTATCAAAAGGAGGAAGCGGCGCGCCTCGCATGGAACGCTCCAGGGGTTTGGAATGTTGGGAATGAGTTGATTGTTGAATATCCTTACGATTGAAACTGCTTTGCTTAAACGCGCCGCAGGGACGGATTCATTCCGGGTCTGCGGCTCGCCTAACCGCAACATAAACATCTATCCTCGCCAAGCTAGTCACTCGTCTATGTTTACTCACCAAGAATTATCTCTCCTCTAAATCCAACCGAAGATTTTGGTGGCTCTTGATCCTCAATCGCTTGAGCGAAAACAACCCCATGGTCTGATTTGAATCTTAAAAAGAAACTTGCGATCTTTGGAAAAGATTTTTCGAAGTTGATAAATTCGTTAGCCTTTCGCCCAACACCATAGAAATAGGCGTCGGCAATGGTCGGGTGATCTCCAGCAAGCCATCCATGCCCATTTATCATCTGTTCTATGTGCTTAAAACGTGCAGGAACAGTTTCCGTCTTTGCTTTTTTAACAATTTCTTGCTGTGATGATTGAGTATCACCGAATCTTTCGGGGTGAACTATCGGCCCGATAGACGCATGGAGACCAGTCGTTAGAAATGACATTAATTGATTGAGATGGTCGTACTCTCGGGTTCCTTGTTTGTAAGTCAACCCCTTGTCCAACCCAAGAAACCCGATGTGCTGGAGGATCGCCGCACTCTCTGTCAGGACGCCTTCACTAGAATTGAAAGTGGGTACTTGTGAAAGCGGATTTAGTCTCAAATATGCGGCCGAATGGAGGTCCGTTCCGTCTAGCCGACATAAGCGAAAAGGCATCCCAAGCCATTCAAGCGCCACAATCGATCCGAAGGCACAGGTTCCGGGAATGTAATATAAAACGGGGATCATAAATCCAACTCCAGAATTGAATCTGTAAACCAATCTGCGTGGCTGGCAAAATTAAATACTCAACCGCTCACGGAATAGAATCGATCGTCACTGATTTACCGGAAGGTCACAGCTAACCATACCTCTGGAGAAAAACTGTATATCGGCAGATCAATGTTAATTCGATCATTCATTAGGTTCCGCTGCGTGAGTTGGCAACTGACAGACAGGACTTCATCTGCGCATGCAGCGTTAAAAACTCTTTCCACGAAATTCAGCCCATCATTTGCATGTGAAGGGTGTCTGATACGGAGACAACTGTCTGTGCGTCTTCGTACCAAGATGCTGCCTCTATCAGGTCATCATTATGCCGCAATGGATCGACGACGTGAGCTGGGCCAGTAAGGCGGCTGAGCCACCCGAATGATCGCTTTGTGGAAGACAATCGGTTATTCGAGTGTCCGGTTTGAGGAAAACTGAGCGTCGATCGTTGTTGGTTGTTGACGAAGAACACTGGCGAGCAAGCCCGTAGCGACGGGAAACAGAAACACATACCCAATAATGCCGATGTTACGCACGTTCATATTGGCCATTGGCACTCCAAGCATGCCAATCATTGCAAACAATCCGCTGCCAAACATCAGAGCGCGCGCAAATTTCACTTTCCCTCCACCATCAATGGCAAGCGCCGTACAACAAGCGCCCAAGGGAAAGAAGAAATCCCATGCCAAGATGTCCAATGCATAGGCTATCGAAGGCCATTCGAACGAGAAGACGCGCGTCGCGAATCCTCCAGCGGCGAAAGCTTGCTGTCGACTGAGAGTTAAGATGGCAAAGTGAACGCAACTCGTCACGACGCCACACATGCTCATAAAAGCGACCCCTAAAAGGGCGACGGCTTTTCTATCTTTCCGCGTCCAAGAATGAATTCCTACACTAAAGCCAATCATTGTTGGAACGATAATCAAGATCAAGATCTCCATGAGCGTAAACCATGGATTCTGAATCTGCGCACCCCTTGAAGGTGAGGTGAGTATTCCAATCGCAAGAACCAATGCGTACGCGGCACTTAAGACGGCGAGAACGGTGCCAGCGACTGTACCGAGTGTGAGCGAAATTCTGAGGGTGGATTTATGCATAGGTGTTTGGAGTGCTTTGTCCGATAGAAATGTTGGACTTTGATGGCGACACGGCTGACTAGCCCACGGTCTGTAGATTGAGAGTAACAGCCTCAATATGCTTGCACGATGATCCCGAGAGACTCAACAAGCAGGCAGTCTTGGTATTACTGAAAATGCATTTGTTTGAAAGCCATGGACCACTCTGCAAATTCTCTGCGGTCAATGGTCGTACTCAGCAATCTCATAATTCCGCGATGGCGATGATCCTCGGCAATTTTGTCGAACATCGCTTTTACGACAGCCTCTTCTCCCTCGAGCCCGTGAATGAGATTCGAATCCTTGAGCAACAACATTCCGGTAACATTCAACCTCGCATTGTTGATGCGGCACTTTTCCAGCAAAGACAACAATTCTGGCTGACTGAAATTGACGCTCGCAGTACTTACGTAGACCAGTTGGCGCATAATTCACCTATAGAGCGACATGAGCTGCGCGTAAAGGCTGAGCGTAAAGGCTGAGCGTGATTCAGGACAATTGCAAGAAGGTAAGTCCAGAATTGGCTGGTTGGGGTCATGGCTACGCCGGTCAAACATAGAAAAATTTCCTACTCCGGATCAGCAAGTCCGTTGGATCCCGTTAACACATCCGCCAGCATTATCTCGCGCGTCCTTGCAGGCTCCTCAAACAACGGGCTGTGAGCAGAGTGCTCGAAAGTGTAGAAGCCTTTCACCGATGCATCGAGCTCATCCAAATAGGACTTGGCCAGAGAGTATGAAACAGTGTAGTCGTACACACCGTGGAAGAAATAGACCGGGATCTTGAGCAGAGTGATCTTCTTGGTTAGATCGGTCGACAATTGCGTGTTCCACAGGCTATTGTCTGAGAAAATCTTAGCGCGCCACATGCCGATCTTCTCACCCAGCGTGTATTCGCGATTCAGCAGGGACGGTAACAGCAGCTCGGTGACGATCGATTTCATTTGATGGGTTGTACCAATGCCCAATCGATGCATGGACACGTCACGAACTTTGAGATAAGAATCTGGAAGTGGGATGGCATCACCTACGTGCGCTGTTTCAAAGTGCCGCACCATCTTCATGTTCCCAACATCCTTGTAGCGTTGCAGCATGTAGTCATACGCTAGCCGCTCGGACTGAAGCTGATTCGACATCTGCGCCACGCCAATGTACGCGTAGTACAACTCCGGGAACTGTGCCGCCGCTTGTATGCCGATGAAGGTGCCTCCTGAATGTCCCATTAGATAGATCTTCTCCTTACCGAAGCGCTTGCGAAGATAATTCGTTAACGCCACAGTGTCGGCTATCAATTGCACCGGGTTCACCGACTCTGCTGGTATGGCGCTATGGTATGAAAGTCCTGAACCGCGCTGTTCCCACCACACCACCGTAAAGTACTCATCGAGCCCCGTGGGATACTGGGCAGTAAGGAAGTAGTCGGGCATCCCGCCATGAAGGTAAAGCAATATCGGGTTACGTCTGTCCCTACCCTTGATGAACATTCCCTGGTCAACACCGTTGATGCTGCGTGTGATCTTTTCTGAGATGCTACCTGCCAGTGGGATGCCGCTGTCATTGAGAAACGGTATCGGAGTGCCCGGACTCAAGAATCGCAAGACGCTGACTACAACGAGCAGCAAGATCACCACACAAGCCATGACAGTCAACATCACACGCCCCAATGTTTTGCGCGAAGGTGACCCATATAATCTGGCATCCGTCATCCGCCAACCGGCACACTGAATCGGGTCAGGGTCTTGGACCCCCATATCGCTGCGACCATCGCAGCCACGAAAGCCATGACCAGACCGCCGAGGCGCATATCGAAATATGAACCGTAAACCGGGAACAGCATGTAGGTGAGATTCAAGGTGGCGTGGAACAGTGCCACGGCGAATACACTGTTGCCTGTGTTGTTGTACAACCAGACGATGAGGATACGCGCTGCTCCGGCATACAGACACCACCAGGCAATCCACGTCGGCGACCGGTGCACAAGAAGAAGCGGCACGAGATGCCAGAGGACGCTGACCACTCCCAATATCAAGCCGGCCTGCAGCGCAGTCCAGCGACTCTGCAGCGGGCCAAGGGCATAGCCTGACCAGCCCAATTCCTCGCCCAAGGCAGCGACAAAGAAGGCGAGAAACATCAAAAATGCAGGCAAGGCCGCGATCGTTTCAATCGATTGCATAGACGGCATAGGCAAATGCATCCAGCGCATCAGCCCATACACCGCGAGACTGACTACGGGCATCAGCATCAGGACAGGCGCATACCAGCGCTTTGCCGTGATTCGCCGGAAGTCGAAGGATCGCTTCAGCAGCCCGAGTGCGCCGCGCGGACTTTGCTCGCGGTGCGCCAGCATGAGAGCGACCGCCATCGGGCAAAAGGCCATAAGCGCGCTCACTGAAAGTCCCGGCATCAGCTGCAGGTCGGTCGCGGCACCCAACAGCCAGAATGGAACTGACACGCCGAGTACCAAGGCGAAATACCTGAGTGGCGATCTGCTGTTGCAGGCGTTGAGTTTGGCAGCGTCTTCGCCCTGCAAGTCAGTTGGTCGAATGGTTGAAAGACTCATAGTTCGCGCCTGCGGGAAACCGCGTACAACTCCACCGGATCGAGCAGCAGGTCTAGGCTTGGTGGTTGAAGAGGTTCGCGCCACCAACGTACGGCCACGCTAACACCCCAGACCATGACCACCGCGCCGATGATCGCGGCAGGCAAGCCCGTTCCGCTTTCCGTCGCGACCATCATGTTGTAGATCGCGTGCCAGAGCGCAACGCAAAGGATGCTGTGGCTGGTGGAGCCGTACACCTGCGCCAACACAAAAGCGCCGCAGACAAGGGCGAAAAGCCACCCGATCAAAACCGGCCCCACCAGTGCGGACATGCCCGCATTCAGCCAGAACAATGGCAGGTGCCAGAACGCCCAAAGCAGCGCGACCACGAGCGTCGCGCGAAAGCGGCCATGCCTGGGTACCAGGCGCTCGGAGAGAAAACCACGCCAACCAGTTTCCTCGCCAAAACCATTAACAAGAATAACGGTAGCCACCACAGCCGCCAACGGCCATTGTTGCGGCAGCCCGGGGAAATGCGCGAAGTTCTCGATCGAGGGAATTGGCTTGCCCAGAATCTGCATCGTGGTGAAGACAGCCACACCTAACACCAGCGGCGAAACTGCCCACATCAGGTTCGAAAGCACATGCGGCACCATTTGGCACATTCGCCCCAACAGGTCGCGAAGTGCCTTGCGCCCTCCGACCACAACGGTAACGACCATCGCGGCGACCATCGGGCCCAGCAAACCGGGGAAGTGCGTAATGAGGCTGCTGGGTTCCACTCGTCCGCCCTGCGCCAACAGCGTAAACCAGTAGCCCCACGACAGCGTTAGCGTGATGGCGTAATACGAAACCGACGGCCATTCAGCAATCCACGCCCGTATAGAACCCTTACCGAATATCGTTGCTTTCACACCAGCACGCTATCGACAGGTCTGCGCAACGACCGAGGCATTTCTGGTCCCCGCCCAAAGCGCACGACAAGATCAGGTCGGCCACTACCGATGCCCAGGTAGGTCGATAGCTGGGTTCGCATTGCTGCGATTTCGACGGCTTGATTAAGATGAGCGTTACGAATACCTAAAGCAGTTGCTTGCAATGCAAAGCGCTGAAAACAACGGCCAGCTTCAATCCAATGTGCTTTGTCACTTAGGTCCGAGATGAAAACTGCAATGCCAGCAGAACTGCGAACCTGTCTTGTATATTTTTCATTCTCTTTTTTAGCAGTTAAAAATATACCCATCAAATGGCTTCCCAACCAGCGAGGAACGGAAGGATTGCCGGTGGATCGTGAGAATAATCCATCGCCGGTCCGTACCGCTTCGGCATCACTGAAGCGAATCCAGTGCGTCAATTCTTTAACAAACTCAGGGTTATTGATTTGTGTCGTATTACCCTGAACAACGTATTCCAGCACCTGTTCCATCCTTGGCTTGTCCGTTAGCATCCGCACATGTACACCGTTGCCACTGCCAGCTTGTTCGAGCAGTTTAAGCTCAGCATTGCTCAGTGGCTTACCATCGTAATCAGTGCGCGTACTCTGCCGCTTGGGGATGGCGTCGAACAAGGGGCACTGCACGGCCGACATCGACTCCAACCGAACTTGTATAACTTCCTTTGGCATCGTCTCCAATATGGTGACGGCGTTTAGACCCTTCGCCTGTGCCGCCAAACTTAAGTTCTCGATCGCGCAGCCCAACGAGACAAATAGATGGTGATCATCAGGGTCGACCACTGGGCACCGTCTGGTGAGATCTGGCACGATTGAGATGGCATTTTCCTTCAGTTGAAACTTCCAACACTGAGTGTTGTGACTCGACGGCGCCAACGTCGCATAGCGCACTAATTCGCGCTGGATCAAACTATCGTTTGTAATATTGCCATTGGTGGGTCGCCAGATTTTCTGGACCGCCTCGTCATAGTTGTCATCAGCACTGTCGGAAGTACATGCCGCAGTGGTGGCCGCGATCGCAGTGGTTATGAACTGCCTCCTGGTCACCATTGACGGCCTAAGCTTGGTCATTGCGCAAATTCGTAGCTGAGTTGGTGAATGTGCCCACGCCAGTACGGCTTTTTTCCCGTCGGCGTCACCCACACGGCTTCGCCGTCCAAAGGCACACGCATACCATCGCGAACTGCATAGTTCCAAAGTCGGCATTCCCATGGCGTATGAGTGACGGTGTCGCCAACCATTTGCCCGCGCGTTTCGGCGAATACGGTATCGATCAGCCCTTCTTGATTGAAGCGGAACAACAGCGTCAACGTTATCGCGTCGTCCTTCAATGTGGCGCGCGCTGAATCATCATCAACCGCATCCCACCGTACACCTTGGCTGGGAAGCAATGCGGTTGGATACCAGGCCGCTTCGGCAAAGAATCGCATGAGTTCGTCCCGCGCCACTTCACCCGAGCCACGCAAGCGAGCCATGGACACCACGCCGAACACCGAAGCCTGCAACATGCCTATGCCTGCAACGTAAGCATCATGTACGTATACCGGTACGCCAGGGACCATTGCAATGCGGGCATCCCAGTCAAAGCCGGGGCGATGCGTCACAACGAACTGGGTAGAAGTAAATGGCTTCCAATTTTCAGCGACTGCATCCATGTTGAACGTGCCGCTGTGTTCGACTCGAACGGCAGACACGATGGACTGTCCACTGGCTAACGCAGCACCGAAGTACCGCTTGACGGGACCAGGCAAGTTAGCGAGTTCAACGTTAGTAAAAACCTTTGGCGCGATGGGACGGCGAGCAGCGTCGAGCTGGTGACGCAATTCTCTGGTGCCCGACTTCCAACGGAATTGCGCGTACAAAATCACCGCTGCCACGACAATTAATGCAACAGTGACAACCAGTATGATCCACGTAATTATCACAAGAACCTTCACTCAATCGTTCGAGCTCAATCATCTGATAGTGGTGCCCGGTGATGGGCAATATTGACTGAACACATTAGGTTGATTGCGAGTGCTTGTCAGTACGCTAACGTACCTAAGAAAGCGTTGATTAAGTCCGAACGCCACTAACGTGGCAGATAACGAGAAGCAGAAGTCGCGGCTGTGGAAGGAGTGATAGTCCGCGAAGCGTCATATGACTCGGAATCAAGACCAATCATTGCCGTGATGATCACTCACTACTGGATCGTGGTGGCAGAAGACGAAGCTCGAAAAAATAGTTTGACTTGACGCTGCGCAATGACCGGTACAAACGTTTTGATGCGATCGACCAGTTCTAACTTGTGATGCTCAATTTCATAGATCGACGCCACTTCTATAGATATCAGTCGCTAGTGCCTCGATCGCCCATTGCTGTTTTGCAAATCCGGCTGACGTCACTGGATCATTGCTCATAGTGGCTTCCCCGACAGAAGCCGAATCATAGCGCAATCCAGTGTGAGCAAGCGTCTATACTTGTTAGATGATCTTGCCCGGTGACTCAAGGTATTGCGCACTCATGTCCGCTATGTGGAAGCAAAGCAGCCATTCCAACGACAGCTTTCAGGCGAATTGAGAGCTCGCCACGAAAGGCCGGTTTGGGCCGGTTTTTACATATCGCTGCTCAATGGTGACGCGTGCCGAA
>Ga0302321_100006048_pt1 | contig 10624 bp, 9 predicted proteins | sample Fen_T0_1_FD_202505 | JGI IMG/M metagenome (GOLD analysis project Ga0302321, IMG submission 202505) | Peat permafrost microbial communities from Stordalen Mire near Abisko, Sweden - Fen_T0_1 | ecosystem: Environmental > Terrestrial > Soil > Wetlands > Permafrost | place: Sweden: Abisko... | reverse complement strand
GAATAGCAGGAACATGGCCTATGCATACTTCACAGAAGACAGGCCAGAAGTACAGTCCGGCATCTAAGTCTTACATGAAAAAGGTACAGAAGCAAAATTGCATATCTATTTATAGCAGGCCTACTTAATGAGTATGGTTGACAGATAATAACCAATGCCAAAGAAAAGACCAAAGAGCACCAGTCCAAAGAGCAGCAAGAGAGGGATATTAATACGTCTTGGCTGCACATCAGGGGCATACGGAGTAGAGTAAGCAGCCTGGCGTGCAGCCGCCAGCTTCGCCGACATGCTCATATCAAACCCAGTTGTTCCTGGCGCGTTTATCTGTTCCGTAACGGCGAAAGGTGGGTTTGCAGCATCGCTACCCATACGCGCGCTCGACCCCGGTAGCTGGCCACTTAACACACCAGTACGCTTGGGATTAAACTGCACCGGTTCTTCCAGAGCGGGGATACTCACAGGCTCAAGTGCGTCGGCCAGCACCTTCAATTCAGCATGTAAAATCTCTGGCGTTGCAATATACTGGGGATGTTGACGAATCACAGTACGAGCAATCGCCTCACAGACTTCGGGGGGAACGTTGCGCATAAAACGTAGGCGACCATCGGTAGGGGGTTCAACACTTCTGGCCTCAGGGGTGCGACCAGAAAGCAACTGGTAGAGAAGTAAACCTACGGCACGCGTATCATCCGAGCGCCTGCCAGCGCTGATCTGGCCCGGCGGTAGCTGAGCATCAGAGACAGCAGCGCCATTCCCGCCAATGCTATTCCAGGATGTAAAATAGGAGATATCGGTAGGCAAAGCGAAATTATTCACACGCACTTGACCACGTCGATCACGAATAATGGCAGTTGGCGTGAGATCGCCATGAGACATTTTACGGGAAGGGGTACCCGCGTACATCAATGCCTGGCACATCTGTACACCCATATCAAGCACATAATAAGGGGAGAGTTGGGCTTGCAGGAGCGTCGCAAAATCGTCACCCTCTACGTATTCCTGCACAATATAGAGCGATTCAGGCTCAACAATAAGATCATAGATGCCAATGATATTAGGGTGAGCGAACTGCGAGGTTGCGCGAATCGCTGAGCGATATACCGAAATGTGTTCGGTAGGAGCTATCTTGACCGCGACTGGCCGTTGTAGCACCTGGTCAACAGCCTGATAGACGGTACAAGCTTGCCCCTGCTGTACCAGACGTTGAAGCATATAACGCCTATGAATGACCCGGCCTGTTTCCACTGTAAGCCTCTCAAGATTACGCAATTTTACTTCCTTACATTCAGATAAGCCAGAAGCGCTAAAAACCTGCTTTGCACTCCCAATTGAGCGAGTACTACTATATATTTCATAATGCCAGTCTTATCATATACATGAGATTACAATATATTCTGCAATGCCAGCATCATTGCAGCCATAAGATTACTACATATTATGTAACGCTAGCATCGTTGTATTTATCTTAACTACCAACATTAAGTACTTAGCAAGCTAGTAGATATCCTGCAATGCCAGCGTTATTGCACCTATTAGACCAGCATCCGACCTGAGATTACCGGCGACGATACGTAAGGATTGACTGGCCTCAGGCAGACACAAGGCTTGAACACGCTCACGGAGCGGGGCGAGCAACTGGTCCTCCGCATATGCCCCTTGAGCAACCGACCCGCCAAGTATAATTATGCCAGGATTAATCAAGTGAACAATATTGGCTAGCGCAGTGCTCAAACAGGTTCGTACATCTTGTACAACATGCAGGGCAACCTGATCACCCTGTGCCGCCAACTGTAACACTTGATCTGCGGTTATACTCTCGGCTCGCGCGCCAGTCAACTGCCGGATCGCGGCCTCCGTCTCCGGATACTCCACCGAGAGACCAATCATCGTACGCACAATTGCTTGTGCGGATGCAATGGCTTCAAGATGACCAAAGCGACCACAAGAACACTTTGGGCCATCCTCTTTCACCAGTATATGCCCAATCTCACCAGCGGTACTGGTTGTGCCATGATAGATACGCCCATTAATCACCAACCCTCCACCAATACCACGTCCCAGACCGACATATAGTGCCACACGTTCACCCATGCCCGCCCCACGAGTGACCTCAGCCAGCGCGGCGGCATTAGCACTATTATCAATGATACATGGAACTGCTAATTTTTCCGCGAAATAATTTTGTAGCGGAAAATCATCCCAGTTGTGCGCGTGACGTAGCTTCTTGACCAGGCCATGTTTCGCATCAACCAGGCCCCCAACTGCCACACCGACACGTAATACGCGCCCATCCTTTAGCCGTTGTGGATCAGTTACTTCAGCAAGCATTTGATCTAGCAGAGTTAGAACAGTCTCTGTATCAGAGACATATGCCAGAGGGCGGCGAATGCGATGAAGAATCGTACCTTGCAGATCAGCCAGAGCCACAGATTGATGACTACCGCTGCCACTAATCTCAATACCAACAACATACCCCTGAGTAACTAGCAGTTTACCAGTGATCCTTTGGGCACCTGGCTGTTCTGGATGATTAGATCCACCAGAGCCACCGGTTATTGCAGAATTGGGCAACATGGCTTGCTCTCCCTTTCCCTTATCAATTCCTCAGTCGAACATCTTTATGAAGGCATTTCTCTATGGCTAGAGTTATCTCTTCTTTAAAAAAGGCAACCGGGATTGAGTATTACAGGGCGACGAAACCAGTATATCATAAGGAGGCAGGAACGCAAAGATGACTAGTATGACGGTCCCAGTTTCCCTCTAAAAATGCGTAGATAGCGGCTTTATTGCGCTTCATTGTGCATCGTTCCCGACTCAGTCTGACGCTGGAAGACCAGGAAAGTCACCTCCACCGTTGCCTCCGCTTCCTTTAACTGCTCTATTGCTACTCGGGTCTCAGCGGAGAGATGCCAGTAGTTTGGGGTCATCATTACCAACCAGGCAATTTCCGGTTGCCGCAAGCGCAATGTATACGTGATGGTACGCGTCGTGAGTAAGAGGAAATGTGAAGAGAACTGCTCGACGATATTCTGTTGCTTGTTCTCTTCAATATTTAACAGATGCAAGCTAGTACGTATCTGATGCAGATGAGCCGGGCCAGGAATAACCACGAGCAACATAGCTCCGGGCATGAGCACGCGTGCATATTCCTCAGTATTGCGTGGAGCGAAAATATTGAGCATGACCTGAATCGTCGCATCCTGCAAGATGAGTCGCTCTTTAAGATTGGCCACCAGGAAAAGGGCCTCGTGGTAGCGTTTAGCCGCCAGCCTGATCCCCTCTTTCGAGATATCAACACCCAGGCACAACGGCTGCTCCCACCCGGGTCCACTATGACCAGTAAGATACGTACGCAAACGATCCAGATAATAGCCCTCGCCACAGCCAGCATCCAGTATATGGAAAGTAGACGAGCTCTCGGGCGGCACATAGGCCTCTACAAGTGTATTTATAGTATCGGAGACCGGCTGATAATAACCCTGATCAAAAAAGCTGCGGCGGGCAAGCAGCATCTCTTTTGTATCACCCGGCAACTTTTTGCGCAGCAGATTAACGTAGCCCTCACGTGCAATATCAAATGCATGCGACTTCTCACACAACAGTGCAGTCTGCTGCAACGTAAGCTGCGAGCCGCACACGGGGCAGGCAAGAGAAGGCAGGAACGAATTTATATGCGACATAATAAACCTTTGCATTGCTTTCTTTACGATAGAACAGAAACGACCTGCAGCCACGGCAACCACCAGAGACCATGCGCTCTGCTCGGGCGTGTATCGCCGTACAGATGGTCATGTCTGGCTTGCATGCTTACACAGGTATGCTAGAATGACAATAGGATACTCGGGTGTCAGAGATAACAACGAACGGCAAGTAATGTTTTGTAGAGAGTAACAAGGAAGAAGCAGCATGGAATACGCGGTGCTTGGTGGTGGTGCATTAGGACTAATGACGGCATATCGACTCGCGCAGGCGGGCCAGACCGTAATGCTTTTCGAGCAGGAGGAGTTGGCAGGCGGATTGGCGGCAGGCTTTCGTATAGAAAATGTCTGGCTTGAAAAATTCTATCATCATATATTCCGCTCAGACAAGACGGTGATCAAGATCATTGAAGAGCTAGATCTGGGGGATCGCCTGGATTGGAGTAGCCCGCGCACCGTGAGTCTGGTTGGCGGCAAGAATTATCAACTCGACTCGCCCGTCTCGCTCTTACGCTTCAAGCCCTGGCGCTTTGACGAGCGCGTACGGGTCGGGGCAGTCATGGCGTTTCTCAAAATAGCCAACCCGAGCTGGCTGGAGGGTCTGACAGCGGATGCGTGGTTGAGCAAGTGGATGGGCCAGCACGCCTATCAGATGATTTTCGGTCCTCTGTTCCGTGGTAAGTTCGGTGTACTCTACGATAAGATCGCATTGCCGTGGTTCTGGGCACGTATCCATGATCGCACCACCCAACTGGGCTATCTAGCAGGTGGCTTTCAGAATATCTATGAACGTCTGGCCGACCGCACCACGCAGCTAGGAGGGAAGATTCTCCTGGGCAACAAGGTTGAGCAAGTTGAGCAGGTTGATGGACGCTGGCATGTCAGAACCAATCAAGGCTCATGGTCCTTCGACCGCGTCGTATCGACGTTCCCCACACGACTTACCTGCCGTCTGATACCACAACTGCCAGCGGGGTATCGCGAAAAATACGACTGGGGGCAAGCCTATGGAGCGCATTGTCTCATCCTCGCCCTGGACCGCCAGCTCACCGATAGCTACTGGATTAATATTTGCGATCAGGGCTATCCCTTCATGGCACTTGTTGAACATACCAATCTGCGCTCACCGGCTGAGTATGGTGGTCGCCACCTCGTCTATCTTGGCAACTACCGCCCGATGAACGATCCACTCTTCAAGCAAAGTAAAGAAGAGACCATGCAAGACTTTTTGCCTCATTTGCAGCGCTTAGCGCCCGCATTTGATCCCGCATGGATTAAAGAAAGCTGGGCCTGCCAGGCTGCCTACGCACAACCAATAGTCACAACCGACTATCGCGAGCACATACCACCACTGGACACACCACTGGAAAACCTATGGGTTGCAAATATGTTCCAGGTCTATCCACACGACCGAGGACAAAACTACTCATTTGCATTAGCTGAGCAGCTAAGCAAGAAACTTCTAGACCTTACACCAGCAAGTTCGCCAGCATCATAGATACACGCTCAATACATGACGCTTGGTATGAACTAGATCGCAGCACCAATCTCAAGGAGTTTCGAACAAATTAACGAATATGTACGCAAAATGTGCTAGCCCTCTTGTCAAAGTTTCACGAGGTGTGTTATACTAGGAATAAGCAGAGTAGATACCTCAGACCAGGGAATATACGGCCAGCAAGTGTATATAAGCTAATAGGTATAGACTCAGCCCAAACTCAATGACGGATAAGTTCAGCGATTTTATTGCATGAATGTCACCGGGGTGTAGCGCAGTCGGCTAGCGCGCAGCGTTCGGGACGCTGAGGTCGGAGGTTCAAGTCCTCTCACCCCGACCAGGATGACACATACTTCCCCAAAGGGGGGTCAGGAGCATCACAATCCAAACAAGGATCAGCAATGCTACACGACATAAGTATGTGTCATATTGTTTTCTTCAGGCACAAGGGAGATCATAGAATGCAGGAATATCAGATATACGAGACAGCCACCCGGGGTGATTGTTGTCTGATAGATCTGCATGCCATCGCAGAGACCACAAGTGCTTTAGCGGTGGTAAGTCGGAGAGACTTTGTTGTGCCAACCTCTCCTGGACATGCAAGAATCCCGAACGCTTATCCACCGAATCGTCGCAGGCGGCGATAGAAGCCGAAAGGTTGGGCCTCCGGCCCGTCTGATCTGGCTCTTTCCCTCGCTGTCTGTATGTGTTATCGGCTCTGACAGAGAGGAAGGAAAGCCATTCATGCCTGTTCTTGTGTTGAATTCCTCATTACAGCCTCTCTCGGTTATACCCGAACGCCGTCTCATCGTGCTACTTTCGAAGCAGAAAGTAACATTTGTAGATGACACTGTGCGTGAGTTGATCGAGGAAAGCATCAGCGTACGCCGTCTTGAGCTGGAGCGTCCCGTCATTGTGCAGTTGCTAGCTAATGTGCGAGTGCCTCGTGTTGCCCTGCAGCCGACGCGCTCAAATATATTGTTACGCGACGACGAGACATGTCAGTATTGTGGCAAACGCAGCCGAGATCTGACGCTAGATCATATTATTCCACGCTCACGCGGTGGGCAGAGCACATGGGAGAATCTCGTAGCATGTTGCAAACACTGTAACGGAAAGAAAGGGAATCGTTTACTTAAAGAGGTAAATATGCACCTGCTCCGTCAGCCACGCGCCTTGTCGCAAGAATATGCCGGATTCTTCTTGCTGCGTTATCCAAAACTACGTGCCGCATATGAGGAGTTCCTCATGAGTGCACAGCAGAGTGCGTAACCTTAGCCGTCAGGGGTGTGCTAGTTCAATACATGTTTTGTTGCATGCCCCTACCCCCGCCCCATCTCCCCCCACACCCTCGCCTTTTCACTGGTTGATCTTGCGCAGCAAGAGAAAACCTTGATCGACTCAGAGTTTTCTCTTGCCAGATTACGCCTTAGATGCATATACTCAAATATATGTATCAGGGCCAACCTGAATTTCCCCGTTCTTTGTGATAGGGAAAAACCGGTCGCTTCTTCAGGATAACAGAGAGGTATCACGATGATGGACACAGTTGTCAGAATACGTCAGGGAGCTATACAGGGTTGTATTGTTGAGAATGTTGCAGCCTTTAAGGGAATATCTTACGCAGCGCCACCGTTTGGTCCACGCCGCTTTCTTCCGCCACAGCCAGTTGAGCCATGGACAGGTGTGCGTGACGCGCTTGAGTATGGCGCAACCGTGCCGAAGCCACCATATTTTCCGCCTTTCGATACGCTGCTACCCGAACCGGCAAATCCTGGGGAGGATTGCCTGAATCTCAATGTCTGGACGCCAGATCCGGGCGGATCTGGTTTGCCGGTGATGGTCTGGATTCACGGTGGTGCATTTAGAAATGGTACAGGTATGATTCCCACCTATGATGGCACGCATTTTGCACGCGATGGGGTGGTCTGCGTAACTATTAACTATCGCCTGGGCGTCGAGGGCTTTCTCTACCTGGGCGAAGGAACTGCCAACCTCGGCTTGCTTGATCAGATAGCGGCACTGCAGTGGGTGCAGGAGAATATCGCAGCCTTTGGTGGCGATCCGACCAATGTGACTATCTTCGGCGAATCGGCTGGTGCCATGAGCGTAACGACGCTGCTCGCATTACCACGCACCCAGGGGCTCTTCCGGCGCGTAATCGCACAAAGCGGCGCCGGACATCATGCGATCACACTGGAGACTGCAAGGTTGATAGGTCTATATATGGCAGAGAAACTGGGCGTGGACGCGACGGCCGCAGCTTTCGCAGCGCTACCCCGCGAGCGTTTATTGCAAGCACAGGTTGAGTTGGCTAACGAGCCTTCAACTAACCCCGATCCGCAACGCTGGCGCGAAGTGCTGCTCAATCTGATGCCATATGAGCCGGTTATAGATGGAGAGATCCTCTCTGACCTCCCCATCAAGCTGATTGCCGCTGGTGCTGGCGCGGGCATCGATGTTATGGTCGGCACAAATACTGATGAGCACAACTTCTTCCTGGTACCTCCTGGTACAATTGACATTCTTGATGAGCGCGCTCTGGTCGGTTTGAGTAGAGCGTATAATTTTCCGCTAGAGGAGACGCTGGCCGTCTACCACTCGTTACATCCCGGGGCTAGCCCTGGTGAGCTGTACTCAGCATTGTCCACCGACTGGTTCTTCCGCATTCCAGCTATTCGTCTGGCCGAGGCCCGTGTGGCACACGGGGAAGCAGCATATATGTATGAATTTGCCTGGCGCTCGCCGCAGTTAGGTGGCCGTCTTGGCTCATGTCACGCGCTGGAGCTGGCCTTTGTCTTCGATAACCTCCACCAGGATGCGAATCGCGGCCTGGTAGGAGAAGGAGCTCCACAGGCCGTTGCTGATGCAGTGCACTCTGCCTGGGTTGCTTTCGCCCGCAACGGCAATCCTGGCTGGTCACGCTATGAGCTTGAGCGACGCGCAACCATGCGCTTCAACATTACCTCAGAAGTTGTGAACGATCCGCAAGCAACCGCACGCAAAGTATGGGAAGGGAGACGCTAGGTCAAGAAAGCAAGCGGCCTCTCATTCGTTGCAAAGGTCGCTTGTATTAATTAAACCTCTGGTAGCAGATTAGATCGTGAATTGACGACGTTGTCGCAGACGCCCCCGCATTGATCTCCGCAAGATTTAGCCTCTCAAACTGAGCTCAGGTCCCTTTGTATACCTCTCAACATTTTCTCTACAATAAATATTCTTTTATGAAACTTGACAAATGTTTTACCTTATGGTAATTACTATTTTTAGAGAGATAAAAAATTTTGTTTCACACATAAAGATACGAGGTTTTATAATGCCGCCAAAACTTCATGCTTTACCGCTTCGTGCCATAAATTGCTTAAAACCTTATCAGAGCGGAATGCTGAAATTACACTTTTTGACCACATTTTGAAAGGAAGGTTTCTTTTATGGCAGAGTTTATCAAAGAGCCTGCGTCTACGCAGCCCTCACTGGGTTGGAAACGCAGCACATTCGCACCTTCCTTACCAGAAATTCATGCTTCTATTCCAGTACCTCAGCAGAGCAAAGGATTTTGGCGAGTTCTGCTGGCATTCGCTGGCCCGGGGCTGATGGTCTCGGTCGGATATATGGACCCAGGGAACTGGGCCACGGATCTGGCAGGGGGCGCACGCTTTGGCTACTTGTTAATCTCAGTGATCCTGATCTCAAATTTCATAGCTATTCTCTTACAACATCTGGCTTTGAAATTGGGAATTGTGACTGGACGAGATCTTGCTCAGGCGTGTCGCGATCATTACTCACGCCCAGTATCATTCGCTCTCTGGATCTTATGCGAGATTGCCATAGCCGCCTGTGATCTCGCGGAAGTGGTTGGTTCAGCGATTGCCCTCAATCTACTCTTTGGTATTCCCCTGGTTATAGGAGTCATGCTCACCGCCCTGGATGTATTCATCGTACTGTTTCTTCAGAACAAGGGCTTTCGATTGATTGAGGCACTGGTAGCTACGCTCATTTTTAGCATCGGCCTCTGCTTTCTTTACGAGATCATCATCACTCATCCAGCTATTCTTCCCTTGCTGGGAGGATTTATCCCGCAACCGGAGGTAGTTACGAATCCAGCGGCATTATATATAGCGATAGGCATTCTTGGCGCAACTGTGATGCCACATAATCTCTACCTGCATTCAAGTATTGTACAGACACGAGCTTTCGGGAAAACCGATACCGATAAAGCCAGAGCGATCAAATTCGCAACTATTGACTCAACAGGATCACTACTTTTTGCCTTCTTCATTAATGCCGCCATCTTGATCATAGCAGCCGCAACCTTCTATGGCACCAAGAATGCAGATGTTGCCGACATCGGAACAGCATACAAACTCCTGTCGCCTGCACTTGGCATCCCAGCCGCAAGTACAATCTTCGCGCTGGCCCTACTGGCCTCGGGACAGAATTCCACGCTGACTGGCACGCTAGCAGGTCAGATCGTCATGGAAGGCTTTCTCAACATCCGCCTGAGGCCCTGGCTACGCCGCCTGATCACACGACTGATCGCCATTCTCCCCGCCATCGTTGTAGCAATACTCTATGGGGAAAAGGGAACGGGCCAGCTACTCGTACTCAGTCAAGTTATCCTTTCATTCCAATTGAGCTTTGCAGTCTTTCCATTAATCATGTTTACCAGCGATAAAGCGAAGATGGGACGTTTTGTGAACCCCGGCTGGCTAAAAGCGCTCGGATGGATTATCGCCATTGTGATTGCCGCACTCAATGGCTATCTTCTGGTGGTAACTTTCTTCCCACAAGCGTCGCTTGTGGGCTAATCTCTAGCCTGGTGATAGGTCGTAACAACATCAAGTTGGCACCATTGGTTGACTAGCTTTATAATTAAGAAGGTATCCAAATCTGGGGATACAAAATATTATGAGTACGTAGCATAGGAGAATAAGCAATGTTCGTTGCAGTTAATAAAATTGCGGCACCTGCCGCACAGCATCCCAGGATGAGAGAGGCATTTGAGAGATCTGCGCCTTCTCTAAAACATTTTGCGGGCTTCGTTGGCTTTGAGTTGTGGACCAGCGAAGAGGAGAATACAGTGATGGCTATATCGCAGTGGGAGTCAAAAGAAGCCTACGAAGGATACATTAATAGCGATATGTTCAAAGCTCATCATGGAGGAGCCAGCAGCGAGCAGGCGAAACCGCAGGCAAATGTTGCCTACTATATAGGTAAGAAGCTAAGTTAAAACAACAAAAACAGTGAGCTACCAACTATGCGCCGAGCGCATAGTTGGTAGCTCACTGTTTTAATAAAAAAAAAGGCCTCATGCTTGCGGCGTGAAGGCCAAAAGAGAAGAAGCCACTTGTCTGGGCAGGTGAGACGGCGGTTTCCTATTTTCCCATGCAGTTGCCCACATAGTATCATCGGGGCTGAAGAGCTTAAC
>Ga0302321_100006043_pt1 | contig 10626 bp, 7 predicted proteins | sample Fen_T0_1_FD_202505 | JGI IMG/M metagenome (GOLD analysis project Ga0302321, IMG submission 202505) | Peat permafrost microbial communities from Stordalen Mire near Abisko, Sweden - Fen_T0_1 | ecosystem: Environmental > Terrestrial > Soil > Wetlands > Permafrost | place: Sweden: Abisko... | reverse complement strand
TCCAGTTCCACTCGAGGCGATTCGGCGTGGCCTGACCGACGTCGCCCTGCCGGGACGGTTCCAGGTCTTGCCCGGGCAACCGGCGATCGTCCTCGATGTGGCGCATAACCCGCAGGCGGTCGCCGGTCTGGCCGCGAGTCTTGCCAGCATGGGGGGGTTTGCACGAACGATCGCCGTCGTCGGCATGCTCGCTGACAAGGACATTTCCGGTGCCTTGGCGGCGCTGGCTGGCAAAGTCGACGTCTGGCTGTTGGCTAGCCTTGATGTGCCGCGTGGTGCACCGGCAGCGACGCTGGAAGCAGCTATCGGTGAAGGACAACTGGGTGGGAAGGTCGAGTGCTTCGCGTCACCGGGTGAGTCCTGGGCGCATGCCGCCAAGCTGGCCGGGGAAGATGATAGAATCTTGGTCTTTGGATCGTTCTACACGGTAGCGGCGGTGATGCGCATACTGAGCTCCGTAGCAGCGCCGTAGCGTAAGCAGGCGCCCGTTTCCGAAACCTTTCGACTTTACGAAAAACCGATGTCCGACTCTCCTGACGCGCATTTGCAGTTAAAAAAACGGGCACGTCGCCGTCTGGTTGGCGCGATCGCGTTTGCCGGCCTGGCTGCCGTGGTTTTGCCAATGGTCATGGACGAGGAGCCAAAACAGCAGGTTCAGGACGTCCAGATCCGCATCCCAGGTCAGGATCAAACACCGTTCAACCCGAAGATGGTCAAGCCGGCGGCAGCACCTGCGGCGGAGGAAAAAGCTCCGGTTGCAGAAAAGGCACCAGCGGTGCCTGTGCCAGCCGAAACACCGGCGAGCAAACCGGCGGAAACGATCAAAGCACCGGAAAAAGCCCCCGAAAAGCCGGTTGAAAAGAAAGCTGAAAAGCCAACCGAAAAGCCGACCGAGACGGTTGCAGAAAAACCGGCCAAGGTCACCGCCGCCGAAACCCAGCGCGCTGCTGCGATTCTCGGTGGAAAGCCTGCGGAGGCTGCGGCGTCCGGCAACGGCCAGTTCCTTGTCCTGATCGGCGCATTCTCGAATCCGGCCAACGTCAGACAATTGCAGACCAAGATCGGCGAACTCGGCATTAAGGTCTTTACCGAGTCACTCGATTCGCCTGAGGGCAAGAAAATACGGGTACGTGCCGGCCCTTTCCCCAATCGTGAAGCGGCCGACAAGGCGCTTGAAAAGATGAAGCGGATCGGCGTGAATGGTGTCGTAGCGGCCAAACCATGACCGGTTTCGACTACATCGTTGTCGCCATCGTGCTGGTCTCGGTGTTACTTGGTCTATGGCGCGGTGTGGTTGGCGAGATCATCGCACTGGCGGCCTGGGTGCTGGCCTTCTTCGCGGCAAAGATGTGGGCGTCCGAGGTGGCGCGGGTCTTCCTGACCGGGATTGCCGATCCGGCGATGCGTATCGTCGCTGCCTGGGTTTGCGTTTTCGTCGTCGTACTGGTCTTGATGGCGCTCTTGCGTCTGGCCATGCGCGGCCTGCTCAAGGCGCTTGGCCTGAGTCTGACGGATCGTTTGCTGGGCATCTTCTTCGGCTTGGCGCGCGGCCTAACCATCGTTCTGATTCTCGTCGCCATCGGTGGCATGACGATGGTACCCAAGGAAAAGTGGTGGACCGAAGCCTATTTCTCGGCTCCGCTCGAAACAGCCGTGTTGGCCGGGAAACCCTGGCTGCCACCGGAAATCTCAAAACGTATTCGCTTCAGGTAGAAAATCTATGTGCGGTATTCTCGGAGTCGTCGCCACCACCCCTGTCAATCAGTTGCTCTATGACGGGCTGATGGTCTTGCAGCATCGCGGCCAGGATGCGGCCGGTATTGCTACCGGCGACGGCGATGCCTTCCATATCCATAAGGGATCAGGGCTCGTGCGCGACGTTTTCCGCACGCGCAACATGCGCGCCTTGCCGGGCAATATGGGCATCGCCCATTGCCGTTATCCGACGGCTGGGTCATCTTCGGATTCAGCCGAGTCGCAACCCTTCTACGTCAACTCGCCGTTCGGTCTGGTGCTCGCGCACAACGGCAACCTGACCAACACCGAGCAGCTGCAGGAAGAAATGTTCCGCCAGGATCTGCGCCACATCAACACCAATTCCGATTCCGAGGTGCTGCTCAATGTGCTGGCGCACGAGTTGCAGGAGACGGCGAAGGGCTTTCGCCTCGATCTGGATACGATTTTTTCTGCCGTCGCCGGTGTGCATCGGCGTTGCAAGGGCGCCTATGCCATCGTGGTGTTGATTGCCGGCTACGGTATGCTGGCTTTCCGCGATCCCTTCGGTATTCGTCCGCTGGTGATCGGTACGCATGAGACGCCGCAGGGTACGGAATATCTGGTGGCTTCCGAGTCGGTTGCGCTCGACACACTGGGTTTCCAGGTGTTGCGCGACGTCGATCCGGGCGAGGCGATCTTCGTCGACATGGCGCATCAGATGCACCATCGCCAGTGCGCGCAGAACCCGGTGCTGTCGCCGTGTATCTTCGAGTACGTTTATCTGGCGCGCCCGGATTCGGTGATCGACGGTGTTTCTGTTTACGAAACCCGTCTGCGCATGGGCGAGTACCTGGCCGACAAAGTCGCGAGCAAGATACCCGTTGCGGATATTGACGTGGTTATTCCGATTCCCGATTCGGCGCGCCCTTCGGCGATGCAACTCGCCCAGCGTCTCGGACTTCCGTATCGCGAAGGCTATGTCAAGAATCGCTACATCGGTCGCACCTTCATCATGCCGGGGCAGTCGACGCGCAAGAAATCGGTGCGCCAGAAACTCAATACCGTCGGGCAGGAGTTCAAGGGCAAGCGCGTTTTGCTGGTCGATGATTCCATCGTGCGCGGTACGACCAGCCACGAAATTGTCGAGATGGCGCGAGCCGCCGGTGCCCTGAAAGTGTATTTCGCTTCCGCAGCGCCACCCGTACGCTACCCCAATGTCTATGGCATCGACATGCCGACGCGCAGCGAGCTGATCGCCACCGATCGCACGGAAGACGAAATCGCGACCGAAATCGGCGCTGATGCCCTTGTGTATCAGGATCTCGACGCGCTCAAGGCCTCGATCAGCGATCTCAAGCCATCGATCTGCCATTTTGACAGCGCGTGTTTTGACGGCATCTACGTCACCGGCGATGTGACGCCGGAATATCTCGATGCGATCGAAAAAGCGCGTGAAGGAAAGCTGGCGTCCAAGAAGGTTGACGGCGGTGACGTGCGGCAGCTCCACCTCAATCTCAAGACGGCGGGTTGATGCCATGAAGAACAAGTACCAGCCAGAAACATTGGCCGTTCGTGCCGGGCAGGCGCGCAGCCAGTTTAACGAACATTCAGAAGCGCTGTACCTGACGTCGAGCTACGTTTTCGATAGCGCGGCACAAGCGGCTGCGCGCTTCTCGGGCGAAGAAGAGGGCAACGTCTACTCGCGTTTCACCAACCCGACGGTCGCTGCTTTCCAGGAGCGCCTTGCCGCGCTCGAAGGTGCCGAGTCCTGTGTCGCGACGGCATCCGGCATGTCGGCGATTCTCTCGCTGGTCATGGGTTTGTGCAGTGCCGGTGACCATATCGTGGCGTCCACCGGTCTGTTCGGCGCTACCCAGCAATTGCTCGGCAACATCATGACGCGTTTCGGCGTCACCACCACCTTTGTTTCGCAAACTCGTGTGGCGGATTGGGAGGCTGCGATTCGTCCGGCGACAAAACTGCTCTTCCTCGAAACGCCGTCCAACCCGCTGACAGAGATTTCTGATGTCGCGGCACTGGTTGCTGTAGCGCACGTGCGCGGCATTCTGGTGGCCGTCGACAACTGCTTCTGCACGCCGATCTTGCAGCGTCCGCTCGATATGGGCGCCGATCTGGTGGTGCATTCGGCAACCAAATTCCTTGACGGACAAGGGCGCGTGCTCGGTGGCGCTGTATGTGGCGCCAAGAAACTGACCGACGAAATACTCAAATTCCTGCGTACGGCCGGGCCGACGCTTTCTGCCTTCAATGCCTGGGTGCTGCTCAAGGGTATGGAGACGCTCAAGATCCGGCTCGAAGCGCAATCAGCCAATGCCTTGGAGTTAGCGCGCTGGCTCGAAGCGCATCCCAAGGTGGCGCGTGTCTACTACCCCGGTCTGGAGTCGCATCCGCAATTCGAACTCGCCAAGCGTCAGCAGAAATGCGGCGGCGCTATCGTGGCCTTTGAAGTCAATGGCGCGCGGACCGAAGCATGGACGGTAATTGACAACTGCCGGTTGCTCTCGATCACGGCTAATCTGGGCGATACCAAGACCACGCTCACGCATCCGGCGACGACCACTCACGGTCGCATTACGCCCGAACAACGGGCAGCAAGCGGCATTACCGAGAGTCTGCTACGCGTGGCCGTGGGGCTGGAGGCGGTGGTCGATCTGCAGAACGACCTGGAGCGCGGCTTGTCGGCGGTTTAGTCGACTTTCCAGTTGTTTCAACGCGCGTTTCAGTGCGCCTTGCGCTGCTGGCGCGACAGGTCGAGGCGGTCCGTCGCTGTGCTCTCAAGGGCCTTCTTGATGCTTTGCGGCAGCATGAAATAGGTCATCAGACTTGAGCCTATGCATAGTACCCAGAAAAGAAAAAAGCCAACTGAATAGGTCGTCAGCGCGGCAAGTTCGATCGGCTGACCCAGCAAGAAGAGCTGCTTCGGGTCGATGACCGTAAAGAACACCACTTCAGCAACTCCGGCCGCAATGAAGGCCGGCCAGAGAATCCAGATAATGTGTTTCATATTGTCTCCAGAAAATGCGTAGGCCGGATCACGCAGGCATTTTTGAGTCGCAGGTGGCAACTTGGTTCCGCGAGATCACTATGCCTTTTGAACATAATCAATCCGCATCCGTCAGCCGGAAGTCGGACCTGAAGAAATCCACTCGTTGAAGCAATGGCGAGCGCTGTCAATCAACTCGCCAGCCGTTAGCCCCGCCGGGCCGCATCCGTGGGCAACCAGCCGATCAGCGGCGCAGCCATGCAGATGTGCCGCCGCGAGCAAGGCTTCGAGCGCCGGCCAGCCCTGGGCGAGCAGAGCGGTGACGAATCCGGTGAGAACATCGCCGCTACCTGCCGTCGCCAGGCCCGGATTGCCGCTGGTATTGACAAACCACTGGCCGGAAGGCGCCGCGATGATCGTTCCGCAGCCCTTGAGTGCGACGCAGGCCTTGTAGCGCGTGGCCAGTTCGCACGCCGCATTCAGGCGATTGGCTTGAATGGTCGCTACGTCGCAATCGAGCAAACGCGCGGCTTCAGCCGGGTGCGGCGTGAACAGTGTGGGCGCCGTACGCGCATTCAGGACGACGCGCAGTTCCTCGTCGCCGGCGACCAGATTCAAGGCGTCGGCGTCGAGAACGATGGGGCTATCGTACTGACAGGCCTCCTCAAGCCATATGCGCGCCGTCGTGCTGCATCCCAGTCCGGGGCCGCAGGCGAGCGCATTGTGTTCGCTGGTAAGCAGTTTCTCGGGCGTGCTCAGCATCAGTTCGGGTTGCTGTCCGTCGAATGCCGGCGCGTCCTGGGCGAGCAGCCCGACATGAACCAGACCGCTGCCGAGGCGCAGCGCTGCACGGGCGGCCAACAACGCGGCACCGACCATGCCGGGCGCGCCACCAATAACAGCGGCGCGTCCGAAACTTCCCTTGTGGCTGTTGCGCGGGCGGGGTTTCAGGTGCTGCGCAAAGAGTTCGAGGCTGACGGTTCGACCATCCGCTTTAACGATAGCTTCCGGTTCCAGGTCGAGCGTAGCGATGGAAATGTCGCCGCAGAAATCCGGGCCGTCGGCGGTGTACAGTCCCGCCTTGCCGCCAATAAAACTGATCGTGTGGCTGGCGCGGATGGTGGCGCCATGCAAGGTGCCGGTATCGGCATCGAGCCCGCTCGGACAATCGAGAGCGAGCAAGGGACACGCATCGCGAGTGGCCAGCACATTGGCTCGGCAAATGATCGAAGCATAGGGCTCGACGATCGCGCGCTTGAGACCGATGCCGAACAGGCCGTCGATGATCAAGGACCAGCGCCGATCATCGGGAATGTTTGCCAGGGTTTCGCCGTCAGCGTCGATGAAACGCTGATAGGCATCGAGCGCGTCCATCGGCAGCAGGTCGACTTGCCCGACAAAAACCACGCAGAGATCAAAGAATCGCTCGCGCAGCAGGCGTGCCGCTTCGAAGGCGTCGCCACCGTTATTGCCGGGGCCGGCCAGAATGAGGATGGCGCCGCGTCCCGTGTCAATGGTCACGGCCAGTTCGGCCGCAGCGAGGCCGGCACGCTGCATCAGCGGCTGGTCGGCGGTGGCCGCCTCGATGCGGCGCAAATCGGTGGAACGGAAGAGCGGAATGGAGCGCATGGCCGGAGTCGGATTCTGAAAACGGTGAAGTTCGATTTAACCATGAAGCATGGGGCCAAGTCTCTACGACTTGTTCAAGATCGAATGCACGGGATCGACGTGAGCAAGTAGTATTACGGGCGGAGTATTTGTGCATTCCTTGGAGTTAAGACCATGAAGAACAATCGACGTGAGAGCAGCCCGTTTAGGCGGGCGTTTCGGGTGTTCCTGCTCTTGATCGTCGCGACCTGGCTGGTGCCGGTCAGCGCCCAGGATCTGGCTGAAATCCGCGAGCGCGGCGTGCTGCGCCACCTCGGCGTGCCCTATGCGCGCTTTGTTACAGGTAATGGCGAGGGGCTCGATGCTGAGATTGTGCAGCGTTTTGCCAAGCACCTTGGCGTGCGTTACGAGTACGTGCAAGCCGACTGGACTACGGTTATTCAGGATCTGATCGGACAGGATCTTGAATACAAGCCGGTCATGCGCGCCGTCGGTAGTCATCCGGTCCGCGGTGACATTATCGCCAATGGGCTGACCATCCTGCCGACGCGCGAGAAAGTCCTCGACTACTCAGTTCCGACCTTTCCATCAGCGGTGTGGCTTTTAGCGCGTTCCGATTCCAGGGTCAGCCCGATTGCCCCCAGCGGCAGCCTGGCCGCCGACATCAAGGCAACACAGTCCAAACTGAGCGAGGGCAGTGCGTTTGTGATGGACAATTCCTGCCTCGACCCGAAAATTCTTGGGATAGATGGCAAAGGCTATCGCTTCAAACGCTTTACGGCGAGTGCCAGCCTCAATGACATCGTTCCGGCATTGCTCAAGAATGAAAGCGAGATGACCCTGCTCGACGTGCCCGACATCATCGATGCCATGGAGAAGTGGCAAGGTCAGATCAAGGTGATCGGCCCGATATCAGAGGAACAGCGAATGGGTGCGGCTTTCCGCAAAAATTCCCCCGAATTGCGCCAATCCTTCAATGCTTTTTTCGTCGACTTGCAGGCAAACGGGACCTATATGATGCTGGTTCAGAAGTATTTCAGATCGGCACCGCGCTACTTGCCAGACTATTTCAAAGGTATTGCCGGTAGCCGCTGATGGCAGAGACAACGCAAGGCTTCCGTGCCTTCCCCGGTTTTTGGCGCTACAAGAAAAGTCTCATCACTTTTCTGATTTTCGTTGCCTATGCGGCGGCGGTGTTCTGGAGCAACTACGATTCGCTGCAACAACTGCGGAATGACGCGCAGATTCGATTACAACTGGAATCCGAGAAGCAGGCGGCGGCGATCTCGTATTATTTCACCGAGCGCCAGAACGATATTTTCGAACTTGCCGAATCCGAGCCGGTCGTCAGCTTCTTCAAGAACCGCGACCTGGGGATGAGTTACGAGTACGGCCTCGGCGTGAACGTCGAATTCATCGAAAATCGCTTTGCCGAGCTCATGGCGCGCAAGCGGGTTGGTGGTCAGGCGATCTATTCCGGGGTGGTCCTGATTGATCGCCAGGGCGTCGAAGTTGCCAACGTAAACAGGCGGAGTACTGTCGCGGGCTACAAGACGCTACTCGCGCCGGGTCAGCGTGAAACGCGGCTCCGTCTTTTCGGGCAGCACGGAGAATTGCTGGTCAGCTCTCCGGTCTGGATCAACCAGACCTACTGCGGCGAAATTCTGGCGTGGACCAACGCCAATACCAGCCTGGCTCAGTTCGGACGGCTCGGCCCGCGCTGGTACAGCTTGCTGGTTGATCGGCAGAACGCCAAACCACTGGATTCGGGCGGCACACTCTCGCCCTGGTATCCCCGGCTGGACGCAGCGCTCAAGGAGTTGTCGGCGACGGGCCAAAGTTCCGGTTTCATGCCGGGTAACGCCGGCGAGGAAAAACTGGCCATTACCAAGGTCGATATCGGGCAAACGCCGCTCGCATATGTGTCGATGACGTTCGACTATCCGGCCGAAAAAGGTTCATCGCGCTGGATGCTGTTTGCTGCGGGCGGGATCCCCTTCATTGTCCTTCTCCTGGTCTTTCTCGATATGCGGGATCGCCGCCGGCTCGACGAGCTGAGTGAACAGGCACGTGCCGAGGCTGTGCGGCTGGCGCAGGCCCGCGGAGAATTCCTCGCCAACATGAGTCATGAGATTCGCACGCCGATGAATGCCATCGTCGGGATGACTGAGCTGTGCCTGAGTACCGATCTCAACAGCAAGCAGCAGAACTATCTGAACAAGATTCAGGGCGCCTCGAATTCGCTGCTGCGCATCATCAACGACATTCTCGATTTCTCGCGTATCGAGTCCGGCAAGCTGGAGATCGAACAGTTGCCTTTTGATCTCGATCAGGTCTTCGAGGATATTGCTGCCCTGCTTGCCGAATCGGCAGCACAGAAATCGATCGAACTGGTTTTCGATGTCGATGATTGCATCAAGCAAAGCTATGTCGGCGATCCATTGCGGCTTGAACAGATCCTCATCAATCTGATCGGCAACGCCATCAAGTTCTCGGAGCGCGGCACGATCACGCTTCGCGTTCGCAACGAGATGATCAAGGTTCCGACGGCGCGGCTTTCATTCTCGGTGATCGACCAGGGTATTGGCCTTTCCTCAGAGCAGCAAACGCGCCTGTTCCAGGCCTTCACCCAGGCCGATTCGACGACGACGCGCCGCTATGGGGGGAGCGGCCTGGGCCTCACCATCTGTAAGCGGCTGGTCGAGTTGATGGGCGGCTCGATACGGGTCAGCAGCGCCTTGGGGCAGGGCAGCAACTTCCACTTCTTCGTCAATCTTGGTGTAGACCGTACGCATGTTTCGAGCGCGGTCGCCATCGAACGGCGGCTTCTGCCCTTCGCTGACAGCCCGGTATTGATGGTGACCAGCAACCCTGTCGTGCGGTCGGCGATCGCGGCGCAATTGAGCCAGATCGGCCTGGTGTCGGAGACCTGCCTGTCTGCCGAGGAAGCCATGTCCACTGTATTTCGGCGCGAGCACGCGAGCTATCTGGCCATTCTGGTCGACTCCTGCGTGCTTGACGACAATGGCGTGGCGATATTCTCGCGATTGAGAAGTCGTTGGGGCAGTACGCCGGTACCGCCGACGCTGCTCGCTCCAACGCTGGTGCCGCCGATGATACTGCTCAGTTCGGTCAGTCATGCGGACTCGGAGCGTTACGCCGGAACGTTCGACGCCATTCTCGGCAAGCCGACAAGTTCCAGCCGCCTGTTTGGCGAGATTGCGCCCTTCCTGGGCTTGAAGGCCCGCGCCCGGCCCTTGCAGAATACCCATGTCAGTCTCGCCATCGCCTCGCTCCGCGGCGCGGAGATTTTGATGGTCGATGATGTCCCGCTCAATCAGGAAGTCGTCCGCGACATGCTGGAGAGTGCCGGAGTGCGCGTGCGCCTGGCCCATAACGGTCGCGAGGCGATCGAGGCTATCCACAAGAAAATGCCCGACGGCGTTTTGATGGATTGCCAGATGCCGGTCATGGACGGTTACGAGGCGACACGTGAACTTCGCAAGGAGGAACGCTATCGCCGCCTGCCGATCATCGCGCTGACCGCCAACGCTCTGCACATGGAACGCGAGCGCTGCCTGGACGCGGGGATGGACGGCTACGTCGCCAAACCCGTCAAGTTGCGGGAGCTTCTTGCCGTGCTGGTCGCACACTTGCCGGCGCGTGACTTTGTCCGTAACAGCCTCAATCCGCTCGCGGTATCGCCGGACGATCCATCAAAAGCCGTTGCTGAAGCGGGCGTCGAAACCGGTTCAGTCGTGCCAGCGGGAAACCCTTTGACCGAGTTGCCCGGAATTAATCTTCAGACGGGTCTGCTCTATGCAAACGGCAACCACGAAATCTATCGCAAGATACTGCGGATGTTTCGCGACTCGCATGGGCACGATTTTGAGCCCAGCCTGACGCGCGCGTTTGAAAACGAGGACTGGGTTGGCGCCATACGGATCGCGCATACCCTGAAAGGTTCTGCCCGAACGATCGGCGCCAATCTCTTGGGCGATCTGGCGCAAGCGCTTGAGGAGGCCTGTCGCGCCCAGAAAAAGGACGTCATCGAACGGCTCCTCGCCGGCCTGTTGCTTGAGCTGGAAAAGGTCAGCGCAGGCCTGGCCGAAATCGGGTTGGCTCAGTATCAATCCCTACCATCCGCGCCGACCAGAACCGCTAGAACCGTGCTTTCAGGCAGGCAGTGATCCCGGCAGGAACTGCACGCGACCGGTATCGAGGTACCTCTCGCAACGCTCGATGAATTCGCGCGTGCTCTTGGGCATCGGTGTTCGTGCCTGGGCAATGTAGAAGAT
>Ga0302321_100006040_pt1 | contig 10628 bp, 10 predicted proteins | sample Fen_T0_1_FD_202505 | JGI IMG/M metagenome (GOLD analysis project Ga0302321, IMG submission 202505) | Peat permafrost microbial communities from Stordalen Mire near Abisko, Sweden - Fen_T0_1 | ecosystem: Environmental > Terrestrial > Soil > Wetlands > Permafrost | place: Sweden: Abisko... | reverse complement strand
GCCGCTTGATCTGAGTAATAGTCTCCTCTGAAATAACTTTTGCTTCCGGATTCTGCTCCATAGCTGGTATTTCCGCGATGGATTCCCACGAAATAGCCGGGCGAGACATGCGATAGAAGTCGACCAGCCGATGATGTGCAATACTCAGGAGCCAGGTAGCGACTGAGCCACGCCTCGGTTCGTACGTCTGCCCTTGCTTCCAGGCCTGGAAAAAAACCTGCTGCATCAGGTCAGCGGCATCATGCTCATGCTTGAGATGTGCATAGAGATAACGATAAATCTGCATATGGTAACGATCATATAAAACCTCAAAAGCTGGCAGCGTCTCATAGCCTGTAGTGTGGTCATGAGACAGAGAGTTCGGCGACATTATATGTGCTCGCCTCCTTATTTCATTTCTTCTTGCTTATATATACGAAGGTTTTCCATCTGGAGGACAGCAAAACAGACTATGCTTTGTTCAATATAGAGATAGAATGAGGTGTGCTGTTTCTAGCATGCTTGGATGGTTGTTGGTTTGAGGGTTTTACCTGAGCATTTCTTTCGTCGGAGCAGTAATGGCGTAGCGATGACGATATCTCCAATTTCCCAGCCCATCGTCATCATAGACCGTGTCTTCGTATTCCATGCCGCATTTCTGCATCACCCGACCGGAAGCTGTATTCTCTCGCTCACATTCCGCGTGGACACGCTGAGCACCCAGCACCGTAAAGGCGTAGGTAATGGCGGCGTGTAGTGCTTCGGGCATGTAGCCCCGTCCCCAGAAGTGTTGGTCGAGTGCGTAGCCACAGCCCCATTCTTGTATCCCTTCTTTAGTTGCATGACGGCTCCTGCCAATAATAAGCCAGCCTATGAGCTGCCCATCGCTCCGTAGCGTGATTGCCCAATTGTAGGCATCCCGCAGGGGATTGGATGCGAGCTCTACAAGCGAAGTGAGCCATTGGCGTCTCACCTCCCCATCCCAGGAGGCAAAGTGCATAAAGCGGGTGACGGATGGATCAGCCAGGAAAGCATTAAGCGCATCCCAATCAGAAAGAAGAAAGTCCCGTAGGATCAGCCGCTCAGTTTCAAGAGCAGGAGATATCACATATTTCTTTTCTTCCATCACCGCAATATCCTTTTTCATACCTCATTGATCTACTTCTAGTCGTTGTTCAAATTGATACTTTAGAGTATACTAGAGTCATAGACGAATTACTAGAGGAAACGGCCTTTATGAGAAGTGAATTGGTGAAATATGACCCAAAACCCTTCATTCTTCATGCGTGATCAGCTTGATCCTGAACCGGCTATGCTTAATGACGCAACGCCTTTAGAAGACTACGGACATAATTTGACTCTGCTTGCGAAAGTCGGGATCTTCTCCCCTCTTGCTGGTCAGGAGGCGGTGGTGGACCGAGTATTTCAGGTTCTCCAGCGAAAAAATAAGAATTCCCCGGTAATTCTGTCTTCTGATGAGAGCAGGCGCTGGGCTATTGTGGCGGAGGTCATTCGTCGCATGGCGATGGGAGACGTACCGGAGGCTTTTCGCTCGTGGCAGGTGATCAGATTGGATTACGAGGCATTGTTTACCAATCTGTCTGATGACACGTTAACCCGCGAGGAACGCCAGGAACGGAAATTTGCATCCCTGAGAGAGAAACTCGCCCAGGCTGAGCCAGGCTCCGGTGAGGAATCAGCTTTGCTAGATGAGTTGTTTTCCTGGCCACCCTTGGAGGAGTGGATAGCACCAACGATGGTCCTTGAGCGACTCCAATCGATGTTGATCGCGATGCATCAGGCCGAAAGTTCTTTTGTGCTCTACGTTGATCATTTTCATCGCCTCGTCGGTGGTGAACCGGAGTCCTACCCGATTAATGCTGTTCCCCTTTTGAAACCAGCCCTGGCACGTGGCCAGATACAGTTGATCGGCGCTTGTACGTTGGAGCAATATCGCCAGCATATTGAGTGGGATGCCGCCATGCAACGTCGTTGCCAGGAGATCTGTTTGCCGGAGGGCTAAGAGTCCATTCTATAGTGTAAACGGTGAAAACAGGAAATATTTCATGGATTGACATATTCATATGACTCATGATATATTTGAGTGGATAGAAGTATTTCTTGTACAAAAAATAGTAGGGTGGAACATGCGGTATGGAGGAATGTGGTGCTAGACCAGATACTTGCTCCTGAAATGCTTGCACTCGGTCAGGCGGGTGCCTTACTCCTTTTCATTATCATCAGTTGTATCAGCTGCCTCGTCTTTTTGAACCGGCTAAATCGTCTGCAATCGACGCTGCTGCAACTCGATGCTTCTACTGCCAGAACCCAGGAACTTAGTGAGCAACGGTATACTGCAACGCAGGATCGAATTCATCAGTTGCAACTTGCTCAAACCTCGACCCAGACGACCGTTACCAGTACACGGCAAGAAACGCAGCACTTGATACGTGATCTGACAACGCTCCAGCACGATGCACAAAATCTCATGCGAGAATTGAAAACGCAGCAGCATAGTACGCAGTCATTTATGGATGAATGGAAAAAAGAGACGACGCATCTCAGCCGTGCGCTGCGTACCACTTATCAACAGGGCATCTGGGGAGAGCTTGAGCTCAGACGGGTCGTAGAATTAGCCGGGATGCAACGCTATTGCGACTTTGATCTCCAGAAATCGCTTCCCAATAAGCAAACGCCGGATATGCTCATTCATCTGCATAATAACCGGACTATCGCCATCGATTCTAAAGCGAATAGTCAGGTCTATCTTAATGCTATGGATTGTGATGATGAGGTCATACGCGCACAAAAGCTGAAAGAATATGCACGGGAAGTCAGAGATACTATGAATGCTCTTGCAAGGAAAGAGTATTGGAAGCAACTTCAGCCAACACTGGCACTCGTCATACTCTTTATTCCTAACGAGGCGATGTTTCGTGCGGCCCTCCAACAGGACATCGATCTACTTGAACTGGCAACTGAAAAGAATATCCTGCTAGCATCTCCGGTTACGTTGATTGCATTGCTCAAAGCACTCTCCTATGGGTGGAGCCAGGAGGAGCGTGCTCAACATGTGCAACAGATAGTGGATCAAAGTCAGGCGCTCCACAAAGAATTAGAAATATGGCTGCGCCAATGGCAACCACTCAAAAAGGCCATTCAGAATACCAATCTCGAATTTAACCGTGTGGCAGAGCGCTATGAGACCCATATCCTTCCCCTTTTGCGTGCTCTTGGGACGCTTGATAGTACCTTGCTCGTGAGGGATAAAGACTTTGAACTTACTCCACTCCCACCTCTGGTTCGATCCACGACTGGCAATGGAGAGCGAGCGATCTCAAACGATCAGGAGCCGGCACAAGAGACCGCTACCGTGATCGAACCAGAAAGTACAGACCCATCCTGGCAGGAGAAGTTGACGCAACCACTCAAGAGGTTGCAAACACTGTTTTCTCAGCAAATGAGGGACGGATCGTAAGGGTCTTCTGCCTTTATGCTTTTTCGGCGCCCTTGAGGATCTGTTGGGCGACGATGTAGCCTGATCCGCCGTTGATGCCGTGTCCCGGCCATGTTGCAGCCCCTAGCATATAGAGATGTGGTACTGCGGTGGCGTGGCCTGGCTGATCGGGCAAGGGGCGGAAGAGATAGCTCTGGGCGAGGTCGTGTGCGCCTCCATATGGATCGCCGGGTCCCTGATTTGCGCTAAAGTGTGCCAGTGTGTCGGGCGTGATGACGGAATGGCCGATGATGGCGCTGGGGATATTAGGGATATGTTTGCCGACGATATTGATGACGCGTTCAGTGAAGCGGGCGGTGAGATCTGCTGTCCATGTGCCGTCGCCTGTGTCGATGAGGCCCGCGCCGTCGCCTTGAGGGTGGCAAGGTACCTCAAGTACCTGAACGCGCATGATGGCTTTGCCCTCTGGCGCACGTGTTGGGTCGAGATTGGTTGGGCAATCGACGGTGAAGGTTGGTTTTGTGGGGAGCAGTCCAGCTGTTCCTTGCGCTATGGCAAGGGTACAGCCGTTGAGCCCATCGCTCAAGTGGGGCTGCCCAACTTGCTTAAAGCGTGCATCGGGCCAGCGTGGCGGCTCGTTGAGGGCAAGGTGGATCTGCACACATCCGCGTCCATAGCGGAACTTTTTCGCCTGTGTGCGCAGGGATGCGTCGCTGTCCGTCTCAGCCAGTAGCGAGAGGTAGAGCTGATCAGGATTGGTTGAGGCGACGATGGCTTGCCGCGCTTGATACTCTTCGTTGTTTGTCGTACGCACTTTCGAGGCTTTCCCGTTTTCGACAATGATGCGTGTGACCTGCGTCTCTGTCCGGATCACGCCACCCTGATCTACTATGAGCCGGGCTAGCGAGCTGGCAAGCATCTCGCTGCCACCCTGGGGAATGGGCATGCCTGCCCCCATCAATGCCAGGACGACGAGCTTGACCCATATTCCACTCCCAACCTCGTCGGGTGTGCGGCCCATATGCATCGTCCAGGGTGCTAGCATTGCGCGCATGACCGGCGACTTGAAAGGCTCGACGGCTGCACGCCCGGTCTCGAACAATGAGGCAGCAAACGCCGAATAGCCGGGCCGGTCCCCATTGTGGAGGAGCCGTGCACGAATCTCTGTGGCTTCAGGCGAGGTAAGATCCAGGTTGAATAGGGCGAAGATATCATTCACGTGGGGGTCGAGCGAGCCTAGTAAATCGCCAAGAGCTGCGCCATCGCCGGGTGCGAGCCGCTCGGCCTCTGCTGCGAGCGCCTCGAAAGAGCGTGCAAAAACGGCCGTTTGACCATCTTCCAGCGAGACGCCTGTTGGCAGATCAGTATTTATATACTGCAATCCCCGTTCGACCAGTGCGCCGCCCAGATCTGCATAGGCTGGCCCATTGAGGAAGAGTGGATGTGCAGCTGAATAGACATCATGTTTGAAGCCTGGTAGTGTGAGCTCATCTGTGCGCACCAGACCGCCCGCGCGGTCGTTCTTCTCCAGCACCAGAACGCTGCGCCCTGACCGTGTCAGGTAGGCAGCTGTAACCAGTGCATTGTGGCCGCTACCAATCACGATAACGTCGTATGTTTTCATTATTCAATCTCCTTTTGTCCCGAATATAAGGTAGGTGAGGACCCAAAAAGGGACCTTATCTCTATTCTAGACGCTGCCTGCATTTTTTTTTAGCCCCTTTCTTCCATTGTATGGATGACGAAGTGTGATGTAGAGACATCTATAATTATGTTTGGCTTACTATGCAGCCATGTGGGCCGAGCACGAGGAACTCCTACAGGTTACATGGAGAAGCGTCCTTTCTCCGGTTTTTCCGACCATAAACAGAATACAGGAGCAGTAATGTTGTTTGAGAAAGGATGTGCAGGAGTGGAAGCCCACAATGTTCTTCACCCATGGAAAGCAGACAGCTCTCTGAGTACAGAACGCAGCAGCGTAGTCCCAAATCTTGATCATCCTTGCTATGCAGATCAGAGGAGAGGAGCATGGAAATAAGTCAACCACAGGTGGTGTTTACGGAAGGCCATCCGATTTTGAACGTCAAGAATGTGGTCGAGAGCCTTGACTACTACTGCAATACGCTCGGTTTTCAGGATGTGTTTCATTGGTCACATGAAGACACTTTTCCCTGGACGTTTGCTCAAGTGTGTCGGGGGAACTTCTTTGTGTATCTGTGCCAGCAGGCGCAGGGAGGTCCAGGGATGTGGATGTACCTCAACCTCGCGTCATCAGAGGACCTGACTGCCCTGTATCAAGAGTACCAGGCACATGCAGCGAAAATCACTGAACCGCCCACCGACCAGTCATGGGGGATGCGCGAAATGCTGATTGAGGACGTGGACGGGCATACCTTGAGAATTGGTGCTCCGCGACCTCATAAGTAGGCTGGGAGGGCCGGCTGGTTCCTGGATTCTTTCGCTTTGCTGAGGGGCCACCTTCACCCTCTCTCCTGTGGCAACTTTGAGCCATTTATCAGCGCAACGTCTGTGCCGAAAGGTGCCTTTCAAGCCGGCTCATAAGCAGTCCGGCAACAATGATTGGCAGCGTGAGCGCCATCCACGGCCGCGCCGGCCCAAGCGCGTACAACAGCGTAAACATCATTGGAGCAATCGCTGCAGCCACTCCCCAGGAGAATTGATGAATGGCTATATAACGTCCCTGTAAATGGGCTGGTCCAATCGCCGCCGCCAGCGCCATCGACGTTGGGTTAGCGATCAAGCCCGCCAGCGTATAGACAGCGACCGTGCCAAAGAGATAGGGGATAAGCAGAAAGCCTGGGAGCAGCGGAGCAAGCGCAAACAAGAAGCATCCAATGAGCCATAGCAGGCTGGCGATAGCCAGAGAGCGCGTGCGACGAGAAGATTCCAGAAGCCGCATCAGCAGCGTTTGCATGCAGATCACCAGCCCGCTGCTGAAGGCGAACAAAGCTCCAACGATCAAGGTTGAGGTTTTCAAGGTCTCGGTCGCATAGATCGGGAGCCCCATCTCCAGCAGAAAGGGACAGAGCGCGAAGACAACATTGCACGCCACCAGTACGAGAAATGGACGGTTTGCCAGCACCTCACGGTAGCCCCCTGGCCCCGTTATCGCCAGTTGCGGACGTGGTCGGGGTGCTGTTTTGTGCAGGGATAACGCGATTGTTGTCAGCAGAAAGCTAAGCACATTCGCCAGGATAAGAGCTCGATAGCCGTTTGCGCCTCCGAATGCCACGACGAAGCCTGCCAGCAGACCTCCTAGTGTAAGGCCGAGGCTTTGCGTTGCCCCCACGAAGCCATACCAGCGATCACGCTCATCTGGGCCAGCAACCTCAGCAATCAACGCCGTACATGCCGCATAGAAGACGCGATTACCAGCAGTGACAAGAAACGTCATAACGAAAAGCATTGGAATATCGTGGACAAAGAGATAGCCCAGAAAGCCAAGCCCTTGCAACAATTGGCTGATCAGGACCAGCGGTTTGCTACCAAAGCGATCAACCAGAGTGCCAGTAATCGGCGTCATCGGCAATGTCAGCACGGTTGCCAGCGTAAGCGTCACGCCAATGGCCGGCAGAGCCAGACCTGCGACCCTCTGGAAATAGAGCAACGAGAAGGGAAGATAGAGCCCGGTACCGAGCGCATCGAGAAGAAAAGCCAGCACGAGCGCTGCGTGCCCGCGCATCCTGGGGAGCCCCAGCCGCTGTAAGAACATAGTATGCACCTCCTTGGAACGTGTTTAATGTGAAGCACACGGGACATGTCCAGGGGTGCTGAATATAAGGCAATTTTACCCTAACTGTAGCAAATTTGTAAAGGCCCTTTTCTTCACTACTTCGATGCTTGAACGAAGGGCCATCTTAAACATCGAGTGGCCCCTTACAAAATTTCACTATTACATTGGAAGACCGTTGCCTTCAGTCAAGAGGCTGGTTATGCTTTTTTGCATTAACCAATTCCAACCTAACGTGCATTGGTCGTAGCATTCAAATGCGGGGATTAGACCTGGTTATCTGTCCTCAAAAAGTGCTGACAAAGTCAAAGCGCACTCTACTCAAAATGTCTATCCGGGACGAGCAGAATCATGACCATTGCACCCAGCAAGAGGCCGGCACCAAGGAGACCTGCAAGGCCCAGCTCCTCATGAAAGAATATCCACGCCAGTAGCGCCGCCGTCAGTGGCTCACACATCGTAACGATACTTGCCACCGTCGCCGACAGCGAGCGTATGCCAACCTGAAAGAGTCCATAGCCAAGCGCCGTAGGAACGCATCCCAGGTACAGCAATATCAACCACCCCGACGCTGGATACACGAGCACCAGTCGCGTTGCGGAAGCACAGACAAACAGCAGAAGTGCCCCGGTTCCGAACGCCACAAAACTAACCTGGAATGCATCATAACTATGCGTAAGCAAGCGCCCGCAAAGAATAAAACCCGCGTAGCCGCAAGCCGAGAGAAACGCCAGCCCTATCCCTATAAGCGAGATATTGTCCATCCCAGAACGAGCACCAGTGCCAACGAGCAGCATGGTCCCGCTTACTGCCGCGATCAGCGCAATAAATGTCGGCAAGCTTGGGCGTTCCCGCGTTATAAGCGTGGAGAAAATGGCAATGATGATCGGCGCTACACAGATAGCGATCAATGTCGAGATTCCCACACCTGCCAGGGGAATTGCCGCCACGTAGCAGGCTTGTGAGAGAGCCATCATGCAGCCCATAAGCATCATCACCCCAAAATCACGTGGTTTAATGTGCCGCAGGCTACCGCCAGGGCGTAGCCAACTCACGAGAAAAAACAGAGGTGTCGCAATTGCCAGGCGCAAAAAGCTCAACGAGAGCGCATTGGTGACGCCATAGCTATACAGTGCTTGATTCGCGATCCCGACCGTACCCCAGGAGATCGAGGCGCAGACCACGAGTAAGAAGTCACGACGAGACGTATGTCGAGAGAACATAGTATATCCTTCCTCAGATGCATAGGGAGAAACAAAGAAAGATGCAACGAGGGCAGGAAGAAGAGGCGCAAATGCACGTAGAGATCACACAAAACTGTACCGTGTTTGCGTGTTAGCGAGAGGATAAAACTGTTCTGCCTGCCCTAATCGGTGATGACGGGCGGCGGAGAACACAGCAGGAGATTTGAACCTGGAAATACGGAATCAAGCATGATAAATGTATCCTTGTCGATGAAAAACCAGAAGTTGTTGTACTTCTTTTCATAGTATAGCAGAAAGCGAGAGCATATTGTCAGATCTGTTTTTCGGATTGGTCAGACCGTGCTTCGCGCAGCCACTCTTCTTCTGTCTCCAGGTACACGATCCACTTGATCAGATCAGCAGTAGAGACCCGTTCGAGCAGGTACGCTACTCGTTTGCATCCGAACCGTTGGGCCAGTTGATAGGCCATCGTAAAGGTTGGGATGCTCTCAATATTTTTTTTTGCCCGCTCGCTCGCCGACGCATCCAGGTGGCTCAAGATCTGTGTCGTTCGCCCAAGCATCTCAATGATAGCTCCGTCGTGTTCATTATTGAATGTAGCGCAGTCCTCGACTTTGAAAATAGGCTGCTTTGTTTTAGGATGGACGCAACCCAGACGCGCAATCTCAAACCAGAGCCTTGACCAGTATTCAGGCTTACCACTATAATGCTGCTGGAGTGAGTCGCGAAATGCGAGAAACTCACTACGGAGCGTCCCACTGAGCGCTTTGATCAAGACTTTTGTTTGCCATTCAGGCACCTCAACAAGCAGTTCTCTGCGGTCCTGGGCCTGAAAGATGTGTAAACGAAGCTCATTTTCGTCCCTGGTCTCTATCCAGGGAGTATCTTGTCCGAGGAGTTCTGGCATGCTCTCTTGCTCCATACATACTCAATGATTGAATATTCATACATTGAGTATAACATAGATAAATCTGGATGAACACAAAAGAAGAGTGTGCTTACCAATGCTTCTGTGTATTTTTTCTCTTCGCATATGTAATATATTAAAAATAACTCTGATTTTCGCAGAGTTATTTTTCTCTTCTATCTTTTCGTCTCGTTTTGATTTAACTTTTCAATACGCTCATCCTTTCTTCTGTTGATGTATAGATGGCATATGAAGTGGAAATGCTTAGAGTTGTGCGTTCTCGAATCTGTGCCAGAGGCGTTCAGCGATGCGCCTCCCATCGTAGATGAGGCCGTAGCGTGCGACATAATGGCAGACATTCTCGATATCGCGTGTGAGCAGGGTGAGGGCGTTGGTGTTGAAGCGTGGATCAACTGCCTGGGGGAAGTCGATGATCTTTGCCTGACCTTGCCAGTAAAGGATGTTGTAGGCCGAGAGGTCGCCATGTATATAGTTGTGCGCCAGCCAGAGTTCGATGTTGCTCAATATCAGGTCGAAGGCAGCGCGGGCCTTTTCCCGGCTTAGCTCGCTGTTTGCGAGTGAGGGGGCTGCCTGCTCGTGATCGCCAAAGTATTCCATGAGGATGACGTTCTGGGTATGGGCAATGGGCCGGGGAATATCTGAGCCCGCCTGATGGAGAGCGGTCAGGGTTGCGAATTCGTAGTCGACCCACATCCCGAATTGCATCTGTTGGCCGAAACGGGTCTTCTTCTGGACCGCACGGCGTACCTGTCCGTTGGTGATGACGCGCCCCTCCTGGTAGACTGCGTCGTTTTTGAAGCCGCGATGGTCGCGCGGACGATATATCTTGGCTGCGAGTAGCTCTGCGCCGGTTGAAGGATGGGCCTGACAGCAATAGACCATGGCTTCTTTGCCGCGCTTCACGGGGTAGAGTATCTCGGTGATCATGCCTTCGGCGAAAAAGTAATCAAGTGCTACCTGTATGGGGTCTTGTTGTGCTAATATGGCTTGTTCTTCCAGCTCGTCCATTGTGCGCAGTTGTTTGCGTTTTGACATTGTAGTTGTATGCTCCTTATGAGTGTTGTTGATGTATTGAATGCGGTAAAAAATGGTTGAACGACCAACATAGGGCACCTCTTCTTTCTCGCGCACCTTCCCCTCTGCGGGCAGGTGGGAATAGCCAGACAACAGAAAAAGGGCCGCAAGCATCATGCCACGGCCCATTATTCGTAGTAAACGAAAAAGACCATCCAGTGGGGATGGCCAGTTGATTTGATGCGGTTCTATTGCAAATCACTTGAATGCAAAGAGTTTATTTTTTATGCAAAA
>Ga0302321_100006039_pt1 | contig 10628 bp, 6 predicted proteins | sample Fen_T0_1_FD_202505 | JGI IMG/M metagenome (GOLD analysis project Ga0302321, IMG submission 202505) | Peat permafrost microbial communities from Stordalen Mire near Abisko, Sweden - Fen_T0_1 | ecosystem: Environmental > Terrestrial > Soil > Wetlands > Permafrost | place: Sweden: Abisko... | reverse complement strand
GCACGGCCGAGTGACTTCGTCGAGCACCTCGAGGCGCTACACCTTCTGAGCAATCCAGGGCCGGTTCTCGACCCCATCGCAAGCAAGCTGGAGGCGGCCTGGCGCGAGGCCCTCGGTGAAGACTTCGCCCGACGGTGGATGGTGGGTCTGCCCGAATGGAGCGACTTGCCGGGCAAGATCAACGTGCGGCGGATTTTGTGGCTGCGCAATCTGGTGGTGGCGTACGACCTCATCGATTTCGCCCAGGAACGGTACATGTCGATGAGCCCGGACGACATCTGGGTGCCTGGCTCGCGGGCAGCGGAGTTCGATGGCGGCGAGATGACCGCGGCGCTGCCGGATTCGCCCTTCAAGACGCAGATCCCAGGCATCCTGCGCGAAGCACACAAGCTGCTGTTCAATCCCAAGGTCAGGCCGCAGCCCTAGTATAGGGCGTAGCGCCACTCCGTCCCGTGGGAAGCGCGCGCAAACCCTTAGAATCTGGAATGCTCAGGTTTTAGCCCGTTCGGTCTAGCAGCCCGTCTGCACGAGCCTTGCACGACCTCTCCTCGGAACTTCCTCGAGCAGGCCTTTCGGGCTGCACGGAAAGGGACGACGATGGTCTCGTGGCGTCGCTTAAGGAAAAACCCGTCGATTCTCCGATTCGGCGCTTCCCGGCCGTGACGGCGGTCGCCAACGTTCTGCTCGTCTCGGCGTGGCTTTGGCTCTCGGGGCCGACGCTGGGGTGGCTGGGGCGCAGGTTGGCCGATCCCAGCAATCGCACCAGCGGCATCCTGCTCGCAGCCGCGCTGCTGATCCTGCTGGCTCGGGCGTGCGGCCGATTCGACCTCGGGGCGACGATCCACGGCGCGCCCAGCGGCCGGTTGGTACCGCTCGTGCTCCTGGTTCTGTGCGCATTCGGCCAATTTCTGAAGGTGAGGCTTTTCGATTCGAATTTGCTGGCCGCCATGGGGCTTGTCGTCGGTTCTCACTCGCTGGCGGGGCTTTACGTGTCCGCCCAACGATGGCGACGCGGTTGGGTGTTCGTACTGTTTGCCATGGCCCTGCTTCCCTTGGGGCCGCACCTGGATGCGTTCGTGGGATTTCCCGCCCGCATTGCCACCGCCCGGTTGGTGGAACAGGTGCTGCGGGCCTGTTCCGTGCCGGTGCAATCTGCCGAAGCGATCCTGATTCTCGAAAATGGCGTCGCGAACATCGATCTGCCGTGCAGTGGGGTGAAGGGATTCTGGGTAGGCGGGATCTTCTTTCTCGCGCTGACCCTGCTTGAACGGCGCGCCCTGGGATTGCGGTGGCTCTTGGCCGGGCTCGCGTTCGTCTCGTCGCTCGCTCTGGCCAATTTTCTGCGGGTCCTTTGCCTGGTGGTCACCGACCTCGCACTCGGACGTCCGGCCTTGGCCAACTTGATTCACCTTCCGCTCGGCGTCTTCGGGTTCGTCATTTCCTGTGCCTTGGCCATCGTCTTGATTCGTCGACTGGTCGAGCCGGACCCAGGTCGCCCCGAGCCGGCGGTGGCGCGCGCGGGGGGGCCCGCAATCGGGCTCACCGGCTTGCTCGCCTTGATGTTTGCCTTGCTGTCGATTGCCCGTTCGTCCGAACGGAGCGCCGTGGCCACGATTCACCCCGTCGAGATCCGGTTCCCGGTGAATTGGGTGATCACTCCCCTGGCGCTCGACGAGAAAGAGACCCGCTTGTTCGAGCACAACGCAGCGCACCAGGTGGGTAAGTGGCGTTTTCGGGCGGGCGAGCAGCAAGGAACCCTGCTCGTGGCAGTGGCCGATTCCTTTCGTTCGCACCACGCACCCGAGGTCTGCCTGGAGGGCAGCGGTCACAGGGTCGACGATATTCGCCGCGCATTTCTCGCCCCGGACGTGCCAATCAAGCTCATCGACATCGAGCACCACCGGGCCTCGGCGGCGACGTGGTTTCAATCGTCGACCGCCACGACTGACTCTCTCATGGACCGGATGCTGGCGGAATTCCTCGCCGGCGATCGGCGCTGGGCGTTGGTCTCGGTGCTGTTCGACGTCCGAAGCAGCCTTGATGAATCGACCTCGGCGCTGCTTCGACGTCTTCATGCCGCCGTAGCCGTGTCACTTGCGGTTTCCATCAACAGGAAAGGATCATGATGGCCGTGTTCAAGAAGACCTTCCCATTCGTTTCCCTCTCGGAACGTACTCGCAAGCTCACCGCCAAGGTCGTGTTCTGGCTGTGGAACGTGCTGGTCCTGTGCTTGATCTTCTTTGGGCTGGTTCCCCACGTGCTGGTCGAGATCGTGCGCGACGCTGCCCGAGGTCTGATCCCTTGGAATCTCACGCTCGCCATTCTTTGTCTGACGGTGCTGCCGCTGCTGTCGGTAGCTTGGGGCATTCGCCTGTTCCAATCGGCCGGGAAGCTGATGGCTCTCTTCTATGGACTCGAGGTCCCGCTTGGGCTGGTCTGCCTTCTACGCATCTTCCTCATCCGCGAGCTTACCGGGGCGATGACGTTCGTGGCTGTCGCGTTCTTCGTCTCGAGCGCGGCCTTCGCGTACGAGCTTGCCCGGCAGCCGGGCAACAGGCCCTGGGGGCACGTGGCACGCCTTTGCGGGCAGTCGGTCGCGGCGGTAACCGGTCTTTACCTGGCAGCAATACTCAGCTTCTATGCGCCCGTCGTGGCCGTGGCCGCTGCCAAAGGGTTCTTCGGCTTCGCGTGGCTAGCGCCGCTTTTCCAAGTCATCGTACGGGGGCACATCCTCCTGGCCTTGGTGGCCCTGCTGTTCGCGCTCTCGGCCGCACTTTTCGTCGCCGCGCCCATCGCGCTGGTCGTGCTCTACAGTCGCTCGTTTCTGCGTGTGTACGGGCGTTGCCGTGCGCAAATCGGCGGCCTGTCCACTCGACTCGCCGCCGCCCTTACCGCGCTGGCGATGGTCGGGACTTTCGTCGCGCTGAACCGACAGCCTCATCGCCGCGCCTTCGAGCGCCTGTCACGTTTGCCCACAAGCGACGCCGAGCGTACCCAGTTGCTGGAAGCCGCCGGCGATATTCGCAAGGGACTCGTGGAAGCCTACTTGTCGCCGTACCGGTTCTTGAGCGCGCGGGGAGAGAACAATCACCTGAGCCGGCTCTACGCGGAGGTGCTCGGGTGTCCATCCCGCGCCGCAGCTGTCGTCGAGTCGGCGCAAGACGGTTTGCTTGCCCCATTCCTCTACGACGGCGACTCGATGACGGCCGACCAGAGGCGCGCCGAGCAACTCTATGCCGACTTCTTCGACACGCCGCTGCAGCGGCGCGAACGCACGCGGGTGCTTTCCGCCCTCGCCGCAACCTGGAATCGAGATCAACGCGCAGCGGGGCTTCTCAATCAGGATCAGCGGCAGGTCAAGCTCACCAGGCAAGACGTCCGCGTGGAGGAATCCGGCACGGCGGCGGTGGTCGAGATTCACGATCGCTACGAGAACCAGACCTCCGAAATTCAGGAGATCTTCATTTCGTTCAGCCTCCCAGAAAGCGCGGTCGTGACCGGCCTTTGGCTGGGTGAGAGCGACGACCGCGACAAGCGATTCGCGTTCAAGGTCTCGCCCCGCGGGGCGGCCCAAAAGGTTTACCGGGCCGAGGTCGCTCGTCGAGCCGATCCGGCGCTCGTGGAGCAGGTCGGCCCCGGGCAGTATCGGCTGCGCACGTTCCCCATTCCGGCCAAGCCTCACGATGGCGGACCGGCGCCAGCCTTCCACCTGTGGCTGACCTACGTGGCACATGCCCAGGCCGGTCGTTGGCCGACGCCTCTTCTGAGCGAAAGGCGAAACGTCTATTGGGACGGCTCCACCGAGCGGCACCTCGGGCAAGCGCTGATTCGCAGGGAGCAAGACGAGTGGGTGGGATTGGATTTGCCGGCGAAAGGAATCGCAGCCGACCTCGTCGAGGAAGCCGTGTTGCCGGGCGGGCATCTCGTCCGTCGCGAACCCCTTCACCCAGAGCAGTTGGTGAGCCCGAGCGGCGGGCGATTCGCCGTGGTCGTGGATCGTTCCTACAGCATGGGTGCCGTGCGGGACGAGTTGCAGGGGACACTGTCGGGCCTAGCCGCCTTGGGGCGACAGAACGATATCGACTGCTACTTCTCCAGCGCCTCCAGCCGTGGCGAGCCCGCTGCGCGCGAAGACGACATGGCGGTTGCCTTGCGGAAACCCTTGTTATTCTTCGGGGGTGGAAGCCTCAAGCAGTGGTTGCGGCAGATGGACGCACTTCGTGCCGACACGACCTACGACGCCGTCTTTGTGCTGACCGACGGTGACACCCTCGACGGCAGCGACGACAGCCAGCCACCGGATATGGGCGGCGCAGCCCTGTGGATAATCCACCTGGGGGGACGCCTAGCCCCTGGCTACGACGATCCCACGATCGATCTCGTCAACCGTTCTGGCGGTGGCGTGACCACCACCTTCGAGGCCGCGATTTTGCGCCACGCCGCCCACAAAGTAAGCGGGTCCATCATCGGCGTGGAGGGCAAGAGCCTTTGGACCGTGCGGAAGACCGACGCACCCGAAACGCCCGTGGACAACTTCGCTCGTCTCGCCGCTCGGCAATTGATTCTTGCCCTGGGGCGAGATGCCACCGACCTTGCCGCCCTCGACGAAATTCAAGGACTCGCGGTCAAATACGGCGAGGTCAGCGCCTACTCGTCGATGGTCGTGCTGGTGGACGATGCCCAGCGCCGTGCCCTTGCCGAGACGGAACGGCAGGCGGACCGATTCAACCGCGCCTTCGAGTCGGGAAAGGAAGTCCTGCCCACGCCGACCAATCCCTTTGCACTTTCTGCCACGCCAGAGCCCCACGAATGGATCCTGATCGGCTTGGCCGTCGCTGCGGCAGCGTTCGTCATCAGGCAACGACGTCGGGTGGCAGTTTGTGCGTAGCTTGGCTTGGCTGGCTAGACCTGCGTCCGAATCAGCGCCCGCACGCCCACGACCACGTCCAGCTTGCGAATCTCGGCGACCGCCTTCTGGAAGGCGGATTCCACCACCTCGTGGGTGAAGATGACCAGCTCGACCGCGTCGCCGGTGGCTTCTTCTTGGGTGACGGCGCTGATGCTCACCCCGCAATCACCGAAGATCTTGGTGATGGCTGCCAGCACGCCCGGTCGGTCGGTCACGTCGAGGCGCAGGTAGAACTGGCTCTTTACTTCGCCCATCGGGACGACCTGCTTGGTGATCTGTCCGAAATTCATGCGTGGGCTGGTGCCGCCTTTGCAGTGATGCATGGCCAGGTCGATGATATCGCCGACGATGGCGGACGCGGTGGGAAGCTGGCCGGCGCCGCGGCCGTAGAACATCACGTCCCCCACGTAGTTGCCGCGAGCGAACACGGCGTTGAACGAATCGTTCACAGCCGCCAATGGATGGTCGGTCGGAATCATGACCGGATGGACGCGCAGTTCGACCCGCTCGTCATCGTGGGCCACACCGATGGCGAGCAACTTGATGACGTAGCCGTATTCCTTGGCGATGGCGATGTCGCGGGCGCTGACTTGGCGGATCCCCTCGGTGTGGATTTCGCGGTAGTCGAACTGGCCGTCGAACGCCATGGCGGCCAAGATGGACAGCTTGTAGGCAGCATCGTGACCGTCCACGTCGGCGGTGGGATCCGCTTCTGCATAGCCCAGGCGTTGCGCCTCGGCCAGCGCGTCGCTGAACTCGGCCGCTTCTCGGTACATCTTGGTGAGGATGAAGTTGGTGGTGCCGTTGACGATGCCGAGCAGCTTCTGAAAGCGGTTGGCTGCCAACGACTGACCCAGAGCCTGAATGACGGGAATGCCCCCGCACGAGCTGGCTTCGAAGTGCAGGGTGACGCCGTTTTCGCGCGCCAGGGCGAATAGCTCGGGGCCGCGCTTGGCGATGAGCTCTTTGTTGGCCGTGACCACGTGCTTGCCGGCCTTGAGCGCAGTCTCGATGAAGAGTCCCGCCGGCTTGACGCCGCCAATCACCTCGACCACTACATTGATCAAGGGGTCACTTAGCAGGTTGTTGGCATCGCTGGTGAGGAGGCCCTCGGGAAGGCCGGTCGAGGCACGCTTGGCAGGGTCGAGATCCGCGGCTTTGCGCAGCTCGATCGCGACGCCTGATTTCCGGCGCAGGTGCTCGGTCTCCGCGGTGAGCAACTTGACGACACCGCTGCCGACTGTGCCGCATCCGATCACTCCGACGCCTAGGGTTGCGCTGGCCATTGGGATCCTCCTGAAGAAGCCGGCAGAACGCCGGCCTTGATGGGGTGAACGCCTGTTGTTTGGGACAGCAACGGGCGGGGAACAACTAGCACAAAAAACGAAAGCGGGAATGTTTCGCGACGGTCGGTGGTGCCGCCGCTACGGACTGGAGCGATTGCGTGCAAAACTGTGTCGTGGTAAGAAGTCCGGACATCATAAGGCACACCCGGACGAAGGGCGGGCCCCCCAGCCCGCCTTTTTTTTGTCCAACGAACACCTCGGAAGAAGATCCCTACCAAGAATGCGTAAAGAAATCGACGATCTCTGGCGGCTGCTTGAGCCCCCCATCCAAGGGGCCAGCCTGGAGCTTGTCGAGCTACAGTGGACGCGGGAGCCAGAAGGGTGGGTGTTGCGTGTCTTCATCGACAGGCCCGAAGGTCCCACGGTACCCGGCCAGGGTAACGGAGGCGGCAACCGAGCTGGGGACGAGGCCTCCATCTTCGAGCCGATGCTCGTCAGCCACGAGGACTGCGAGCGGGTGAGCCGAGATCTGTCGGCGACCCTCGACGTGGCAGACGCGATTCGTCATGCGTACCGCCTCGAGGTGAGTTCGCCAGGAATCGACCGTCCGTTACGTCGCGAGCGGGACTTCGCCCGCTTCGCTGGCCGGGAGGCGAAGATTCGCACCATGGATGCGGTCGAAGGTCGACGAAATTTCTCCGGCGTTCTTCGCGGGGCGAAGGACGGGCAGGTCCAGATCGATTGTGACGGCAGGTTGTACCAACTGCCCATCGCCATCATCGTGCGGGCCAACCTGGTTCCCGACTGGGACGCCGAATTCCATCGAAGAGCAGGGGAAGACCTGGCCGCCGACAAAGGTCGCGGCAGCGGCCCCCACACACCGAGGAGTGCTTCATGAGCGACGGTACAAGCCTGAGCCTGGTCCTCGACCAGGTTTCCAAAGATAAGAACATCGACCGCAAAGTTCTGGTCGAGGCTCTCGAACAGGCCATTCTGACTGCAGCCAAGAAAGCGTTCGGCGAAGATCGCGAGATGGAAGCGAGCTTCAATGAAGCCACCGGGCGCGTGGATCTTTCGCAGATCATCGTGGTGGCCGATCCGGTTACCCAGGCGGCGAAAGAGATCACGCTCGAAGAAGCGAACCGCTTCAACCTGCAGGCCGACGTAGGCGACGAGCTGTTGTTCCAGATCTTCTACGACGACAAGGACCAGGCCAAGGCGGAAGAGCAGGACGGAAAGTACGGCGCCCTGCTGAAGTTGAACCGCGCCTGGAAGACCTTCGGCCGCTTTGCCGCACAGACCGCCAAGCAGGTCATTCTGATGCGGGTACGCGAGGCCGAGCGCGAGAACGTTTTCAACCAGTATCGCGACAAGAAGGGCGAGCTGATCTCCGGCATCGTCCGTCGCTTCGAGCGCGGCAACATCCTGGTGGATCTCGGCGGTCCCGAGGCGATTCTGCCGGTGCGCGAGCAGGTCCAGCGGGAATCATATCGCGCCGGCGACCGCATCGTCGCTTACGTGGTCGAGATCGACAAATCGGCTCGGGGCCCGCAGATCATCATCTCTCGTGCGCACAAGGGCCTTCTCGAAAAGCTGTTCGAGATGGAGGTACCCGAGATCTACGACAAGATCGTCCGCGTCGAGGCCTCGGCCCGCGAAGCGGGGGCGCGCTCGAAGATCGCGGTGTACTCGCGGGACCGCGACGTGGATCCCGTCGGCGCCTGCGTTGGTATGAAGGGCTCGCGCGTCCAGGCCGTTGTGCAAGAGCTACGGGGCGAAAAGATCGACATCGTTCCCTACGACGCGGACCCGGCCAGGTTCGTCTGCAATGCCATCGCGCCGGCCGAGGTTTCCCGGGTTCTCATCGACGCCGCCGGCCATACCATGCAACTCATCGTTCCCGACGACAAGCTGTCGTTGGCCATCGGCAAGAAAGGCCAAAACGTGCGGCTCGCGTCCCAACTCACCGGCTGGCGCATCGACATCCACTCGGAAAGCAAAGTGCGCGAAATGGAAGAACGCGCTCGCGCATCGCTGGCGGCCATTTCTGGCGTGTCGCCCGAGCTGGCCGAGGCGTTGTTCCGCGGCGACTGGCGCTCGGCGTCCGAGGTGGCAAAGTCCTCGGCTGCGGAGCTGGCGACCGTGCCTGGCGTCGGAACGGCAGAAGCTGCCGCGCGCCTCATCGAATCGGCGGCTCGCGCTGCCGAGGTCGAGAAGGCGCGTATCCAGGCCGAACGCGAGGCCAACCCACCGCCTGTGGCTCCCATCGCTTCCGTCGAGGAGCACGCATGACGGAGGTGAGTTGTCATGGCGTCGTTGCCGGAACGAACGTGTATCGGATGTCGCACCGTGGGGCCGGCATCCAGCATGGTTCACCTTGTGGCGCCGGACGGACGTGTCCGTGTGCTTGCACGGGCGAAGAGGATGGAGAAGGTCGGTCGCGGGGCGTGGGTGCACCGAGAATGTCTTACAGAAGCTATCAAACGGGGCGCGATGGCGCGGGCGTTTCGTCGTCAGGTCGAGGTAGGGGACGGATCGGCACTCTTGGCTCAGGCGCATTGTGTGCCCGGGCGATCAATCACGGTGGGTAAATCACGATGATTGGAAGCGGATTTGATCGTAGAGATTCTGGCAGCGATGGACAGGGTGGTTCTGGGGGGAAGGTGCGCGTATACGAGCTAGCCAAGGAATGCAGCCTGGCGCCCAAAGATCTGGTCGCGAAGATTCGCGCGCTCGGCATCGATGTGGCGAACCATATGTCGAACTTGGACTTCGCGGATGCGGATCGCATTCGCCGGTCCATAGAGCGAGAACGGCAGGAATCGCTGGTCGAGACCCGGCTGAATGACACGGTTATTCGCCGACGCTCGCGTCCACCAGGTCCCGCGGCTCCCGCCAAACCTCGCATCGAGGTGACCGTCACGCCGACCAAACCGGCTGTCATGCCTGCGGCGCCGGCCGAGCCGCCTGCCCCGGAGACTCGTCGCATCTTTGCGGTGCCCGAGCCCGAACCGACACCGGTGGTCGAGGAGCCACTTCCGCCACTTCCGCCGCCACCCCCGGCGCCCGAAGTCGTGGTGGAGGCCTCCGCACCCGCACCAACGCCCGAGCCGGTCGTTGTGGCGCCAGAGCCTCCCGCCCCCGCGGTTGTCGCCGAGCCGGTTCGCGAGGTCGCGCCCGAGCCTGTGCCCGAACCGGTGGCACCGCCGCCTCCCATCACCCCTGTGGTGGACACCAGGTCGACGTCTTCGCTCGCCCCGCTCATCAAGATTCCGCAGCCCGTGGTTACCGGTTCGGCGGCCACCGGCCAATTCATTCAACTGCCTGGCATGCCGGGTAGGGATGGCACGGTACCCAAGATCGAGATCACGAACCGCGACGATGAATTGCGACGTGGTCGCAGTGGGCTCGTGTCGCGCGGCCCTGGCGGGCGCGATTGGCGTCAGCCCGGCGGAGCGCCCGGGCAGCGTCCCGGTGGACCTCCCCGCAAGAGAGTCGCGGCTGCCGGCAAGAAGACGAAGCAGACCCAGATCACCACGCCGGCCGAGCACAAGCGTGTGATCCGTATGGGCGAGACCATTGGCGTGTCCGACCTCGCCCAGAAGATGGGCGTGAAGGGCAACGAGATCATCAAGAAGCTGTGGGCGCTCGGCATGATGGGCGTCAACATCAACCAGAGCGTGGACCAAGACACGGCCACCCTGATTGCCAACGAGTTTGGCTACCAGATCGAGTCGACCGCCTTCCGCGAGGAGGAGTTCATCTCGGAGGGTCAGGCTGACAATCCCGAGGATCTGCTGCCTCGTGCGCCTGTCGTGACAGTCATGGGGCACGTCGACCACGGCAAGACCTCGCTGCTCGACGCGATCCGCAAGGCCAACGTGGCCGCGGGAGAAGCGGGCGGCATCACTCAACACATCGGTGCGTACAAGGTTCACACGCCCACTGGCGATGTCGTTTTCCTGGATACGCCAGGCCACGAAGCCTTCACCGCCATGCGTGCACGTGGTGCCCAGATGACGGACATTGTCGTCATCGTCGTGGCGGCCGAAGAAGGCCCGATGCCACAAACTATCGAGGCCATCAAGCACGCACAGGCTGCTGAGGTTCCCATCCTGGTGGCCATCAACAAGGTCGATAAGCCCGGCGCCAACCCCGCGGCCATCCGCACCAAGCTGATGGAGTACGGGCTGGTCGCGGAAGAGTTGGGCGGCGATACCATCTACGTCGAGGTTTCGGCCAAGACCAAGGTGGGTATCGAGAAGCTGCTCGAAATGCTCGCCTTGCAGGCCGAGGTGCTCGAGCTGAAGGCGAATCCGAACAAGGCCGCCCGAGGAAACGTGGTCGAGGCCCGTTTGGACCGCGCCCGCGGCGCCATCGCGACGGTCCTGGTCAAGGAAGGCACCATGAAGGCGGGCGATCTGGTCGTCGCT
>Ga0302321_100006037_pt1 | contig 10628 bp, 5 predicted proteins | sample Fen_T0_1_FD_202505 | JGI IMG/M metagenome (GOLD analysis project Ga0302321, IMG submission 202505) | Peat permafrost microbial communities from Stordalen Mire near Abisko, Sweden - Fen_T0_1 | ecosystem: Environmental > Terrestrial > Soil > Wetlands > Permafrost | place: Sweden: Abisko... | reverse complement strand
CCCTGCCGGTCCCAAGACGGACTCAGGAGGGTGTGAAACGGATCCAGAGTGGGAGCCGCAGGGCTCCGAACCCACCCCACAGGAAGGTCTGGAATTTATGCCGCGCGCCCGCCAAGACGATTCCTACAGGCGTCGTCATCTGCCCAAGGAGGCCTCCATGCGCAAGCGATACATCCTGATCCCGGCCATGATCTGCATCGCCACCTCGCTCCAAGCCCAAGATCAGAAGGCCAAGGCCCAGGCCTTGGTGAAGGAGGCGGTCGCCTTTGGCAAGAAAAATGGCAAGGAGGCCCTTTTGAAGGAGACCAACCAGGGCCAGGGTCGCTTCCACGTGAAGAGTGGAGATGAGCTCTACGTCTTCATTTACGACATGGCGGGCGTCTGCCAGGCCATTGGTTACCAGAGCCAGATGATCGGCGTGAACCGCTGGGGGTTGAAAGATCCGGATGGGAAGTTCTTCTTGCAGGAGATGATCGCCCTCGCGAAGTCCAAGGGCAGTGGCTGGGTGGATTACAAATACCCCAACCCCAAGAATGGGAAAATCGAGCAGAAGACTTCCTATGTGGAGGCCTTGAACGACTGGATGGTGGGCTGCGGGGTCTACAAATAATCCCCGTTGGGAATTCATGCCCCTGGAGGGTGGCTCCGATGGGTGGGTGAAATCCCATCCCGGAGGTCCCATGCGCCCATCCTTAGTCGTCCCGGTCTTGGCCTTCGCCATGGCCCTTCCCCTGGCGTCTCAGGCCGCTGACAGGGCCAAAGCCGAAGCCATGGTGAAAGAAGGCATCGCCTTCCTGAAGGCCAACGGCAAGGAAGCCCTTTTTGCCGAAGTTTCCAAGGGTTCCGGAAAGTTTCATGCAAAGCCCGGGAACCCTCTGTACCTGTTCGTCTACGACATGACCGGCCTGATCCTGGCTCACGGTTCCGAGCCCAACCTCGTCGGCGTGAACCGGCTCAACGTGAAAGACCCCGACGGCAAACAGTACGTGAAGGAAAACCTCGCCATCGGCCAGAAGAAGGGTGGTGGCTGGTCGGACTACAAGCGCATGAATCCGGACACGAAGAAGATCGAGCACAAGACCACGTTCGTCCTGGCTGAAGACGGGCTTCTGGTGGGTTGCGGCATCTACAAGTAGCTCAAGCCAACCCGTAGAACCGGCGCATCAGGCTCTCCCACCCACTCACGGGCAGGAGGGCCTTCAGCTTGCCCACCCAAAAGGCATCGCGACCGATGACCAGGCGGCGCGGCGGGCGTTTGGCGTTCAGAGCCCGGAGCATTCGCTCGGCACAGACCTGCGCATCCATGGCATAGCGCTCGGCCTGATCCTTCCGCTGGGCCAGGTAACGGGCGATGACGGCCTCGTAGCGCGTCCCCCGGGCCCGTTCCGGCAGATCCCCCCAGGCCGTGGCCAGGGTGGTACGGAAGGCGGTGCGAATGGCACCGGGCTCCACCAGCACCACGGCCACCTCACGGCCCACTTCCAGGCGGAGGGTTTCCGCCAGGGCCACCACGGCGTGCTTGGAGGCGTTGTAGGGTCCCGCCAGCGGAATGGAGAGCCGCCCGAGCATGGAGGCCACCTGCAGGATCCGCGCGCCCGGTTCGCGACGCAGCAGGGGCAGGAAGGCGTTGGTGACCATCTGGAGGCCGATGACATTGGTTTCAAACTGCGCCCGGAGCTCCTCCGGACGCAGGAGTTCGAGAGGGCCCACCTGACCGTATCCGGCGTTGTTCACCAACGCCTTCAAGGGCAGATCCCCGCAGGCTGTGGCCGCGGCGGTGATGCTTGCCGCGTCCGTCACATCCAGCGGAAGGATTCGCAGGTCCTCACCCGGCGGGAGACCCGCCAGGGCCGCGGGGTTGCGCGCCGTCGCCACCACGCCCCATCCAGCTTCACGGCAGAGGGAGACCAGGGCCCGCCCGATGCCCGTCGAACAACCTGTGATGAGAACCCAGTGGCGCATCGGTCCATCTTTTCACACGCTCACCAAAACCACCGGGCTCAAACGAGGGCCAGCAGTCCCACCAGGTAGAAGCTGAAGTCCACACTCAGCTCGAAGCGGTTCTTCCCCGTGGTGAATCGCTCGTGGTACAGCCACAGATAGAGCACCGGATAGGCGGCGCAGACGACCAGCACCAAGGCCACGGCCATGGGGTGTCCCTGGCTTCGGTTCTCGAACGTCAGCCACAGGGTTCCAGCCAGCAAAGTGCCCAGCAGGCCGATCAGTACGACTTTGATGGCGCGCTTGCCCATGAGGATGGGAAGGGTCTCCTTGCCCACAATCTGATCGTTCTGCATGTCGTGGATTTCGTAGATCACCGTGCGGACGAAGGCCAGGACACCCACCAGGAAGATGGCCGCAAAGGTGCGCAAGTCCCAGATCCGACCTTCCTGCCAGACCGGAGTGATGACCGCCACCGTGGCCAGGGCCAGGGACACCACCACGTCCTTGGATCCGGGAATCTGCCGCAATCCCCACTCTCGGCCGCCAATCTGGAAGCGGCGCTTGTAGGCCGCGCCCACCAGGGTGGCGCCCACCACCACGGCCAAGACTTTCCCGCCCAGACTGGCCGCCAGGCCCAGGGTGAGCAGCAAGGCGACCATGGCCGAGGCAAGCAGGATGCGGCGGTTGCGCTCCAGAAAGCGGGCCCGCGCGGGGCCCTTGGCCCCGAGCCCCAGGGGATCGAGGAAGGGGCTGAGCAGGTACATGGCCAACACATAGGAGGCCGTCAGGATCGGATAGCGCCAGCCCAGAGGCAGACCCAGCCAATGGTGGACACCCATGGTCATCAGGCCCGCACCCACGGCCATCAAGGAAGAACTGCCAAAGGCTCCCTGGAGAAAGCTGCGCCAGCGGCTGGGTCCATCACCCAGCTGTTCCAGCACATCCACCACTTCATCCACCAGCCAGGTGGGGGTGGATGCGCCTGCCAGGACACCGACGGTCTCTTTCCCGGTGAAGCCGGTGAGGTCCAACTCCGAGGCCGTCTCCACGTACTGCACGGGTTTGCCGTAGTGATGGGCCAGTTCAGCCAGATGCTTGGTATTGCTGGAGGCCTTGCCGCCCACGACGATCACGGTGTCCACGGTGCGGGCCAGCTCCTTGGCCTCATCCTGGCGCATCCAGGTGTCCTCGCAGATGGTGTTCTCGAAGACCGCATCGACCGCGCGGGTGCGGATGAAATCCGTGATCAGGTGGTAGTCCTTCACCGTGAACGTGGTCTGGGCCACCACCAGCACTTTCTTGAGTTGCTCATCAGTCAAGGCCTCGGCCTCAGCCATGTTCGACACGATGACCGAGCCGCTGTCGGCGAAGCTCCGGTGTGCCACGCTCTCGGCGTGGCCGTGGCTGCCCAGGATCACCGTGAAGTAGCCCTTGGGGCTCCACTTCTTGATCTTGTGGTGGACCTTGGCCACCTCGGGACAAGTGGCGTTCACGATCTTCAGTTCGCCCTTGGCCTGGCGCTCCTTGAGGCCGCGCAGATCCTGGATGGGAATGCCGTGGGCGCGGATCACCACCGTGCCGTTCTGCACCTGTTCCGGCGTCTCCGCCACCGCCACGCCCCGCTTGCCGATGAGAGCCAGCGCCTGGGGATTGTGGATGAGCGGCCCCAGCGTCTGCACGACGCGCCCGTCGTTGCGCACCGAGGCCTCCAGCACCGCGTCCATGGCGCGCTTCACGCCCCAGCAGAATCCCGCAGTCTTGGCGACGATCACCTTCATGGTAGCCCCGTAATCCTGACCGGGTTGGTCAGGTTATTCATCATAGCGCCAGGTGTGCCCCGGCGCACGGGTCTCGACCTTCAGCGCTCCGAATGGCGATCCCAATCCGCCCTCGACAGCTCTGAGGCGACCTATTGATCTTGGGCCTGGGAGGGTTGGAGGGGGGCTTTCATCAGGCTGCGCCGCATGGCCTGTTCACCGGGGGTGGAAAGGTACCGGGCCACCAGCCAGCCCAGCAGCCACGAAGCAGCCACCACAGGGAGGTACCACAGAAACCCCCACCAGAGGTTTCCGCCCTTGGCCCTGAACACCCGGATCACGGGCCACACCATGAACATATGGGTGAGGTAGATCTCGTAGCTCAGGCGCCCGAAGGACCGTAACCAACCGGTGCCCCAGACCGGGCGCAGGGTGGCGTCCCGGGCCTGCAGGTGGAAGGCGAGGACGAGGCACACCGCTGAAAGCGTGAGCAGGAGGATGGTCCCATTCCCCAGGATGCGCCAGAGCTTGCCCTCAAAGCAGAAGACGGCAACCAACCCCACTGAGCCAATCACAGTGAGCAGCGACAGGAGCCACCGTGGCTGCGGCCGCAGACGCGCCGCGGCCAAGGCACCCAGAACTCCCATGGCGATGGCCGCCATGCCAGGCAGGTAGGCTTTCTCCTGCCAGATCGCGTTTCCCGATAGCGCCGCCCGCGAGGCGGGCAACGATAGGGCGAGCAGCGCCAGGGCAGGCACGAGGATCCAGTTCCGTCGCAATCCCAGGCAGAGCAAGGGAAAGCCCAGGTAGAAGACCTCCTCGATCGACAGGGACCAGAGCACATCCCAGTTGCCCGGCAGGTATCCGGTGAGTCCTTCATACCAGTTCAGATGCAGGCCCAAGGCCGAGAAGATGGCGCGGGGCAGCGACTGGTTCGCATGGTGGATGACGTACTCCCGGGCCCCCACCAGATGCAGGGCGCTGAGGACAGCCACCAGGATCAACAGGCAGGGCACGATGCGCGCCGCGCGCCGCACGTAGAAAGTCCGCACGTCGATCGCCCCCAGAGTGCCCCACCGCGCCAGGGTATTCGAGGTGATGAGGAAACCCGAGATCACGAAGAACACAAAGACAGCTTCATAGCCGTTGTAGATCAAGGCACCGAGGAACCACTTCGGCAGGAACAGGGCGAGCACACCCTGCTTGAGGGGAATGCGCAGCCCCACGTGGTGGATCACCACCAACACGATGGAAAGCCCCCGCAGAAGGTCGATGCCCGGATTGCGGGACGGAGCGCTGGAACCGGGAGGCTCCGTCGCCTTCAGCCTCGTGGCGCTATTGGACATGATTCACGACGATGCCCTTCGCGAAGGTCAGGGAAATGGACTTGGGGGGAAGCGCACTGGCGCTGGCTCTTGAGGAAGGGGTCAGTCTAGCCCACCCCTCAGGAAGGTCGTGCAGGTACCGTACGACGGGCCCTGTTGGTACCAATATCCGCGTGTTCCATCGTCACGAATGCCCTTACCCTGGCTTCAAGAAAGCCACGCCTTCATTGCTTCCGGGAACCTCCCCATGGACCTCGCCCACTCTGACAAGGACCTGCCCCTGAAGGAGGACATCCGCCTGCTGGGCCGGATCCTGGGGGACACGGTCCGTGAGCAGGAGGGGGAGGAAACCTACGATCTCATCGAGCGTGTGCGGCAGAGTGCCGTCCGCTTTCGCCGCGCCCAGGATCCCGGCGCAGGCGATGAACTGCGGGCTGTTCTGCGGGATCTCAGTCCCGGCCGAGCCATCCTGGTGGTTCGCGCCTTCAGCTATTTTTCCCAGCTGGCCAATCTGGCGGAAGACCAGCACCACATCCGGCGCTCCCGGGCCCACCGCATGGGAAACGCGCCACCCCGACCCAGTTCTCTGGGCCACGCCCTCGCCCAGGCCGCCGCCTCCAGCCTGGGGGCGGAAGCATTGAGGGCTTTCTTCGCCACCGCCCAGATCCGACCGGTGCTCACCGCCCACCCCACGGAGGTTCAGCGCAAGAGCATCCTCAACGCCCAGATGGAAATCGCCCGGCTGCTCGACGAGCGCGACCGCAGCGCCTCCACCCCCCGGGAGGCCGCCCTTCGGGATGAACACCTGCAGCGCCAAGTGCTGCTGCTGTGGCACACCCGCATGCTCCGCCCCCACCGGCCTGCGGTGACCGACGAGGTGGCCAGCGCCCTTTCCTACTTCGAGCGCACCTTCCTGCGGGAGCTCCCTGCCCTCTATGCGGATCTGGAGGATCGGCTGGGTCTGGATCCTGCCTGGGGCGACGCCGAGCTGCCGCCTTTTCTCCAGCTGGGCAGCTGGATCGGCGGAGATCGGGACGGTAATCCCTTCGTCACCGCCGACGTGCTGCAGCGGACCCTGCGCATGCAGTCCCGCACCATCCTGGATTTTCTGATGAAGGAAACGCAGGCCCTTGGGGAGGAATTGTCCCTCAGCCTCCAGGTCTCCCGGGCGTCGCAGGAAGTCATGGACCTGGCGGAACAATCGCCGGACCAGACCCCCCAGCGTGCGGATGAGGTCTACCGGCGCGCCCTCGCCCTCGTCTTCCAGCGCCTGTCCGCCACCCACGCAGCGTGGCTCGAAACGGAGCCTGTGGGCCCCCTCCTTGCTGAGCCCTACCGCTCCCCTGCCGAGTTGAAGGCCACCCTGGATGCGTTGAATCGATCGCTGCGGGACCACGGGGGACGGCGCTTGGCCCGGGGACGTCTGCGGAACCTCCGGCGGGCCGTGTCGGTCTTCGGTTTTCACCTGGCCCCCGTGGACCTGCGCCAGAGTTCCGATGTTCACGGTCGCGTGGTGGCGGAACTCTTCGCGGCTGTGCGCCCCGGGTGCTCCTACCTCTCCCTGAACGAGGAGGAGCGAGTGGCCCTGCTGGTGGCCGAGTTGGAGAGCCCCCGTCCGCTCGCTTCCCCCTATCTCGCCTACAGCGAAGAGACCTGCCAGGAGCTGGCCCTGTTCCGTGCCGCCGCCGAGGCCCAGCAACGCATGGGGATGGAAACCTTGCCCAGCTGCATCGTCAGCCATACGGAAGGCGTCTCGGATCTTCTGGAGGCCGCCGTGATGTTGCGCGAGGCGGGCCTCCTCCGCCCGGCCGAGGGCCGACTCGACCTCAACCTGATCCCCCTGTTCGAAACGATCCAGGACCTCCAGCAGTCCGGTGACATCATGGGCGCCTTGTTTCAGGTGCCCCTCTATCGGCATCTCCTTGACAGCCAGGGTGGGATCCAAGAGGTGATGCTGGGCTACTCCGACAGCAATAAGGACGGCGGCTTCCTCACCTCCCGCTGGGAACTCTACAAGGCTGAGCTGCGCCTGGTGGAAGTGGCGGAGCGCCACAAGGTCCGCCTGCGGCTTTTCCATGGGCGGGGCGGTTCAGTGGGTCGAGGCGGCGGCCCCAGCTATGAGGCCATCCTCGCCCAGCCTCCGGGCGCCGTGAATGGCCAGATCCGACTCACGGAGCAAGGCGAAGTGATCGCCGCCAAATACGGTCATCCAGCGGTGGGTCGTCGCAACCTCGAGGTGCTGGTGGCGGCCACGCTGGAGGCCAGCCTGCCCATTGGGATTGACTCCGGCGGCGGGGACCTGCGGTTCTCGCAGGCGATGGACGCGCTATCAGGCGAAGCCTGTCGTGCCTATCGCGACCTTGTCTATCACACCGAGGGCTTCGAACGCTTTTTCTGGGAATCGACCCCCATCTCCGAGATCGCCCAGCTCAACATCGGCTCGCGTCCTGCCAGTCGGAGGGCGGGTCGCGCCATCACCGACCTTCGCGCCATTCCATGGGTTTTCAGCTGGAGCCAGTGCCGCGTCATGCTGCCGGGCTGGTACGGCTTCGGCTCAGCGGTACGGGCCTTCCAGCAAGAGCGCGGAGAAGCTGGAATGAGTCTGCTGAAAGAGATGCACGCGACCTGGCCGTACTTCCACAGCCTGCTCTCCAACATGGACATGGTGCTTGCCAAGGTGGATCTGGCCATCGCGTCCCGCTATGCGGACCTGGTGGGTGACCCGGTGCTGAGGAACCGGATCTTCGGCCGCATCCAGGACGAATGCGACGCTTCCATCGAAGCCCTGAAGGCCATCACCGGACAGCAGGATCTGCTGGAGGGCAATCCGGCTCTCAGACGCTCCATCCAGCACCGTTTTCCCTACCTGGATCCATTGAACCACCTGCAGGTGGAGCTGCTGCGGCGCTACCGCTCCGGGGATAGCGACAACCGCACCGAGCGCGGCATTCTGCTGTCCATCAATGGCATCGCGGCGGGGCTGCGGAACAGCGGGTGAGTCCACGCGGCGCCGCTGGCGCCCTGGACGGTGAAACCATTCAGGACGCTGTAAAGCGGACCACCTAGGTCGGAAGGTTCATCAACACCGGGTCCTGGGCCGCCACCTTGGCTTTTCCGGGCTGCATCTTCTCTGCAAGCTGCAGGAGGGTGCGGGCGGCCGTGGGCTGCCCTCCCTGGGCCAGGGCGCGGGCCATGTGGTAGGCGTTCACGGAAATGACGCGCCGCTCGCTCGTTGGAACCGAGAACTCGTCCCGCGAATGGTGCTTCGCCGCGAAGGCCAGGAAGCGATCCCGCATGGCGGACATCCGCCCGGCGTCACCCTCCTGGAGGCCCTTGAGCAGCACACCGATGGGATGGGGCTCGGCCCAGCTGCCCGAAAAATGCCGGGTGTGGTCCCGGAAGGCGGCATGATCGCCGCGGGCGAAATCGCACAGGGCCCTCGTCAGCTGAAGGAGGCCTGAACCGGGGACCTGGCGAAGGCCCTCCTCCAACCGCTGGGCAGAACCGGGAAGGTCGCCCGACCACAGGAGGCCAAGGCCAGCCACCAGATGGGCATAATCGGCGGAAGGCTCCAGCTGTCTCGCGCGATCCGCGTGAAAGACCGCCGCCTTCAAGTCTCCCTCGTTCAAAAGCAGGACCGCCATGCGGTAGTTCGCCCACCAGAAGCGGGGATGAAGTTCCAGGGCCCGCTTCAAATGGGTACGGGCCTGGGCCCGGCTCGCCGGGTCGTCCTGGTAGGCGAAGCTGTCCGCCAGAGTCGCCAGGGCCCGGTAATCCGCAGGATCCAACTCAACGGCCTTCTGCAGGGCCAGCCGAGCTCCGGAGTGATCCCCGAGTCGATCCAGGAGTTGCCCGAGAATCCGATGAGCCATCGGCAGGCGGGAATCAAGGTCCAACGCCTTTCTGGCCTCGAGGATGGACCGGTCCAGGAGCGCCTTCGTTTGATCCTTTCCAAGGTGGACTTCCTGGGCATGAAGCCCACCGAGGGCCCAGGCCAAACCAGCATGGGCGGGAGCGTAGTCCGGTTCGCTCTGGACTGCTTCCTCGAAGGCCACCACGGCCTCTTTGCTGGTTTGCGCACTGGCATACCCCACCAGTTCCAGGCCGCGGATGTAGCATTCGCGCGTTCGCACCATCCGAGCCTGATTCCCGCTCGTGGGTGTGGTTCCCGGGGTCGATCCGAAGAGGGCTGGCACACGCTTGCCGAGATCATCTTCAAAGGGCAGCGAATCGGCGAGCTTGCCCTCGAAGAGGATCTGGTCGATGACCTCCCCCTTCAACCCTCGGATGAGCCGCAAGGACAGTCGGAGGCGTTCTCCAGCCACCTGGAGGGTGCCCATCAACAAGAGGTCTGCACCCAGTAGGGAACTCACCTGTTTGGGCCCGGGGATGGCATTGCCGGTGCGGGCTTCGGCCAGGGTTTCGGCCACCCGCGTGCGGTCCAGCACCAGAAGATCTCCCCGGCGCAGAAGGCCCATGGCCATGGCGTCCTGGAAACTGTCACCGAGCCAGCGTTTATCGGAAGGGATGCCCTGCATTTCGAGGGGGAGGATGGCAACCGCCCGCCGCCCCGCCCCGGATGTGAAGGGACCAAGATTGGTGTCTTTCTTGAGACTCCACCAGGCCAAAGGGAGGCCGAGCAGAACCAGAGCAGCGCCCCCTGCCTTCAGCCAAAGAGGGAGCGCTCGGGCCGTTCTGGCGCGTGTCTGGGAGCCGGAGGCCGGATCGTCTGTGAGGCTGGACAAGGCCGAGAGCAGGGCCTCCATGGACGGGAATCGATCCTCTGCGCGCTTCTCCACCATCCGGTGCAGGATCTTCACCATCCGGGGCGAGAGGTCCTTCCTCTCCAGAGCGAGATCGGGCGCGGGTTCATGCGCGATGGCGTGGAGTGTCCCCAACAGGGTGGGATTGCGGAAGGGATGGAAGCCCATGGCCAGTTCGAAAAGGGAGAGGCCCAGGCTGAATTGATCCGTGGCGGGCCCCGCGGGCCAGCCGTTGGCCTGCTCTGGGCTCATATACCCCGGCGTGCCCTGTGAAAACCCCTGGAGTGTCTCTCCGGTGATGGTGAAGCCATCATTCCGCGTCTCATCCAGGCTGGGCAGGCTGCGTTTGGCCACCCCGAAATCCAGCAGCTTCACATCCCCCTGGGGCGTGACCATGAGGTTGTCTGGCTTGATGTCCCGATGAATGATGCCCTTCTGGTGGGCGTGGGCCAGAGCCGATGCGGCCTGAGCCAGAATCTTCCGCAGAAAGAGCTCCGGTTGGGGTTGCCCAAGTCGTGCCCGCAGAGTCTCGCCCTCGGCGAATTCCATGGCGATGTAGGGTTCCCCTTCCACTTCCCCGGCCTCATAGACCACGGCGATGTTGGGGTGATGGAGTTGGCAGGCTGTCTTGGCCTCCGCCAGGAGGACCGCGCGCTGTTTCGCATCCACGACCTTCAGGAGCTTCAGGGCCACCACGCGTTCCAGATGCAGATCCAGGGCCTTCCAGACGCGCCCCATGCCCCCCTCTCCAAGGGGTTCCAGAAGGCGGTAGGTTCCAAAGGTGGAGGCAGCTTCCATCGGGTGGGGGCAATCCAGAAGGTCGAACAGACACGAGTCTA
>Ga0302321_100006036_pt1 | contig 10629 bp, 7 predicted proteins | sample Fen_T0_1_FD_202505 | JGI IMG/M metagenome (GOLD analysis project Ga0302321, IMG submission 202505) | Peat permafrost microbial communities from Stordalen Mire near Abisko, Sweden - Fen_T0_1 | ecosystem: Environmental > Terrestrial > Soil > Wetlands > Permafrost | place: Sweden: Abisko... | reverse complement strand
GGATCAAGTCGATGGTCGACTACACGAAGTCGCGGTACAACGTCGACTCCTCGCGGGTGTACGTGGCCGGAGCCTCGTCCGGGGCGATGATGACCAACGTGATGGCGGCCGAGTACCCGGACGTGTTCGCGGCGGGGACGGCGTTCATGGGGGTCCCGGCGACGTGCTTCGCGACCGGGAGCAGTTCCAACACCTGGAACAGCCAGTGTTCCGGCGGGCAGATCACCAAGACCGCCCAGCAGTGGGGTGATGCGGCCCGGGCGATGGATCCGGGGTACTCCGGTGCCTACCCGCGGATGCAGCTGTTCCACGGCACGAACGACACCACGCTGAACTACCACAACTTCGGTGAAGAGATCAAGCAGTGGACCAACCTCAAGGGCGTCAGCCAGACCCCGGTGTCCACGACGACGCCGCAGTCGAGCTGGACCCGGACGCGGTACGGGTCCAGCAGCACCCAGGCGGCGGTCGAGGGGATCAGCGTCGCGGGGCAGGGGCACACCCTGCCGTTGAGCGGCATGGTCCAGTACTCCCTCGACTTCTTCGGCGGCCTGACCAGCGCCCCACCGTCCTCCACCACCCCGCCCCCACCGTCCTCGAGCACCCCGCCGCCGCCGTCCTCCTCGCCGCCGCCGTCCTCGAGCACACCGCCCCCGCCGTCGTCGACCACGCCGCCGCCCCCGAACGCGAGCTGCGCCGTCCAGGACGTCGTCAGCGCCTGGAACACGGGCCTGACCAGCAACATCACCATCAAGAACACCGGCACGTCGGCGATCAACGGGTGGAACCTGAAGTTCACCCTGCCGTCGGGCCAGACCATCACGGGGGGCTGGAGCGCGACCTACAGCCCGACCAGCGGTGCCGTGACGGCGACGAACGTCAGCTACAACGGCTCGCTGGCGCCCGGTGCCTTCACGAGCATCGGCTTCCAGGCGAACCACTCCGGCAACACCGGTGCGCCGACGTCCTTCTCCCTCAACGGCGCCACCTGCACCGTCTCGTGACCTGACCCACCGGACGGGCCCGTGCCCCGTCGCCCGCGCCGACCGGTGCGGACGGCGGGGCGCGGGGCGTTCCGGACAGGCACCAGGATGGGCGGCATGTCCGAACCGCCCGAGCCCCCGGAGCCGCCCGGGCCGCCCGATCTGGCGCCGTTGCTCCCGGCGGGGGTGGCCGTCGAGCAGGTCATCGGCGCCGGTTCGGACGACGACCTGCGCGCCCTGTTCCCCGAGGAGGCCGCACACGTCGTCCGCGCGGTGGACAAGCGCCGACGCGAGTTCGCGGCCGCGCGGGCCTGCGCCCGGCGCGCGCTGGACCGGCTGGGCCACCCGCCGGTCCCGATCCCCAGCGGCGAGCGCGGCGCGCCCGTCTGGCCGCCCGGCGTCGTCGGCAGCCTGACCCACTGCGAGGGATTCGTCGCGGCCGCCGCGGCACCGTCCGCGGTGCTGGCGGCCCTCGGCGTCGACGCCGAGCCCCACGCCCCCCTCCCGGACGGCGTCCTGCGGCTCGTGGCCCGGTCCGAGGAGCAGGTGGACGTCGGGCAGCTCGCCGCCGCCCGGCCCGACGTCCACTGGGACCGGCTGCTGTTCAGCGCCAAGGAGGCCGTCTACAAGTGCTGGTTCCCGCTGACGGGCCGCTGGCTCGGCTTCGAGGAGGCCAGGATCACCGTCGATCCCAGCGTCGACCCCACGGTCGACCTCGCGTCCGGCACCTTCGAGGCGCGGCTGCTGGTGCCCGGCCCGGTCGTGGACGGGCGCGTGGTGGCGGGCTTCGCGGGCCGCTGGGCGGTGGCGGGCGGCCTCGTGCTGACCGCCGTCGCGCTGGCGCGTCTCAGCCCGCCGGCGACCAGCCCAGCGCAGGGCCCAGGGACGTCGCCAGATCGGTGAGGAGCTGCACGTAGTCCTCGTGCTCGAACGTGAAGGGCAGCGCGAACGCGACCTCGTCGACCTCGGCGAACGCGGCGTGGGCGCGCAACCGGTCGGCCAGCTCGTCCGACGGCCCGACGAGGTCGGGGGAGAACAGGATCCGGGCCGGTCCCTGCGGCGAGGCGGTGCGGGGCAGCCGGGCGGCGGCGTACTCGGCGTAGCGCCGCTTCTGGCTGTCGGTCGCGGAGTCGGTGGGGATCACCACCAGCCCCTGCGAGACCCGCGCGGCGTCGCCGTCCGGATGGCTCGCCCGGAAGGCCCGCACGTGGGACAGCTGGATCGCCGCGAAGTCCGGCGGCCCGTCGGTCGCCGGGTCCGCCCCGTCCGGCCCCTCCACCTTGACCACGCTGCTGGTGAGGAAGTTCATCCCGTGCTCGCCGGCCCAGCGGGCCGAGCTCAGGCTCGCCCCGCCGTACCACATCCGGGTGCCGAGCCCCGGGGAGTGCGGCTGCACGCGGTCGGAGAAGACCTCGAAGCTCTCGACCACCCCCTCGGAGGTGACGGGCACGCCGCGGACCAGGTCGAGCAGCCGCCGCACGCGCTCGTAGCCGAAGTCCTCGACGTCGCCGGTGTCGGGGTAGAGCGCGTGCCGGACCCGGTCGTACTGCATCGGCGGGCCGACGCTCACCCCGGGGTTGAGCCGGCCGCCGGAGAGGACGTCGACGGTCGCCAGGTCCTCCGCGAGGCGCAGCGGGTTCTCCCAGCCGAGCGGGATGACGGCGGTGCCCAGTTCGATCTGGCGGGTGCGCTGCGACGCGGCGGCGAGCACGGCCACCGGCGAGGAGATGCCGAACTGCAGGTGCCGGTCCCGCAGCCAGGCGCTGTCCAGACCGAGGCGCTCCCCGAACTCGATGATCTCCAGCGTGGACTCGTGGCCGCGTCGCGGCGCCGCCTCCTCGAAGAGGCCGATGGTCAGGAAGCCCAGCCGACGCAGCGGTCGCGGGCCGGGCACGGTCACGGGCTCACCCTGCCCGCTGCGCGGCGATCGGGCAAGACCGGCACGACCCGGTTCACCGGGCCTGCGGCTTGCGGGTCATCCGGTAGTGCAGCGTCAGGAAGGGGATGCCGAAGACGCTGAACGCGTGCTCGGCGCGCAGGACCCCGGCGTCGTCGACGTGCACGTCGAGCTGCTCGGCGAACCCGTGGACGGCCAGGGTCGTCAGGGACCGGTCGGTCGGGTCGATCGCGGTGAGGTAGTGACCGGGGTGGGACAGGTCACCGCCGCGGCTCGTGAGCACCAGGCCGCCGCCGGGGCGGGCCTGGGGGAGCAGGGTCGCGGTGAAGCTGCCGCCCGGCACCGGGAAGCCCACGCTGACGTAGCCGCGTCCCTCGTGCCGGTAGGTGGTGTAGATGCCGACGTAGATCGGCTCGTCGGTGTCCGCGTACGAGCGGATCCAACCGCGGATCGTGGTCGGCCCTGACTGCCCTGACTGCCCTGGCACGGTGATGGTGTCGATCCGGCCCCGCACCCCGCGCTGCGCCTGCCGCTGGTTCATCGGCACGGCGGCCTGGCCGAGCGGCCGGGCCAGCGCCGTCAAGTACAGCAGGTAACCGGGCATGACCCAGGGTCGCCACTGCGGGACGATGTCGAGCGTGAAGCGCGTGGTCCGCTCGTAGAACTCGCGCACGAGCGGGTGGGTCGTGACGGGGTCGAACTGCGGGCCGGCGAGCTCGTCGAGGGAGGCGACGATCCCGACCTCCTGCGCGTCCGGCGTCCAGGTGCCGCCGAGCACCTCGGCCAGCCGCCCGACGTAGCCGGTGCCCACGTACCGGTCGTGCGCCTCCAGCGGGACGACGAAGGGCAGGTCGGCGGCGTCCGCCCGCTGGGCCAGCAGGCCGACCTGCGCGTCCCGGAAGACGGCCGCCGACACCAGCCGGTAGGTGAGCATCGTGGCGGCGGCCACGGCGGCGCCGGACGTCGTCGTCCCGCGGCGGGACGCGCGGGCGGCGAGCGCGCCGACCGCACCGCCCAGCAGCGGCCCGAGGGCGACCTTCTGGGGCCGGACGCCGAGTGCCCCGGCGAGCGCGCCCGTCAGCCCGCCGACGGCGACCGGTCCGGCCCGCGCGACCCGCTCCAGCCCCCACCCCAGCGGCGCGGCCAGCGCCACGCTCGCGGCCAGCCGCCCGGCGAACGGCGGGATCTCGTTCGGCCGCTGCCGCGACCGCGCGACCGCGTCGATCACGGCGAGGGCCGCAGCCCCGGCCATCGCGCCGCGCAGCACGCCCCGCCGCCCCCGGCCCGCCCCCAGTGCCGCCCCGCCGCCGGCCCCGATCAACCCGGCGGCCACCGCGTTCCCGAGCGCGTTCCCGGCCGCGTTCCCGAGCGCGTTCCCGGCCGCCGTCCTGGCCGTGTCCCCGTCCTCAGCGTCCCCGATCACCACAGCCCCACGCTAACCCCACCCCGCGGTGATCATGCACAGTTGAGTTGATCATGCACGGCTGACCCCGTGCCGGTCGTCCTGTGGTGACGATGAACGGGTCGGTGAACCGTTCCGGCGGTCGGCGCCACCGTTCCGGTTCACCGTCGGGTTCATCGACCCAGCTCCGGCGACACCCACCGAACCGGCGGTCGGCCCACCAGCAGCAGAACCGGCACTGCAAGGCGCACCGTTAGGCGAGGCGGGCGGGGAAGCCGCCCGTCGCGACCGGCCCCCAGCGGCGCGGGGTGACGCGCAGCAGCACCTTGCCCTGCGCGGTCATCGCGGCGCGGTACTCGTCCCAGTCGGGGTGCTCGCCCGAGATGCTGCGGAAGTACTCCACCAGCGGTTCGAGCGCCTCGGGCAGGTCGAGCACCTCGGCGTCGCCGTCGACCTGCACCCACGGCCCGCCGAAGTCGTCGGAGAGGACGACGATGCTCGCCCGCGGGTCCCGGCGCAGGTTCGCCGTCTTGGCCCGGTCGGGGTAGGAGGAGACGACGATCCGCCCGGCGGCGTCCACGCCCGCCGTCACCGGCGACGCCTGCACGCCACCGTCGGCGCGGTAGGTGATCAGCAGGACGTGGTGGCGCGGGCGGACGAACGCCAGCAGGCCGTCCAGGTCGACGGCGGTCGTGGTCGCGATGGTGCGTGCCATGCGCGCCACCCTAACCAGGGTGCGAACTAGGGTGCGGCCGTGGCCCTCTCCGCGACCGGCGCGTCCGGCGACCTCTTCGACCCGACCGACCCGGCCTTCCTGGCGGACCCGTACCCGGCGTTCGCGCGCCTGCGTGCGCAGGGGCCTGTGCACCGCCACGACGGGCTCGGGCTGCTGGTGGCGGTGTCCCACCAGGCCTGCGACGCCGTCCTGCGCGACCGCGGGCTGGGCCGGCTGTGGCGCGACCGGGAGCCCGTCGAGACGTTCGAGGCGTTCAACCTGCTGCACCGCACGTCCATCCTGGAGAGCGAGCCGCCCACCCACACCCGGCTGCGCCGCCTGGTGGCGGGTGCCTTCGCGCGCGGCCACGTCGAGCGGATGCGGCCGTGGATCGGGGCGCTCGCCGACCAGCTCGTCGCCGACCTCGCCTACCGGCTCACCGCCGGGGACGACGCCGACCTGCTCGCGCTCGTGGCGGAGCCGCTGCCCGTCGAGGTGATCGCCCAGCTGCTCGGCGTCCCGGCGGCCGACCGGGGCCTGCTGCGTCCCTGGTCGAACGCGATCGTCAAGCTGTACGAGTACCAGCCGGCTCCCGAGCTGCAGCGCGAGGCCGAGCGCTCGGCCGCCGCGTTCGTCGCCTACCTGCGTGAGCTGGTGGCCGAGCGGCGCCGGTCCCCCCGCCCGGACGACCTGGTCAGCGACCTGGTCGCCGCCGCGGACGGCGCGGACCGCCTCAGCGGCGACGAGATCGTCGGCACCTGCGTGCTGCTGCTCATGGCGGGTCACGAGGCGACGGTCAACGTCGTCGGCAACGGGCTCGCGGCCCTGCTGGAACGGCCGCAGGAGTGGGCGCGCGTCGTGGCGGACCCGGCCCTGGTGCCGTCGGCGGCCGAGGAGATGATCCGGTTCGACTCGTCCCTGCAGCTGTTCGAGCGGACGGCGACCCGCGACGTCATGATCGGCGGTGTCGACGTGCCCGAGGGGACGAAGATCGCCGCCCTGCTCGGCGCGGCCAACCGGGACCCGGCGGTCTTCGCCGACCCGGACCGGTTCGACGTCGGCCGCACGCCCAACCCGCACCTCGGCTTCGGCGCCGGGATCCACTTCTGTCTCGGGGCCCCGCTGGCGCGCGTGGAGGTCCAGGCGGTCCTGGCGGCGCTGCGCATCCGCCTGCCGGGGCTGGCGCCGGGGACCGCCCCGCGGCGGCGTCCGGAGTTCGTGATCCGGGGCCTGCGCGAGCTGCCCGTCCGGGCCGGCTGACCGCCGGCCCCCTCCGGGCCGGCTGACCGCCGGCGGTAGGCAGTCAGGGTGATGTCGCGGGCGTTGCGCCACCGGCGGCGGCGCCGCTGACCAAGACTGGCGGGGACGCCGGCGCCGCCCGGAGGTCGGACGGAGGGCCGGGATGACGACGATCGCCAGGGGCAGCCGCCTGGTGCTGCGCACGGGCAGCGGCCCGGTGCCCCTGCGGACCCTGGCCGAGGTCCGGCTGGTCGGGCGGTGGGCCGTCCCGGTGCTCGCGCCGCACCGCGCCCTGGGCGACGGGGACGGCGTCCTGGAGGCCGCGACGCCGGCGGGGGCGCTGAGCCTGGCCGCGCACCTGCGCCTGCGCGACGGCGTCCTCGAGCTCTGCCCCGGCTCCACCGACGCGCCCGCGCTGCGGCAGCGGCGCCAGGACGTCCGGGGGCGGCTCAGCCTCCCGCTCCGGGCGACGGCGGCGGACGCGGCCGCCCAGCGGGTGTTCAGCGACGGCGTCGTGGAGGGCGTGACGCTCGACGTGTCGGCCGGGGGCGTCGGCGTCGACCTGCACCCGCGCAGCGGCTCCACGCCCTACGGTTCCCGGCTCTACCTCGAGCTGTCCCTGCCCGACCACCGGCTCGTCCCGGCGGTGCTGTCCGTGGTCGAGCTGTCCGACCGCAAGCTGCACGGGCGGTTCGTGGACATCGCCGCGGCGGACCGCGAGCACCTGGTCCGGCTCGTGTTCGTCGAGCAGCGCCGGGCCCTGGCCGAGCGACGCCGCAGCGGTCACTGACGCCGCGGCCAGACCCGGCCCGCCGGGCCCCGGGATGAGACCCGGAGCCCCGACCCGGCCCGGCGCGCGCCGGGCCGGCCGGGACCGGCCGTGCGGTCGGCGTCTTCAGAGAGCGGCGACGTCCACGCCGGCGGGGACGAGCACCTTGTCGATGACGTGGATGACGCCGTTGGAGGCCGCGACGTCGGTCGCGGTCACGGTCGCGCCGCCGACCTTCACGCCGCCGTCCGTGGTGACGGCGAGGTCGCTGCCCTCCACGGTCTTGACGTTGCCGGCCTTCACGTCGGCGGCCATCACCTTCGCCGGCAGCACGTGGTAGGTCAGGATCTTGGTCAGGGTTGCCTTGTTCGCCGGCAGCAGGAGCTTGTCGAGCACCCCGGCCGGCAGGGCCGCGAACGCCGCGTTCGTCGGGGCGAACACCGTGAACGGACCGGCGCCGTCGAGCGTCTCGACCAGCCCGGCGGCCTTCACCGCGGCGACCAGGGTGCTGAAGTCGGGATTGCTGCTCGCGACCCCGACGACGGTGCCGGCGGCCGTGGGCGACGCCGACATCGCGCCGGACGGCGACGCGGAGGTCGACGCGGCCGCGGCCGGTGAGCTCGCGGCGGACGTGGCTGCCGGGGTGGTCGTCGTGGTGCTGCCGGAGCTGCAGGCGGCCAGGGACAGGGCCGCCGTGGCGGCGAGGGCGACGGCGATGCGGTGGGTGCGCACGTGGACTCCTTTGCAGGGCGCCCGCGGTGGGCGCCTCGGTAGGTGTTCCGCTCAGGCCCCCTCGTTGGATGCACAAAACCGAAGAAAACTCCCCGCCCGTGGCCGACGGCGACGCGCGCGGCTGTGGCCAGGCCGCACCTCAGCGGTTAGGTTGACCCCGGCGCAGGGTCGCGCGAGTGCCCTTCCCCCCATCCGTCCCGGGAGGCCCCGTGTTCAGGAAGATCCTCGTCGCCAACCGGGGCGAGATCGCCGTCCGTGCCTTCCGGGCCGCCTACGAGCTGGGCGCCCGCACGGTGGCGGTCTTCCCCTACGAGGACCGCAACGCCGTCCACCGGACCAAGGCGGACGAGGCCTACCTGATCGGCGAGCGCGGTCACGCCGTCCACGCCTACCTGGACGTCGACGAGATCATCCGGGTGGCGCGCGAGTCCGGCGCGGACGCGGTGTACCCCGGCTACGGCTTCCTGTCCGAGAACCCCGACCTCGCGCAGGCCTGCGCGGACGCCGGGATCACCTTCGTCGGGCCCCCCGCGCCCGTGCTGACCATGGCGGGCAACAAGGTCAAGGCGGTCGCGGCGGCGCGGGCGGCGGGCGTGCCGGTGCTGCGCTCGTCCGCGCCGTCCGCGGACGTCGACGAGCTGGTGGCGGCCGCGGCGGTGATCGGCTTCCCGGTGTTCGCCAAGGCCGTGGCCGGCGGCGGCGGCCGCGGGATGCGCCGGGTCGACGAGCCCGCCCACCTGGCGGACGCCCTGGCCACCGCGATGCGGGAGGCCCAGGGCGCCTTCGGCGACGCGACGATGTTCCTCGAGCAGGCCGTGCTGCGCCCCCGCCACCTGGAGGTCCAGGTGCTCGCGGACGCCACCGGCGAGACCGTGCACCTGTTCGAGCGCGACTGCTCCGTGCAGCGCCGGCACCAGAAGGTCGTCGAGATCGCGCCGGCACCCAACCTCGACCCGGGCATCCGGGAGGCGCTCTGCCGGGACGCCGTCGCCTTCGCCCGGCAGGTGGACTACGTCAACGCCGGCACGGTGGAGTTCCTGCTCGACACGGTGGGCGACAACGCCGGCCGGCACGTCTTCATCGAGATGAACCCCCGGATCCAGGTCGAGCACACCGTCACCGAGGAGGTCACGGACGTCGACCTCGTCCAGGCGCAGCTGCGCATCGCGGCGGGGGAGACGCTGGCCGACCTTGGCCTGCACCAGGAGTCCATCCACGTCCACGGCGTCGCGCTGCAGTGCCGGATCACCACCGAGGACCCGGCCAACGGGTTCCGGCCCGACACCGGCATCGTCAACACCTACCGCTCGCCCGGCGGCGCGGGCATCCGGCTGGACGGCGGCACCGTGCACGCGGGCGCCGCGATCAGCCCGCACTTCGACTCGATGCTGGTCAAGCTCGTCAGCCGGGGAGCGGACTTCCCGACGGCGGTGAGCCGGGCCCGGCGCGCCCTGGCCGAGTTCCGGGTGCGCGGCGTCAGCACGAACATCCCGTTCCTGCAGGCCGTCCTGAGCGAGCCGGACTTCCTCGCCGGCGGCGTCCCGACGTCCTTCATCGACGAGCGGCCGCACCTGCTCGCCGCCCGGCCGAGCTCCGACCGCGGCACGAAGCTGCTCACCTGGCTGGCCGACGTCACGGTCAACCGGCCCCACGGCGAGGCGCCGATCACGATCGAGCCGACCTCCAAGCTGCCCGCCCTCGACCTGTCCGTCCCGGTGCCGACCGGTTCGGGCTGGCGCCGCACGCTCCTGGACGCCGGGCCGGAGGGCTTCGCGGCCGCCCTGCGCGCGGCGCCGGTGCCCGCCGTCACCGACACCACCTTCCGGGACGCCCACCAGTCGCTGCTGGCCACCCGGGTGCGCACCCGTGACCTGCTGAACGCCGCCGGGCACGTCGCCCGGCTCACCCCGCAGCTGCTCAGCGTGGAGTGCTGGGGCGGCGCCACCTACGACGTCGCCCTGCGCTTCCTCGGCGAGGACCCCTGGGAGCGGCTGGCCGTCCTGCGCGAGGCGATGCCCAACCTGTGCCTGCAGATGCTGCTGCGCGGCCGCAACACCGTCGGGTACACCCCTTACCCGACGGAGGTGACGGACGCCTTCGTGCACGAGGCGGCCCAGACCGGCATCGACATCTTCCGGATCTTCGACGCGCTCAACGACGTCGCCCAGATGCGGCCGGCGATCGACGCGGTCCGCGCCACCGGGACGGCCGTCGCCGAGGTCGCTCTGTGTTACACCGGCGACCTGCTCGACCCCGCCGAGGACCTCTACACCCTCGACTACTACCTGCGGCTCGCGGAGCAGATCGTCGACGCCGGCGCCCACGTCATCGCGATCAAGGACATGGCCGGCCTGCTGCGGCCGTTCGCCGCCGCCCGGCTTGTCACCGCCCTGCGCGAGCGGTTCGAGCTGCCCGTCCACCTGCACACCCACGACACCGCGGGCGGCCAGCTGGCCACCCTGCTGGCGGCGATCGGGGCCGGGGTGGACGCCGTGGACGCCGCCAGCGCCTCGATGGCGGGCACGACGAGCCAGCCGCCGCTGTCGGCGCTGGTGGCCGCCCTCGCGCACACCGAGCACGACAGCGGCCTCGACCTGCGCGCCGTGATGGACCTGGAGCCCTACTGGGAGACGGTCCGGCGCGTCTACGCCCCGTTCGAGTCCGGGTTGCCCTCGCCGACCGGCCGCGTCTACGACCACGAGATCCCCGGCGGCCAGCTGTCCAACCTGCGCCAGCAGGCGATCGCGCTGGGCCTGGGGGAGAAGTTCGAGCAGATCGAGGCCATGTATGCGGCCGCCGACCGGATCCTGGGCCGGCTCGTCAAGGTCACCCCGTCGTCCAAGGTCGTCGGGGACCTGGCGCTGCACCTGGTGGCCGTCGGCGCCGACCCCG
>Ga0302321_100006034_pt1 | contig 10631 bp, 10 predicted proteins | sample Fen_T0_1_FD_202505 | JGI IMG/M metagenome (GOLD analysis project Ga0302321, IMG submission 202505) | Peat permafrost microbial communities from Stordalen Mire near Abisko, Sweden - Fen_T0_1 | ecosystem: Environmental > Terrestrial > Soil > Wetlands > Permafrost | place: Sweden: Abisko... | reverse complement strand
CCGCCTTGACCCACGAAGCCGATCACGAACTTCACGGGGTCGATGATACGGAACGAATAGGTACCGAAGGCGCGCGGGGTGACGCGAATGTCGAGCTCGGGATCGCGCATCGACCCAATCTGATCGCCGAAGGCCTGATTGAAAATGTCTCGAATGGTGACGAAGTACAGTTCACTGATGAAGTAGTTGCCGCCGGTGAACTTGTCGATCAAACCGCCGATGAACGGGTAGTTCCCGGCTTGCAGGGTGTGCGGCGAGCCTTGCGTGCCGAGCGCGGCAACGTAACTCCCGTTCTTGAAAAACAGCGCGACCTCGTCGGAGTCGACGGTCAGTTGAGTCCAAAACGGGAAATTTTGGTCCGGGTGTTTGTAGACGATCTTCTGCTTCTCGGAATCCGGGCGCGCGATCATCATTCGCTGCACGCCGCCTTTGACGAAATCCATGATGCCCATGCTCGACTCCTTAACGACCCGGCCGCTTCTCGGTAAGCTCTTCATATAGCGGCGCGGACCCGCATCAGCAACCAGGCGGCCAGGCAAGGTGCTAGGCTTGCTTGATCTGCGCGGCCATGCATCCCGACATCGAGCTCGAAACCCTACCGGTCCCCGTCCAGCGCGTGCTCGCCAAGGAGGCGCCCGGCCCAGTCAAGCTGATGGCCGCACGCGGTGTGATCCCGGGAGCCAAGCCGGGCGACATCGTGACCGTCGTGTCCGTGCTCGCCGGCAGCGACGATCCCAAGCTGGCCGAGGTTGCGCGCGCCACGCTGAGCAAACTGCCTGCACCGATCTTGCAAGGCGCGCTGACGGCGGACCTGCCGGGCAGTGTGATTCTCGAGCTGGCGCGGGCCTATCCGAATCAGAACGAGGTGGTGACCTCGCTCTTGCGCATGCCGCGCATTGGCGGCGAGGCGCTAGAGGCGATGGCCGACGCCGCCGACGAGCGCGCGGGCGAAATCATCGCCACCAACGAAGAGCTGATGCTCAAAAATCCGACCGTGATCGAGAAGCTATACATGAACAAGCGCGTCCGCATGTCGACCGCGGACCGCTTGGTCGAGCTTGCCGTGCGGCACAACTTGGAACTCAACATCCCCGCCTTCGCCGAGGCTGCGCAGGCGATCAAGAACGAGTTGATTCTGGAAGCCGCCGAAGAACCGTACTTCGACGACGTGCTGTTCAAAGAAGCGAACCACCTCGGTGAGCTCTTGAAGATCGACGAAAACAATCCTGATACGCACGAGATCGACGATGAAGGCGAGGAGAAGCCAAAAAAAGAAGTCGTGCCCCTCTACGCAAAACTGGCGCAGATGACGGTCAGCCAGAAGATCCGCGCCGCCACGCTGGGCGGCGCGGGCGAGCGCTTGATCTTGGTTCGCGATCCGAATCGCCTGGTCGCCACCGCCGCCGTCAAGAGCCCGCTGATGCGCGAAAACGAAGCCGCGCAGATCAGCGCCAGCCGAACGGTCTCGGACGACGTGCTCCGCCAAATTGCGCTCAACCGCGAGTTCACGCGCAGCTACCAAGTGCGCATCAACTTGGTCATGAACCCACGCACCCCGCTTACCTTCGCCACGCGCTTCGTGCCTCACTTGCGCGACAGTGACTTGCGCGTCCTGTCCAAGAGCAAAAACATCAGCCAAGCGATCGGCCAGCTCGTACGACAACAGATGTCGCGCAAAGAGAAGTAGCGGCGCTGGCCTGCCACTAAGCGAGCCGCCGCGCATCGAGGGTGATCTTAGGACTCTTTCGCGTTTTCGTTTCTGAGCCACCCCTGGTTGCAACCGAGGACATCGCCGGACGAACTCGGGCTCACCCCTTCGGGCCGCGAAGCGCGTCGCGCTACTGCGGGGTCTCGACGATGTGACGGAACTTTTTGGCTTTCGCGATCCGGAGCGCGCGTTGCTCTTCGGCTTGTTTGACCTTGTCCGGATCGACCAAGAACGGCGAGAGGCGTTCGGTCCTTTCGAACTTGGCTTTGTAGTCGGCGGCTTCGAATTTGCTCTTGAACGGGCCAATGCGAACTCGTTGCCAGAGGCCGCGCTCGGGGACGTAGGCGGCTTGGCGAAACGCGTGGTGACCACGCTTGCGCAGATCTTCGACCAGCTGATCAGCGTCGGCTTGGTCGCGGTAGCTCGCGACTTGCAGCTGATAGCCACCCTCCATGCCAGAGGAAGCCAGCTCGGCGCCATCGGCCAGCGCGGAGGCGGAGTGCGCCATCGCGGTCAGTGAGTCTTTCGGATCGGTCGTTACCGGCGTCGCGCTGAGCAGCGTGCCGACCGGCAAAGGCACGACCGGCAAGCGATCGGTGGCTGGCGGCGGCGCGCTCGGGCTCGCCGCAGGGTCCACGCCGGGCTGTTGGACGAGTCGACCGCGTTCGTCCTTCACCGCGGCCAGTGCCGTGGTGGGCGTGCGTGAGTCGCTCAAGATCCCGGGAAAAGTCACGTCATGGCCGTCGAGCTGCTCGGCCGGCGTGCTGTTGTTCTTGGCGCTCTTCACCAACTCCGCCAGTGGATCGTGTTCCGCGCGGGCTGGCGGCCCGGTGCGCTTCGCCATTACGAGCGCGACTGTGACGAGCGCGGCGCCGCCCAGGGACGCCAGCAATAGAGCGCCGAGCCGGGATGAGCGGGCCGAGCGATCCTCTTCTTGGATCTGCTCGAGGTTGCGGACGTTCACGGATTCCATGGGCTCGGCTTACGGTTAAACCAGAGCCGACAATTGGGCTAGTTTTTGGCGCACAGCCCGAGCAAGGCTTCGGCCTTCCACAGTGTTTCTTGGACCTCCCGCTCGGGATCGCTGTCGGCGACGATGCCGCCTCCCGCGAAGTAGTGGCCCTCCCCGTCGCGCACGGTCAAGGTGCGGATCGCCATGCCGAGCTCCAGACTCCCGTCGTGAGCAAGGTAACCGAAGGCGCCCGTGTACAGGCCACGCCGCTCGGCCTCCAGTTCGGCAATCAGATCCATGGCTCGCACCTTGGGCGCGCCGGTGACGCTCCCACTAGGCAGCATGCGCTCGAGGATCTCGACGCGCGTGGCGTCGGCGCGCAGCTTGGCCTGCAGGGTGGCGACGCGGTGCAGCACCGTGCCGTGAGCTTCGACGTGGGGAGGGACGGACATCCGCACCGTCCCGGGTCGGGCCAAGCGCGCCAAGTCGTTGCGTTCGACGTCGAGCACCATGGTCAGCTCGGCGCGCTCCTTCGGATCGCTGTCGAGCTCTCGAGACAGCTCGGAGTTCCGCTCTGGATTCGCGCCGCGCGGCCGCGTGCCCTTGATGGGCGACGTGAAGATATCGCCGCAAGTATCCAATCTTACGAACAATTCCGGCGAGACACTGACCACATCCAGAGGCCCCCAGGCGAACGCCGCGGCGTGCGGCGGACGACCGCGTTCGCAGAGCCGTGCGAGCACGTCCACAGCTAACCCGTGCACCCGGAACTGGAAGCGGCGCGCCAGATTGACTTGGTACAGATCACCTGCGCGGATGTGTTCGAGCGCGCGGCGAATGCGAGCACGGTGCAGCTCGGGATCTTCGAACGCGCCGAGCGCCTCGAGTTCCACCGGCACGCCCGACTCCGCCGGCGCGGCCAAATGGGCGGCAAGCGCGGTCACCGCGTGCGAGTCGTCCCCGATCACGCGCACCCCGGCCGCGCTGATCTCGACGACCGCGGCATAGCGCAGCCAATGTGGCCGGCTCAGCTGCGGCGACGCGCGCGAACCACCGTGCCGCTCCCGCTCCAAGTCGCGTCGACATTCGTACGGTAAGAGCCCCACCCAACGCGGGACAGCGTGCGCGGGCGTGCTCGCGGCGAGGCACAGCTCGGGCTCGGGATCGAGCGCGTCGCTATGCTCGACGGGGTCGCAGGTCAAGTAGGCCAAGCTCCCGCTTTTGGCCCAAAAAAGCGATAGATACGCGCGACCAGCCAAGCGCCGAGCGAGCCCAAACGGCTCAGCGGGTAGAGCGAGGCGTTGCTCAAACATGAGCCGCGATCACCCGGCCGCTCGGCGCAACGATGGCGTCGCTCAACGGAGCGAGCGCAGTGGCGCCAGGGCAGACCACGCAGCGCTCGAACAAGCCGCGCCCCTGCACCCGAGCGCCCGCGCCGAGCACCGCTTGCCGTAGCTCCACACCCGGCGCGACCACCGCTCCCGGTCCCTGAAACGAGCCGAGGCCCCGAGTGTCGAGCCACGCCAGATTGGCGCTCAGCAAGCTGTGCGGATCGCCCGCGTCGGTCCAGGGCGTAGCCACCGCCACGCTGCGCACGCTGTCGCCCGCACGCAGCAGCGGCAGCGCCACATCGCCGAATAGGCAGCCGCGCTCGGGCAAGCAATCGAGCACGCCAGCCCCGAGCGCCAGCACTCCGACGTAGTCGCCGCCGCGCTGCTCGCTTCCGAAGCGTTCACCGCGCAGCCGGACCACCCGCCCCTGGGCGTCCAGGCCCACCGAACCTTCACCGAGCGGCCGCGGGGCCACGCCGAAGCAGAAGGATTGAGACTCGCAGCTTGCCAGTAGTTGGTCGATCGGCGGCGCCACCAAAATGTCTCCGTTCCAAACCAGCACCGGCGCACTCGAAAAATGCGCGCGGGCGCCGGCCACGCCGCCCGCGGTGCCTCGAATGTCCGGCTCCACGACCACGCGAACGTTTAGCGTTAAGCGAACGAGGGCACGTGCGAATTGCTGCGCCAAGTGGTGAACGTTGATCACCAACTCGTCGACCCCCGCCGCGCGCAAACTGAGCAGCGCATGCTCCAAAATCGAGCGGTCCCCCACCGGCACGAGCGGCTTCGGCAGCTCGTCGGTCAGCGGGCGGAGGCGCGTGCCAAGACCTGCACACAAGATAATCGCCGAAGACACGCGCGCATCGTAGCCCGCGACAACTGCCAAGACGACGCGAAACTCGCCCGCTGCGCGCTGGGCGTGTTAGCCCCGGCCACATGAGCGTCCTGTCCCTGACCTGCTGCTCGCTGCTGTCCGCCGTGTGTGCCTTCACACTGGTGAGCGCGACGGGCTGCGAAACCGACGCGCAAGGCGTCGATGATTGCCGCGAAATCGAGCAGGCGCGCTGCGTTGCAGCCAAGAACTGTGGCCTAGTCACGGACGTGCCCGCGTGTCAGCGCTACTATCGCGATCAGTGCCTGCATGGCCTGCCCGTGGCCCCGCCGGGGTCAGTCAAGCTGAAGGAGTGCGTGGCGACGATTCAAGCCGCCGGCGTATGCGCCACCCAGGCCGACGGGGTGAACACGCCGCTCAGTGACTGCGACCAACCGGTAACCCGCGGCGCGCCGGGCGTGGACACCGCTTGCGATCTGGTGAAGGAACCTGAAAAAGCCGAAGAATGCCTGTTTCTCACGCCGGGCGCCGATGCGGGAGTGGGTGGCGCGAGCAACTCGGCCGGCGCAGGAAACGCGGGCAGCGAGGCGGGTCAGGCTGGCAGCGGCGGCGAGGGCGGCAGCTAATTCGCCACCGGCCCAAATTCGGTCACGGGGCCGCTAGCCCTGCGCACGAGGCCGGTGCTATGCGATGCCCGCCGATGCGTTTCGCACCTTACTTACTCTGCTTGGGTTTGGCGTCACTGGCACCGTTTGCGTGCAGCAGCACCACAACCACTGCCACCGCGGTCGTGCGCCCCCAACTGGTAGCCGTCGACCCCGCGGATTTTCTGGGCATCGTTCACTGCGCACACCCGCTCGAGGGCGCCGCAGGCGCCGATGCGGGCGCGCTCGAGCCCGACCTAGCGCGCAGTTACGTCGCCACCTTGTTCGACGTAACTCCCGCGGCCGACGGCGGCGTGCCGAACCCTGGAACGCCGCTCGCCAGCTCACCGCCGACGACTTGCCTGTTGCCAGTCACGTTCGCGTTCGTCGTCACTAACCATCGTTACCTGGCGGAGGTCGACGCTTACGACAAGAACCCGGAGGAGCTGACGCCGATGACGGCTGGTTCGCGGCAACTCACCGCCGATGGCAAGCCCGCCCTACCACGCTGGACGGCCACTTGCGGCGGTTACCCGCCTAGCCCCGACGTCGACGCGGGATCGGGATCGGCGGGGGCTCAGGGCGCCCGCGACGCCGGCAGCTGCGCAGAGACGACACGCCCGCCGGGCGTCGTTTCCTACGCAACGATCACCCAGACCGCACACGACTGCGGCTGCGGTCTCGATCCATCTCAGGCTCCATCGCCGTAAGTGCGTCCGTGCCCGATCTCGGGCGTGAAGGTGGGCGATCGCGATCCGGCAACGCAGCTTGCGTTGCACTGCATTCCCGGCCCTCTCCGGGCATCGCGAGGGGGTCGCAATCGGACGCCGAAGGCTGGGGGCGACGGCACGCCCGTCGGTTCGCGCCGGTCTTGGTTATCCCTATCGCTTCCGACAAAGACCTGCCGGCGGCGCGACGAATCGTGCGACGTGTAGGGTCACGGGCACGTTTACTGGGGCGGAAGGCGTTTGCGCGCGCGAACACCTTGCGGGACGCCTCTTCGGCGGCTACCACCTAACGGAAGCCATGCCGACCTACTCCGACGCGCCGTCTGGGATCCCGCGCCCGGGTCAGGTGGTGAAGGTCGCGATGTGCGTGGTGGTCGCGGTCACGCTGGCCTTCGCGGTGGGCATGCACTGGGCCGGCGTTGGGCCCGATGCGTTCGCACTGTTTTGCGGCAACACGCTGGCCATTTTGCACGGTCAGCTGTGGCGGTTGTTCACGGCCTCGCTGTTGCAGTCACCGGACAGCTTGTGGCCAATGCTCAGCCTGCTGATGGCCTTGTACTTTTTCGGCGTGCCATTGGAGGACCAATGGGGCTCGAAGCGCTTCGCGCGCTTCTTGGTCGGCTTGGTCGTCGTGCCGTCGCTGATTCAAGCGCTGTTCGACGTCGCCTTGCCGGCGGCCGTCAATCGCTATCTGGTACCCGAATATTGGTACGGCGGGCTTGCCGTTTCCAGCGGCCTCGCGATCTCCTGGGCGTTGAACCACCGTGGCGCAGTGGTCCGCCTGTACGGCCTCTTGCCGATCACGCCGCGCACGATCATCCTGCTCGCCGTCGGCACACCGTTCGTCTACTTGCTATTTCGTGCGCTGCCGCCGGAGGGGATCCCAGGCAGCTTGGCTGGTTGCTTGGCGGGCTGGCTACTCGGAGGGGGGACCCCCTCACCGCTCCGCCGTTATTGGCTAAAATTTCGGATCGGCCGCCTGGACGCGGAAGTCGCACGCGAAGCCGCGCAGCGCAAAAAGCGCGTCGAGCGCTCACGGCTGAAGGTGATCGAGGGCGGGCTGGCCAAGCCGGATCCGCCCGCAGACGGAGAAAAAGGCCGTGGCCCGGACGGGCGTTGGCTGAATTGACGGCCGGATAGGCTCGCACCCGAGCGCGTGCTAGGACGCGGGCCCATGCGAACCTTGCTCGACCCGGAGAGCGTCGCGCGCGGATTGCGTCGCATGGCCGGTGAGATCGTCGAACGGCACGCGGGCGCTTCCGATCTGGTGCTGGTCGCCATTCGCCGCGGCGGAATCGCTGTGGCCGGCGCGCTCCATCATTGGCTGGGCCAGCTCGAACCACACTCGCCCCCGCTCGGCAGCTTGGATATCACCCTGTATCGCGACGACGCCTCGACCGCGCTGCCCAACCCGCGCATTGGGCCGAGCCAAATCCCCTGCTCGCTCGACGGGCGGCACGTGATCTTGGTCGATGACGTGCTGTACACCGGCCGCACCGTGCGCGCGGCGATCGACGCGCTGATGGACTACGGACGGCCACGCCTGATTGAGCTGGCAGTGCTGGTCGACCGCAACGGACGCGAACTGCCGATTCAGGCCAACTACGCGCTGAAGACCGAAACGCTGAACAGCGACGAACGCATCGACGTGTTCGAAAATTCCGGCGGAATTTACGCGGTCGTCCAGCCCAAGAGCTCGCCCACGATCCCGCCCGGCGCGCTGCGCCCCGAGGTTCCATGACACAAGAGCGCATTCGCCACCTGCTCGGCATCGACGACATCAACCGCGAGACTGCGGAGCGGTTGCTCGACTTGGCCGAATCGTTCCTGGAAGTCTCACGCCGCCCGGTGCGCAAGGTACCGGCGCTGCGCGGCAAGACGATCATCAATGTGTTCTTCGAAGCCTCGACGCGCACCCGCACCAGCTTCGAGCTCGCCGGCAAGCGCCTGTCGGCGGACGTGGTGAACATCGGCGGATCGTCGTCCAGCACCAGCAAGGGCGAAACCCTGCGCGACACCGTGAATACACTCGACGCGATGCACGCGGACGTAATCGTGATTCGCCACGCCGCATCCGGCGCCGCGCACTACGTCGCGCGCTACGCGCGTGCCGGCGTGGTCAACGCAGGCGACGGTATGCACGAGCACCCGACCCAAGCCTTGCTCGATTCGTTCACCATTCGTCAGCGCAAAGGCCACGATTTCCGCGGCATGAAAGTGGCCATCTGCGGCGACATCGCCCACAGCCGCGTGGCCCGCTCGAACGCACTCTTGCTGCGCATGCTCGGCGCCGACGTCGCACTCGCGGGCCCACGCACACTGCTACCCACCGCCGTCGACTCAATGGGCTGCCGCGTCTATGATCGACTCGAGCCCGCGCTCGACGGCGCGGACGTCGTGATGATGTTGCGCATCCAACGCGAGCGCCTGGGCGCGCCGCTCTTGCCCGCGTTGCGCGAATACGCGCGCTTCTTCGGCTTGAACGCAGCGCGCTTGAAGCTAGCCAAACCCGACGCGATCGTCATGCATCCCGGTCCGATGAATCGCGGCGTCGAGATCTCGGAGGAAATCGCCGACGGCAGCCACAGCGTGATCTTGAATCAAGTCGAGGCGGGCGTCGCCGTGCGCATGGCCGTGCTTTATCTCGCTGCGAGTGAACCAGGCGCGCCGACCGACGGCTGACCAATCCGCCTCAGACTTCGTGGCAGATATTGAAAGATACACTGTGGTGCGGTGTAAGCGCCGCTCCTCTTTCCAAAAGCAGCGGAAATTCCGCGGAAAAACTGCGGGATTGTGACCAATTTGACCACTCGAAGGTCTAGACATTGGAAGCTAGGTTGGGCTAACTCTCGCCCACATGAATTTAAGATTGGTATCAATTGCGGGGTTGGTCGCGCTCACGAGTGCTTTCGCTGTCGCAGGTTGTAGCGACGACGACGGCGTAACTCCTGGTACTGGTGGCGCGAGCGGGGGCAAGAGCGGAGCGGGCGGCAAGGCAGGCGCCGGAACCGCGGGCAAACCGAATGGCGGATCCGCAGGCAAAGCGCCCACCGCCGGCACTGCCGGCGATGAACCCGCAGAGGGCGGCGCACCCGCAGGCGGCGCACCCGCTGGTGGCGCTCCCGGAGCCGGCTCGGGCGGCAAGGCTGGCGGTGCCGGCGGCACGACTGCAGGCGCAGGCGGCGCAGCAGCGGGCACGGGCGGCGCAGCGGCCGGCAGCGGCGGCAAGAGCGGCGGCGGCGGCACAGCGGGCTTGGGCGGCACGGCTGGCTTGGGCGGCTTGGGCGGCACGGCGGGCTTGGGCGGCACGGCTGGCTTGGGCGGCACGGCTGGCTTGGGCGGCTTGGGCGGCACTGCCGGCTTGGGCGGCTTGGGCGGCACTGCTGGCTTGGGCGGCACTGCCGGCTTGGGCGGCACGGCTGGTTTGGGCGGCTTAGGCGGCACGGCTGGCTTGGGCGGCACGGCTGGCTTGGGCGGCTCTGCCGGCTTGGGCGGCTCTGCCGGGGCGTCGGGCTCTGGCGGGGCGACGTCGGCAACCGGATGCGCAAAGCTCTCGATCCCCTACACGGCGTCTGGGCAGAACGCCAGTTACGTGATTGATCTCGGAGCCAATGTCGACCTCTCGAATGCAGTAATCTCGACCAGGCTCTACGTGGGGACGCTCGGCTCAGCCGTAGACGTAAAGTACATCCTTCAGAATGGCGGAACTTGCTACGCCGTTGCTTTCTCGGGCACCGCGTCCCTCGCTAGCTATACGGCTGGCTTCGCCACGTACACATTGAACGTCGCTACGTTCGCGGCCCCCACCGTCACGTGCTACCTCGCGACCTCAGCCTCCACCTGGGACAAGACCAAGGTTCAGACTGTCGGCCTTCAGATCCTCGACGGGAGCAGCTCGCCGTACAGCACAAGCACTGTGTGGCTCGATTCGATCACCATCACCGGGGCAACGCCGGCCGTCAACGCATACACCTTCGACGCCAACGTCACGCCGCTCGCGGTCAGCAACAACTATGGCGGCGGCCTCGGGACCGGCGCTGGCGCCGCAACCGTCACTTATGCGGCAACCTGCCCGTAACACCGGAGATGTTCGACTGAGCGCCTCGCGGTGAGGCGCTCAGGACCGTTCGATTTTCTATGCACCGCCCTCGGGAATCGAACGGTTGCGCAGTCAATGGCTATCAGCGCGAAGCTGAACCTCGCAACGAGCTAGCGCGCGACCAAATCAACCTGCGGTTGCTTCCTCGCATCGCCGCCGAAAAGCCGCCCCGCGACGACCGAGAAGCTCGCAGCAAATCAGTAACGAGCAGCTCCAACTGACGATCAGGCACGCGCTGACTGGGCGTCGGAGCCAAGCGTTCGTCAGCGAAACACTCGGCAACGACGGCCGCGGTGGCCCCCCGCACGTCTACGATAGGCACGGGAAAACCCGCGAA
>Ga0302321_100006033_pt1 | contig 10631 bp, 7 predicted proteins | sample Fen_T0_1_FD_202505 | JGI IMG/M metagenome (GOLD analysis project Ga0302321, IMG submission 202505) | Peat permafrost microbial communities from Stordalen Mire near Abisko, Sweden - Fen_T0_1 | ecosystem: Environmental > Terrestrial > Soil > Wetlands > Permafrost | place: Sweden: Abisko... | reverse complement strand
ACGCCCCAGCCCGTCCGTTGGTCGGTCAGCGCCAGAGCCCGGACGAGCCGCGCGAAGCGCCCCCGCTGGTCGAAATGCTGGTCAACGACCACGTGGTCTGCCGCGGGCACGAACCCCAGCCCTTGCGCGACGCACAGCGGATCGCTCTCGCCGCAGCTCGGGTCCGTGCTCGGCGCCAGGCTGAGGGAGCCGAAGGACGTGCCGTTGCCAATCATCGGATCGCTGAATAGCGCGGCTCCCGCGCTGTACCCGGCGAGGATCAGATCGTTGTCTCTCTGCTTGGCCCTGAGCGCCGCGACGAACGGTGTATCCTTGCCGGTGGAAGTGAGCAACAAGGACGTGGCACGATCTTGATCGCCGCCCGCGAACCAAACGACGTTGGCGCGTCGGACTTTTGCGACCTCGCCCGCATCGAAGGCGCCGTTTGCCCAAGTGCTCTCGTCCACGGTAGGCGTCGTGTCGTCGTCTTGATTGGCAACGTGTGCGGTTTCGACCTGCGCCGCTGTCACGCCTCGCAGACCGAGAACCGCGCGCAAGTAACTGCCGAGGAACGCTGGCGCAGTGCTCGCCGCGGGCACGACCAACACGTGCAAGCGCTGGGCGCCTCCCACATCCCTGATCAAGCGGTCGGTGAAGATGCCGTCGCGCGTGTTCTGACCCACGAGCTCGCCATCGATGTTGCCGATGATCAGCAACTTGCGGCCGACGCCGACGGTCCGCGCAGCGGCGAGGGGTGCCTGCTCTTGCTGCGCGACTTCGAGGGACGGCGCGGCATTCGTAGAGCCGGCGGCGGGTGCAAACTCAGCGTCTGAACACGCGCCCAAGCCAAACGCCGCGGCCGCCCAAAGCACTGACGAGAAGTCGAACGTAAATCGCATCTGTTCCTCCTGGTGGAAATCCAGCCCGGCCACGGGCTAACACGAATGATTCGGTCAAAGCCATGGGCACTTGTCTATCGAGGCCAGGCGCATGTCGCGGCTCGACGCGGCTCGTTCGTCTTCGGCTTCTGGATGCGCCCTGGCCCGCGTGGGTGTAAGAAATGCACCGTGAGTCTCTCCATTGCCTTGGGCGACAAGCGCTTGATTTCTCGGCTAGAGGCCCAGGCCTATCTTGGCTACGCCGCGATCGCACCGGTGACGGAATGCGTCTCGCTTGCGGTGCGCGAGTTGCTGGACGATTACGCGCGCCTCGGTAATCTCGCTCTCGCGAAGTGGCTGCCACGGCGCGAAGTGCTGCGTCAGCGATTGGGCCAACTCATCGGCGCGGACTCCGCCCACATCGCACTGTGTACCAGCGCGACACGCGGCCTGACCGATCTGGCGCTGTGCCTGCCCTGGCGGCCCGATGACGGGGTGCTCGTCGGCGACGGAGAATTTCCGGGCAACGTCTCCCCCTGGCAAAATGTGGCCCAGCTCTTTGCGTTGCGGGTCGACTTCTTGCCCAAGCTGCGGACGCGCGACGATGATGAATTTCTCTCGGCACTCGAAGCTCGCCTGCGCGCGGGCCGCGTGCGCCTCGTGGCGCTCAGTGCGGTGCAGTTTCAAACTGGGATTCGGGCGCCAATCGAGGCCGTGATTCGCTTGTGCCGCGCATACGGCGCCGAGCTTGCGGTAGACGCGATCCAAGCCTGCGGAGTGGTCCCGCTCGACGTCGTTGCGCTCGACATCGATTACCTCGTCGGGGGCGCGCACAAATGGCTCATGGCACTCGAAGGTGCGGGGTTTCTGTACGTCAAACCCGAGTGCACGCGAAAGCTGGTGCCACGCACTGCCGGCTGGCTGAGCCATGAAGAGGGCCTGCGCTTCTTGTTCGAAGGGCCTGGCATGCTTCGCTACGATCGCCCCATCAAGTCCGGCATCCAGTTCATGGAGGGAACCTCGGCGAACGGCGTCGGTTACGCTGCGCTCGAAGCGGCCCTCGAACCCATTTTGCGCTTAGGCGTGCCAGCGATTTTTTCTCACGTGGGTGCGTACCTCGACGCGCTCGAAGCCGGACTGCTCGCCCGCGGACTCACGAGCGTGCGGCCGTCCCAGGCGTCACGGCGATCGGGCATTCTGTCGTTCCAGCCCCCCATGCCGCGCACCGCAGCGGAGCTCGTGTCCGCGCTTCGGGAGCAAGGCATCATCGCGACCATGCCCGACGGCGTCGTGCGTTTGGCGCCGCACTTCCCGAACGGTTTGGACGAGGTTCCGTGCGTCCTCGCTGCACTAGATATCATTTTAGGTGATTGAAGTGGGTGCGAAACATTCCGCCCGCGTCGACCCGAGCGCGGAATCGACGCCGCCCACCAGTCTTGCCTATCGAGGGCTTGCGCTGCGGACATCCGGCGAGGCACAGAACCCGCCCCCCCTGAATGGGCCGGATCTTCGCCAGCGATCACCCAGTCTGCAATAAACCTGACTTTCGAAGCGGCGCGCGGCCACGCTGGCCGCGTAGCAGCGCTTTCGCGCCGGGCACGGCGGCCCGGCGTTCCTCAGCCAGCCGTGTCATTTTTGTCCCCTTTCTGCCGTCGGCCCCGCGCTAGTTGAGTGATCGCGCGCTCTGCTATTGCACGCCGTTTGGCGGCAGCCGGCCGGGGGCGTGCCGGAGCGAAAGGCTGCGGGCCCCTTCGAGGCGTGACGGCCGCGCGGCGATGAATTCGCTCGCGCCTGCGCTGAGGTGGCGATATCCAGACTCCAATGGCCTCGAGGTATCGACTGCTCCCTTTTGGCGTCGTTTGGCTCTCGATCGCCGCCTGCGGCAATCGGGACCGGATACCGGACAGAGAGTCTGCCGGCGCGGGCGCGGCGGACGACGCGGGCGCCGCCGGTGCCGCGGGCAGTACGGAAATTCCCGCAGCATGCGTCATCGTCGGTGCGCAGGGACAACCGCCGCTGATCGACGATTTCGAAGATGGCGATCCTGCGTTGCCGCAAACCAGCAACCGACACGGCTTTTGGTACGCAAACAACGACGGCACTGGCGATCAGTTCCCGAACGCGGATCCAAGCGGCGCCTCTTTCACGCTCGACGCCCCTGGCTCGACCGAGTCCCCGCGCTATGCGCTGCACACCACGGGCTCGGGCTTCACTTCGTGGGGAGCGTTCGTCAGCGCGTACTTGAGCGTGCAGACGAACCTGCTGTGTCCATACGACGCGTCGACGTTTTCGGGGATCCGCTTCAACGTCAAAGGCAGCGGCGCGGTGCGGGTCGCAATCGGTACGGCCGCCACCACTCCACGCGCTTACGGTGGCAGATGCGAGGTAGATCCTTGCTCGGACTACGGTCTGGTCGTTACACCGGGTGCTGATTGGGCCGAAATGCGGGTTGCCTTCGACGCCGTTCAATTGCCGAGTTGGGCGTCGGTCGTTCCGTGGAAACCCGACGAAGTCATGCGCGTGTCCTTCTGGGTCGAGAACGGCGATTTCGACTTTTGGCTGGATGATCTCGCGTTTTTCTGAGTGCAAGGCAGGGCGAGCAGCTAGAGGCCGAGGATTGCCGTCGACGACTTCGGGTCGGTTGTATTAGTGAGTCGGAATTCCTGGAATTCCGCTGAAATGCCGGCCTATCTCGAACACCCGAGGGTCCCTTGAAAATTGCCGCGAAATATTTGTTTCTGCCCGCTGTCTCGCTCGCGTTCTTAGTGGCTTGTGGAGGGGAACCGCCGCCACCGGCCGAGGCCGCGCCCACGGCTCCGCCGCCGCCCGCCGCTCCGCCCCCACCGCCTGCGCCCGTCGCTACGGTGGCGCCCGCGCCTGCGCCGAAACTTTCGCTTCAGGTGATCACGGGCTCAGCAGAAGGTTTCTTGGTGACCTCCACGCTCGTCACTGGCGACAAGGAAGCCGTGCTCATCGACGCGGAGCTCACCCTCGCGGATGGTAAGAAGGCGGCAGACGCCGTGACCGCTTCGAAGAAGACGCTCACCACCGTGTTCGTGACGCATTGGCACCCCGATCACTACTTCGGGTTTTCGGCGATCAAAGAGGTGTTCCCGAACGCGAAGCTCGTCGCTCTTCCAGCCACCGTCGAAGAAATCAAGAAGTCCTGGGAGGCCAAGGTCAAGCAGTGGAAGCCTTTGTTCAAGGACGCCATCCCCTCCAAGCCCGTGGTGCCGGAGCCACTCGCGGGCGAAGGACTCATGGTCGACGGTGTGAAGCTGGACGTCGTCGGTGGACAACAGGGCGACGCGTCCAACGACGCTTACGTCTGGATTCCGTCGCTCAAGGCCGTGATCGCGGGGGACATCGTCTACGACGACGTGTTCCCTTGGACGGCCGAAACCACGCTGGAAACCCGCAAAACCTGGGCCGCCACGCTAGACAAGCTCAGCGCGTTGAACCCGGAGGTCGTGGTGCCCGGGCACCAGAAGGCGGATCGCAGGCAGGCTCCCTCGAGCATCGCCTTTACCAAGACCTACCTGGCCGCGTTCGACGAGGCGCTCGCCGCTTCGAAGGAGCCCGCCGAGCTTCAGTCCAAGATCAAAGCCAAGTACCCGGACAGCGCGCTCGACATCATCTTGAAGATCGCGGCCGACGCGGCCTTCGCCAAACCGGAGAAGCCGAAGCCGGAGAAGCCAGCGGCCGTTCCGAAAGCAGAGAAACCCGCCGCTGCAGTGTTGCCGAAGCCGGCTGCGGCCGCCCCTGCGACGATGCCTGCTACCGCCAAGCCCGTGATCGCGCCCGCCAAGCCCGTGCCGCCGCCCGGCAAGCCCGCAATGGCACCAATGAAGTAGTCGCCCACCTCGCGCGTGCGCGCGGTCTCCCGGAATGGGACTGCGCGCATGCGCCGTGCCGGCTTGCCCGCCCCGCGGAAACGGGACTCGACCCCAATCCGTGCGAAATGTCTTCCCTAGTTAGCCACCGAGGAGCGCTCGCCTTTTTGTCGACCGGCGCTCCTGTACGGTTCCCGAGCGATCTACTAGAGTGGAGTTCCCGTGAACGCTTGGAACACCAACCGGTGGCTGTTCTGCTTGGCGTTGGCTGGGTCGTTGCACTGCGCGCTGCTGCTCGGTCGAGGCTGCGCGCCCTCCGGCCGCGCAACTTCGACGCTCGCTATCGCGGACGTCATCGACGCCACCGAGCTCGGGCTCACCCAAGATCCGCCGCGCACGCCGCCCGCGGCCGGACTCGCGCCCGGCGGCGGAGCGATCCTGCCGCAACCCGGTGCGAAGCTCAGCGCACCGGAGCAACGCGTGAAGCCGAGCGGGCCAACGCGACTCGTCGATCGCGCGGCGCAGCCACGAGATCGTGTCCAGATGGCCGACCATCGAGAGGACACGACCTTGCACCAATCGTTCGCGACGGACTGGCTCGCTAGCGACGAGGCCGACGCGCGCGACGACGTGCGCCCGCATGCCGCTCGGCGTCAGCTCTTGGCAGACAAGCCCCAGATGGAACCCCCGGGCGCTCCCGACGCGGCGTCACAGGTTGGCAGCCGCAGCAGCTCTTTCGGTACGGGGTTCGGCGCGAACGGCGGCCCGGGAGGGCTCGGGCAGAGAAAGGGTCGAGTGGCGGGTTTAGTCGACGAGCCGTTTGCTTTCGGCGGTCCCGCTGGTGCGTTTCGGGCCGAGGTCTGCTTCATCGCGCCGACCGTTCGTCTACTCACCGACATCACCACTTGCACGCCGGTCGCGACCTTCTTCACCAGCGTGCTCAACGTCACTCCGCGCCGTTTCGACCGCGGTTTTCCCGGCCTCGGTCGGCGGACGGAATGGTTTGCCATCAAGTACCGCGGGAAATTCCGCGTGCAAGCCGAGGACTCGTATACCTTCCGGCTGCTCTCCGACGACGGCGCCCGGCTCGAGATAGATGGCAAAACGGTATTGGACAACGACGGCCAGCACTTGCCCATCGCCGTATCTCGCAATATTCGTCTCGACGTCGGGGTGCACGACTTCTTCGTCTTCTACTATCAAGGGCCACCCGACTTCGTGGCGTTGCAACTGTTCGTCAAGCGCTTTGCCCACGACGAACAACTGTTCGGTCCTGCGATTTGAGATCCGGTCATCGCCGCTGCTGTCGCGACAACTCGCCGTCCACGCAGCCCTTTCTCCTATCTCGACTTCGTCAATCTCTTTTCGATGCTGCTCGTACCCTCGGCAGACGCCGCTCGAGACTCGGTCGCCGGCCGTGCTGAGTGAGGGGCACGGTGCTCGGAAGTGATGCCCAGAGGCATCACCGCTGGGAATCGGCCGCCAATTTCGGGCCGTTTTTGGCCTCCTGGGGCTGGCATTCCGCGTGCACTGGGCAGGATTGGGTCTTGTGCTTCGCTGGCCGGCCAGCACCGCAAAGAACCCTTCGAGGAGAACGAGTTCGATGCCAAACCCAGAAACCACCTCCGCTCCGCACAACGGCACTTCGCGTCGCTTCAGTACGCCTCGGGCTGACGGAGCGCCGCGACCCGCGCCGATCTCCAGCGCGCCGCGACCGAACCCCACTCGCGCTAGGTTCGGCGCCCCTTCACCCAGCGTGCCGCCGCCACTGCCCAGGAATTCGAACCTGCCGGTGTTGTCTCCTCCGATGCGATCCGGTGCGACCCTCGCCACGGGCGCTACGCCTCCGAAACGGGCCGCGGCAGTCAAGCCTTCGTGGCCAGAACCAAAGCGCGATAGTCAGCTCTGTCTCCATTCGTGCATTCGCCTCGAACCGGCCAGCCAAGCTTCCGACTGCAATTGCGAAGAGCGCGCCGCGACCGCTGGTATTCAGTCCCAATCGGGGGCAAAAGGGCGAGCATTCGAGTCTACGAGATACAACGCGGACGCCATCGTCCTCCGCGCTCCCGCGCTCGACACACTACGCTCCGTCGAGGCTGCGCGTACGTCCTGGATCGATGCCGGGTGGGAAGCTCTTTCGGTTGAGCAAGCGCACATGAACGAGCTCCCGGTGGTCACGGCGCGTCCTCGCCTCGAGACGCTGCGTGGGATCGGTCCTGACGGTGGTGGGCCCGTACACGAAGCGCAAGAGATGGAATGGACAACGACGCTCGACTACGCGCGCGCGTCGAGCTCCACGCCCGCGCGCTCGTCGCCGCTTGCGTTCGCGCCGACGCCGCGAATCTCGCGTCGATGGCGAATGCTCCTGCCCACCTTGGCGGCCGCGCTTTCCATCTGTCTCGCTAAGGGGGCGGTCATCACATGGATGGGCGAGTCCGGCATTGCGGCTCCCGCATCGCAGTCATCGACATCCTCGACGAGGCCGGGGGCTCGAGCCATCAGAAGCACTGTCCCGTCGGATCCGTCACCGTCGCCCATCGCGGGGGAAGTCTCGGCACCTGTCGTACTTGCTCGCGCGCCCGAGCTTCGAGCTCCTGCAAATAGTTCCGAACAGCAGGCCCCAAAACCTCCGTACAAAGGCAAGCCAACCCCGCGCGCGCTCGATGTTGTGGCGCGTGCGTCCTGGGAAAATATTGCGCCCAGGTCGGCGGGCACCGGGTCTTCCCGCGCAGGCAAAAGCGTGGGTGTTGTTTCGGACAATCCGTACTGACGCTCGCGTCGACAATCTCCCAGGCAGGTGAGCCGACTGCACGCTGAGCGACGCTCGAGCTCGCTATCGATTGCACTCGACTGGGGTTGGCGGTTCGAGTGTCGGCACACCGGTGGCAAGCCCGAGATGCAACCCGAGGAAATCCGAAGTCCGGCGGTTTGCCAGAGTAGCCGCGTCCTTGTCATAGTGCGCGCCGCGGTGTCGGGCAAAGGCGTGCCTGAAACGGGGGTAAGTAAACACCCGAGCACAGGCATTGCCGGCGAGCGTCGCTACGATTGCCTCGCGCGCAGCCTTTCCGATGTACTCGTCTTCTTCACCCAAGTGCATCAAAAGCGGACTTTTGATGTTCGGGGCCTCATCGAGGTGCTTGTCGGTATTGCCGCCGTAGTATACGACCGATGCGTCAGCGCCCTTGCGAGCGGTCGTGATGAATGTCATCAACCCGCCGAGGCAGTACCCCATCAAGCCGAGTCTTCCGTTGGCGCCAGGCAGCGCGCGCGCAGTCTCCATCGTCGAAACGATGTCCCTGACCCCTGGGTCGTAGTCAAAGGCCGAGTACAACGCAAATCCCTGCTGCCATTCGGCTTCGGTTTGGTCAGACATGTCCACATTCGGCTCCAGCCGCCAGAACAGATCGGGGCTGACGGCCAGATATCCCTGGGCTGCCAATTCGTCGCAGGTATCTCGTAGGTCTGCGTTGACTCCAAAGAGTTCCTGGATGACCACGACTGACGGCGCCGGCAACGCCTTCGGCCGCGCAACATAAGCTCGAAAGTGTCCGTCTGTAGTATTTACGACGATGTAGTCGCTCATGTGTTTCTCCTCGATCGCCAACACTGAGGGAGCACTTTGCATGCCAGCCGAAACCCCAACCGAGCGCGCCAATTCGACTCCGCGCCTGGCCACAAGTTGTCAGCGCTGACCACGGTTTGGCCCGGCCGACACGGGGGGCGTCGGTTCCGAGATGCCGACGACCGGCGCAGGGTCGACGGAAACGTTACGATCTAGCCCGACGTGGCTTCGTCCTAGCTGCCGGCGCTCGCGGACTGCGCTCGGCACGCGTTGTGCGTTGGCAGCGCACTGGGGCATACCCCGGAAGGAAGAAGACATGAAGACGATGCTAAACAAGCGCCCGCTTTCGGAAGCAGAACCCATCATTGGTCAGCGCGGCAAGATAACTCAGCCTTTCGGCACACTGACTCGTTACCCGCTCGGCTTGAGCGACGACGCTCGCGCGGCTTCCGTCGAGGGGCTCACACAGTTGCTCGCGGACTCTGCCTCGCTGCGAGACATGTACAAAAAGCATCACTGGCAGGTCTCGGGTCCGACGTTCTACTCGCTGCATCTTCTATTCGACAAACACGCCGAGGAACAGGCCGAACTCGTCGACAAACTTGCGGAGCGTATCCAGACGTTGGGGGGCGTGGCTGTCGCCATGGCGTCTCACGTCGCGGCACTCACCAAGATCGAGACCCCACCTCATGGGCGAGAGGAGGTGCCCGTTCAGCTCTCGCGACTGCTCGAGGCGCATGAGCACATTTTGATCCAAGCGCGTACGCTCGCGCGAGGTGCAGCAGAGCTGGGCGACGACGGTACGAATGATCTCGTGATCAGTGAGGTAGTGCGCATCAATGAATCGCAAGTGTGGTTCACCAGTGAGCACTTGGTCGACACTCCGCTGGTCCGCGCCCACTAGCACTGGCCCGGGCGGCCCACTTCGCGCTGCCGCGTGCTCTCGATTCTCCTCGCTTTAGATGAGGCTGGTGACTCGGGGCGCGGGGCGGCCCGTGTCCCGAGGACGTCCAATTCTAGCCCGACGAATGCAGTCGGGCGGCCGCTGACGCGGGAGCTAGAGCGAGGTCATGGCGCCTGAACTTGTATTCGCTCGCCGATTTGCGCTGGAGTTCCCGACGCGACCACCAAGAACCGCCGTACGTCCTTGCCTCCGGCTTGGACGATCTGTCTGATCGGGCCAACCGTGTCGACGATCGCAGCTCCGGCCGGATTGGCCGTGAACACCAAGGCGGCGCTGCGTTCATTCGCCCGAACCTGGGCAGTTGACCTGAAAGAGCGTCGGATCCGCGTCAACGTCGTCAGCCCCGGCACGGTGGTAACCCCGGCCTACAAGAGCGAGTTGAACATGAGCGACGACCTCCAGCCTCCCCACAGCGGAGACGCAAAACCGACCTGCGCCCCTGCCTTGTCCGGAGAGTTCCTCATGCCATAGTCGAGAGTTGGTGAACCTAGGTACCTTGCTTTCATTCGCGGCATTCCTGCTGCAGGTCTGGATGGGGGTATTCTTTGCGGTCGTAGCGCGCGCTCCCGGTTGGTCACGGGCGCGCCTCTACACGCTCGTCGCGTTCACTGCTGCCTGCTACTCGGCGGTCGATATCCTATTTTCCCTCGAAGCCGTGCCGATGGCGACGGTCACGGTGATCGGTGATCTGAATTTCCTGTTTGCGGCGTTGCACGTTTCGGCTTGGGTCGTGCTTTCGGAGGCACACCCGAGTCGTCCCCTCTCGGCATTGTCTCGGCGGTTCCAGATCCTCATCGCCATCACGGTTCTAATGGGACTTCTGGCTGTGATTCCGAACGTGGCGATGCGCGCTGATTACATTCGCGTGGATGTGCCCTCGCTCGGGGTGACGTATCGCCAGCCGAAAACGACCCTGTTTGGCGACCTAGCGATGGCCTGGTTCCTGTTGATGCTGCTGATCCCGTTTCGGCGCTTCGTGCGCGACTTGGGGCGACGTCAGCCGCACGCGTTGGTTCGCGTGATAGGCTTTACGATCTATTTTGCGTGCGCGATCGACGAACTGCTCGTCACGAGTGGCAAGATCAAGTTCCTGTATCTGGCGGACCTCGGCTTGCTCGGCATAGTCGTGTCGCTGATGGTCGAAACTCTTCAGAAGGTGCTCCGCGATGCAGCGGCCCTGAAAGAGGCCACCGAACGCCTCCAGGTCGAGGTCTCCGATCGCACCTTCGAGCGCGACGAAGCGCGCGAAGCACTGATCGTCGCCGAGCGCCACGTGGCCTTGGGTCAGCTGGCGGCGGGCGTGGGCCACGAGATCAACAACCCGCTTACGTACGTGCTCGGCAATCTGGAGCACGTTTGTCGCGCGTTGAAGACTGGGGCGATGGGACCCGAGGAGGCGCTGCTCTTGGAAGAAG
>Ga0302321_100006032_pt1 | contig 10633 bp, 9 predicted proteins | sample Fen_T0_1_FD_202505 | JGI IMG/M metagenome (GOLD analysis project Ga0302321, IMG submission 202505) | Peat permafrost microbial communities from Stordalen Mire near Abisko, Sweden - Fen_T0_1 | ecosystem: Environmental > Terrestrial > Soil > Wetlands > Permafrost | place: Sweden: Abisko... | reverse complement strand
CCGGGGCCGCCGACGGTGGCGGCGGCGCCAGCTTGGCCGCCAGCCGCTCGTAGGCCGACTCGCGGTCCAGCGGGGTCCCGTACTTCGGGTGCAGCGGCGAGGCCTGCACCTGCGCGGCCATGGCGGCGGCGTCCGCCGGGCCCATCAGCGACTGCGGCGCGCGCAGCCGGGTCCAGGCGACCGGCGTCGGCGCTCCGCGCTCGGACAGCACCGTGATGACCGCCTCGCCGATCCCGAGCTGGGTCAGCAGCTCCTCCAGGTCGTAGGACGACTTGGGGAAGGTGGACACCGCCGCTTTCAGCGCCTTCGCGTCGTCCGGGGTGTAGGCGCGCAGCGCGTGCTGCACCCGGTTGCCGAGCTGGGCGAGGACGTCGGCGTCGACGTCCTTGGGGGACTGGGTCACGAAGAACACGCCCACCCCCTTGGACCGGATCAGCCGCACCGTCTGGGTGATCTGGTCCGAGAAGGCCTTGCTGGCGTCCTTGAAGAGCAGGTGCGCCTCGTCGAAGAAGAAGACCAGCTTCGGCTTGTCGAGGTCGCCGGCCTCGGGCAGGTCGTGGAAGAGGTCCGCGAGCATCCACAGCAGGAAGGTCGAGAAGAGTGCGGGCTTGTCCTGGACGGCGGGCAGCTCCAGGCAGGTGATGACGCCGCGGCCGTCGGGCGCCGTCCGCAGCAGGTCCCGGGTGTCGAACTCCGGCTCGCCGAAGAACGACTCGGCGCCCGCGTCGGCGAACGCGATGAGCTCGCGCAGGATCACCCCGGCCGTCGCCTTGCTGAGCCCGCCGAGACCGGTGAGGTCGGCCTGGCCCTCGTCGGAGATCAGGTACTGGATGACCGCGCGCAGGTCCTTGAGGTCGAGCAGCGCGAGCCCGGCGGAGTCGGCGAAGTGGAAGACCAGCGACAGGCTGGAGGTCTGCGTCTCGTTGAGGTCGAGCACCTTGGCCAGCAGCACCGGCCCGAAGGACGTGATCGTCGCCCGCACGGGCGCGCCCGTGCCGAGGCCGCCGAGCGCCAGGTACTCGACCGGGAAGCCGGTGGCCTCCCAGTTCTGCCCGATGCTCTGCGTGCGGGCGGTGAGCTTCTCGCTGCTGACTCCGGGCTGCGAGACGCCGGACAGGTCGCCCTTGACGTCCGCCATGAAGACCGGGACGCCGGCCGCCGACAGCTGCTCCGCCATCAGCTGCAGCGTCTTGGTCTTGCCGGTACCGGTCGCGCCGGCCACCAGTCCGTGCCGGTTCAGCATGCCGAGCGGCACGCGCACCTGGGCCTGGGTGGCGGGCTCGCCGTCCACCAGCAGGGCGCCGAGCTCCAGCGCCGGTCCGGTGAACGCGTACCCCTTGCTGACGACGTCGACGACGTCCGGCTTCGCGGTGTCTGCCATGGCGTTGCGCTCCCCACCTGATCGGCGCCGTTCGGGGCCTACGGATCATGGCGGTCCGGACGGCGACCGCGCAGGTCGTGAGCCTAGTCCGCGCGAGGCACCACGACGGTTGGCCCGTGGAAACGTACACTCCAGGGGCGATCTTCGCGGTGTTGCTCCTGGAGGACCGAGGGGGCCGGCATGGTGGACGACGGGACGATGCAGGGGCAGGGCGACGACCGCACGCTGCGCACTCCTGGCCCTGCGGACCGCACCGTGCCCACCCCGCCACCACCGCCTCCGTCCCCACCGCCTCAGCCGCCGGCACCGCCACCGCCGGCACCGCCGGAGCGGGCGGAGGTCGCCGACGCCCCGCCCACCGGCTCCGACAGCACCGGCTCCGACAGCACCGACGCCCACCCCGACGACGCCGGACCGGAGGACCTCGACGACGGGCCCTCGGCCGGCCCGGCCGGCCCGGTCGGGTCGTCGCGCAGCATCGGCCCGGTCCGCGCGGGTGAGGGGAACGGCCGGCGGAGCCCGAGCCGGCAGACCTGGACCTTCGCCGGGCTTCTCGCCGGCGTCGTCCTGCTGGGCTTGCTCGCGTTCGCGGTGTTCCAGGGCGCGCTGACCCTGCCGTTCGGCGGCGGCACCGCGCCCACGCCGACCGTGTGCGCGGCGCCCTCGGCCGCCGTCCAGTCGGCCCGGCTGACCCGGGTGCGCGTCCTCAACGCGTCGGACCGGCGCGGGTTGGCCCTGGCGACCGCCCGCGAGCTGCAGAAACGCGGTTTCACGATCCCCGAGCCGCCGGGCAACGACGCCAAGGGGGCCGCGGTCTCCTCGGCCGCCGTCGTCCGCCACGGCCCGACCGGCGCCCGCGCCGCACGGACGGTCGCCACGCAGGTCAAGGGCAAGGTCACCGATGAGCAGGACGACCGGCTCGGCGAGGTCGTCGACCTCGTCCTTGGGCAGACGTTCGCCCTCCTCGACCCCGCCGCCGGCGTGGCGGCCCTGAAGACACGCCCCGCGCCGTCCCCGTTGTGCGCGTCCCCCTCGCGGTGATCATGCACAGTTGATGACGCCGTCGGGTCGATGAACCCGACGATGAACCGGGACGGTGGCGCCGACCACCGGAACTGTTTCAACGACGCGTTCATCGTCGCCGCACGCCGATCTGCACGGGTCAGCCGTGCATGATCAACTCAACCGTGCATGATCACCGCGGGGCGTGGGGACGGGGCGGTGGGTGGGGGTGCTGTCCAGCCAGGTGGCGAGGGTGGTGGTGACCTCGTCGAGGGGGTCGGTGTGCATGGTCCAGCGCAGGGCGGCGCCGCCCGCCGCCCGGAAGGCGGTGCAGTTGTCGCTGCGGTCGTCGATGAGCAGGGCGTCGGCGAAACCGAGGCCGCAGGCCGCCAGGTAGGGGCCGAAGAAGGCCTGCGGGTCGCTGCCCTTCAGGGCGTGGACGTCGCTGGAGCACAGCAGGTCGTCGCAGGCCGTGGCCCAGGCGCCCAGGCTGTCGTCGGGCGCGACGGTGGAGGGGCGCGCCGCGAGCCGGCGGAAGACGTCGGCGAAAGTGTCCACGTTGTCCGTCGCGACGACGACGAATGCGCGCTCGCGCACCGGCTGCAGCGCCCGCAGCAGCTCGACGTTGACCCGCATGCTGCGGCAGTCCCGCTCCAGCTGTCGGCACAGGTAGTCGGTGCCGTACCGCGGGACGTTCTCGACGCCCATCGCCGCGACGACGTCGGGGGTGGCGCGCGCGCCCGTCATCCACGCGGTCATCACGTCGAGGTCGCCGAAGAGCCGGCCCAGGCGGGCCCGCAACGGACGGTTCAGCGGGTGCCGCGGATCGGTGACGATCGAGCTCCAGAACGGCGACCGGGAGAGGACCCCGTGCCAGTCCACGAAGACGACGTGCCGCCACAGCGGCAGCGCCGGTTGCCGCACCACACCGCACCACTCCTCGACCGGTCCGCCGGCCCGCGCCGTCCCGACCCGCCACGGTAACCGGAATCCCGGACCGACCCGACCCCGACGCCGGACGCCGGTCCGTTCGGGTGGCCCGGACGGCGCGCCTGGCCCGACCCGCCCGGATCGGGCGACCGGTCCAGCGCCCGGCGACCACCGGCGGCGTCGAACCGCGGTCAGCGCAGCGGCAGGCCGCGCAGCGGGGTGAGGTCCTCGCGGATGGAGGGCGTCACCGTGTCCGAGACCGCCGTCACGACGCGCGCGAGCGCGGCGACCGACCGGTGCACGTCGCCGGGGATCTCCAGGAGGTGGTCGCCACCCTCGATCTGCAGGACCGGCAGCCCGCTCGCGGCGGCCACGTCGCCGTCCCACGTCGCGTCGGCCGTGCCGCCCGCCAGCAGCGAGCCGGCGGGCAGGGCGCCGAGCGCCGCGCGGATCTCGGGCACCTGCAGCAGCGGGGTGAGCCAGATCCCGCGGACGCCGTACTGGGCGGCCCACGGGATCGCCAGCGTCCCCAGGGACTTGGCGAGCAGCACCAGGTCGCTCGGCCGCCCCGGGAGCCGGGCCGCGGCCTCCTCGACGAGCGCGACGACGACGTCCGCGCCGACCTCGCCCTTCGGCCAGGTCAGGGTGTGCACCTCGCAGCCCGCCTCGACGAGGCACCGGCGCGCGAAATGCAGCAGCGGCTGCTGCGGTCCGTACCCCCGCCCGGGCAGGAGAAGGGCGTGTCCGGGTTTCGCGTGCATCATTCGGGCCTCCCATGAGCACGATGCCTGGGCCTATCTCACGGTACATACGTCATATATGTATCAAGACAGTCACTAAGTGTAGATCAATGATGCCGCTACGAACATGGGAGGAAAATCCGACCATCCGCTCCGAAGCGCTCAGCATGTCCCGAACCCGGTGAACGAAGCCAATCGACACCGCCAGGGCCCGCCAGGACACGCCAGCGCCTCGGCGGGTGCCGGCCGCCGTGGGGCGGCGTCGCCCGCGACCGGGGGATCGGGCAGGATCGGCACGTGGACCCCAGCAGCTTCCGCTCCGCGTACCGGCAGGGTTTCGCCCGGGTGGCGGCCTGCACCGTGCGGACGACGGTCGCCGATCCGCTCGCGAACGCCGACGCCGTCCTGGCCGCGGCCCGCGCCTGCCACGAGGACGCCGTCGCGGTGGCGGTCTTCCCGGAGCTGACGCTGTCCGGGTACTCCGTCGAGGACCTGCTGATGCAGGACGCGCTGCTGGACGGCGTCGAGGCGGGGCTGGCCCGGATCGTCGAGGCCTCGGACGACCTGCTGCCCGTGCTCGTCGTCGGAGCGCCGCTGCGCCATCGGCACCGGATCCACAACGCGGCCGTCGTCGTCCACCGGGGCCGGGTGCTCGGCGTCGCGCCGAAGTCCTACCTGCCGACCTACCGGGAGTTCTACGAGCGGCGGCAGACGGCGCCCGGCGACGACACCGGCGGCCCCGGCTCGACGATCCGGGTGCTCGGCGTCGACGTGCCGTTCGGGCCCGACCTGCTGTTCACCCCGGACGACGTGCCCGGCCTGGTGCTGCACGTCGAGATCTGCGAGGACCTCTGGGTGCCGATCCCGCCGAGCGCCGAGGCCGCGCTGGCCGGCGCGACGGTGCTGGTCAACCTGTCGGGCAGCCCGATCACGGTCGGGCGGGCGGAGGACCGGCGGCTGCTGTGCCGGTCGGCGTCGTCGCGCTGCCTCGCGGCGTACGTGTACGCGGCGGCGGGTGCGGGCGAGTCCACGACCGACCTGGCCTGGGACGGCCAGACGATGATCTACGAGAACGGCGTCCTGCTCGCCGAGACGGAGCGCTTCCCGGACGCCGCGCGCCGCGCCGTCGCCGACGTCGACCTCGAGCTGCTGCGCGCCGAGCGCCTGCGGATGGGCACGTTCGACGACAACCGCCGGCACCACGCCGCGCGCACCGACGGCTTCCGCACGGTGGGCCTGCGGCTCGACCCGCCGCTGACGGACGTCGGCCTGCGCCGGGTCGTAGAGCGCTTCCCGTTCGTGCCGGCGGACCCCGCCCGGCTCGAGCTCGACTGCTACGAGGCCTACAACATCCAGGTCGCGGGCCTGGAACAGCGGCTGCGGGCCATCGGCCAGCCGAAGATCGTGATCGGCGTCTCGGGCGGCCTCGACTCCACCCACGCGCTCATCGTCGCGGCGCGCGCGCTGGACCGGCTGGGCCGGCCGCGATCCGACGTCCTCGCCTTCACCCTGCCGGGCTTCGCCACCAGCGAGCACACCCGGGGCAACGCCGTCCGGCTGGCGAAGGCGCTCGGCGTCACGCTGGCCGAGATCGACATCACCCGGGCGGCGCGCCTCATGCTCGGCGACCTGGACCACCCGTTCGCCCAGGGCGAGCCGGCGTACGACGTGACGTTCGAGAACGTCCAGGCCGGGCTGCGCACCGACTACCTCTTCCGGCTGGCCAACCAGCGCGGCGGGATCGTGCTCGGCACCGGGGACCTCTCGGAGCTGGCGCTCGGCTGGTCCACCTACGGCGTCGGCGACCAGATGTCGCACTACAACGTCAACTCCGGGGTCCCGAAGACGCTGATCCAGCACCTCGTCCGGTGGGTCATCGCGTCGGGACAGTTCGACGCCGAGGTCGGCGCGACGCTGCAGGCCGTCCTCGACACCGAGATCTCCCCCGAGCTCGTGCCGGCCGCGGCCGGTGCGGCCCCGCAGAGCACCGAGGCGACGATCGGGCCCTACGCGCTGCAGGACTTCTCGCTGTTCCACGTCCTGCGGTACGGGTTCCGGCCGTCGCGGGTCGCGTTCCTGGCGTGGCACGCCTGGCACGACGCGGACGCCGGTCCGTGGCCGCCGAACTTCCCGCCGTCCCGCCGGGTCACCTACGACCTGCCCACGATCCGGGGCTGGCTCGAGGTGTTCGTGCAGCGGTTCTACGCGTTCAGCCAGTTCAAGCGGTCGGCGATGCCGAACGGGCCGAAGGTGTCGGCGGGCGGGTCGCTGTCCCCGCGCGGTGACTGGCGCGCGCCGTCCGACGCCTCGGCCCGGGCCTGGCTCGACGAACTGGCGGCCGGCGTCCCGACGGAGTGAGCCGGGCCCCGGATCAGCGGCCGAGCACCTCGAGGAGCTCCGCGCGGGAGAAGCTCAGCGGCGGCAGCGCCGCGGTGCGCCGGTGGACGACGGTCCCGTCGCCCGCCACGACGAACGTACCGCTGTGCTGCAGCCTGAGGAACGAGCCCAGCCCGGCGGCGGCGTGCCCCTCGCCCCCCTCGCCCGAGGCCCACACGGTGACCGCGTCGCCGGTGACCTTCCGCCGCACCCGGGCCGCCTCCGCGGCCGAGCCCGGCGTCACGAGCAGCACCCGGACCTCCGGCCCCAGCCGGCCCTCGGCGGCCAGACCGGCCAGGGCGGCGGCATGGTGCAGGCAGGCCGGGCAGCTCGCCGCCCGCAGGAAGTACACGACGGCCCGCTCGGCGCCGCGCACCGAGTGCAACGTGGTGATGGCGCCGTCCGGGCCGACGAGCGCGAGGTCCGGCATGGGCGTGCCCAGGGCGGGCAGGGCCTCGGTGGGGGTGGGTGTGGGGGTGGACATGGTAGGACTCCTCCGGGGTCGGGGACGGTGCAGCTCACGACTCCGTTTATAGGCAAGCCGATTGCCTATAATCGTCAAGGTGCTTGCATACTTTGTCAAGGCGGTTGCCCATGCCCGAGGAAGTGCCCCCGCAGGACCCCGTCGGGGCGGTCCTGCAGGAGCTGGCGAGCGCCGGCCAGGAGGACCTGGGCCGGCTGCTCCAGCGCGCCTTCCGCGTCGTCAACACCGCGGCGATCGAGCACCTCCGGGCGCTCGGCCACGACCAGGTGCGGGTGGCGCACGCCTCCGTGTTCTTCAACCTCGACGCCGAGGGCACCCGCATGACCACCCTGGCGCAGCGCGCGGGGATCTCCCGGCAGGCGATCGGCCAGCTCGTCCGCGATCTCGGGACGAGCGGTTACGTGGCGCTGCAGCCCGACCCGGACGACGGCCGCGCCCAGCTCGTCGTCCTCACCGAACGGGGCGTCGCCTTCTGCCTCCAGGCGGTCGGGACCATCGCCGCGCTGGAGCAGCGCTGGGCGGACATCCTCGGGCCCGGCGGCCTCGAACAGCTCCGCCACGGGCTGGCCCTGCTCGGGCAGCACGACGCGGGCCCGGACGACTGAGACCCGTCCCGGGCTCGGTCAGCGGTGGACCGCGGGCGCCGGGGCGGGCGAGACACCCTGCTCGGCGTCACCGTCCTCACGCCGGCGGGCGTCCCGGGGCCTGGCCGACGGCCTCCCGGAGGTCGACCACGACGGCGGGGCATCACGCTGCGCAGGGACCGGGGAGCCGTCGTCTCCAGCCCCGGGCCGTTGCCCGTCGGTCTCGGGCCGTTGCCCGTCGCGATGGATCACCACACGGTTGCGGCCCTCGGCCTTGGCCCGGTACAGCGCGCGGTCCGCGACGTCGACCATCGCCCAGCACGCCTCCGGCCACCCCTCGCCCACGGTCGGCTGGTCCGTGTGCACACCGATGCTGACCGTGATGGGAGCCAGTTCGGCCTCCACCGTGCGCCGCAACCGCTCGGCGAACACCTCGACCCGGTCGGGCCAGCACAGGGACAGGACGAGGAACTCCTCCCCGCCCATTCGCGCCACCACGTCGTCCCCCCGGGTCCGGGTCGCGAGCAAGCCGCCCAGGCGCCGTAGGACCTCGTCGCCCTCCGCGTGGCCGTGCCGGTCGTTGATCTGCTTGAAGTGGTCCAGGTCGAGAATCAGAGCCGTCAACGGCACACCGGCGCTCGCCGCGCGTTGCCAGATCGCCGCCCCGGACCGCTCCAGTCCGCGGCGGTTCAGCAGTCCGGTCAGCGCGTCGGTGGCCTCGGCACGCCGCGACCGGACGACGGCGCCGACGGCCACGTCACGGACCCAGCGCATCGGGATCACCGTCACGACCATCGCGAAGACCGCGACGACGTACTGGGTCACCAGCTCGCCCCGCCAGGACCCGGTCGTGGCGAGCACGGTGATCGAGGTCAGGCAGATCGCCAACCCGATCCAGACGGTCCGGGTGCGCTCCACGAACAGCACGGCCAGGACCGTGGCGGGCAGCCCGCAGACCACGGCCATGGGCACCATGGCCGTGGTCATGTGGTGGACGCCCACTGCGGCGACGGGATAGGCCATGAAGACCGCCGCGGCGTACGCCGCATCGCCGAGGCGCGGGCCACGCCACCACGCGTAGCCGCCGAGGCACAACACGAACGCGAGGGAGGCCAGGACGTCGATCACGTGGGCGCCGGACAACAGCCCGTTCCCCAGACCACCGGCGACATCGGCGACGGCGCCGCCCAACGCCGCCACCATCAGCACCCGCGCCCTCAGCAGCGCGATCGACCGCGGATCACCGATGTCGACGCGAACGAGACAGGCCAGCTGACGGACGCTCCCGGCGACCCAGCGAGGCTTCACGTCTCTTCCTCGACCGGCCCGACGCCCCGCTCGATCCACCGACCGAGTGCCGTGCCCGCCGGACAGCTGACACGGGGGGCCACCAGACCCGCAGCAACCATGCCGGCAAGGGAGACCAGAACGGGGACCACACAGCGACGCCGGGCACCCTGATGATCGGGGGCACCCGGCGTCCTGCCTGGTCAGAGCGGTGGCGGTGGGATTCGAACCCACGGTGGGCGTGAACCCACACACGCTTTCGAGGCGTGCTCCTTTGGCCGCTCGGACACGCCACCGCGAAGAACCTTACCGGGTCGACGCCCCCGGCTCCCAATCCGTTGCGGCGTCCGGCGCGCTCGCCCCGGCACCGTCGCGGCGGTCGGCGAAGAAGGCGCGCAGCAGCTCGCCGCACTCGGCCTCCAGCACGCCGCCGACCACCTCGACCCGGTGGTTGAGGCGGCTGTCGCGGACGACGTCCCGCACCGAACCGGCGGCGCCCGCCTTGGGGTCCCAGGCGCCGAACACGACCCTCGACACCCGCGCCAGCACCAGCGCGCCCGCGCACATCGTGCAGGGCTCCAGCGTGACGACGAGCGTGCAGCCGGCCAGCCGCCAGTGCCCCAGAGCCCGGGCCGCGGCCCGCAGGGCGAGCACCTCCGCGTGGGCCGTGGGGTCGCCGTCCGCCTCCCGGGCGTTGTGGCCGGCACCCAGCTCGGCGCCGTCCGGACCGAGGACGACGGCACCCACCGGGACGTCGCCCGTCGCCGGCGCCAGGCCGGCCCCGACCAGCGCGCGACGCATCGCCGCGACGTCCGCGGCCGCCGGCGGCGCCGGTCGCAGCTGCGCCGGGCGGGGCGGCGGCGGTGGGGGCGGCGTCGCGCGGGGCGGCGTCGAGCCGGTTACCGCAACGCCTCGAGCAGCTCGGAGAAGCCGGCCGTCTCACCGATCTCGGCCAAGACGGAGCCGGGGTCGTCGCCCTTCTCCTCGGTGAGCTTGCGCAGGGCGCGCGCGGTGATCCCGAGGTCGTCGAGCAGGTCGACGTCGCCCGCCCAGGCGGCCACGACGGCCTCCGCGTCGTCGTCACCCTCCTCGTCGTCCTCGTCGTCCTTGTCATCGGCGGCAAGGTCGTCCTCGTCGACGACGTCGACGTCGGCGGCCGAGGCCAGCAGGTCCGCGTAGTGCCCCTGCGTGCTGGCCCCGAGGTCGCTGACGAACAGTCGCGGCTCCTCGTCGCCGTCGACCCGGACCAACGCGAACCACTCGTCCTCGTGCTCGATCACGGCGAGGACGGGCTGGTCGTCGATCGCGGCTTGTCGGAGCGCGTCGGCCAGCTCGTCGAGGGAACCCGCGTCGTCGACCTCGACGTCGCGAGCCTTCCAGGACCGACCGGAACGCGCGATGACCGCGGTGAAGTACGCCACGGTCCCATCGTGGCACCCGGGAGGGATCTCCGGCGAGTAGGACCGCCCACCCGCATGCCACGAAACCGCGAGGCGCTACCTTGCAAGCCATGCGCCTGCATGTGGTCGACCATCCCCTCGTCTCGCACAAGCTCACCGTGCTCCGCGACGCGGCGACCGACTCGCCGACGTTCCGGCGACTCGCCGATGAATTGGTGACCCTCCTCGCGTACGAGGCGACCCGCGGCGTGCGCGTCGAGCCGGTGCAGATCGTGACGCCGGTCGCCCCCACGACGGGGGTGCACCTGTCCGCCCCGAAGCCACTCGTGGTGCCGATCCTGCGCGCCGGCCTGGGGATGCTCGACGGCATGGCGCGGCTCGTGCCGACGGCCGAGGTGGGTTTCCTCGGGATGATCCGCGACGAGGAGACGCTGCAGGCCAGCACGTAC
>Ga0302321_100006031_pt1 | contig 10634 bp, 8 predicted proteins | sample Fen_T0_1_FD_202505 | JGI IMG/M metagenome (GOLD analysis project Ga0302321, IMG submission 202505) | Peat permafrost microbial communities from Stordalen Mire near Abisko, Sweden - Fen_T0_1 | ecosystem: Environmental > Terrestrial > Soil > Wetlands > Permafrost | place: Sweden: Abisko... | reverse complement strand
GCTTGAAGGTGTCATCGAAGGCCTTGAACTGCGCGGCGTCGCCGGAATTGAACGCGGTGAGCCAGGCCTGCAGCACGCGTGTCGCGGGCGCTTCAACCGCGGGTTGCTGGGCGAAAGAAAGTATCGGGAACATCCATAAAGCCAGGAGGGCCGGCAGACGCATGGTGATATCTCCGTGAAAGGATGAGATGAGTGCGCAACGAGGACGCTGTGCGAAATGCCGGCACATTCATACGGTTCCGCCCCGGCCATGCAGAAGTTCCCGATATCGGCGAACAGGCCAGCAGTACATTGCCGGCGGCGCCCATCGCGCGCCGCGCGCCGTCAAAGCGCCACGATGCTTTTAAAGCCGCCCCAGAACATGCGCTTGCCGTCGAATGGCATGCGCTTGGGATCCATTGCCAGGATGCGTGGGTCGCTCATCACCTTCGCATTGACGCTATCGCGATGCCTGCGCGATTTATAGACAATCCAGGAAAACACCACCATCTCGGCCGGCTTGAGTTTTACCGACTGCGGAAACGAGGTGAGCTTGCCCGGCTTGACATCATCAGCAATGCACTCGGTGTATTGCAACGCACCGTATTCCATCCATATCCGGCCGCATTTGCGCGCCAGGGTGCGATACGCGGCCAGGTTCTTCTTCGGCACGGGAACCACAAAACCATCGACGTAATGCGCCATTGCCATCTCCTCTCGGTGGGTAAGTCATTTCGCGACCCAATTCACATAGCCCAGAATGACGGCCCCCACCAGGATCGTCGTAGTGAGGTGCGCCAGTGCCGCGGCCGCGAAGCCCTTGAACCAAAGCCAGCCGCGGTGCCCCTGGTGAAATTGCGACGAAGCGAAGCCGAAATAGACCGCCCACACCAGCAGGTAGACGTAGATGATCCACTGCACGCCGACGATGTCGCGCAGCAGGTACCAGAGCGGCAGGGTGACCAGCGTGAAAATGATGGATCGCATGCCGGAGGTATAGGCAGCCAGCACCATGTGTTCGGCGAAATGAAACTTGCTGCGGCGGAACAGGAGCTGGCTGAATGCGCTCAGCAACGGCAGCTGCAGCAGGATCACGAGGTTGACATGACGCTGCAGGAACTCGGTCGCGGCATTGATGCGCCCGTCCGGCGTGGGCGGCGCCATGAGGCCGGAGGAGGCCAGCGCAAGCGATGCCAGCCCGACGACGATAAACAGGAACGCGAACGGCCCGAAATAGCGCTTGCGATGACCGGCGATGTAGGCGCGCGCCACCACGCCGGGCCGCACCAGCAGCGCGCGAATCAGCGACAGTGCGCTGCGATCGACATGCAGGAAAGCATGCAACAGGTCGTGGCTGATTTCCCTGACACTGAGGCGGTGCGACGGAATTTTTTGCGCGCACTGCCCGCAATATTTTTGCCCGGGCAGCAGGGCCGCATCGCAATTGGCGCATATGGCAAGCGCTGCACCGGGTTCGAGCCGGGAAAAAAGTGCGGGAGCGCTGTCATCAGCCATCATTGTTTGGCCGGGCGGCGGCACTTGCGAAAGATGTCGTGTTACTTGCACTCACCGAGCAGTTTCCCGTCGATCTTGCTGTCCGCGCCCAGGCCGTTGGCGGCCTTGGCTTTGGCCACGCGCCGCACTGAAAAAGTTTTCGCGCTGGTCCTGCCTTCGACGCGCACGGTCTGTTTCTGGCACTCGGCCGAGTAGCTGATCTTGCCGCCGCCCATCGTGACCGCGTCGGCCTTGCAGGTCGGATCGGCCTTGAAGCCAGCGAAGAATCGGATATTGAAAATTCCCTCGACATTGTCGAGATCGGCTTCCTTGATGCAGCGCGTGTATTTATCGGGCCTGGCCACCTCGCCGCGGATCGAGGTGGCGATCGTCAATTCGTATTCGCCCGGTGTAATCGGCACCGGCTCGGCAAAGGCCGCCGACGGGAGTAGCGCGGGCAGCAGCACCCATATGGCCAGCGCGGATTTCAAAATGGATTGCATGAGGCGGTCTCCTGAAGTCCTGATAGTCGGCAGCCGGCAAGGGGCTGGCTGATAGAGTTTACGAACAACGACCGGTTACTGCAATTCAACGCCGGCCGCCGGCGTGGCGGCCGATGATGCTTCGGAGGCCGCGCTGCTGCGTTCAGCCTTCCGGCTTCATGACGGTGCCATTGGCGAGCGTGATCATCCTCGGCTCCCAGGTGATCACCAGCGAACTCTCCGGCAATGCAACGAATTCTTTTTCCGCGTCTCCCGCGTGCCGGTTTGTGCCGCCGCAGCGTACCTCGACAATCTGGCCGATGGGAATGGGTTCGCGACGATCGATATAGCAGCTGGTGACGCCCATCAGCGAATTGGGATCCGAGGTGGTACGCACGGTGACCGTACCGGCAGCGCTGGTGATGGTATCGCCCGACGCATTGATGAGCCGCCAGGTGGTGACCAGCGTGGGCGCGTTGTTCAGGGCGCGGCCCTGTTGAGGCGCGCGGCCGGTCGCTTCGTCGGCGCTGACGATTTCGCGTTTCACCAGCTCGATGCCCAGCGCTTTGCGCATCGGCTCAAGGCCGGCCTCACGTTCATCGCGCCGCGTTTCCGCGCCCGCTTCCTGCACCTTTTGCCGGGCCTTGAATTCGCGTTGCAGCTTGATGGCTTCGGCGAAGGTGCGTGCGGTCAGCGGTTCATCGGGGTCGGCAAATTTCGCCGGCAGCACGTCACCCTTGCTGCGCTTGAGATAGCCCAGCACCAGTTCGCGATCCTCGCTTTTCAGCTTGTCGAGCTGCGGCTGGATTTTCGGGATGTCGGCGAGATTGAGCGGCAGCGTCGTGGCCATGGGGTCGCGTGAGCAGGCGGCAACGCTCGCGACAAGGAGTGCGGCGATGGCAATTCGGGACAGGCGGATTGAGCGGGGCGTCATGATTTTCACCGTCAGGCAGGTTGCGCAAATTGAGGTGCAGGCTAACACGAAACTTACCGGTGTCGAGGCCAGGGAAAGCCGAATAAACTCCAGCACTGGCGCGCATTTCAAGCCATTTTCGACCGGGAAGGCGCCATGGCGCTTGAGTTTGCCCTCTTTGACGAAATGCGATGCGGTTTATTTTCGCGCGCTATCGGCGTCGAGCCGCGCGCCGATTGCGGCTGCGAAGTAGCCGTCCTGAAGGTAGCGATAGAGATTCTTGCCCGGGCACAGCGTCTTTGCGTAATCGCGATGGCCGCGAATCGATGATACCGGCACATGAAATTTGGCGGCCAGGTAGGTCATGAGATCGACCAGCGCAGCCAGTTGCACCGCGCTGGGTTCCACGTCCTCGAAATTGCCGACAACCTCGATCAACACGTGGCCCGCGGGATCGTAGTCCGTGTTGGTATCGCCGGCAAAGCCGGGATCGCGGCCTTCGTAGATATGACCGTCGAGATCGATGATGAAGTGGTAGGGGACATCGAGCCAGCCTTTGCTGCCGCGCGACCAGGTTTGCAGATTGCGCAGATATTGCGCCGGCTCCTTGTCACGCGGAAAAGCTTCTCCCTGGTGATGCAGCGTTATGTGGTCGATGGTGTGGAGCCGCGCTTTCGATGCATCCGCCGCGCTTCCACCCCATTGCGCGACGCTGATGATGTCCGGCAGGTTTGCCTGTGTGCGCGCATCCGGCACGTTGGTCGATGCACAGCCGACGAGGATGGTTGCCGCCAGAAACAGTAGTGGAACAAGTCGCGACATGAACGGGGGAGGGCGAAGGACAGCGTTTCCGTCGGAACGGCCGCGCTCATCCGCTTTTTACGCGCCGAACATTTTCCAGAGACGCGGAAGGCGTGCGCGGCATTCGTCGTCATCGTCGAAATCCCAGTTCTCGCCAACCGGATCGGCCCGCCGGTGCGGATTGCGCGGCATGTCCTTGCCGGTTTTTTTTTCGTATGCCTCCAACGCGATGTAGCCAAACGTTTCGTTGGCGATTTCCACACCCTCATCGACCGCCGCGAGTGAATCCGGGTCCGCCAGCGCCGCTTCGTAAATTTCCCTGCCGAGCGAAATCAGGCCATAGCGAAAATCGGTGAATCCATCGTCGGAACATCCGCCGTCCCGGATGTAGGCGGCACCCCAGACATCCCATCGATATGCGTTCGCATGCAGGGTGTCGAAGTGTTCCTGGTAGGAAACAAGCTCCTCCACGGAAAGTCCGGCGAGCGCGTTGCCGACGGGCACCTCGGGCTCATCGGCATTTTTTGCCGATTCCATGATGGCCCAGAACTGATCGATATTCATGCGGCTCTCCAGGAGTGGGTGTGAACCTTGGATGATGCAAGATCGAAGGCGCTATTTTCCCAGCTGCGTCGGCATCGCGGGCGGCTGTTTGCGGATCGGTTGTTTTTCGCTCTGCAATCTGTCCATTACCGATTTGATCGCCGCATCAAGCTGCGTATCGCGGCCCTTGTTTACTTCGGTGGGATCGAGCTCGACTTCGATGTCCGGCGCCACGCCTTCATTCTCGACACGCCATTCGCGTTCAGGCGTGAAGAAGCGGAAATACGGCACCACCAGGTTGCCGCCGTCGATGAGATTGGGGTTGACCGCGATGCCGATCAACCCGCCCCAGGTGCGCTTGCCGATCAACGGCCCCAACTTCATGCGCTTGAAAGAGTACGGCAGGAAATCCCCGCCCGAGCCGGCGTCCTGGTCGATGAGCATGGCCTTGGGGCCGTAGATCGCGCCGCCCGGCGTTTCGAACAGCAGGCCATCGCGATCCTTCCATCCGGCCAGGTACTGGCGGCTCAGCACGTCGGTAATGTAATTGGCCGCCTGCCCGCCGCCGTTGCGGCGGTCGTCGACGATCACCGCCTGCCGGTCGGACTGCGCGAAGAACATGCGGTTAAAGTGCTTGTAGCCGTCGCCGCCGGTGTCGGGCAGATAGACATAGGCAACCTTGCCGCCGGAGACTTTGTCGACGTACTGGCGGTTGCGTTCGATCCAGTTCCATTGGCGCAATGGCTGCTCATTGGCGATCGGCTGCACGACGATATTGCGTGCGCCCTTGCCGGTCACATCGGCGGCCACGCTCAGGCTGACCTGTTTGCCGACCGTGTTGGCGAGGAAGGAATACAGGTTCTGCCTGGCACTCACCGGCTGGCCGTTGATGGCGAGAATATAGTCGCCTTCTTTCACGCCCAGCCCCGGCACCGCCAGCGGTGCTTTCAGGAACGGATTCCAGCGGTCGCCACTGTAGATGGTCTTGATGCGATAGTGGTCGTTGTCGATGCCGAAGTCGGCGCCGAGCAGTCCCACCGCATCCGGGCGTTCCTTGTACAGGTCGCCGCCGCCGACACGATTGTGGCCGACCTGCAATTCGCCGATCATTTCGGCCAGCACATCGTTGAGGTCTTCGCGGCGCTGCACATATTTCAGCAGCGGCCGATAGCGCGCGCGGATCGCATCCCAGTCGATGCCGTGCATATTGGCGTCGTAGAAAAACTCTTTTTCCATCCACCAGGTTTCATCGAAAATCTGCGCCCACTCCTCCTGCGGATTGACGACCATGCCCAGTTGCGCGAGATCGATGGGCTTGGCATCGAACTTCTCGCCGGCGTCGGTGATTTCCAGTTTGCCGCGCGCATATTGCAACAGCAGCTTCTTGCCGTCGGCGCTCAGGCTGATGTTGGCGACGTTGCGCTTCAATGCGCGGGATTTGCGATCCTCAAAACTGAAGCGATAGAGCTCGCCATTGCCGGTGGCTTCGGCGTCGGGCGGCTCGCTGCTGGCGCCGGGTTGCGTGCGCTCCAGATAAAACAATGCGCCATCCGAGGCCACCGCCAGAGCATCGTAGTTGCGCTCGGCCAGCGGCAGTGCGACCACACGTTGCTGCAGGCCTTCGAAATCGATGCGTACCGGCTTGGGCGCTTTTGCAGCCGTGGCGGGTTTCGTGCCATCCTTCCGGTCCTCGCCGCCGGCTTTGCTGTCTTTCTTGTCGGCGTCGGCCTTGTCGGCGTCCGGCTTGGCTGCATCGTCTTTCCTGCCATCGGCATCGCCTTCCTTGCCGGGCTTGTCGCCGGTCGATTTTTCATTTTCATCGCCAGGTCGCGGCGCCATCGGCGATTTGCCGTCTGCCGCCAGCACCAATGCATAGATACCGTCGCGTACCGGGCGCTCCTGGCTGGACATGTCGAGACCCACCAGCGCGGGTCCGGAATTGATCGAGGCAGTGAAATAAAGATAGTCCGTGCCGGCGAAGACCGGGTTATCGGCGTGACTGAGTCCGTCGGTCACACTCACGCTCTTGCCGGTGGTGAAATCGTGAACGCGGATCTGGTTGAAGAAATTCTCTCCCGCCACCGTATAGGCAATCCAGCGGCTGTCCTGCGCAAAGGCCACACTGAAATTGCCGCGGCGCTTGCGGTTGTCGATGAGCCTGATGGTGCCCTTGTCGAGGGCGATCGAATACAGGTTGAGATGGTTGTCCTGGTAGACGATGGTCTTGCCGTCGGGCGACCATGCCAGCAGCGTGAAATAGCCGGCCTTGCCCAGTACATGGCTCTGCGCCTTTTCGAGTCCGGCCTGGTCGCGCAACATCAGCACATGGTGCATGCCGGCATCGGAGATATACGCGATGCGCTTGCCGTCATGGCTCCACATGCCATCCTTTTCACGCACGCCGGAAGTCTGCGTGAGGTTGCGTATCGAGCCGTCTTTCACCGGCACGGTAAAGATATCGCCGCGCGCGCTGACGACCACGCGCTTGCCGGTGGGAGACAGCTGGGCGGACGTCATATTGCCGCTGGCGTCTTTCCACTGTGTTCGCGCCTGCACGGCCTGGGTGGAAATATTGATGGGAAGGTCGCGAATTTTTCCCGTGGCGACATCGAGTTCCCTGAAGCGCCCGCCCACTTCGAACACAATGATGTTTTCGTACGCGCTTGCGCTGCGCACATCCCACAACGTCTCGCCGGTCAGTTGCCGCACGTCTTTCGTTTTGCTGCTGTACAGGAACAGGTTGGCCGCGCCCTCGGCGCCATTGGCGCTGCGATCGGATATGAATGCGACGTCATCGCCCACCCAGAAAGGATTGGTGTCGGATGCGTTGACGTGGGGAATTTTCTCCAGCGTATTGGCAGCCGGATTGATCACCCATACCGGCGGCGTGCTCCCGCCGCGATGCAGGCGCCAGCCGCTGGGGCCGGAATAGGCGGCGCGATAGGGACGGTAGGCGAGGCGGCTGCCATCTTTCGACCAGGCGCCCTCGAATGCCTGTGCTTCCATTACCTTTTTCTCGGCGCCACCTTCGACGGAGACTTCATACAACTGGTTGCTGCGGCCCAGCCCGATCTCACGCGAAGATGCGAACAGCACGCGCTTGCCGTCGACGCTCCAGCCGTTCACCGTATCGGCGCCAGGATGCCAGGTGAGCCGGCGCGGTTGGCCGCCCTCGACGGGGATGACATAAACATCGACGTTGTTATCGTAGCGCGCGGAATAGGCGATCCATTTTCCGTCGGGCGAAAACACCGGCGCAAATTCGTCGGCGGCATGCGTGGTCAGCCGCACCGGACCCTGGCCGTTGCGATCGGTGCGCCAGATATCGCCGGCGTAAACAAAGGCGATATGGTCGCGCGAAACGCTGGGCTGGCGCAGCAGCAGCGTTTGCCCGGGGGCCGCCGGTTGCGCCTGGGCAAACATGCCGAGCAAACACAGCGACACCGCGAGCAGGGTACGCATCGAATTCATGCAGGTTTTCATTGATTACTCCATCCGGTATTTTCTGGAAGAAACTGCGCTGCGCGGGTCGCGTTTTTCGCGCAATGGGAAGATCTCTTTTGAATTTGCGGGCCGCGCAACCAGCGTTTTAGCCGGTATGCCGGCCAAGTGCAACTGCCTGCGGCAAGATTGCGCGCGGCGCCGGGTGCGGAGCGGTCTTCGACGCGCAGCGCCCTGAAGATGCCCATCAAACGCAGACTTCGTAAATTAATCTCAAGCACTGGTGCGGTTTTCCAGCCATTTTTGCCCGGAAAGCCGCGCCAGCGCTGGAGTTTTCAAGGATTTCACCGGAAGACTTTTTCGCAATACGTCAGTAATACGTAAGTCTGGCGTTCCTGCACCTGCCTAGAATGAAATCTCGTGCAGTCCTCCCCACGATCCCCTGTGTGGTGTGTGCCCAGAGGACTGCCCGGCGCCTTTGGGGCCGCGCATGATGCGCGGCCCTTTTTTTTCGTGCCCTGACGACGGGCGCGGTTTGTTCCTGAATATTACCCCTCTCACGCTGCATTGCGCAGCCGGAGATCTGAATGCTGGCCATGGGCTTTCTGCCTGCCAATAAAAAAGGCCTGCATGCGCAGGCCTCCTTGTGCCGCCAGCCCGTCCTTCAAAACGGAATGTCGTCATCCATATCATCAAATTTCGCCGCGCCACCCTTGGCACCACCGGCCGGCTTTGACGTGGAACCTGCCGACGGGCCACTCGGCGCGCCGCCCGACGAGCGCGCGTAATCGCCACCCCCGCCGCCGCCATCACCGCCGCCCATGCCCTGCCGCGAGCCCAGCATCTGCATGGCGTCGGCAATTACTTCGGTGGTGTATTTGTCCTGCCCATCCTTATCCTGCCATTTGCGGGTGCGCAGCTTGCCTTCCACATATACCTGCGAGCCTTTCTTCAGGTATTCACCGGCGATTTCCGCAAGTTTGCCGAAGAACGAAATCCGGTGCCATTCGGTGGCCTCCTGTTTTTCGCCGCTTTTGTCTTTCCAGGTCGAGGTTGTTGCAATTGAAATATTGGTGATCGCGCCGCCATCCGGCATGTAGCGCGTTTCGGGATCACGTCCGAGATTGCCGACCAGGATGACTTTATTGACTGATGCCATGAGACTTTCCTTCCAGGATACGTTGAATTTGGAGGGGAGGCTGTGCCGCCCCCCACGCGTTGCAACCTGAGTTCTTCATTCCGGCTGCGCGAGCATTGTGCCGCAAAAAAGAGGTGCCGGGAGAATCGCGGAAGCGGTAAAATGATCGGTTCCCTTTCGCTTGATAGTGCGCTTGAAAACATGGCATTGAGCCTCACATTTTCTTCTCCGCCCGTTTCCAATACGCATCAAGGCTTTACCCCGTTTTCCTCAAAAGAGATTCATGGAATTTATTAAAATTCGCGGTGCCCGCACCCACAATCTCAAGAACGTCAACCTCGATTTGCCGCGTCATTCGCTGGTCGTCGTGACCGGCCTGTCCGGCTCGGGCAAATCCTCGCTCGCCTTCGACACGCTGTATGCCGAAGGCCAGCGCCGCTACGTGGAATCGTTGTCGGCGTATGCACGGCAGTTTTTGCAGTTGATGGAAAAGCCCGACGTCGATTTGATTGAAGGACTGTCGCCGGCAATTTCGATCGAGCAGAAAGCCACCTCGCACAACCCGCGTTCCACTGTGGGTACCGTGACCGAGATTCACGACTACCTGCGTTTGCTGTTCGCGCGCGCAGGCACGCCTTACTGCCCGATCCACCAGCTGGCGCTGGAAGCACAGACGGTTTCGCAGATGGTCGATACCATCGTTGCCTTGCCGGAAGGCACCAAGCTCACCTTGCTGGCGCCGGTGGTCGTGAATCGCAAGGGCGAACACCTCGACATGGTGGAAGAATTCCGCTCGCAGGGCTTTGTGCGTTTGCGTGTAGATGGCAAGATCATCGAGATCGATGCGTTCCCCAAGCTCGACAAGATGAAGAAGCACACCATCGAAGTGGTGGTCGATCGCCTCAAGGTTTCGCCGGATCCGGCAACCGGTTCTTCGCAGGCATTGAAACAGCGTCTCGCGGAATCGTTTGAAACCTGCCTGCGCGTGGGCGAGAGCAAGGCGGTCGCCATCGATATGGATTCAGGCCGCGAGATACTGTTCTCCTCGAAATTTTCCTGCCCCTCCTGCGACTACTCCATTTCCGAAATGGAGCCGCGGCTGTTTTCGTTCAACAACCCGATGGGCGCATGCCCGTCGTGCGACGGGTTGGGCCAGATCACTTTCTTCGATCCGAAGCGGATTGCCGCGTATCCCGGGCTCTCGCTTGCCGGCGGCGCCATCAAGGGCTGGGACCGCCGCAACCAGTTTTATTTCCAGATGCTGCTGGGTCTCGCGCAGCATTATGAATTCGACATCGACAAGCCTTTCGACCAGCTCACGTCCGAAGTGCAACAACTGATCCTCCATGGCTCGGGAAAACAGAAGATCTCGTTCAAGTATCCCGGCGAACGCGGCAAGCCGATTCTGCGCGAAGAAGTGTTCGAAGGCATCGTGCCGAACCTGGAAAGGCGTTACCGCGAAACCGATTCGATGGCAGTGCGCGAGGAATTGGCCAAATACATTTCCACCAGGAGTTGCCCGGATTGCGAAGGCACGCGCCTGCGCATCGAGGCGCGCAACGTAAAAGTCGGCGACCGTAACCTGCACGAACTTTCGGCCATGCCGCTGAAAGATTCGAAGCGCTGGTTTGACGAGGTGAAGCTGGCGCCGCAAAAGATGGCGATCGCTGAGCGAATACTCAAGGAAATTTCGGCGCGCCTTACGTTCCTGAACAACGTCGGGCTGGACTATCTTTCTCTGGTGCGTTCGGCCGATACGCTGTCCGGCGGTGAAGCGCAGCGCATTCGCCTCGCTTCGCAGATCGGTTCGGGATTGACTGGGGTGATGTATGTGCTGGACGAA